>ERZ772831.3077-NODE-3077-length-12475-cov-26.337198_pt1 | contig 12475 bp, 9 predicted proteins | sample MGYA00580858_ERZ772831 | MGnify/ENA primary metagenome ERZ772831 (study PRJEB29015, sample SAMEA2737694) | human gut metagenome | biome: human gut; feature: human-associated habitat; material: faeces | place: China | collected 2012 ... | reverse complement strand
TGTCCTGAAATCCAGCCACCTGCTCTCCTGTGCAGATGCTGCATTTGATGACAGGGGTTTTCGTAGCTTGATTGTAGGTTTTGGGTAATTTTTTGTGGATAAGTTTCATGGGTGGGACTCCTTTGATGATGTTAAAATTAGTTTTGCTTGCAATAAGGCTTTTGCATAAGAATCCTCTCGCATATGCGGAGAATATTACAGCATACGTTGTGCTAGCTGCGGAACAGGTAGGTTCACCCCCTCCTGTGCGGGGAATATCGAAGTGGGAGGTGGTCGGATGATCATTTGCCAGATTCATCCCCGCGCATGCGGGGAATATTTGTTCCGGAATAAGGGATAACGACGGATAATAGATTCATCCCCGCGCATGCGGGGAATATACTGTCTTGTAGGCATCAATAGTTGTTGCGTAAGGTTCAACTTCGCCCATGCTGGGAATATTGTGTTTCTAACTGAACGTGAAGTGTTCAAACAGGTTTACCCCCGCGTATGCGGGGAATATTGTTGCAGATGTTAAAGCGTACGAAACTGACGAGGTTCACCCCGCGTATGCGGGGAATATGTCTTGCCCCGGAAAAGCTGCTCTCCGTTTTCAAGTTCAACCCCGCGTATGCGGGGAATATATAAAATCCAACGCAAAAACTACAAGAAACATAGGTTCAACCCCGCGTATGCGGGGAATATCGGTCTGCCGAAAGATATGTGATATTCCCATCAGGTTCACCCCCGCGTATGCGGGGAATATTTTTGTGATGTTAAAGATTCTGATTGGCATGCAGGTTCAACCCCGCGTATGCGGGGAATATTTTATGATATACTGTTTCTTTTTTTCTGAAACGGGTTCAACCCCGCGTATGCGGGGAATATAATCTCCGAGGATGAAATGCTGCACAGATACCAGGTTCAACCCCGCGTATGCGGGGAATATATACAACAGCCAAAACCAAAGCGCGTAAGTATAGGTTCAACCCCGCGTATGCGGGGAATATCTGCGGGAACCTTCCCAGACCGAACAACATATAGGTTCAACCCCGCGTATGCGGGGAATATCAAGAAGGAAGCGTGGCGGTACCGGGAGCTTCAGGTTCAACCCCGCGTATGCGGGGAATATTTCTTCGTTCGTTAATGTTCCTGATTGCAAATAGGTTCAACCCCGCGTATGCGGGGAATATTTTAGCAATTATTCCGAAAAGAGGAAGTGAATAGGTTCAACCCCGCGTATGCGGGGAATATGACTCACCGTCGTCGATCTGGATTGCACTCGCAGGTTCAACCCCGCGTATGCGGGGAATATTTAATTCCTGAATCAAACGTCAAAAACTTTTTAGGTTCAACCCCGCGTATGCGGGGAATATTCGTCGGAGTATGTCTGCAGGGAGTTGTGATCAGGTTCAACCCCGCGTATGCGGGGAATATTTAATTCCTGCGTTCTTTTACTCCGTTTTGATAGGTTCAACCCCGCGTATGCGGGGAATATTTATTTGTGGGGTTTTTACGGGATTTACTCTCAGGTTCAACCCCGCGTATGCGGGGAATATTTGTTCAAACGCATGGATACCGCGTCAACTATAGGTTCAACCCCGCGTATGCGGGGAATATCCATAACCATCTTTAATAGAATCACGCAAACTAGGTTCAACCCCGCGTATGCGGGGAATATTATCGTTGGTATTCGTGTATTTAAGGCGTTCCAGGTTCAACCCCGCGTATGCGGGGAATATTGCATGCCGTAAAAATCCGAAAACTCAACACCAGGTTCAACCCCGCGTATGCGGGGAATATTATCAAAATGCACAGGAAAGCGCACGTGACATGGGTTCAACCCCGCGTATGCGGGGAATATTTCTGGAATCGTGTACTTAACATCTAAATAGCAGGTTCAACCCCGCGTATGCGGGGAATATCATAGACTTTATCAAGTTCCAGCTTGTCAGCAAGGTTCAACCCCGCGTATGCGGGGAATATAAACTACAACAGAGGAAATAGATCAGCAAGAAAGGTTCAACCCCGCGTATGCGGGGAATATGCATTTAACACATCTTTGCAGTTTACGGACCCAGGTTCAACCCCGCGTATGCGGGGAATATTAACATGGCAACCATTTTCAACACGAGTATCAAGGTTCAACCCCGCGTATGCGGGGAATATACCTCTTTCGAGGTAGCTTTATCATATCATTTAGGTTCAACCCCGCGTATGCGGGGAATATTTTAGCTTTTTCTTTGCATAATAAGCGGCGGTAGGTTCAACCCCGCGTATGCGGGGAATATGACAGCTACAAAGAGCAGATACGGCGCGCGGTAGGTTCAACCCCGCGTATGCGGGGAATATCTCACCCCCTTCCTTCTTTAGATTTATGATATAGGTTCAACCCCGCGTATGCGGGGAATATAGCCAACAAAGTAAGCTACTATCATATATATAAGGTTCAACCCCGCGTATGCGGGGAATATTTTTAGAAGCCGGATCTGGGCATCTGGTGAGTAGGTTCAACCCCGCGTATGCGGGGAATATGGGTTGTTTATGGCTTATAATTGCAAAGTTATAGGTTCAACCCCGCGTATGCGGGGAATATTTATTATTAAAGCACATATTGATATGAATATTAGGTTCAACCCCGCGTATGCGGGGAATATTGGTTGCAGGCGTACATGCTGGGCGATATATTAGGTTCAACCCCGCGTATGCGGGGAATATTTATTGTTTTGTATCGCGCCCTCTTGAATGGTAGGTTCAACCCCGCGTATGCGGGGAATATTTACACCGGGGGAATAGTTAGTCACTCGTTAAAGGTTCAACCCCGCGTATGCGGGGAATATCCTGTTTCAAGCATAGCATCAGTAATTGAACCAGGTTCAACCCCGCGTATGCGGGGAATATACTAAAAAGATCATGAAATAATGAGTATTTATAGACACATTATTTCAAAAAATATTTAGTTCATTATTGATCCTGTAAATTAATTCACAATCTGCAAGTGCTCGATGCAAGTTTGAAATTTCAATGTTGCAAGCTCTAGCAACTGTTTCTAATTTGTAATTGTCAAGGTGCAGTTTTCGTCTTATTGATTTTAGCATATCTTTACATCTGAATATAAAAGTATCAAAAGAGAGTCTCTCACACATGTGATTGATAAAGCTAATGTCAAAATCAATATTATAACCAACAACAGTACAATTTCCAATAAAGGTTTTTAGCTTTTGTAATGCTTCAAGTTCGCTAATACTACTTTCAGAAATCATTTCAGATGTTATCCCCGTCATGGCTACAATTTCTGGCGGAATATTGATATTTTGGTATACGAAAGATTGATATTGATCAATTACACGATTTTCTTCTATCTTAAGCATACCAATTTCAATAATTCTATCGGTTTCGTAGTTTAATCCTGTCGTTTCCAAGTCAATAATTATATATTGTTTTTTTGATACTTTTTTATAAGATTTCGTATGTGCATATTTTGCTGCTTTGCTAAATCCTTTTGGTAATATCTTTTGAGGTGCAACAATAGGATTATTTTTTTGCATAAGCCATATTCCTTCACAATCAACAGGAGTCCATTCTGTGTTGTGAGTTAAAATGGCAAATCCCTGTTCGGAATTGGTAGAATAAACCATGATTGCTTTTCCAGTTTTGATATTATCACACACGCGAAGCCATATTTTTTCGCGAACACGAGCGCTTATTTTGCCAACATATACACCAATATCAATTTCTATAAACCATTTTGTCAGATCGCCCCGTAATTGCAGGGGACAATTTGTCACAGATAATACAACCATGCTTATAATCCTTTAATATAATATTCCGTGTTCCTTGTTACCATCAATATTATCCCACAAATATAAGGTGCTTTTATAATCTTCCTCGATAAAGTTATCGGATAATAACCATTTTATATCATGTACCATACGGTCTAATATTTGACCATTTTTTAGTACATCTCTTACTTTACGTCTTGTTTCACTACCGATATCTTCTATATCATTATTTGCGGCAATTTCAAAGGCAATAGGTATTGTAACTTCTGCTTTGTATAAATCAGCAATATCATATACAAAAGAAAGTTCGTGCCCAACATGAACGAATCCTAATCCCGGACAACAACCTAAGGCGCAAATAACTGCGTGAGCAATACCGTACAAACAGGAATTTCCAGCAGAGAGAGATTTGTTTACAATGTCTCCTGTTTCGTATGCTTCAGGATCATAGTTTCGTCCTTTCCATTCAACATTCCATTTCTGAGATTGTTGTTTATAAATACGTCGTACTCTACTCCCCTCTCTTCCACGGAGTTGCTGCATTGTTAGTTTGGATACATCTTCATCAGGAAAGCGTAATTGATACATTTTTCTGGCTACCTGTATATGTAGTTTTTCATTGCTTACATATTTGGCTTGCTGCAAAAGTAAGGTAGAGTGATTCGTTAGGGCTCGTCCGCTAGCATAAAATCTGACACCATGTTCGCCAACCCAGATAATGGATACGCCAGCATCACCAATCAATTCAACAGCTCTATGTGAAATATCTGTACCAGGACCTAATAGTAAAGTACTAATCATGGCGGCTGGAATCGATTTTGTTCCAAGTTCATCATGAACGGTAATAGCTCCATTATCCCGACTGATTTTGCAGTGCTCTACATATACGAATGTAATACGATCTTTGATCGTTGCTAATGCCTGTAATTCAGGCTTATCTATTCCTGTCATAGATTAAATCCTCATAATTGTAAGTAGCCCCATGCCATATGCTTTTTCACGACCTAATCCTTCGATAAGGGTAGATCTGAATTTTTCTACATCATTGATTTTTAGAATTCCTTCATAGGTTACCGCTAATGCACGAATCATTCGTTCGTTTCGTTTGCTGAATGATAACCAAGTGGATTCCATAACATGTAAGTTATTATTTGAAATTTCAAATCCGTGTTTTTCGGCTTGGTCTATAAGCCATTTCATCTGATGCTCAGGTGTTTTATGGGCAATTCGTTTGCCTCTTCCACTTTCACTTTTTATACATTTCGTTGGGTTTGCAACTAAACGAAATTGCCAAGTGGTTTCATCATTGATTTTAGTCAATAGCGCATCATAATCTTTTGTTTCGCATGTAGAGGAACTGTTTCCGAATTGCTTCACAAAATTAGATAAATTTGGTTTTTGCGGACTAAGTAATAATAAGTATGTCTTTCCGTCAAATTTATCTAATCGCCAAAGTGTTCGTAAACGATCGTTGTTTGCGTGGTTAAATGAATCTTCAATTGCACCATGAAATTTGTTTCGGCATACGAGTGCAAGCTGTGTTTGTTTTTTACTAGTATCTAACTCAATTCTAGATAAGTACATAGAGATAATCACCCCAGTTCTTTCATTGGATCATGTGTTGTTTCTTTTGTTCTATATATAATCTTCCCAGGCATATCCTTGATATTTCGGTATCCATATTGCCTATAGTTGGAATTAAATGAAATAGGGACATCTTTTTTTAATGCACCATTATCAGATTCCATAATAATACGCAATTCAATTTTATCACTCCAACCGAAAAGGGCTTTTTGACGCCATTCAGGTATTAACCAAGGGTAAGAATATAAAGCAGTATATAGATCGGAGTCTGATATTCCCATATCTAATGGCAGCGTTGGAGGACATGCCTTTCTCCCTAAAAAGATACAGTATTTTGGATTATGTATAGCTCTTTTTATAGTATCCAATAAATCATAGTCTTCAGAAGCTAATCCTGCTAAGAAAGTTGCATCACTCAGATATGCTCGAGAGGAAAGATTTTTATTTAGCTTTTCTCCCATATCTGTAATTTGAAAGTCTTTCATATATTCTCCCTGACAATCAATACGTACCCCGAATTTGAGCGTATTTAATTTTTCAAGCGAATCTTCTCTTTTTAGACCTAATGCTGCGGCGATTAATCCGATAACACCACTTTTAGTTGGATAATAATCTGTATTTCTATTATCATATAACGAATCCGAACCCCATGATTGTAATGGTCCATTTAAGCGTAATAATAGTGTATACAAATAATCACGCTCCTTTTTAATTTAATTTTTTGAGTTCATCAATTACTAATTCAGGCAGATTATTCATCTTTACGCGGTCTGCATCTATCGATACATCGTCTAAACATACAACCCAGCTCTTCGTAGGGAAATTTACATAATTATCATAAACTTTTTTTGTATATTCAATAAAAGCCTCGATAGATTTGGCTTCATATCCATTGCTGCTTTTTGGAACAGGCTTTTCAAATGCTCCAGCCATGTTAACAGGTTGATCTTCTCTGAGTGTCACATATGTAAAACAAGGTAATGTTCGGTTTGCAAACGTATTTTGTTTTCCTGTCGGCATTGCTTTAATAAAAGCTTGTAAGTATCCATTGATAACATCACCTACTTCGTCGATATTTAAGCCATTATCCATCAATTCGGAAATATTGACAGTGGAATAACGATAAAGTGTAGAAGAATTAAATTCAACGGTTCCTAAGTGCCCAGCACCGGCATTATCATCGGTATTGCAGTCATCTACGGCTGTAAAATAGTCAAATTCGTTACTTACTGCATGGGTGGAGATACAATGTGCTACTTGTGCAGCGGCATCAAAATTTAATTCAGGATCACTGGCTGCCATTCGTCCAAATAATAAAATATCTACACTTGGATTACTGCCCAAGGCTTCTTTCCATTTCTCTTTATATATTTTTTCTTTTTCAGTGTGTGATGAATTATCAGATGCATAGTCTAATGCAAGTTTAGCCAATGTGTCAATTTGCTTTGGACTAATAAAAAATAATACATCTTTTTTCCCTTTTTTGTTTTTAGTTTTCTTCTCGTTTTTAGGTTCAGTTGCTTTGGTAAATGCTGTATCGGCTAGGCTTTCTAAAACGGATAAATCTTTAGTGCTATCGAGCTCTTTCATTCTATCAATTAACAGCATTTTAATATTTTTTGTGCGAAAGCCAATTTGCTCTGATTGAAATAAATGATTGAACTCTAATCGCATCGCTCTCTTCCATGATTGGGAAGAAACTCTCGCACGATTTACTCCGCCATATACAGCAGTTTTGGGACTGCCGGTATCATCTCTGTTTACACAACTTGGTGGTAGGGTCTGTAATACATGTACGTCTAAATATAAATTTTTATTCATTGTTTGTATCCTCCTTATTTTCACTGTAAAAATCCTGCCCTAATTTCAGGCATACACGGTTTCTTGATTCTTCGAACTGAAAGGCATAAATATCTTCAGCCAAGTCAGCATAATTGATCCGAATACCTTCGTTACGTATAAAAGTAATGATATTTTTTAGGTGATATGAAAATTCGTTCATATCATTGGATGTAATCAACATTTGAAGTTTGTTCCTCATCCTTTCCTCGGCGCTGGAATCATGAACCAGTTGGCGTAACGCATGTCCCAAACTTATATGACTAGGTGTGTGTACACAATGTGTTTTAATATCATTTCCTTGTTGGTGCCATGCAAACATAGTAAGTCCGATATAACAGCTCCATTCGGCTTCTGTTATATAACCGTTTGAAGACCAAAAACTGTGAGGCATAGTTTTTAACAAAATACCATATAATTCGGGTAAATCTCCAGGCATATGCCCAACTCCTTTGCGCAATCTGGCTAGTTCTGCATTTACAGTAGATGGTTCTACATTTTCCTTCCAATAATTGATTTTTTTGACCATGTATTCGCCTATCTCTTTTCGTTTACTCATTTTTATTCACCTCCTTTTTCCTGTTTTTTAGGATATAATTTATTTAATGCTAGTTTGAATGATTTATATGCCTGGGTAGATAAGAGTGTGTATTGTGGACTGAGTCCGGATATGTATTTCTTAACAATGTTGTCTGCAATTATAGCTGATATTGTCTGCCATTCATATAGTTTATTGTCGCGGTTACTGCTATTTGGATCAATACTAAGTAGCCATTCACGGAAGGCAGAATCAATTTTATAATAATATGATTCAGATAATTTATTTTGTATCCGATTAGTTTTAACTTTAATCACATCTTTAGATCCTTTGTTATCCCCTATATACATATCAGACGCCAATGTTTGGGCGAATTTGTAAAAACAAATTTTATCTACGTTTTCACATTTGTTGATCTGATCTATTATTAAAGATATCCATATTTTTCCAATCTCATTTAAAAGATCTTTTGATAGTGACACTGACTTATTAATTAGTTCACCATTTGTGTAGCGGGTTTTATCTGCATACAATAATCCGGTCATTTGAAATGTAATTAAAGATTCATTATCTATCATGAAATTAGCACTCAAACGTTCTAACCAACTAATTAGTCCAGGCTTTAACTCATCTTCAACAAAAAGACTTGGAAACTCTCTCCATGCAGCAATTTCTTTTTTGTGTATTTGTGGTTGGAAGTTATTCTTTTCTTTGTCAATCCATTTTAATAGTGTCATTGGCTCTATATAGTCATTGATTGTGCTATAATAATCACCACCGGTTGATTTAAAACCTGTGATTCGTTTTCCGTCCTTTGTATCTTTCTTTAGTAGTAATCTTCGCGATTGAATAGTATATAATTGAGCTAAATTATCTGGTGGGCTAATTTCTATGCCAGGTTTTTGTCTTATGTCTTGCTCCCATATTGGTAATGGTCTTGCCCATGCATCGCCTTGATTATTTAATGCACATAAGTTTAATAAAATAGTGTTAAACAAAGAAGCGTCTTCAACACAAATAAAACCTAATTGACTTAGACGACCGATTCCGACAGGAATAAACTTGTTCGCTATTTTGGTTTTTACATTTACAGAGTATGCATTTGTATATATAAGCCATCTTGCTGCTTCGGAATAAGAGAGATTTTCTATATATTTTCCATATGTCATATGAAAGTGATGCATTGTATCGGTATTGTTACTTTCTTTTATATTTCCTAACAAGCTCACAGTGCTATAATCGGTTCCCATTTTTAAATCAGCAACTTGCCAGAAAGGTGTTACAGGATGAAAAAGATAAAACCGTTCCCGATATTTCTCTAAGTAATTACAAAATACATCGGATTCAAACGATCCTTTTTTCCAGTAATCAGACCAACGGTCTAATATTTCGTCTTCTGGATTGCTATAATTTAACACATTATCTTCTATGCCATCAGCATCGTATCTGTAAAAAACAGTTATTGTGATTGCAAGTAACAACCGTAAGATCGCTACATCCTGTGTAACTGTCTCGCCGGCTAAACGTTTGTATTTATGAGCATTTGTAAAAACGTCAATCAAAGAGACTTCTATAATCTCATTCTCATCATTTAGAACCTTAATCCAAGATTCGTCTAATAAACAAAATTCTTTATCCATGTGTTTCCTCCTTTTCGACAATGAGCCCTAATTCAAAATCATAATATAAACGATGTCCGCACAAATTAGCTGTATTATTGTTGTCAAGCAAAACGATTAATTCTCCTTGCAACCATGGATTATGTTGCCAATCGGGTAACTTGTTTTGCAAATCTTCTAATTCCTTAATGGTTTGGTGTAACATCCATGGACTTGAAAATAATTGAGGTAAATATAGCCTTTGTCTGGCAATTTCAATACCGTCTTCATCTGATAAATTTTGACGATGAAATCTTTTATCATTTGAACGGTTGTCAGGGTAAACAAAGCCAATTTCATTCTCGTTATATTGTTTCATAATAATAATTTCAATTGATGATTCTATATCTCTAACTGACATATCTCCATTTTGATTAGAATCTAGATTCTCATTTTCTAACATACCCCGGATGTTTTCCTTTCTTGGATATTTCAAGAGAAAACATTTTGCGTTAGATTGTTTCTTACTTATTTTCGTATTAAATTCAGTGATTGCATCAGAATAATGTGAATTATTTGTAAGTCCGCAATCATCATCGGTATTATATACTCTTTGTACTAACTGAGGTATATCTTGTGGTATAGAGATTTCGTCTGGCAATATATTAAATGTGCGCATCAATAGATAATCTCCATATACTCTTTTGCTTCCACTATCATATGGTATATCAGGTGTTGCATCCGTAGAATCTAATAGGACATAGCAATGAGCTTCTTGAAGTTTTTTTGGCCGGGAATAATGATGTTTTATATTATCCCTATTGTGTCGATGCAATCGTCCAATTCGCTGTAATAATAAATCCATAGGACATAATTGCGTGATTAAAATATCAGTATCATAATCTAAGGATTGTTCAAGCACCTGAGTTCCGATGAGTATAAAACGATTTCTGTCAGTATCGCTTGAGTTTTTACCCATTCTTTCTAGTAGAATCTTTTCTTTTTCCAATCGATGTTCCATTGTGAATTGAGAGTGATACAAAAGTACTTGGGCATCTGGAAATGCTTCTTTTATCAATTGATAATACATTTGGGCACTTTTTATTGTGTTTAATATAACGCAGGCACATCCCCCTTCGGATAATTTGTCATCTAGTATATCAATTACTTGATCGGAATTATGTAATGGATGTAGTTTTACTTTCCGATTTTTTATTGGTTGATCAATATTAGTTTGATGAATACTCATTCCGTCAGTCCAGGTAAGTAAGGGATAAGATATATTCGATTTCCAATCAATACCATTATCACATATCTTATTAAGTCCTTTTTCTCGTCTTTTAAGCCCTTTTAGATAACGATTTATTAAATCATTTCTACGATTTAACGGCAATGTTGCAGATAAAAGTATTACAGGTACACCATAGCCTGCCATCCATTCAATAGATTGATCTAAATATTGATTCATGTATGCGTCATATGCGTGACATTCGTCGATAATTACTACTTTTCCAGATAATCCTAAGTGCCTGAGCATAAAATGCCTGCGGCGAAGGGAAGACATCAAAAATTGATCAACAGTTCCAATAACAAAATCAGCTAATAGTGTTTTTTTGTTCCCCTGAAACCAAGGATGGACATATATTCCACTACTATCATCATCAGAGTCAATAACAGATTTCCCCTGTATTACCTGTTGTTGATAATCCTTGTTATAATTAGCACCACTGTGAGCCAATTTGATAGCATTAAGCGTATTTTCTGATACAGAGGAAGCCCATTGGTATAATCGATCGTATAAACCGTTACAGGTTGCCTGTGTTGGCAACCCCATGAATATACCAGTACTATTGCATTTTGATGCAATAACTTCTGCCATACTCAAGGCTGCTTCTGTCTTACCAATTCCCATTTGCGCTTCTAGAATGAATATGCCAGGGGCATTTGTGGAATTGACTGCGCGAATAACTGCTTTCTGCACTTCATTTGGTTCAAAGTCAAAACGTTCCTGAAATATTTGATCATTCATACTATATATTTCTGAATGCCAGGATTCTGGAAAATGAAGTTTATTCCATGCAGTAACAATTCTTGCGTTGCAATCTATATCATAGGGATTATCCATGATACCAATCAAAGGAAACAAACTTGTATTACTAGCAATCCAATCTGCAACAATTAACAGACCAGATAGAAGTATTTGGGCATTTGCAGTTAATGTTGGTATAGTGGTAATGGACTCTAATCCTGACACGTTAAGTGCTTCGTCAACAATAGTGTGCCAAATGGATTGCCACATAGAATATTGTGTCTCATTATTCTCTTCACCATAAAAATTAGCAGGATACAATTTAACCAAATCATCAATACGATTTAATGATTGATTTGGATAGGGAATCCCATGGTGTGCACCTATTACGTTTGCTATTTCTTGAGCCAGGCATATCCCTATGGTGTGGCTCTGAAGTATCCATTGACCAGCATAGGCGTGAGGTGTTTTACCTCGATGAATAACATTTTCATGTATGCTTAATCTAGTTTGTGAAAGATTATCATATAACAGAGCGGCTTTATTACTTGTAATACCTTGAAAATGCGATGAGGCTTTTCCAATGTCATGGGTATAAGCAACAAATAGGGCGACGGTATAAAAATCTTCATAACGCATGTCGCAGCTTTCAATTGTTGCGTCGGAAATCCAGTCCTCTAATAAGCATCGCATGATACCAGCGGTATCATTCAGGTGAACGTAGAGAGGTAGCCAGTTAAGATTGTTATCTACTTTTCCTATTAAAAGCTTATCTATCATGATTGCTCCTTTGTGTTTAAAACTCTTAGAACCATTTGTAAGTATAATACACTATCACATGTACAAAAAAACGGACTTGTAATCACTTTTTTGGATTTTATTTAAGAAAATTTAGATTATTATGAATTCTCCCCAATAATAATCCCCACCGATATAAGACAATTTTACTACAAAAATTTACATGAAACAACGGAAATATCTAGTCTTCACAATAAATTCACGGGTTAATCAATCCCAAACTTTCGTTCCTCTTCCACCACATCCAGTTTCCTGACATCCATCCCTGTAATTTGGACAAATCGACGTCCGGCGAGGAATGTGACCAGCTCATCGATGGCTGCTTCCG
>ERZ772831.3075-NODE-3075-length-12483-cov-2.725217_pt1 | contig 12483 bp, 9 predicted proteins | sample MGYA00580858_ERZ772831 | MGnify/ENA primary metagenome ERZ772831 (study PRJEB29015, sample SAMEA2737694) | human gut metagenome | biome: human gut; feature: human-associated habitat; material: faeces | place: China | collected 2012 ... | reverse complement strand
GCTATTATTCATGCCTTTTTTCCAATTTTTTCTGAAGCATCTTTTTCGACCTTAAAATCTGTGTCTGTATTGTTTTAAGCTTGACACCTCGATTTTTTGAAATCTCTTTTGCCGTTTTGTCGCAGCAATAAAATTCATAGGCAACCTCATCATAGGGAGGTTTAAGAGTACGGCAGGCATTGCTGAGCTCCTCGTTTATCTCCTTTTCCAAAAAAGACTCCTCAAGAGATGAAACCGTACCGACATTACTTTCTAATATACCATCTTCAGTCGGCATCTCTTTTCGTCTTTTTGATTTGAGAAAATCAAGACATTTGTTTGTAGCTATTTTCGTCAAAAAAGCCTTTTCATTCTCACCGTCAAACCGGTCAAGCACTCTATAATATGTAAGAAATGTTTCCTGTGTCGCATCCTGCGCCTCAAAATAATCACCCACCATACGATAGCAGATGGAAAAGATCAGTCTCTCATATTTTTCCAGAGCTCTTTCCAGCTGCGCTGTCTGTATGGAATTGTCCGTCAAGTCTCACCACCTCCTTTCTCACCCCTCTCATTATATACAAACGAGTGGATTTTACAAAAACCTTCAGTTTTTTAATTTTTTTTGATTTTTTTTGATATTTATTTTTGACATTCCCTGTTTCATATGTTAGTATAGAACCCGTTCTAAAACTTATGTGGATTTTTCTAAATGTGTAAGCACATTTACTTTTCGCCGCATGGCCATCCGGTCATGTGGCGTTTTTCGTTCATAGAAAAATGCCGGGAAACATATCGCAAAAAGGTAAACACTGTTTTTTCATTTCACAGGAAAGGAAGAAAGATTATGGTGAAAAACACAGATCAGACTTATATGAAAACCCAGCCGGTGCTCCGGCTGCTTCTGACCATGGCACTGCCTATGGTCATTTCTATGCTGGTAAACTCTCTTTACAATATTGTGGACAGCTTTTTTGTGGCAAAGATCAGTGAAGATGCCATGACCGCATTATCTCTGGTGTATCCTATGCAGAATCTGATCAATGCCGTGATGATTGGATTTGGGGTCGGGATCAATGCCGTGATCTCCTTTTATCTTGGTGCGCAGAATCAGGAAAAAGCAGACCGCGCCGCAACGCAGGGTGTCATCCTCAGTACAATTCACGGAATCCTTTTAATGGTATTCTGCCTGCTGACGATCCATCCATTTTTAAAACTGTTCACCTCTGATACAACGACGATCCAACTGGGACTGCAATATTCCCATATTGTATTTGCTTTTTCCGTCATGTTCGCCTGGGAGCTCGTCTTCGAAAAGGTGTTTCAAGCAGTGGGACGCATGGCTGTTTCCATGGTTTGCATGATGATCGGGTGTATTGCCAATATTATCCTGGATCCGATCCTGATATTCGGACTTGGACCTTTTCCACGCATGGAGATTAAAGGGGCCGCCCTTGCCACAGGACTCGGCCAGACCATCAGTGCTCTGTCCTACGTTGTCATTTATTTCTGCCGTCCACTATCTGTCCGGATCCGCCGTGACTGCGTTCGTCCTGACCGCCGGATATGCCGTAAGCTATATGCCATCGGCATTCCTGCTTCCCTGAATCTGGCGCTTCCGTCCCTGCTGATTTCTTCCCTCAATGTCATTCTGACGGCATATTCCCAGACTTATGTTTTTATCCTGGGTGTTTACTATAAATTACAGACATTCCTGTATCTTACCGCAAATGGCGTTATTCAGGGAATGCGTCCTTTGCTGAGCTACAATTACGGTGCCGGGGAACATGTGCGTGTACGCAATATTTTTAAAGATGCTCTGATCATCGTTTTTCTGATCCTGCTTGGCGGTATGCTGCTTTGTCTGACAATTCCTCAGCAGCTCATGGGACTTTTTTCGAACAATCCGGACACGATCCGCTCCGGTGCTCTGGCTCTTCGTATTATCAGTGCAGGCTTTATCACATCCTCCCTTTCCGTCACCGCTTCCGGTGCTTTGGAAGCATTAGGCAAAGGACTTTCCTCACTGATCATCTCCTTATGCCGCTATGCGGTATTGATCATTCCGATCGCCTTTATCACCAGTCGTTTTCTCGGTGCTGTGGGCGTATGGCATGCCTTCTGGATCGCCGAGGCTCTTACCGCTGTTCTGACTGTCCTGATTTTCGAACATACACTAAAACAGGCAGAGTAATACTCTGCCTGCTCTAATATGATCAATTCTGAATTTACTTTAGCAGATCCTTTAAAAGAAGTATATCATTCTTCTGACAGCCTTTTAGAGATTTTCCTATATCCTGAAAAAAGGCCGCCATACATCGTATAGCAGCCCTCTTCCGGCATATTATTTATTTCCATTATTTTTTCTTTTTCTTACGTTTTACTGCTGCGATCACAGCCTGTAATACGATAAAGAAACAAAGCAGTGCTGACAGTGTAATTCTTACCCACCAGCTTGATAAGGTTCCCTGTGTGGTGATCAGACTGGAAATCGTACCATTGATCAGTACACCAAACAAGGTTCCAACAACGGTTCCAACACCACCGCTGAGGAGTGTACCACCGATTACGGCAGAGGCAATGGCATCCATCTCAAGACCCTTTGCCTGCTCAACAAATCCGGCACAGCTGTTCAGACAGAACAGGAAGCCTCCGAGACCTGCCAGAAAACCATCCAGCACATAAGCCTTCATTTTCGTTTTCTTCACGTCGAGTCCCATCATTACGGCACTCTGCTGATTACCGCCAATCGCATAAAGGCTTCGGCCAAATTTTGTAAATTTCAGCATAAGCGTGATCAGAATGACAACCGCCAGTGCGATAATAACGGTGGGATATATGTATGCCGGAATAAATACTCCTCTCCGGTTATATGTACCAAACGGAAGATTGATGCGGTAGTTTGCCCACTTCAGAAATGTTTTATTCTGAATGGCGATCATATCTGTACTGATCACCGCCGTCAGTCCGCGGCCAAAGAACATACCCGCCAATGTTACGATGAACGGCTGAATTTCCAGATAAGTTACCAGATAACCCTGTACGATGCCGAATAATATTCCGATCAAAAGAGAGATGGCAACGGCTGCCACCGCACTCATTCCTTTGTTTTCCATGGCATATGCGGCAGACATACATACAAGAGCGGTCACGGAACCAACGGAAATATCAATTCCTCCGGTGATCATTACAAGAGTCATACCACATCCGATCACGATAAGTCCTGCATTCGAGATGAACAGATTCATAAACATCTGAGGCTTTGCAAAACCTTTATCGTTGAAAATAATCATTCCTGCAATATACATTACTGCAAATAATACGATAGTAATCATCAACAGGAATGTGCTGCTATTAATTTTCTTTTTTGTCTTTTTCTTTTCCATATCAATGACCACCTTCCAACGCTTTGTTTTTCAAAGCTCTTTTCTGCTTCCAGGCTTCCATATTTCTACGGAATACCGGACTCTGGATGACAACAATAATGATAACAACGATTGCTTTGTAAACCGGGAGCTGATCTGCGGATACTGCCATTGCGTAAAGAGTTGTTGTCAATGCCTGAATGGTATATGCACCGATCACAGATCCCATAATGCTGAATTTACCACCACTCAGTACATTGCCGCCAAGAGCAACGGCAAGGATCGCATCCATCTCAAGATTTAATCCGATATTGTTTGCATCAGCAGAATAGATACGGCTGGATGCCACAATGCCTGCTACACCTGCCAGTACACCACAGATCACATAGGTCAAAAACTTGATCATCGTAGAATTGAGACCTACCAGTCTGGATGCGGAACCATTGATACCTACACTTTCAATATAAAGACCAAGAGCCGTTTTCTTTAAAACAATATTTACTATTATGATCGTTGCTATTGCAAAGAAGATTGGGGTAGGTACCGGACATTTTCCAATATAACCTCCCATTACCTTAAAGGAATCTACTCGTACATATGTAATCTGTCCTTTTGTTACAAGCTGTGCTATACCACGACCTGCAGTAAACAGGATCAGGGTCGCAACCATCGGCTGGATTCCAAGATTTGCCACAAGAAATCCATTAAATGCACCGCATAAACCGGCTACAATGACTGCTGCGATAATGGCTAATGCCATAGAGTTCATCAACTGATCTGTAGTTACCTGGCCACCGGATAAAATCTGACAGCATACAGCCGCTGCAACTGCCATAACAGCACCGACACTGATATCCTGTCCTCCGGATGCTGCTGTCACAAGTGTCATACCGATTGCCACGATCACCAGTTCGGAAGCACGATTTACAACGTCCACCAGATATCCGTAAAGAACCCCGCCTTTCATGGAGATCACAAAGAAATCCGGTGTTTTTATGACGTTTACTAAAAGTACAACAAGCAGACAGACAATTGGTAAAAATAAATGATGCTGCGTGATCGCTTTCCAATTAAATTTTTTCTTTTCATTACTCATTGGACTTTCCACCTCCTGCTATGGTCTCCATGATCTTCTCCTGTGTCAGATCGTCGCCCTCAATCTCGCCGACCTTCTTTCCGTCACGAAGAACCGCCATTCTGCTGCAGGTACGAAGCATCTCCTCTACCTCCGAAGAAATAAATGCAATGGATTTTCCTTCATCCGCCAGACGAAGCACCAGCTTCTGGATCTCTGTTTTCGTACCAATATCAATTCCTCTGGTTGGCTCATCCAAAATCAAAAATCTGGGATTTGTCAGCAGCCAGCGTCCCAGGATCACCTTCTGCTGATTTCCTCCGGAAAGACTTTTGATCGGTGTCTCCATACTCGCTGTTTTAATCTGCAGCAAATTGATAAAGTTTGTTGCTGCATCCTCCATCTCTTTTCGTTTCATCGGATGGAACATTCCGCGCTTTGCCTGAAGAGCAATAATAATATTTTCCCGGACGGACAGATCTGCAAGGATTCCGTCCTTCTTTCGATCCTCCGGCAGATATGCCATTCCTGCTTTCATTGCATCGAGCGGCGTGTTAATTTTGGCTTTCTTGCCAAATACTTTTACCTCACCGGTATCCGCCTTATCGGCTCCATAGATTGCCCGGACCATCTCGGAACGGCCGGAACCAAGAAGTCCGGTGAGACCAACAACCTCACCTTTGTTAAAGGTCATATCGAACGGCTTAATACTTCCATGATGAGAAACTCCGTTTGCTTCGATAACCGGTTCTCCTTCTTTTACCGAACCGACTCTGTCGCTCTTGATATCCGCCAGATCATCAAAGTCTTTTCCCATCATTTTGGCAACCAGCTGAACTCTCGGAAGATTTTCCACATCATATTCACCCACCAGTGTGCCATTTCGAAGAACCGTGATCTTATCACACACCTCGTAAACCTGCTCCAGGAAATGTGTGACAAAGATAATGCCGACACCCTTTGCCTTTAACTTTTTCATCAGACCAAACAGCTTTTCTACTTCTTCTTCATCCAAAGAAGATGTCGGCTCATCGAGGATCAAGACCTTGCATTCCATATCTACTGCTCTTGCAATCGCAATCATCTGCTGGATCGCAATGGAGCATTCATCCAGTAATGTCGTCGGTGCCACATCAATGTCCAGAGATCGAAGCAGCTTACGGGAGCGTGCATTCATTTCCTTCCAGTTGATCATTCCAAGTTTTCTCGGCTCCCTGCCAATAAACAGATTCTCTGCTACCGTCAGATTCGGACAAAGGTTTACTTCCTGATAAACGGTACTGATACCATTGTTCTGGGCATCCTGCGGGGATTTATTCACCATCGGTTTCCCATCCATTATGATCTCTCCGGCGTCAAAAGGATAGATTCCCGTCAGCACCTTGATCAGTGTTGACTTTCCGGCACCATTCTCTCCCATCAGAGCATGAATGTCGCCTTCACATAATTTGAAATCTACATTAGATAATGCCTTTACGCCCGGGAAAGTTTTTGTAATGCCTTTCATTGTCAAAATTGCTTTCTCAGCCATTGATTTCACCTGCTTTCTGCCCAAAAATGGTACAAAAATAGCGCAATACAGCTTTGTGTTGCTTTCTATATTGCGCTATCCCTGAAACACTTTAGCGTTGCTTTTTATGAGATTATATTATGAAAGATTAATATGCACGACCTTTGATCACCTTGTCATTAACAACTGTGACATCATAATCTTTTCCGTCAGCATTTACGCTTTCTACATCTTTTACTGCTGCGAAGATCTCTTCATCTACATACTGCTGTTTCTCCGGTGTCTCTCCGTTTTCCAGAGCCTTGATGATCTCCTCTACACGAGGACCGTGAAGTGGATTACACTCGGTATCAAGAATGATCTTTCCATCCTTTACATCAGTCAGACCGGTCTTAGTAGAATCGAAGGACATTACCAGAATATCATCCTTGCCGGTTCCAACGGTCTTACCTGCTGCCGTGATGGCATCAATGGCACCAAATGCTTCATTATCATTCTCGCAATATACAACATCAATGTCATCTTTATGCTTCTTTAACAGAGACTCCATAACCTCCTGGCCTTTTGACTGTGTAAATTCACCTGTCTCTTTTGCCAGCAGATTCCAGTTTTTATTCTCCTTGCAGGCATCCTCAAGTCCTTTTGTACGTCCGATCTGGGCAGATGCACCGATCGTACCCTGAATATCTACGATATTGATCTCTTCGTCGCCACGTCCTGTCTTTTCTAAGTATGCCTTTAACCACGCTGCTGCTTTCTTGCCTTCCAGTTCGAAGTTTGAACCAACCCAGGCGGTGTAGAGACTGTCATCGGATACTTTAACCATACGGTCTACGATGATTACCGGAATACCGGCATCCTTTGCTTCCTTAAGTACGGTGTCCCATCCGGTTTCTGTTACCGGAGCAAGTACGATGTAATCAACCTCCTGCTGGATGAAGTTTCGGATTGCTTTGATCTGATTCTCCTGCTTCTGCTGTGCATCATCAAAAATTAATGTGTAACCATTTTTTTCACTGAACGTTTCTTTCATAGAAGTGGAGTTTGCGGTCCGCCAGTCTGACTCCGCTCCTACCTGTGAAAAGCCTACGGTAATGTTACCGCTCTTTGCATCGCCTCCGGTCTTGGCTGCCTTCTTGGAGCCACATGCTGTCATTGCAAAGACCATACAAGATACTAATAATGCTGAACATATAATTTTTTTAATTCTCATATCGTTTTCCTCCTCTATCTCCAATTTGAGTTTGTATGTCGCTTACAAGTATTATTATAGATTTTTTCCTGTTTTTTACCATAAAGATACTTATGCAAAAAGTTTAATATTTTATCAAATGATTATATCTTGTTTGTTTTTTTATCCGAAAAGTTAAATTTTTTCGGAATATTAACACGAATGACAGTACCCTCCTGATATTTTGAACAAATATCAAGACCATATTCCTCTCCATAATATAGCTTCAGACGCCCCTCGACTGCAGACATTCCAAAGCCTACGCTCTGGTTGTTCTTAAGTCCCTCCTGTACCTCACGCAGACGATCCTCTGTCATACCGATCCCATCATCCTTCACCTGAATGACGATATCCCTGCCCGCATCCTCAAAAGTGATCCAGATGCTGCTCTTTCCTCTTTTTTCCTTTACTCCATGATACAGCGCATTTTCCACCAGCGGCTGCAATGTCATCTTTGGCAGACGGATCTCTTCCATGTCCTGCGGCAGTTCGATGGTATAATCAAGAATATCACTGTAACGGATCTGCTGAATCTCCAGATAACTTTTCGTGTGTAACACCTCGTCATGCAGCGAGATCACATCCTCCCCCTTGGATAAAACAGTCCGGAAAAAGACGGACAAATGGGTCAGCATCTCGATTGCCTCATCATGCATATCTGCCTCCACCATCCATACGATCGTATCCAGAGTATTATATAGAAAATGCGGATTTACCTGTGCCTGGAGAAGCTCCAGCTGGATCATATGCTGCTTCCGTTCCTCCTCCTTAACATTTTCCAGAAGAGTCTGGATGCGCCCCGCCATTTTCAAAATGCCGCGGTCCAGTTCCTTTACCTCGATCACATTTGTTTCCACCGGTGTGATATCAAAATTTCCGTGTCCCACTTTTCGAACATTATCGCTGACACCACCTATGGGATCTGTAATCTCCCCGGCAAGCCGGAAGGATTTTTTTACCACCAATGCAACGATCACAAACACAAATATTCCCAGAATGATCCCCACGGCAAGAATCCGGGCAAACATATCATTTTCTACCTTTTTCAGATATCCTGCCTCATAATAAATATAGTCTCCCATTGCTTTCTGTGTCAGCTCCGTAAGCACATATACATTATAGGTGAGCTGTACCTGTCTGGAATCATACCCTTTCGTTTCCGCAATGGCACGCATTCGCTTTTTCAGATTTTTACAATCTGCGATCACAAGCTCGATGGCTCTGCGGCTTTCCTTTCGTACCGTCGTTTTTTCCAGCTTTTCCGCCAACCGGATCGCCCGGTTCACGTCCTTCACAGGAAGCGTTTTCTGTTCTGCGCTTCCCACACAATAATGGTACATTTTCAGATCCATATTCTCCTTAAAGCTCAGACTGAATTCACTGCTGAGATTCATATTATGGGTGATCGTAGAATAATTTCCGATGGAAATGCACATAGAAGCCACCAACAGCAAAATACAAAACAGCAATGGCAGTGCAAGGCTCCTGATCAGATATTGTATTTTTTGATTTATGTTTAATTCCTCATATTTTGTCTTTCTCTTTTTCACGAAACTGCCCCCTGATTACGATATTCACTCGGTGTACATCCCTGTGTTTTTTTGAACAAAAAACTGAAATAATGGGAATCCTTATATCCTACCTCCAGTGCAATTTCTCCGGATCGTTTATCTGTACAGCGCAAAAGCTCCTTCGCACGGTTCATTCGCAGACTCGTCAGATATTCAATAAAGGTCTGTCCCATTTTTTGACTAAACATGGCACTGAAATGGTTAGCACTGACATTTGCCACACATGCCACCGTATTTAATGTAAGATTCTCGTCTGCAAAATTTTCTTCCATATATTGAACGGCATTTTGCAAAACATTCTGGTATTTCCCTTTACTTTTCTCTTCCCGCAGCTGAATTGCCTGTTTTAAGGCACCGGATATGCTTGCCGCAATTTTATCATGATCCAGCGGCTTCCCCATACCGGAGGCTTCCAACAGAGAATGATCTACCACATCCTTTTCATATCCCAGCTTCTGCAAAAAGGATACAATACAAAAATGAATGTTCAAAAGAATGTACTGGCGAAACATTTTTGATTTCAATGCGGACTCTCCTACCATCTGAAGATAATTTTCTACAAAACCGGCAACTTCATTTTCCAGACCGTTGCATAGAAAGTTCTGAAAGATTGCTGGATTCACAACATTACTGTCCACGCTGACCAGATCCTTGATCTCATTATCCCGGGATTGACTTTCGCCCATGGGAACCATATCCTGGGATATCACATGAGAATATCCAAAATAACGATATGCAAAAAGCTGCATTCCCTCCTTATAGCAATCCGGCATCTGACTGAGACGTTCCACCGGCTTTGATGCACATACGATCCACTCCAGTCCGCTCTGGTCCTTTTCCAGAATACCCTGAAGCAGTTTTACACAGTGCTCCGTATGTGCCTGTATATTTTCCGCATCCCCGGTCAAAAGCAGTACATAGCTGAAGGTCTGATTCCGGAACATATATAGATTTTTCTCCTTTTGCAGCGTGTCATCGATCTGCTTCTGTACATCTGCCGCCCTTTGAGAATATTCCTGATCGATCGTATCCGTATCCCGGCTTTCCGCCAGCGAGAAAAATACCAGATTATAGCTTTCTGCCATAATGTCAATGGAAAGCTTTTCTGCCCTGTCATAAATCTCCGGCAGATCTGCGTGCTTTGTCACCAGCAGCTCAAAAAAATCACGCCGGGAGTGGTTTTCATATTTTTTTATTTCCTGTTCAAATTTCTCATAATAATCCTGCTGCTTTCCCTTTTCTTCAAAGTCCTTCTGGATCTTCTGCAGAACACGGACAAAATCTGCTTTGGCAATCGGCTTTAATAAATAATCATCAACGCCAAGGGCAATCGCTTTTCTGGCATATTCAAAATCGTCATAACCACTGACAATAACAATGCGGATCTCCGGAATTTCCTTCTTTACAATACCGCTTAACGTAAGTCCGTCCATAAACGGCATCTTGATATCCGTGATCAACACATCCGGCTTTGTCTTGCGGATCATAGGAAGTGCGATCTCTCCATCCTTCGCCTTACCCACCAGTTCAAAACCATATTCATTCCATGGAATCATCCGTTCCAGTGCTTCCCGGATCACAATCTCATCCTCGATCAAAAATACCTTATACATACACGCTCCCCATTTCTTACAGAACCGGTTTCGATTCTCTCTCTTATGTCCTATTGTATCAAATCAATAGTAAAATATCTATATAATGCAAGAGTCAAAAGCAGATAACAATGTATGTTTACATACAAATTGCTATCCGCTTCTGACCCCGGCATCATCTATATTGATCTGAATCTTTAATTTTTATCATTGACCATAATATGCGTTTGCACCGTGCTTGCGATAAAAATGCTTATCCCGGATACAGTCCGGTGCCGGCTGTACCTTCGGATTGATCAGCTCCGTCCTGGTTGCCATTTTAGCAACCTCCTCCAGAACTACTGCGTTATGCACTGCTTCAGCGGCATCCTTCCCCCATGTGAAAGGTCCGTGATTCTTGCACAAAACGCCCGGTGTATGCATCGGATTCAGTCCCCGTTCCTCGAAGGTTTCAATGATCACCAGTCCCGTATTCTGTTCATAGGCTGCATCAATCTCCTCCGGTGTCAGACTTCTGGCACATGGAATCTCCCCGAAGAAATAATCGGCATGAGTGGTTCCATATAATGGAATCGACCGGCCTGCCTGTGCCCATGAGGTTGCCTCCGGCGAATGGGTATGTACCACGCCGCCGATCTCCGGATATTTTTTGTAAAGCTCCAGATGAGTCGGTGTGTCAGAGGACGGCTTATATTTTCCCTCGATCTTATTGCCCTCCAGATCCATTACCACCATATCCTCCGGTGTCAGCTTATCATAATCAACGCCGCTTGGCTTAATAACAAAATAACCGCTTTCTCTGTCAATACCACTGACATTTCCCCATGTGTATGTGATCAGCCCCCGCTTCGGCAGCTCCATATTTGCCTCGTAAACCTGCTGTTTTAATGCTTCTAACATATTTATCCATGCTCCTTTCATCTGTGCCGTATTTCGTACACATAGATTTTCTGCTATATATTATCCCATATCTCAGATAACCAGTCTGTAATCCGCTTTATATACTCTCTACTGCGGCACGCTCTATCGCAAGTCCCTTATTGTAACGCACCAGGAAATCATCAAAGCCCTTCACATCTGCAGCATCCGGCTCCAACGTAGTTCCCGTCTGTCCGGCAAACACCTCCTGATCCAGATAATCTGCCAGATCCTTTCCGGCTCCTGTCACCAGATACTGTGCCAGTACCGCAATGCCCCATGCACCGCCCTCACTTGCCGTATCCATCACGGACACCGGTGTATTCATGGCTGCTGCCATAATCTTCTGTCCGGCACCCGGCACGGTGAAGAATCCACCATGTCCGTAAATCTTATCCACAGGCACCTTCTCCTCCTTCAGCAGAATGTCCAGTCCGTTTTTCAATGCGCCAAGGGCCGTGAAAAGATGAACCCTCATAAAATTACCAAGGCTGACCTTATCATTTGCATGACGTACAAATAACGGCCGTCCCTCATCAAAGCCTGTAATACTCTCTCCTGAGAAATAATTATAAGAAAGAAGACCTCCGCAGTCCGGTTCTCCCTCCAGTGCTTTCTTGAACAACAGATCAAACAACTGACCCCGGTCAATCTTCATTCCTGCCGCTTCCGCAAACTCCTCAAAAAGATTCACCCATGTATTGATATCAGAGGTACAGTTATTACAGTGCACCATAGCCACCAGATCCCCTGCCGGCGTAGTCACCAGATCAATCTCTGTATGAAGATTTTTCAATGCCTTCTCCATAACGATCATGGCAAAAACAGAGGTTCCTGCCGATACATTTCCGGTACGCACCTTCACACTGTTGGTTGCTACCATACCGGTTCCGGCATCGCCCTCCGGTGGACACATTGGCACACCTGCCTCCAGTGTCCCGGTAGGATCAAGCATTTTTGCACCGGCCTCCGTCAGGACGCCTGCCTTTTCCCCTGCCGTGAGTGACTTCGGTAAAATATCCTTTAAAGTCCATGGGAAATGATATTCTTCTACCAGCTTGTCGAACTTCGCCAGCTTTTCCTTATCATAATCCTTTGTGCTGCAGTCAATCGGAAACATTCCGGAGGCATCTCCCACGCCCAGTACCTTCTCCCCGGTAAGCTGCCAGTGAATATAGCCCGCAAGAGTTGTAAAAAATGCAATGTCCTTTACATGAGGCTCCTTCCTTAAAACAGCCTGAT
>ERZ772831.3057-NODE-3057-length-12553-cov-24.690350_pt1 | contig 12553 bp, 7 predicted proteins | sample MGYA00580858_ERZ772831 | MGnify/ENA primary metagenome ERZ772831 (study PRJEB29015, sample SAMEA2737694) | human gut metagenome | biome: human gut; feature: human-associated habitat; material: faeces | place: China | collected 2012 ... | reverse complement strand
GTGCCCACCCGGATCATGTTGCTGCCGCACCGGATGGCGTCGGCGAAGTCGCCGCTCATGCCCATTGAGAGATATTCCATCTTATTATCGTATATTTTTGCATTGATGTCAACATAAAGCCAGCGCATTTTCTCGAAATATGCCAAATTTCCGTGGGGCTCCGCCGCCACCGGGGGGATGGTCATCAGTCCCCGCACCTGCACATGGGGCAGGGCCCGGGCCATTTCCGCCGCAGCGTGGATCTGATCCGGGGAAAAGCCGCTTTTGGCGGCCTCGCCGCCGATGTTCACCTCCAGCAGGATATCCTGGCAGAGCTCCAGTCTTCCGGCGGCCTTTTCGATCTCCTGCAAAAGCTCCGTGCTGCCCACAGACTGGATCAGATCGGCCTTGCCCACCACCTGGCGGACCTTGTTGCGCTGCAAATGGCCGATAAAGTGCAGGGGACGGCCGGCGTAGGCGTTTTCCGCCAGCTTGGCGGTCATCTCCTGCACCCGGTTTTCGCCCAGGGCGTCAATACCGGCGGCAATGGCCTCCTGGCAGGCGGCGGCGTCGTTCATTTTGCTGGCGCCCACCAGAATGATGTCGGCGCCGGTGCGCCCCATTTCCCGGGCCGCCTGGTCCATCTGCTGCCGGACGGCGGCAATGTTCTCCGCAATAGACATAGTGAAAGCCTTCCTTTCCCGTATTAATCTCCTGTCAATATCTGTGAGCCGTCCAGGGTGACGCCGGTCATGATGACCTCGTCCCCGGGACGCAGGGTGTCCAGTCCGTCGGTGTTCTGGGGCACCGACACCAGCACATAGTCATCCCCCTGGTACACCATGTCCACCGGCTTGAACCGGGAGAAGCTGCCCTGGGCGCAGTAAACCCCCAGGGTCCCGTCCTCCTGCTGCCGCAGGCACACGGAGGGCAGGCGCAGCCCGGTGTAGCTGTGGAGCACGATCTGGGCCGTCTGGTGCCGCAGCTGGGTGGTCTCCGCCAGATACTCCCGGCAGGCCAGCACCACCACGCACCGGCCGTCCTCCGCCGCACTGACAGAGTAGACCGTGGCGGCGATGTCATCGGTGATGCCCTTGGTCAGCCGCAGGGACACGCTGCCGCAGCCGGCGATGCGCTGGGCCTCCTCCTGGGTGACGGCGGCGGCATAGTACCAGGTGTTGCCGTAGATGAGCTTGCCCACGTTGGCAGTGTTCTCCCCGGCGGCCAGCTTGTCCAGGGCGCTGGGGGTCAGGTCCCCCAGCCCCGCCGGGGTCAGCACGGACTCATATCCGTCGCACACGGCGGAATAGGTCCCCGCCCGGGGGGCGGTGATGTTGGCCGCGCCGGTGAGTCCCGCCTGCAAAGAGTCGATCTCATCCTGCACGGCGGTGATCTCGGCCTTGATCTCCTGGCTGGAGGTGTAGGCCCGGCTGCGCTTGACGATGGCGGCCTTCAGCTGGGACAGGTCGCCGGAGGCGGCGGTATAGTCCCCGCCGGTGAGGTTCTTCCGCAGGGCCATGATGTCGTCGGAGATGGAGCCGTCCAGCTTCAGGGCGGCGTCGGGGTTCAGATAGGAGGACAGAGCATACTCCAGCTGCTCCAGCTGGAGCCGCTTGGCCTGGATCTGGGCCACGGCCTCCAGGGCCCCGGGGCTGTCATAGGTGGCGGCGATGACCTGGCCCTGGCCCACCTTCTCCCCCTCCTCCCGGGTGGGACTCAGGGTCCCGGCATCGGTGCGGAAGGTCTCCTCCTCCCGCACCAGCCAGCCGGAAGCCTCCACGGCGTCCTCCGTGGTGCTGGTATACACCCGGGTGGTGGCGTAGGAGTTCGTCAGATACCGCACCCCCTGGACCAGGAAATAGAACACCACCGCCGCCGCCAGGGCAATGGACAGAATTTTGAATACGCGGGTGGATTTCATGGCGTAACCTCCTTTGGTGGCCGGGTGATGGTGTTGGGGCGCTGCCGCGCGCCGGGGCATGTCTCAAAAATTCTCCGTGCCCAAGGTTTTGCCCGGGGCAAAACGCTTGACGGCCTTCCGGCCGGGGCGCTATTGCGCCTCCGACGGCAGGCATGGGTCGTACAGGGCCACCGGGTGCAGCGGGACAATCGTAGATACAGCGTGCTTGTAGATCACCTGCTGCCTGTTGCCCAGATGCCGCAGGGCGGCATCCGGGGCCCCGTGATTTTATTCCGCACGGGCGAAGTGAATCCGCCCGTGCCCAAGGTTTTGCCCGGGGCAAAACGCTTGACGGCCTTCCGGCCGGGGCGCTATTGCGCCTCCGACGGCAGGCATGGGTCGTACAGGGCCACCGGGTGCAGCGGGACAATCGTAGATACAGCGTGCTTGTAGATCACCTGCTGCCTGTTGCCCAGATGCCGCAGGGCGGCATCCGGGGCCCCGTGATTTTATTCCGCACGGACGGAGTGAATCCGCCCGTGCCCAAGGCTTTGCCTGCGGCAAAGCGCTTGTGCGCCCCGTCGGGCGGCGGCGCTATTGCGCCTCCGACGGCAAGCCCGGGTCGTTCAATGGCACCGGATGAACCGGAATGATGGTGGATATTGCGTGCTTGTAAATCACCTGCTGCTTGCCGTCGGTGTCCAGCACCACGGTGAAGCTGTCAAAGCCGGTGACGCTGCCCCGCAGCTGAAAGCCGTTCATCAGAAATACGGTAACGGGCAGGCTCTGCTTGCGGACCTTGGTCAGGAAAATGTCCTGAAGATTGTTTTTCTGCATAACGAATGCTCCTTTTCTCTTTGTGCGGACGGCTGTCCGCCTGCCCTTATCCTAAGCCATGGGCTGTGAGAAAATCTGTCGCATTCTGTAAAGCCGCCGGGAAATCCGGCTCCCGGTCCCAGAGGATCCAGTGGATATCCGGGTTGCGCCGCAGCCAGGTCAGCTGCCGCTTGGCGTACTGGCGGGAGCGGAGCTTGACCTCCTCCACCGCCTGGTCCGTGGTGGCCGCGCCGTCGGCCACCGCCAGAAACTGCTTGTAGCCGATGGCTTGCAGGGCCGTGGCATCCCGGGGCAGGCCGCTGTCCAGAAGGTCCTGCACCTCCTGCAAAAGCCCCTGGCGGACCATGTCGTCCACCCGCCGGTCAATGCGCTCCCGCAGGTCCGCCCGGTCCCGGAAGTTCAGCCCGATATAGAGGGCCTGGTACCGGTCCGGCTTTTCCCGGCCCCGCTTGTCCCGCCGGGACATGGGCTCCCCGGTCTCCTCATATACCTCTAAGGCCCGGAGGATGCGCTTTTCGTCCCGCAGGTGCAGCCGCGCCGCCGTCTCCGGGTCCACGGCCTCCAGACGCCGCAGCATCTCCCGGGGCCCCAGCTCCCGCAGCTCCTGCTGAAGCCGCAGGCGGGTCTGCCCCCCCTGGCAGCCGGGGGCGAAGTCGTCCCCCCGGATCAGGGCGTCCAGGTACAGGCCCGTGCCTCCGGCCAGCACCGGGAGCTTTCCCCGGCTGAGAATATCCTGAATGCAGGCGTCCGCCGCCTGGCAGAACCGGGCCGCAGACCACTGCTCCGCCGGGTCCGCCACGGCGATCATGTGATGGGGGACCCCCGCCATCTCCTCCGCCGTGGGGGCGGCGGTGCCGATGGTCATGCCCCGGTAGATCTGCATGGAGTCCACGGACACCACCTCGCCGTTCAGCCGCCGGGCCAGGGCCACGGCCATTTTCGTTTTTCCGCTGGCGGTGGGACCCACCACGCACAGAACGGTCATAGGCAGCTCCTTTCCCGGGCTGTCACGCCCGCTTGAACATCTTCTCCACCTGGTATTTGCTGAGCTTCACCGCCACCGGGCGGCCATGGGGGCAATACTGGATCTCCCCGGACTGGACCCGGTCCACCAGACGCCGCAGCTCGGCGGGGTCGGTGTGCATCCCGGCCTTGATGGCGGATTTGCAGGCCATGGTGGACAGCAGGCTGTCCCGGGCCGCGTCCGGGTCCGCCCGGTTCAGCCGCAGGTCCTCCGCCAGCTCCTCCAGGGCTCCGGTGGGGTCGTCTACCCCGGCGGGCACCCCCCGCACCAGCACCGCGCCGCCGAAATCCTCGCACCGGAAGCCGTACCGCTCCAGCAGGGGCAGCTGCTCCAGCACCGCCGCGCAGTCCTCCGGCGACAGCTCCACCGCCATGGGCTCCAGCAGTGTCTGGGACATGATGGGCTCCGTGGCGGCCTTCAGCGCGTCGAACCGCACCCGCTCGTGGGCAGCGTGCTTGTCGATGAGCCACACGTTCTCCTGCTCATCCTCGCAGATGATATACGTCCGCAGCACCTCGCCGGCAATGCGCCAGGGGGCCTCATGCGGCGGCTCCAGGGTCACCTGCTCCGGCAGGGACACCGTCTCCTGTACCGCCTCCCGCACCGGCTCCGGGTTTTCCTCCGGCGCCGCCGGGGGCGGAGGCGGGGTAATGTGATAGCTGACGCCGGGCCGGGCCGTGGGGGCCGTGAAGGCCTTCCCCGGCTCCGGGGCCACGTCCCGCACCGTCAGGGCCGGCTGTTCCGCCGGGCGTACCGGTCGGGCCGGGGCGGCGGGCCGGGCAGTATAGCTGCCCAGCGGCGGCTTTTCCGGCTGGGGCTTCTGCTGCTGCCGGAACTCCTGGGCGGTCATGGTCCGGTAAAAGGGCTTTTCCTCCTGCCGGGCGGGCTGTTCCGCCCGGTTCAGGGCGTCCATGACGGTATAGTACACCGCGTCAAAGGCGGTTTTGTCGGATACGAATTTCACCACGGTCTTGGCCGGGTGCACGTTCACGTCCACCCGGTCCTCCGGCAGGGTCAGATGCAGCACGCAGCCGGGGAACTTCCCCTTCAGCAGGCGGTTGCGGTACGCCTCCTCCAGGGCCGCCGACAGCAGCTGGCTTTTCACGAACCGGCCGTTGACGAAGAACAGCTGGCGGCCCCGGGTGCCGTGGCCGTTCAGGGGCCGGGTCACATAGCCCGACACCTGCACGTCGCCGCCGCAGCCCCGGACCTCCTGCAGGCCCATGGCGAAGTCCCGGCCCATGGCCGCATAAACGGCGGACAGCAGCTGCCCGTCGCCGGGGGTGTGGAGCACCTCGGCCCCGTCCCGCAGCAGCTTGAAGGACACCTCCGGATGGCTCAGGGCCAGGTGCTGGACGATGCCGGACACGGCGGCCCCCTCGGCGCTGTCCTTTTTCATGAACTTCATCCGGGCGGGGGTGTTGTAAAACAGGTCCCGCACGCAGATGGTGGTGCCCTCCGGGCACCCGATCTCCTCCACCTGGCCGGGCACGCCCCCCTCCAGATGCAGGGAGGCCCCGGTCTGGGCCCCGGTCTGGCGGGTCAGGATATCCACCCGGGACACGGCGGAGATGGCCGCCAGGGCCTCCCCCCGGAAGCCCAGGGTGCCGATGGCGGCCAGGTCCCCGGCGGTGCGCAGCTTGCTGGTGGCATGGCGCAGAAACGCCGTGGGCAGCTGCTGGGGCGCGATGCCGCAGCCGTTGTCCGTCATCCGCAGATAGGTGAGGCCCCCGTGCTGGACCTCTGCCACGATGGCGGTAGCCCCGGCGTCCAGGGCGTTTTCCAGCAGCTCCTTGGCCACGCTGGCGGGCCGCTCCACCACCTCGCCGGCGGCGATCAGGTCCGCCACGTGCCGGGGCAGGCATTGAATATCAGGCATAGCGTTGTCCTTTCGTGTTACGTCAGCTTCTTTTTCAGCTCATACAGCAGCTGCAATGCCTCCAGAGGCATCAGCGAGTCCACCTGGGTCCGGCGGAGCCGGTCGATGACCTGGCTCTCGGCCACGGCGGCAAAGGACACCTGGTCCTCCCGGGGAGCGGGGGCTGCCGCCGGGCGGCCGGACTCCTCCTCCAGCTGCCGGAGGATTTTTCTGGCCCGGGACACCACCGCGTCCGGCAGACCCGCCAGCTTGGCCACCTCGATGCCGTAGCTGCGGTCCGCGCCGCCGGGGACGATCTTCCGCAGGAACACGATCTCCTCGCCCCGGGCCCGGACGGCGATGTTGTAGTTCTTCACGCCGGGGAGGGTGCCCTCCATGGCGGTAAGCTCGTGGTAGTGGGTGGCAAACAGGGTCTTGGCCCCCAGGCGCTTGGGGTCGGCGCAGTATTCCAAAACCGCCCGTGCGATGCTCATACCGTCGAAGGTAGAGGTGCCCCGGCCGATCTCGTCCAGGATCAGCAGGCTCTTGTCCGTGGCGGCATGGAGGATGTCGCTGACCTCCGTCATCTCCACCATAAAGGTGGACTGTCCCGCCGACAGGTCGTCGGAGGCCCCGATGCGGGTGAATATCCGGTCCACGATGCCCAGCCTTGCGGCCTTGGCCGGGACAAAGGACCCGATCTGGGCCATGAGCACCATCAGCGCCACCTGGCGCATATAGGTGGATTTGCCCGCCATGTTGGGGCCGGTGATGATGGACACCCGGTCCTCGCTGCGGCCCATATAGGTGTCGTTGGGCACAAACAGGGCCTCCGGCCGCATGGCCTCCACCACCGGGTGGCGTCCCTGGTGGATCTCGATGACCCCGGACTCGTCCACCGCCGGGCAGCAGTAGTTGTTCTTCACTGCCACCGCCGCCAGGGAGCACAGGCAGTCCGCCTCCGCCACGGCGGCGGCCGTGGCCTGGATCCGGGCCACATGGCCGCTCAGCTCCTGCCGCAGCCGGGTGAACAGCTCATATTCCAGGGCCGACACCCGGTCTGAGGCGGACAGGATGTCGTGCTCCAGGTCCTTCAGCTCCTGGGTGATGTACCGCTCGCCGTTGACCAGGGTCTGCTTGCGGATATAGGTATCCGGCACCTGGTCCTTGAAGGAGTTGGACACCTCGATGTAGTATCCGAATACCTTGTTGTACCCGATCTTCAGGGTGCGGATGCCGGTTTTCTCCTTTTCGGCGGCCTCCATGGAGGCGATGATGCCCTTGCCGCCATGCAGAATGCCCCGCAGGCGGTCCACCTCCGGGTCGAAGCCGTCCCGGATGAACTCCCCCTCCCGGACGGAGAAGGGGGGATCGTCGCACAGGGTGCGGCCAATGAGGTCCGTCAGGTCCTCCAGGGGGTCCAGCTGGGCCAGCTCCCCCAGGCGGCCCCGGTCAAAAGCCGACAGCAGCTCCTTCACATGGGGCAGCCGCGCCATGGCGTTTTTCAGGGCTACCACGTCCCGGCCCCCGGCGGTGCCGTATACGATGCGGCCCACCAGGCGCTCCATGTCGCCGATGCCCGTCAGGGCCAGGGCCAGCTCCTCCCGGGTCATGGTGTGGTCCACCAGCTGGCCCACGGCGGCGCTGCGGCGGGTGATGGCCGTTACGGACAGCAGGGGCCGCTCCAGCCAGCTGCGGAGCATCCGCCCGCCCATGGGGGTCTTGGTCTTGTCCAGCACCCAGAGGAGGCTCCCCTTCTTCTCCTTGCTGCGCAGGGTCTCCGTCAGCTCCAGGTTCCGCCGGGCCGTCAGGTCCAGCTCCATGAACTGCCCCTGCTGGTAATAGTCCAGGTCGTCCACATGGCGCAGGTCGGTTTTCTGCGTCTCGTGGAGATAGCCCAGCAGGGCCCCCAGCGACAAAGCTGCGGCGGGATTCCCCTTTGGCAGCCGTCCCGCGGCCTCATCGCCGAACTGGGCGCGGACGGTCCTTTCCGCCTCCTGCAATTGAAAGCGTCCGGCGCTCAGCCGCTCCACATGGCAGTGGAGCTTATCCTGCATCAGACTCAGCAGCGGCCCGCACTGGTATGCCGCCGGATTCACCACCGCCTCCGCCGGGGAAAACCGCCCCAGCTCGTTGAGCAGATGCTCCGCCCGGTCGGGCCCCTGAAAGGCGGTGACGTGGGTCTTGCCGGTGGAAATGTCGCACACGCTGAAGCCCGCGCAGGTGTCGTCCAGATACAGCCCCGCGCAGAAGTTGGACCGTCCCTCCTCCAGGCAGGCGGCGTCTATGACTGTGCCGGGGGTCACCACCCGGATAATGTCCCGGTCCACCAAGCCCTTGGCCGTGGCGGGATCCTGGGTCTGCTCGCAGATGGCCACCTTGTAGCCCTTGGCGATGAGCCGGGCGATATAGGCGTCGGAGGCGTGATAGGGGATCCCGCACATGGGGATCTTCTCCTCGAAGCTCTTATTCTTGTCCTTATCCCGGGTGGTCAGGGTCAGGTCCAGCTCCTTGGACGCCTTCCGGGCGTCGTCGCCGAACATCTCGTAAAAATCTCCCAGCCGGAAAAACAGGATGGCGTCCTGATTCTGTTCCTTGATCTGCAGATACTGCTTCATCATGGGGGTCAGCTCTGCCATGGTTTCACCCGCGCTTTCTGCCGCATGGGCGGCTGATCTGTCGAATGGTGGTGGAAAACATTGTTGAAAAGTGCAAAACTTATTGTTCTATGGGGCATATGCCCGCTTCGCGGCGTTGGCCGTGATATCTTATGCATCAAAAGATCAACGTTCTTTTGATGCAGGAAGCATCTCCCCGAACAGGGCCCAGGTGTTGCTGTCGGTGATCTTCACGTCCCGGTACTGGCCCAGGGCGGACTTGTCCCCCACCAGGTGCACCAGCCGTCCCCCCGCCGTCCGGGCGGACAGGGGCCACCGGGCGTCGTCGGTTTCGCCGTCCACCAGTACCCGCAGGGTCCGGCCCACATACCCGGCGTGGAGCCGGGCGGATATCTCGTTCTGGGTGCTGCACAGAATGTCGAACCACTTCTGCTTCTCCGCCCGGGGCACCGGATCGTCCATTCTGGCTGCCGGGGTGCCAGGCCGGGGGGAGAAGATGAAGGTGAACAGGGCGTCGAATTCCACCTGCCGCACCAGGTCCACCGTCTCCATGGCCTCGGCCTCCGTCTCGCCGGGGAAGCCGATGATCACGTCCGACGTCAGCACCAGATCCGGCATGACCTTCCGGGCATAGCCGATGAGATCCAGGTATTTCGCCCGGTCATAGGGGCGGTTCATGGCCCGCAGCACCCGGTCGCTGCCGGACTGCACCGGCAGGTGCAGCTGGTGGGCCACGTGGCGGCTCTGGGCCATGGTGTCAAACAGCTTATAGCTGGCGTCCTTGGGCTGGGAGGACATGAACCGGATCAGGTAGTCGCCGTCGATCTTGTCCAGCTCCCGCAGCAGGTCCGCAAAGTCCCAGGGCTCCGGCAGGTCCTTTCCGTAGGAGTTGACGTTCTGGCCCAGCAGGGTGATCTCCTTATACCCCTCCGCCGCCAGCTGGCGGACCTCCTCCACGATCTTCTCCGGGGAGCGGCTGCGCTCCCGGCCCCGGACGTAGGGGACGATGCAGTAGGAGCAAAAGTTGTTGCACCCGTACATGATGGAGACCCATGCCCGGACCTGGCCCTCCCGGACCACGGGCATCCCCTCGGCAATGGAGCCGTGCTCGTTCTCCACGGAGAACACCCGGCCCCGGCGGGTATACACCTGATACAGAAGCTCCGGGAACTTCCACAGGGCCTGGGGCCCGAACACCAGGTCCACATGGCGATAGCTGGTCCGGACCTTCTGGGCCACCTCCGGCCGCTGGGCCATGCAGCCGCACAGGCAGATGATCTGCTCCGGGTTCGCCTTTTTCGTGTGGGTCAGGGCGCCCAGGGTGCCGTATACCCGCTTTTCCGCATGGTCCCGGATGGCGCAGGTGTTCATCACCACGATGTCCGCCCGGGCGGCATCGTCGGTGAACTCGCACCCCATGTCCCGCAGCATCCCCAGGATGTGCTGGCTGTCGGCCACGTTCTGCTGGCACCCGAAGGTGTCCACCAGGGCCAGAGGCGTCCGGCCCCGGGCCTGGTGCATGGCGTGGATTTTTTCGGTAAATTCCCGCTGGCGGGCCATCTGCCCGTCGTCGAGAAGCACTTGCTTTCTGTCCAATGGAAACCTCCCAGCCGCCCCGTGTCGTGAAAAAGGCGGCACTTCCCTAATTTAATAATTCATCATACCACATTTTCCGGTCTGATACAAGAAAGCCCGCCGGGAAAAATGGCGAAAAATTTGTGTCCCGGGCGCTTTATCTTGTCCATGGAATATGGTATACTGGATAAAATATCGAAAAAACGAGGACATCGCACCATGAGAGACAACGAAACCAGACGGCCCGCCCCCCAGGCGGAGGCCGACGGCCTCATTGAGGGCCGCAACGCCGTGATCGAGGCCCTGCGGGCCGGAACGGCCATTGACAAGATCTATCTGGCCAAGGGCGAGACGGACAAGACCCTGGGCCATATCGCCTCCCGGGCCCGGGAGGCCGGTGTGGTGGTGGTGGAAGCGGACCGGCGGAAGCTGGACGCCATGAGCCGCACCCACTCCCACCAGGGGGTCATTGCCCTGGCCGCCGTCCGGGAATACGTCAGCGTCCAGAGCATCCTGGATGCCGCCGCCAAGGGGGAGCCGCCTCTGCTGGTGGTGTGCGACGAGATCTCCGACCCCCACAACCTGGGGGCCATCCTCCGCACCGCCGAGTGCGCCGGGGCCCACGGGCTCATCATCCCCAAGCGCCGCTCCGCCGGGCTCACCGCCATCGTGGGGAAAACCTCCGCCGGGGCTGTCAGCTATCTGCCGGTGGCCCGGGTGGCCAACCTGACCTCCGTCCTGAAGGACCTGAAAAAACAGGGGGTCTGGATCTTCGGCACCGCCGCCGGAGCCTCCACCGACCTGTACAGCGCCGATCTCAAGGGCCCGGCGGCCATTGTCATCGGCTCCGAGGGGGACGGCATGAGCCGCCTGGTGGCGGAAAACTGCGATTTCCTGGTCAGCATCCCCATGAAGGGGCATATTTCCTCCCTGAACGCGTCGGCGGCCGCCGCCATCCTGCTGTATGAGGCCGTGCGCCAGCGCCGGGGATAACAACGAGGGATCACCATGCGTAACGAAGACATGCGGCCCACGCCGCCGGAGATGGACTTCACCATAGACGACATTCTGGACGAATTCGGCTCGGGTGGGTCCCGAAGGGAGCCGGAGCCGGCCCCCGAACCGGAGCCCATCCCCGAACCCGAACCGGTCTCCGAACCGGAGCCTGAGCCGGAGCCGGCCCCCGAACCGGAACAAGAGCCGGAACAAGAGCCGGAAGAACAACCACAACCAGAACCCGAACCGGAACCGGAGCCTGTTCCGGAGCCGGAGTATCGCCCGGACGACGAACCGCCCCGGGAGAACCCCCTGGACCGGCTGCGCCGCCGCTTCCGGCAGCGGCAGGAGGACCCGGACGAGCCCCGGGCCGTTCCGGAGGAGGACGACGAGGACGGCGTCCTGCCGGAGCGGGTGCCTTTGAGGGAGCGCCTGTCCGCCGCCGCCCAGTGGGTCCGGGACCGCATCCCCGCCCGGGACCTGGAAAACCCGGACGACGCCCCGGAGGAGCCGCCGGAGCCGGAGCCCACCATGGACGACGCCGCCCGGGAGCAGAAGTGGCAGTGCGCCCGGCTGCACCGGCAGCGTCTGCTGCTGACGGCGCCCACCCTGCTGGCCATAGCCGTGGCCGTCATCGACGGGCTGGACCTGCTGTCCCAGGGGTGGTATGACCACGTCTGGCTGCGCTGCGGCATACCGGCGGGGCTGCTGGCCCTGTGCCTGCTGCTGAGCACCCGGCTGTGGCACGAGGCAGGGGAGAGCCTGGGCCATGGGCGCGTCACCGCCCCGGCGGCGGCCCTGCTGTGCGGCCTGGCAGCCCTGGCGGACAGCGCCCAGTGCCTGTTTCTGGGGCAATGCCCGAACCTGCCCTTTGCCGCCCCGGCGGCGGCGTTGCTGTATCTGTGCGCCTGCGGCCAATATCGCGCCGCCCGGGCCCGGTATGACAGCTTCCGCCTGGCCCAGCTGGGTGGCACGCCGCCGTATGTGGCCTCCGTCACCGCCGCCGGAGCCTGCAAGCAGCAGGGGCGGCTGGAGGGCTTTTACCGCATGTGGCAGTCCCCGGACCCCGCCGCCCGGTGGCAGCCCATTCTGACGCCGCTGTACCTGGCCCTGGCCACGGTGCTGGCCCTGGTGGCAGCCCTCAGCGGGCACCAGATGAACCGCTTCCTCTGGCTGTGGTCGGCGCTGCTGTCGGCCACAGTGCCCCTGTCCCTGCCCCTGTCCGGGACGCTGCCCCTGTCCCTGCTGTGCCGCCGCCTGCACAAAAGCGGCTGTGCCGTGGCGGGCTGGAAGGGAGCCCGGGCCATTACCGCCGCCCGCCGGGTGGTGGTCACGGACGAGGACCTGTTCCCGGCCGGGGTCCTGTCCCTGCACGGCAAGGAGAAGAACGAGCCCTCCGCCGCCCTGGGTACGGTGGAGCTTAACGGCCTGAAGGTATACGATCAGGAGATCGGCGAGGCCCTGGCCTATGCCGAGGCCCTGTGCCGGGCCGCCGGAAGCCAGCTGACGCCCCTGCTGCAGCAGCTGATGGACGGCCAGGTCAACTTCCGCTACGACGCCCACGACCTGCACTATTACGAGGATGGCGGCATCGACTGCACTGTCCGGGGGGCCACGGTGGCCATGGGCAGCGCCTATTTCATGAAAAAGCGCCGCATCGCCCTGCCCCGGGATCTGAAAATGGAAACCGGTGTTTTCATGACGGTGGACGGCCGCCTGGCGGCCATCTTCGCGGTGAAGTACCTGCCCTCCCGGAACGTGGAGTG
>ERZ772831.3044-NODE-3044-length-12589-cov-4.750279_pt1 | contig 12589 bp, 7 predicted proteins | sample MGYA00580858_ERZ772831 | MGnify/ENA primary metagenome ERZ772831 (study PRJEB29015, sample SAMEA2737694) | human gut metagenome | biome: human gut; feature: human-associated habitat; material: faeces | place: China | collected 2012 ... | reverse complement strand
TGTATTTAAAGCTTCAAGGATTGTTTTTCCCTGTAAAACTTCTGCTGCCATAGCTGCAGAGTGAGTCATACCGGAACATCCGATTGTCTCAACTAAAGCTTCCTCAATGATACCATTCTTTACATTTAATGAAAGCTTACAGGCACCCTGCTGTGGTGCACACCAGCCTACACCGTGTGTAAATCCTGAGATATCTTCAATTTTTTTAGAGTGAACCCATTTTCCTTCTTCTGGAATTGGAGCTGGTTCATGTTTTGCGCCTTTTGCTACTGGGCACATGTTTTCGACTTCCTTAGTGTAAATCATTTTAAGTCTCCTTTCACATATAAATAGATATGTCATCTGCTAAACATTGTTAGATGCTTAACATACTTCAAACATTTTCGCACATTTTTTTCATTTTCACAAGTAGAAACCATAAAATTTATGTACTTTTTTGTAAAAAGGAAAAACATACCACAAGCAATATATCATTTCGGAATTTTTACTGCTTTTCTACAATTTCATTTTTATTTTTATAAATAGAGTTTGCCGGAACAACGCCACGCACCATGGACAGCGGATAAACATTGCTGTGGCTTCCGATCACAGTACCCGGATTCAGAACGGAATTACATCCCACCTCTACAAAATCACCAAGCATTGCGCCAAACTTCTTCAAGCCTGTCTCGATTTCTTCCCCGGTTGTCTTATCCTTTACTACTACAAGTGTCTTGTCTGATTTCACATTTGATGTAATAGAACCTGCACCCATATGGGATTTGTATCCCAGAATAGAATCTCCTACATAATTATAGTGTGGCACCTGTACAGAATTGAAAATAATATCGTTTTTCAACTCGGTAGAGTTTCCGACAACAGAGCCTTTTCCGACAATAGCACTTCCTCTTACAAATGCACAATGGCGTATCTCTGCCTCCTCATCAATGATGAGCGGTCCATTTAAGCAGGCAGTCGGTGCAACCTTTGCACTTTTGGCAACCCAGATGTCCTCGCCGCGTTTTTCAAACTTTTCAGGATCTAATGTCGGTCCTAATTTTTTGATAAATTCACTGATTCCTTTTAATGCTTCCCACGGATAAGTAAACTGCTCTAAATATTCTTTCGCAATTGTCTCATTCAGATCATACAAATTACTGATTTTTGCGTTTTCCATTTTTTCTTCCTTCCTGTTTTCATGCAAAGAGCCACAGCTCTGCTGTGACTCCTTTTCTTATATTATTTTTCTTATTATTCTTTTATTTCTGTTCTCTTAATTTGAACTGTTTTACAAGGTTATCGAGCGTTTCTGCCTGTGCAGACAATTCTTCGCTGGTAGCAGATGTTTCCTGTGCCATAGCAGAGTTGGACTGAACAACTTCGGAAATCTGGTTGACTCCCTGTTCTGCCTGCTCCATAGCCGTTGCCTGAGACTGTGAGCTCTCACTTAAGGACTTGGATGTATCTGCAATAGCATTAATTCCTTTGATCACCTCGTCTAATGTCTCTGAAACCAAAGCAACCGCTTTATTTCCATCTTCAACGTCATGGATAGAACCCTGGATCAGTTCTCTTGTGGAAACTGCCGAAGCCGCACTCTGTTCTGCAAGTTTACGGATCTGGTCAGCAACAACTGCAAATCCCTTTCCTGCCTCACCTGCACGTGCTGCCTCGATGGAAGCATTCAAAGATAACAGGTTTGTCTGGCTTGCGATATCCTCCAGTTCGGAAATGATATTCTCAATCTTCATGGAAGACTCGCTGATACGCTGCATAGCTTCCACCATTGCGCGCATCTGATCACGGCTGCGATCCGCATCATCTGCATATTTTCTTGCATCAGCATGAGACTTTTGAAGATCCGCTGCTGTGTGTTCTACGTTGGCAGTGATATCAGCAATGGTTGCCTGAAGCTCTTCGACTGCTCCGGCCTGTTCCGTAGCACCTTCTGCCAGAGACTGCGCAGCCTCTGCCATATTGCCTGATCCCATGGATACCTGTTCTGCCGTCTCCTCTACCTGGTGGAGAGAATCATTGATTTTGCGGTTCATGTTGCGTAATCCGACAAGAAGATCATTGAATTTTCCGGTGTATCTTTCTTCATGATCTGTTGCGATAGCAAAATTACCATCTGCCATCTCATTTAAAAGTCTTCCGCTGTCAGAGATGATCACATTCAGGTTGTCTGCCATCTCTCTTGCCATTTCGATCATTTCTGCAACTTCGTCCTTCGCATCATACTCCGGGAACTCGCTGTCAAGATCTCCTTCCGCAAATGTTTTCAGGCGTTCTGACATCTGGCGCAACGGGTTTGCGATTCCATCTGAGATCTGATTTCCAAATCTTCTGCCAATCAAAATGGAAAGAATTATCACTGCGATCATAACGATCACAACAATAATCTCCATCACTGCCAGGATTGCTTCCAGCTGCTCCCCCTTCTGGACATTGATATCCATCAGGTTCTTCAGATCATTGTAAACAACCTCATACAGCGGCTTGAGTTCTTTATTTGCCCGGTTCTGTGCTTCCTTGCTGCCGGCTTCATCTGTCGTGGCTCCGATTTCGATCAGTTCATCGGAAAGATCCCAATATCCATCCAGATCGGCAAGAATCTGATTGTACGCATCTCTTCCGGCTTTTGTCACCATGCTCTTTTCGACTTCTGCAAGGTATGTATTAAATGAATCCTGTTTTACGTAATAATCCTCTTTTAATTCTTTGATAATACTTTCCTCGTCATAACCGATTGCACCCCTCAGATCACTCTGCGCACCTGTAAACACTATCATTGCCTTCCCGATATCTCCCTGGGAGAATCCATAATTGGTAAGCGCATGGTTATACATCCTTGTCATAATTAATAACGCACCGATTCCTACGATTGCTGAGATACTTGCAATAAAAATAACCTGCATGTAACTCTTAGAAAGTTTTTCACGTATTTTTAAATCATGACCCTTTTTCATCCCTATGTCTCCTTTGTATTTATTTTTGTACGCACATGTCTCAATGTACCGTACCACTGTATATAATCATAACCCTGTACCCGACAAAAATCAATAAATTTTGTCAATTTTTTTACATTTTATTTACGCTTCAAACATAGTTTGTTTTTCCTGATTCTGTGCGCTTTCAGCTGGCTTTGCATTTTCCAACACCACGTTTTCTCCCGGATTATCAAAATCAAAACTGATCCTGTCGTCCTCAAATTTCAGGCAGGTATCAAACACATTCCCCGCTTTTGATGTAAATCCGGTTATTTTTTTCTTCGTCTTTCCGGTCTCAAAAAGTTCCTGCATAACGGCTTCCTCTAACTCCACCTTTGCCACCGTATGTGCCACTTTAAATCCACATTCACACTCGTAATACCACTGGGATTTTTTCATAAAGTGTCCACATTTTGGACATTTTAAGGTCGTGTCTACAGGCTTTGGTTTCTCCGGAAAATCGAACGTCACCTGTCCCTCCGGCGTAAGCTTCAACGGTGCGTCAAACATCATGCCGGTCTTTGCGATAAAACCTTTGATGACTTCCGTTTTGCCACGGAGCAGCAGTTCTTTCACCTGTGCCTCCTTCAGCTTCACGCCCGCGATTGTTCCGATAGCAAATTTACAGCTCTCCGGATTGTCTTTGGAATAATTGGCACATCCATAGCCAAACGGGGTCTGGATGATCTCACCTCCACAAATCGGACATTTCACATCTTTGATCTTCACCGGCTCTAAATCCGTAAAATCAAATTTTAAACCTGTGACTTTGCCACCCTCATCGCGGTTTAATGCCACTCTTGCGTCAAACTTTTTCCCTGTTTTCGACTTGAAACCACGGATTGTTCCGGTTCTTCCGTTTGTGAGCAATTCTTTCACCTGTGATTCTGTCAGGGATTTTTCTGCCATTTTACCAATAGAAAAACGGCAGCTCTCCGAATCATCTTTCGAATAATTCGCACATCCGAATCCAAACGGTGTCTGCACGATTTCTCCTCCGCAGAGCGGACATACGACATCTTTTACTTTTTTTGCCTCTACATGTTCAAAATCGAATTTAATGACTGTTTTGCCATTTTCGTCCTTCTCCATGCAGAGGCAGGCATCGAATTTTTTCCCGGTCTTGGACTTAAACCCGCGGATTGTCTCTGTCCTTCCGTTCGTGATCAGCTCGGTAAGCTGGGATACATTCAGACTTTTCTCTGCAATTTTTCCCACTGAGAAATCGCAGCCGTCTTCTTTTTCCCGGTCAAAATGAATACACCGGAACCCATAAGCAGTTGCTACAATATCTCCGCCACACGAAGGGCACTTGATCCCTTCCACGATCTGCGGCTCATTTGCTGAGAAATCAAACGCGATATTCACTCTGCCTTCCTCGTCCTTTTCTAAAACCAATGATGCAGGGAATTTTTTCTTAGACTTTGCAACAAAGCCCTCTAGAACATCCGTTCTTCCCTTTGTGATCAGATCTTTAAATTCCTCCTCGGAAAGATCACGCCCTGCAATCGTTCCGACGGAAAATTTACATCCGGTGCCGTCTTTTTTATAATTGCCGCAACCGTAGCCAAATGGTGTTGTTTCTAACTCGCCTCCGCACACAGGACAGGCGATTCCAAGTTTTTTCTTCGCTGCGATCCCTCTTGCACCTTTCCCAGTCAGCGGCTGGATCTGTTCCACAAGCTGTGTCGTCAGATTCCGTTCCACCATGTTTAATGTCTCTTTACGTATAAAATCCTCGAGTTTTTCCCGGTAATCTTCCATGATCACCGTTCCACGCGTGATACCGTCAAGTCCTTTTTCCCACGAAGCGGTCATTTTCGGATTCAAAAGTGCCGGGACAGTCATATTCACCACTTCGTAGACCATCTCGCCCAGCACCTCCGGCGACAGGATCTGTGATTTTTTATTCAAGTGCAGGTAACCGATGCGCACCAGTTTTTTGATGATCTCCGCACGGGTGGCGGAAGTTCCGATTCCGGAGCCTTTGATCTGTGCACGCAGTTCTTCATCCTCGATCAGCTGTCCGGCATTTTCCATCGCAAGCACCATTGAACCGGAAGTGTAGCGTTTCGGCGGCTTTGTGCTTCCCTCTTTTAAAGAATAACCATTGACCGGCAATTCCTGCCCCTCTGCCAGCTGATCTGCCAGTTCCAGAAGTCCCGGACTGTCCGTCTCCTCATTCTCATCCTTGCCGCTTTCTTTTTCTGCCTCCTGTCTTCTGCCTGCAATCTCTAAAAATCCCGGCACCTTTAATACCTTTGCGCCGGCAAAAAGTTTTTCTTCTCCGACAGCCACCACAAGTTTTACCGTCTGATATTCTGCTGACGGATAAAAAATACTTAAGAAACGCCGGACGATCAGATCATACACACTTCTCTGCAGTTCATTTAAAGAACGCAGCTCTGTGAGCTGTCCGGTCGGAATAATCGCATAGTGATCGGTAATTTTCGAGTCATCCGTATACTGGGTCTTCGCGATGTTGTAATGAAGTCCCTCCTTCATGATACGCTCCACAAACCCCTGCACCGGTTCATAGCCTTTCAGTCTGCTGATATTTTTTCCGATTTCTTTTGCCACTGCCGTTGAGAGAACACGCGCATCCGTTCTCGGATAAGTAGTCAGTTTTTTCTCATAGAGATCCTGTGCCACCTGCAATGTCTCATCCGGACTGATCTTAAAACGCTTCGAACACTCGGCCTGCAGTTCTGCCAGGTTAAAAAGAAGTGGTGCCTTTTTCCGCGAGGTTCCGCGCTCAATCGAGGAGACAACCGCTGTTTTCCCGGAAAGCTCTGTAATTAAGCTCTCCGCAGACTCCTGCTTTTTAAATCCGTTTTCCTTATACAATAATGGAGATTCAAAGTATTTCGACCCCTCCACCGCTTTCCACTCCGCCTCGATGTTTGCATCCGTAAAACTTCCGACTACACGGTAAAATGGCGTTTCCACAAAATTGCGGATCTCACGCTCCCTTATCACGACCATACCGAGAACGCAGGTCATGACACGGCCGACTGCAATTGCAGTATAGTTTCTCGTCCCTGCCGCATCATTTAAAAGATTTCCGTATTTCACGGACATTGCACGGGAAAAATTGATTCCCATCGCGTAATCCTCAATGGTCCTCATAATGCCGGATTTTCCGAGGTTTGCATAATCCGACATCGGCTTTGCTTCGCGGATACCCCGCTTGATTTCCTCCTCTGTCTGGGAATCGATCCAGACGCGCAGCTCTTTCATCCCCTCGCGGACACCGCCGTACATACGGATGTTTTCCTCAATGGTCTGTCCTTCTTTTCCGGCATCCCCTGCCCAGTAGACAGTATCAATATCTTCGCGGTGCAGCATTTTGTGTACCACGTCATACTGTCTGCTGACCGCCGGGATCACATCATATTTGTACTCTTTTGGAAGGAAAGGAAGATCCTCTAACTTCCATTTTTTATACTTTTCATCATATACCTCCGGGTAGACCATCTCCACAAGATGACCGACACACCAGGTAATGACGTAATCACTATTTTCTATGTATCCGTCATTTCTGCCTGATACACCAAGAATCCGTGCGAACTCCTGCGCAACACTTGGTTTCTCCGTTATAATTAATGACTTTGCCAAAAAAATTCCTCCAACTTCTGTAATTCTTACTTCTTTCCTAAATAAGAAGTTTTATAATTCATTCATATCGACCAGAATATATCTGGTATCCTCTTCTGCAAGCTGTCTGATCTCTTCTGAAAAACCTTTTGCTGAAAACAGAAAGAAATACTTTGCATCAATTTTTGCCTGCTTCATACTCTTTAACAATTCTTCTTTCATCTCCATGGTAAATTCCGGCTGATTCCAGTTACAGTATCCGACAATATTCTCCCGCACAGAGTTCTGTGCAATAATGTCGATATTTCCTTCTTTTCCAATCCATGTTCCCATCTTACTGATCTTCATTGGCAGTTTTCCAATCAGATTCAAAAGTCCTACATATTCCATGCATACTTCCTTGAAATAGCGTTCCAGATATTCGTCGATTCCCGATGTGATATACGCATCGTAGAACTGTTCCGGACTCATCATATAAAGTTCGGAAAGATGTGGATACACAAAACGGAACCAGAAATTCACATAATTATCCTTAATACGATAGACACCTTTTTTCGCATTTTCCCATCCACCTGTCTCAAAAGAGGTCTCCTTTTCCACAATATGGAAGGTTCCGAGATTTTTCATGTACACACTGATTTTTGCACGTGAATAACCGGTTTTTAAATGAAGTTCATTTAACTTATCATAACCGCTTGCAATATAATAAAGAATCGTCTCATACACAGACAGTTCCCGCAGTTCTGCCGCGATCAGCTGCTCTGCCGCCCGGTGCATATAACCATTCCGATTTAAAATATTTCTGCATATATTGGTTTTCAGATCCACGCGCTGATCCCAGTGGTTGATATAGCCTGCAACGCCGCCGATAACACCGTAAGTTCTGATACAGTCACTGACCTGATACTGTGGAAATGCACGTACCACCTCTAAGAAATTCAAAGGATTAATCTTAATCTTTCCATCAATTCTTTTGCTCTGCTCACCGAGTGTTGCAGGCATCTCCTGTTCCACCCATGCAACCGAAGAACTGCACAAAAGGATCAACACCGGTCCCGGATAAAGACGTTTCATTCTTAATTTTTCAATGCTCTCCATAAAAGAGACATCTTTTTTTGCAATCAATTGAAATTCATCAATCACAACCACAAGTTTTGACGCATCACCACTTTTGATCCGGTTAAAAAATTCGTCATAGCTGTGCTTTGTAATATTCGTCGAAAACTTCTGCCGGATTTCTACCTCCATCTGATTTCTCTGTTCCTGTTCCGATGCCTGTCTGCTGCGATAATAAAAGTACTTCTTATTTGAAAGAAACGCCTTCAATAACTGTTCTTTCTCAGAATCTGTCCGTCCATACAACACATAGAGCTGATTTCCACTCTTCTCATAAATTGTCTCAAGCTCTTTTAAAATGGATGTCTTCGCTACCATAAGAAACCTCCCATTTCTATCTGTTTGTTCGTTACCCTCAATATAGTAAAAATTATATCATTTTTTAACTTTTACGACAACCCGGTTCTTGCCATATAAAAAGATACATAAGAAATGACCGGAACAGCATTTTACTGTTCCGGTCATTTCTTTACAGTCCACACATCTGTGATACGGACTTTTTAAATCGCTATGATGTTTTTTCTTATTTCTTTGTGATGTAACCCTGTGCTTTTAACAGCTCTGCGCAGAGCACTGCACCACCTGCTGCACCTCTGACGGTATTGTGGGATAAACCGACAAACTTCCAGTCATAAACGGTGTCCTCTCTCAGACGTCCGACAGAGATTCCCATACCGTTCTCGAAGTTGACATCCAAGGAAATCTGTGGTCTGTTGTCCTCCTCTAAATACTGGATGAACTGCTTTGGAGCACTTGGAAGATTTAATTTCTGTGGAACTCCACTGTAGTTTCTCAATGCTTCGATCAACTGTTCTTTGGTTGGTTTCTTTTTGAATTTTACAAATACGGCTGCGGTATGTCCATTTAATACCGGAACACGGATACACTGGCATGTGATAACCGGAGATGTTGCCGGAACAATCTCTTTCTTCTCATCATCAATGTGTCCCCAGATTCGAAGCGGCTCTTTCTCGGATTTTTCTTCCTCACCACCGATGTATGGAATGATATTTCCAACCATTTCCGGCCAGTCTTTGAACGTTTTTCCTGCTCCGGAAATTGCCTGATAAGTAGTTGCCACTACTTCGTATGGCTCAAACTCTTTCCAAGCGGTGAGAACAGGTGCATAAGACTGGATGGAGCAGTTTGGTTTTACAGCAACGAAACCGCGCTTTGTGCCAAGTCTTTCTCTCTGATATTTGATCACTTCCATATGTTCCGGATTGATCTCCGGTACGACCATCGGCACATCCGGTGTCCATCTGTGTGCACTGTTGTTGGATACAACCGGTGTCTCTGTCTTAGCGTATTCTTCCTCAATCTTTTTGATCTCTTCTTTTGTCATGTCCACTGCGGAGAAAACAAAATCTACTTCTGCAGCAACTTTTTCTACTTCGTTGACATTCATGACAACGATCTTTTTTACTGCTTCCGGCATTGGAGTATCCATTTTCCAGCGGTCACCAACTGCCTCTTCATATGTCTTACCGGCACTTCTTGGGCTGGCTGCAATCGTTGTCACCTCAAACCATGGATGATTCTCCAACAGAGAGATAAATCTCTGTCCTACCATACCTGTTCCACCAAGAATACCTACTTTTAACTTCTCACTCATTGCCTAATCTCCTCGTCTTTCCCTGTTCGTTCGAAGAACCGTCCCTGTTGCCGGCTCTTTCCATTTCTGACAGTCGAATGTCCGCGGATCGTACGTCCTATTGTTTGTCCGTCTATCGCGAACAGATGTCGTTATAGTGAATATATTATGCTATTTTTCTCAAAAAAGCAATGGTCTATTTTGTAAAAAAATGTCATATTTCCGTGTATTCTTTGTGCATTTTTTACAATAACGTTTTACCGTGTTAAAGTGTTCTCTTTCCAATCTTCTGCCAGATATGCCTTTTCAGCCTTGATCACTTTCTCCATGGCTGCCTTTCCGGGTGCCCCGATCGTCAATCGGTTATTCACGCATGTCTCCATGGAAATCTCTTCATATATATCTTCCTCAAATACCGGACAGATAGCCTTTAACTCGTCTAAACTCATATCGTCGATCGCAATTCCGCGTTCAATACAGTAGAGAACGATTTTTCCGATAATGCCGTGCGCATCACGGAATGGAACACCATGTTTTACCAGATAATCTGCTGCATCGGTTGCATTGGTAAATCCGTTGTTTGCGGACAGACGCATTTTACCCTTATTAAACTTCATGGTTGCGAGCATTCCGGTAAATAATGCAATACATCCTTTGACGGTATCCATGGCATCAAAAGACAGTTCTTTGTCCTCCTGCATGTCCTTGTTGTAGGCAAGCGGGATTCCCTTCATCGTGGTAAGTAATGACATTAAAGCGCCATAAACACGTCCGGTCTTGCCGCGCACAAGCTCTGCGATATCCGGGTTCTTCTTCTGAGGCATAATACTGCTTCCGGTACTGTAAGCATCATCAATCTCGACAAACTGATATTCATTGGAGTTCCAGATAATGATCTCCTCGGAAAATCTGCTCAGATGCATCATGATGGTTGCGCATGCAGATAAAAATTCGATCAGATAATCACGGTCAGACACACCATCCATACTGTTTAATGTCGGTCCATAAAAGCCTAACAGTTCTGCAGTATATTCACGGTCCAAAGGATAGGTTGTTCCTGCTAATGCACCGGAACCGAGCGGACAGTAATTCATTCTCTCATAAATATCGTGCAGTCTCAGACGATCGCGCTTGAACATCTCAAAATAAGCTCCCATATGGTGCGCCAGTGTGATCGGCTGAGCCTTCTGCAGATGGGTAAATCCCGGCATGATTGTCTCGGTATTTGCCTCCATGATCTTAAGGATTGTCTCTAATAATTCTTTTAAAAGATCATCCGTATGTAACAGTTCGTCTCTTGTATACAATCTCATATCAAGTGCAACCTGATCGTTACGGCTTCTTCCGGTATGCAGTTTCTTTCCGGTATCTCCGAGACGGTCAATCAGATTTGCCTCCACAAAACTGTGGATATCCTCGTATTCTGAAGTGATTTCAAGCTTGCCGCTCTCCACTTCATCGCGTATCTCTTTTAATGTGCGGACAATATCGTCTCTCTCCTGCTCTGTCAGAATGCCCTGTTTTGCGAGCATTGTCACATGCGCAATACTGCCTTCAATATCCTGCTTATAAAACTTCCGATCAAATGTAATGGACGCATTAAAATTGTAAACAAGCTGATCTGTCTCCTTCGTAAAACGTCCTCCCCATAACTGTGCCATGGTGTTTTCCTCCTTTATATAGTCCTCTTATTGATTCTTCAGGGCAATTTCCCTGTCTCTCTGATTTTTTGAAAAAACACATCCGCAATAATACTGCCGATACATGCCATACTGCTCGGATAATTCCACAGAACGCTTGTATCCATTCTTCTTCTTAAAATCAGAATTTAAATATGCAATGCCGTATTCTTCCGCCAGGGCATCTCCGATCTCATTGAGCTTTTCTGCATTTTTTAACGGACTGATGGATAAAGTCGTTGTAAAATAATCCATCTGCATTTTCTTTGCAAGCTCTGCCGCCTCCCGCAGTCTTAATTCATAACACAGGAAACAGCGTTCACCGCCCTCCGGGCAGTCCTCAAGTCCTTTTGCCATCTCATAAAAACGCTCTTTCTCATACGCACCCTCCACAAAGTGGATCGGATATTTCACCGGAAGTTTTTCAATAAACTTCTGCTGCTCTGCCACCCGCTTTTCATATTCTTCCTCTGGATAAATATTCGGATTATAATAAAAAACAGTGATTTTGAAATAATTCGAAAGATATTCTAAGCAGTAAGAACTGCACGGCGCACAACAACTGTGCAATAACAGCGTCGGTACGCGGTTTTCCCGCTCGTTTTTTTCAATGATCTGTTCTAAAACTTTTTGATAATTTACCTTGTTCATATTAACGAATTTTACTTTAAAGTGCAAGCTAAAAGCTGTTTTGCTTTTTCCTCCCATGTATATTTATGCTTAAATTCTGTATAAGCATTGTTCTGAATTTCCCTGCAGAGTGGACGGTTTGAAAGAAGTTCCGCCGCATAATCCGACAAAGTCCTGATGTCCTTCAGGGAATACATGCAGACCTGCTCTCCCTCTTTTAAAATCCGCTCCAGATACGGATTCCGATCTGTCAGAACAGTGCAACGATTCGCCATACCTGCAAAAATGCGGTCATGCGCTCCATGATTAAAAAATGGCGACACATTTAACAGCACATCCGCATGGGCGATTTTCTCAAACGACAGTCCAAACACCACCGCTTTTTCCCTCGTCACATAAGTTTCGTTGCAGCTTTCATACTTTTCCCAGCCCTCGCCGACTAAGCGCACCGGGATTTTTGCTCTCACAAGTTCATCCACCGCCGCTTTCCGGAAATAATCTCTGATATAGGCATCCACGGAATACATCGCGTTCATAAAAAGTGAAAACTTATCATCCGGCAAATCCTCGCCGTGCGTCTTTAAAAGTTGCCCAAATCCCTCCTCCATCGGAAGAATCGGGTCTTCGATGCGCATTTCGATCAGCTCTTTCATATAGGACCGCAGCGGTTCCGGGGACAGATCGACCATCTCGTAAATTTTGTCCGGTCTGTCATACGTTCCCATGAAAAGAACGGTGTCTGTCTCCGTCTTTTTGCCTCCTGTCACTGCCTCCGTAGCCCCAAGCGGCATGGTAAGTGTTTTCTTTACTCTCGGATAGTATCGTTTTACATATGCCTCCTGCGCCTCATCCAGAAAAATTCCATTCAGATTTTTCAGGTCAGCATTCAGACAGTTATAATGAAATAACGGATGATCTAAAATATAATCAAAGAATGGGCCATCCAGTTTATCAAGCACCGGTGTTCCGTCCTCCTCCACCATCCTTGTGATCGTGGAATTAAA
>ERZ772831.3029-NODE-3029-length-12646-cov-3.336034_pt1 | contig 12646 bp, 8 predicted proteins | sample MGYA00580858_ERZ772831 | MGnify/ENA primary metagenome ERZ772831 (study PRJEB29015, sample SAMEA2737694) | human gut metagenome | biome: human gut; feature: human-associated habitat; material: faeces | place: China | collected 2012 ... | reverse complement strand
GTGTGGGTAAATGGCTATGATGAACGAAATGGAATACAGAACAATCGGTTCAGCATTGAGAAAATAAAGGGCATGCGCCCGTAAAAAAACAAACATTATGAACCGAATAGACAACTTGTTCAAAACAAAGACCAAAGAAATTCTTTCAATATACTTTTGCGCCGGCGACCCAACGCTCTCCTGCACCGCCGAAGTCATACGCTCGCTCCAGCGCAACGGAGTTGACATGATCGAAATAGGCATGCCGTTCAGCGATCCTCTCGCCGACGGTCCCGTAATCCAGGCTGCGTCAACACGCTCTCTCAAAGGAGGAATGAGTGTCAGGAAACTTTTCGAACAGCTTGATGGAATACGCAAGGACGTAACCATTCCGCTCATCATCATGGGCTACATAAACCCAATCATGCAGTACGGTTTTGAAGCCTTTTGCCAAAAGTGTAACGAGGTAGGCGTTGACGGACTTATAATACCCGACCTCCCGTTCCGCGAATACGAAGAGCATTATCGCGAAACGGCTAAAGCCCACAACATAGACATGATAATGCTGATTACACCCGAAACCGAGGACGAGCGAATAAGAATGATTGACAACGACAGCGAAAACGGTTTCATATACATGGTATCTTCCGCCTCCACCACCGGTGCCCAAAAAGAGTTTGATGCCAAGAAACAGGAATACTTTGCACGTATAGACTCCATGAATCTGCGACGTCCCAGAATGATAGGATTCGGAATATCAAACGAAGCCACATACAAAGCCGCATCAGCCCACGCCGCAGGAGTGATAATAGGAAGCAAATTCGTAACATTGCTCAACGACACAAAAGACCCCGACAAAGCAATAAAGCAACTGCTTCACGACATAGGCAGATAATGCTTTGTCAATATAAAAGCCGGTTATGGAGCAAACATCTGCCATAACCGGCTTCTTTTTATGTTTTCCGTTGTTCTTTTACCCTTTATGTGCGGACATCTTGGCTTTACATTCGTTTACAAGCCCGTTAAACTCCGCCAACTTTCTGACATTTTCAAGTTCCGGCGCGCACTCCGCCATGTCAAAACGGCGAAATCCTTTTTCGGAAGCTGTTTTCAGAGCCATCAAAGCCTTGGAAGTTTCGCCAAATTCCGAATACATGCAGGCAATGTTATAGCATTCGCAATGTTTCCCCCGGGATAGTATTTGCGCCGCAAGCTTTTCGGATTTTTTCTTATCCGCCAAAGCCCTGTAAGCATAGGCTGCCGAAGAGTTCTCTCCCTCCTTTGTGTCAACACGTACCACATGTTCGAAATCTTTCACGGCTTTTTTGCGCTCGCCGGCTTTATCATACAAAATTCCTCTGTATAAAAGCGAAAGCACATCGTTATTGTTCGCCTTTATTGCCGTTGTAAAATCATCCACTGCCCCTTTATCATCTCCCATATAGTATTTCACCATTCCTCTCACGGCATAACCGGATTCGTCATCGGGTTCTGCTGCAATATAAGAGTTAATATCCGCCAAAGCTTCACTATACATTCCCACACCTCTCTCGGCAACAGATTTTTCATAATAGATCCAAGCAGACGCGGGGTTTATTTTCTTTGCCTCCTGATAGTATTTCAAAGCTTTTTCGGTCATACCTGTCTCTTTGTAACAGTTTCCCAAAATAACCGCTATCTCATCCGAACGCTCACTTTTGTACATTTCTTCATAACAAACCGCAGCCTGCGAAAAATCTCCCGCTTGTTCGCAAACCATACCGAGATAAAAATTCCACTTATTATCATTAGGATATTTTTCTTTCTGCTTTTTCAGGCGTTCCAATACGATTTCCGGCATACTATCCGCAATAATCCTCATACCGGTCAAGGCTTGTTTGTCATCACCGGCATTCAAAGCCTCCACAATGTCGTTAACAGCCTCACGATATTTGTTCTGCGACATATAAACTTTGGCACGCAACATATACGCATAGGAATGATCGGGCGCGAGTTTGTTAATGTAATTGCACAACCTGATGACTTCCGCATACTTTCGCTGAATGTAGGCAATTTCTGCCAGACCGACATAAGCTTCCGAATTCTTTTTGTCCAAAGAAACGGCCTCCCGGAAGTCCTTTCCCGCCTGTTCCAATTTACCATGGTCGCGAAACTCCATGCCACGCATCACATAGAAATCGGCACTTTCGGGACAAGTTTCCACTGCCTTATTAAAGTTTTCCATAGCCCCGTTCAAATCGCCCAATCGCCTTAAAACTCTTGCCTTAAGGCTGTAAGCCAAAGCTATCGAGTAGTTGTCATCCGAAGGTATGTTTTTTATGGCAATATTAAAATTGTCCAAAGCCTCAGACGGATTGCCCGTTGCCTCATAAGCCATACCAAGACCATAATAAGCATATCCGTTATCGGGATTTTTCGCAATTTCCCTGTTGAGATACTTCATAGCCTCGGCATAGTTGCTGTCTTGCAAAGCCTTCATACCCTTAACATAATTGACACTGTTTTTGTATTTCCCGTCTCCGCCGAAAGCCATCCAGCCTGTATATGCAAAAATTGCCATAATAATAATTTATACGAATAATCTTGTTTTCATGCTCGTGCGTTGGTTCTTTCAGAAAACCCGCTCTGAGTTTCAGACTGTAAAACTAAATATTTTTGGTCGGCAATGCAATTATTTTTGAATTATTCTCAAAACATTTTTACCTGCATACCGCAAAACACCCGCGAAACGGCTATAATACCATTCCAAACCAAATTAAAACTTTACACACATACAAGAAAATACACACGGCACCGGACATCGAAAAAAACACAAGCCATGTGCGAAAAAACATAAGGCATATATTTTAAAATACAAGGCACTTATTTTAAAATAAGTGCCTTGTATTTTTCGGCGTTTCAAACATCTGATAAACAACAACTTACAAAAGCCAGCTCAAATCCTTTATTTCCCTGATTATTAACACTTTGCAAAAAAACATGAGTTTTACGCCATTTTTCATTATGCGTGGAGCTATTCCGGCAGGCATTCCGGCAAAAAATCCACTACACGGCGGCTGCCGTATAGACCGATTCGGATGTCCGGAAACACAGATTGCACCATACAAGCTCCAAGGTCGGCAAGATTTTCGCAACGGAAATGCTTTTGCAGTAATTAAAAGATTCGGGATGTACGTAAACGGGAATGTTACGCCGGTCATTGGAAACAGGAAGCCCATTGCCGCAAGCGTTTTTGCTAAAGCGAGTTGCTAATACAGCCCGCATGGAAAAGAATTGAGCCTTATGGCGCAGGCGATATTGCCAACCGGAACGAAAACACGATTGCCATGAACAAAAATAATCGTAATTTTGCGGACGAAACGTAAGAACGAAAATATTAAAGACTTAAATAATCATGGCAAAGAAAGCACTCCTTATGATTCTCGACGGTTGGGGAATCGGCAAACACGACAAAGGCGACGTAATTTATAACACTCCGACACCCGAACTCGACTATCTGAACGCCAACTATCCCCATTCGCAGCTTTTGGCATGCGGCGAAAACGTTGGACTTCCCGATGGTCAAATGGGAAACTCCGAGGTAGGACACCTGAACATAGGTGCCGGTCGCGTGGTTTATCAGGACCTCGTGAAAATTAACCATGCCATTGCCGACGGCAGCATACTCAAGAACCCGGAAGTGGTTTCGGCTTTCGAATATGCCAAGAACACCGGCAAGAATCTCCACATCATGGGTCTCACATCTACCGGTGGCGTTCACTCCGAACTGTCGCACATTCTCGCATTCCTCGACATAGCCAAGAGCTATGGTTTGGAAAACGTGTTTGTTCACTGTTTCCTTGACGGAAGAGACACCGACCCGCGCAGCGGCAAGGGCTTCGTAAAAACCGTAATAGACCACTGCGCCGAAACAACCGGCAGCGTGGCTTCGGTAATAGGTCGTTTCTACGCCATGGACCGCGACAATCGTTGGAACCGCGTAAAAATTGCATACGATCAGCTTGTGAACGGCAAAGGCAAGGAAGTTGACAATCTCGTGGAGGCTATTCAGGACTGCTATGACAGCGATACGCCCGAACATAAGGATACCGACGAATTCATGGAGCCGTTGGTTAACGCCAATGTGGACGGAAGAATAAAAGAAGGCGATGTAGTGGTGTTCGTAAACTATCGCAACGACCGCGCACGCGAGATTACGTCAGTGCTTACGCAGAAAGACATGCCCGAAGAAGGCATGCAGACCATTCCCAATCTGCAATACTATTGCATGACTCCTTATGACGCAGACTTCAAAGGCGTACACATTCTTTTCCCAAAGGAGAATGTGAACAACACTCTCGGAGAATATCTGAGCGCAAAGGGACTTACACAACTCCACACCGCAGAAACAGAGAAATATGCCCACGTAACTTTCTTCTTCAACGGAGGTCGCGAAGAACCTTTCAAAGGCGAGGACCGCACTTTGGTACCTTCACCAAAAGTTGCCACATACGATTTGAAACCCGAGATGAGTGCTTACGAAGTAAAGGACAAACTTGTGGAATCAATAAAGAAAGGCACATACGATTTCATAGTAGTGAACTTTGCTAACGGCGACATGGTGGGACACACCGGCATTTACAACGCAATAGAAAAGGCTGTAGTGGCAGTGGATGCCTGCGTGAAAGACGTGGTTGAGACTGCAAAACAAATGGGATATGACACTATAATAATTGCAGACCACGGCAACGCCGATCACGCGCTCAACGAAGACGGCACTCCCAATACCCAGCATTCGCTCAACCCGGTTCCGTTCATTTATATCAGCGACAATAAAAACGCTACGGTAGAAAACGGAATACTTGCCGACGTTGCTCCGAGCATACTGCACATCATGGGATTGGAGCAACCCAAAGAAATGACGGGACACTGCCTTATAAAAGACTGAAAAGGCAAACAACCCGCAAGATAAACATACACCGTAAGGCGTGTAAGGCGGCAAAACCGCAATGCACGCCTTTCTTTTTTGCACTTGCGGGAGAAGCGGCGGGCTTTTTGAGAAATAAGATTTGCACAAACCCAAGATTAAAAGAAAATACACCGAACTAACAAAGTAAATTCGTATCTTTGCCTTGTTATATCGGAGATTACGCAAAAATCCGACCAAGGTAACAATTCATTTAACGTTTACGCAATGGCAAAACACTATCTACTTTTTGCATCATTGAATTATGCCTACTCCATTCTGCGTCCGCTCGAGAAAGAAATACTTCGTCGTGGCGATGAGGCGGCATGGTACATAGAAGACGAATGCGATGATTTGCTGACCGAGGGAGAACGAAGACTGAAAACCTTTGACGAAGTGAAGAAATATAACCCCATTGCAATTTTTGCACCGGGCAATTTCATCTACGACTTTTTCCCCGGCGTAAAGGTGGCGGTTTTTCACGGCTATCCCATGCGTAAACGAATAGAAAAGATAGACGACCATTTCACAATACGCAACTGGTTTGATATCTACTGCACCCAGGGACCGTCAAGTACTCCTTATTTCAAACAACTTGAGGCAAAACACAAATTCTTCAAGGTATACGAAACCGGATGGTGCAAAGTTGATGCGTTTTTTTCGCCTTCACTTCCGCCGGAAGCCAAAAGAGATGTACCGGTAATACTTTACTCTCCCACATTTTCCAAAGGTATTACGTCGGCATGGGCACTGCGCGAAACCATTGACCGTTTGGCTTCCGAGAAAAACTGGCGTTGGATAATAACATTCCATCCCAAACTCGACGATCCCCAACTTATCGAAGACTACAAGCAAATTGCCGCGCGCCATGACAATGTTGATTTCCGCAAAGTGAACAAAGGTTTGGAGACTTTTAGGGAGAGCGACGTTATGCTGTGCGACAGTTCTTCGATTACAGTGGAATATATGTTGCTCGACAAGCCGGTTGTTACTTACCGCAACACTCATCCCGGGAAACATTTGCTTAACGTTACCGACACAGAGCTTATTGGTCCGGCTATCGAGCGTGCTCTTACGCGCCCCGACGAACTTATGAGCAACATTCGCGAATATACTTCCATGCACGAAGCTCATCGCGACGGCAAAAACTCGTCAAGGGTGCTCGATGCCGTAGATGATTTCATTGCAAACTACAAAGGAAAAATACGTAAAAAGCCGCTGAATCTCATTAGAAAGTTGAAATTGCGCTGGCGACTCAAAAAATTCATAATATGATTGACCCAACCGTAATCATGTCGCACCGGGCAGCGGCGGAAACAGACATAGCCGTTTCGGAAATAAAGCCCGACAAAATCTTCGTGCTTTACGACACCACGACACTTGATTTGTGCGCCCCGATTCTTAAAGACAGCGATGCCATAAAGGGTGCCGGACAGATTGTAATAGGTGCCACCGATGCCAACAAGACTCTTGAATCTCTCGCAAGCGTATGGTCGGCACTCAGCAACGGCGGAGCGTCGCGACATTCTCTGTTGATAAACGTGGGAGGAGGCATGGTTTCCGATCTCGGAGGCTTTGCGGCTTCAACTTTCAAGCGCGGAATTGCATACATAAACGTTCCTACTACTCTTCTATCAATGGTTGACGCTTCGGTAGGCGGAAAGACAGCCATTAACTTTAATGGTCTCAAAAACGAAGTAGGTGTTTTCAATGCGCCGCGCCGTGTTATTGTCGACACAGAGTTTCTACGCTCGCTCGATACCCGCAATCTTCTTTCCGGATACGCAGAAATGATTAAACACGGGCTTATCAGCAACGAAAAGGTCTGGTCTCAACTCATGAATTTCAATTTCAACGACTGCGACATAGCAGAACTTCACGACATGGTGGCTGCAAGCATTGACATTAAGGCGAACATCGTGAAGCAAGATCCGCATGAACACGGAATACGCAAGGCTTTGAACGTGGGACATACCGCAGGACACGCATTGGAAAGCTTTGCGCTTTCAAAATCCCGCCCCGTGCTGCACGGATATGCCGTGGCGTGGGGAATGGTGTGCGAACTGTTTCTGAGCAAAACAAAGAAAAATTTCCCGTCAATGCAGATGCAGCAAACCATTGACTATATACGCCGCAACTATGGCAGTTTTGCATTCACTTGCAACGACTACGACCGTTTGTTCGAGCTTATGCGCCACGACAAAAAGAACACCGGCGGCATTATAAACTTTACACTCCTTTCGGGAATAGGAAAAATAGAACTCGACTGCACGGCTTCGAAAGAAGAAATCATGGCTATGCTTGATTTTTTCGGAGATGCCATGAACTAAACCGCAAGTGATATGAAGTCCACACGTATGCGCACTGTTTTTTCCTTATTTGCGGCAACGCTTTTTGCCTTGGCGTGCGTTACGTCGTGCAAAAATTCCAAATTCAAACGCACATTCACACGCCCCGATACGCTTTGCGTGGATTCGGCAAACTTTTGTCGCGCCGATTCAACCGACAAACGCTGCATAGCAGTGGACATTCACGCCGACTATCCCACTCCCATTACAGGAAAATTAAGTGCAAACATCGCGGCATGGATTAGAAGCAAACTGGGAAAGGGTACGCCTGCCGACACAATGAATGTTGACAACGTGGTTTCCTACTACGGCAACATGAAATACAACAGTGTCGTTGCCAATCGCGACTCCGCCCCGGTTTCATACTATAAAGCCGATTGCAGAATGGACGTAAACAGGAAAAACTACATCAGTTTCTGCTTCACACTTGCCGAATGCACTCACGGAATGCACGGCATAACTTCAGTCTCGGGCATGACTTTCCGCAAAAACGACGGAAAGCAGTTCGGATGGGACATGATAAAGGACACAACCTCCAACGATTTCCACAAACTCATGCGCGAAGGCGTGCGCTCCTATCTTAAAAAGACGCTTGGCGAGAACTGTGTGAGCGATGAGAATTTCCGCAGTCTGCTTGCCCCCGAATCCGAAGCCGATGTCTCAATCGAAACACCGCTGAAGAGTTTTCCCATTCCCCAAGCCGCACCGTTCCTTTCGCGAAACGGCATGACGTTCGTTTTCCAACCATACGAAATAACGCCTTTCTCGCTTGGTGCGCCAAAATTCACCGTTCCTTTCGATAAAATAAAGCAACACATGACAAAGGAAGCCCTCAGTCTGCTTAAGAAACGGGACTGAACGAGCCTCCTATATATACATTATATATAATATGCAAATCGAAGAACTTTACGAAATCTTTCTTGAGCACCCGATAATCACTACCGACAGCCGCTCATGCCCCCAAGGTTCAATTTTCTTCGCGCTGCGCGGAGAAAACTTCGACGGAAACGTTTACGCATCAAATGCTCTTGCGGAGGGATGCGCTTATGCAGTGATAGACCGCCGCGAGTTTGCGGCTAAAGGCGACAAACGTTATATTGTAGCGGACAACGCACTGCAAACTATGCAGGATCTTGCTGCGTTTCACCGCGAAAAACTCGCGCTGCCCGTTATACAGATAACCGGAACCAACGGCAAGACCACCACAAAGGAACTCGTGTCAACGGTACTTGCAAAGAAATACAATGTGCTCCACACCGAAGCAAACTATAACAACCATATCGGAGTTCCAAAGACTTTGCTGCGTCTCGGGAAGGAACATGAAATAGCCGTAATAGAAACCGGAGCAAATCATCGCGGCGAAATAGCGCAGCTCACGAACATTGTACATCCCGACTACGGAATAATAACAAACGTGGGGCGTGCACATCTCGAAGGGTTCGGTTCGTTTGAGGGCGTGGTACACACCAAAGCCGAACTCTACGACTATCTGCGCAAAAAGAAAGACGGAGCGATATTCCTTAACTCCGATTCCGAAATACTGTGCCGCGTGGCGGAAGGGCTGAAAGCCTATAAATACGGAACAAAAGCCGAAGCCCATCCCGAAGTATTGGGAGAAGTCGTAAACTGCGACCCGTACATTTCCTTCAAATGGAAAAGCGGTAACGGCGAATGGCACACGGTGGAAACCAAACTTATTGGCGATTACAACATAGCCAACCTGCTTGCCGCCGTGGCGGTGGGCATTAAATTCAATGTGCCGGAAACCGACATTTGCGAGGCACTACGCGACTACGTTCCCTCAAACAACCGTTCGCAGCTGAAGCAAACCGAGCACAACACCCTGATTATCGATGCATACAACGCTAATCCCACGAGCATGCACGCCGCTCTCAAGAATTTTGCGGAACTTCACGCGGCAAACAAGATGGTTATCCTCGGTGAAATGAGAGAACTGGGCGCAGAAAGCGAAGAAGAACATCAGAAACTGCTCGATGCAGTTTCATTGACCGGCTTCGAAAAAGTATGGCTTGTGGGCGAATGTTTTGAGAAGATGCACCCCGCATTCCCTACATTCCACACCGTGGACGACGTGATTGAGGAAATTAAAAAAGAAGCCCCCTCGGGATATACCATACTGATAAAAGGCAGCAACGGCAATAAACTTTTCCGTTTGCCTGACTATCTTTAACCTCCCCCGGCGGCTTGCGACACAAAAATTAACCTGCGGATGCATATATTCACTGCACAAATTGCGGTTAATTCGGGGATTTTTCACGCGGAAATGCCACAGAATTCACTCCGCTTCCGCACCCGCGAAAAAACATAAGGCTTGTCATAAAAAATACAAGCCATATATTTTCAAATACAAGGCACATATTTTAAAATATGTGCCTTGTATTTTTTGCCGTTTGCGGACTTCTGATACACAACAACTTACAAACACATCAAAAAAAGCATTGCCGGCACTGTTCCGAGCCACTCCCCGACCCTCATGCGGAATGCCATATAAAATGAATAAAGTATGAATATATGCAAATACCACATTGAAAATATTCACTCCCTTTTCTTAACGACGCAAACAGGGAAAAAACACCGTTTTCACAGAAAATTTGCATCTTATTGCCTGAAAATATGGTTATAACCCCGTTATAGGCATAAAAAACGCCACATCCCGCACTTTTCAGAGCTTCACGCCGAATTTTGTCGTGTTTACTTACAAAAAGTCAACGTTTTTACGACAAACATTACAAAATGTAATATTTTTTTCGCTTCACATCAAAATACCCACAAATAGTTATACCCATGACAGGAAAAGAAACTAAATTTGCATATCACAAATACAAGATTTACAGACATGAGAATAAAGAGCATCATTTCGGACATAAAACACATCATCTCATCGGTTTTCGTAATAACCTTGTTTTTCTGTATTCCTGCAAACGCCCAGACAGGCAATACGGGAAGACTTGAAGGCACAGTAACCGATACCGAAGGAAAACCGGTGGAAGTGGCATCCGTGATACTCAACAACTCGCTGTTTACACTTACAGACGAAAGAGGACATTTCAAAATGAGCAACGTGCCTGTGGGCGAGCTTGATTATTATGTATCATGTCTCGGCTGCAAGGAAGTACGCGGCAAAATCAGAATAAAAGGCAACGGCAAAGACCGCCTGGACATTAAAATGGAACGCCTGTCTCTGAGCCTAAAGGGAGTAACGGTTACCGCCAAACAGCAAGCCATGGGTTCGAAATCCATAATAGATCAGGACGCTGTGCGCCACATTCAGCCCAAAAGCCTTGCCGACATGTTGCAACTCATGCCCGGTGCGCTCACAACGAATCCCACGCTCAACAATCTGGCACAGGCAAACGTGAGAGAGATAGGCAGTAACGACAACAACGCACTCGGTACCGCCATTATTCTTGACGGCACGCCCATAAGCAATGATGCCAACCTGCAAGCCATAGCTCCCACGCACAACGGCAAAAGTCTTAGCGCAACAACCGATGATGCGAACAATCAGGTTACTGCCGGTCGCGGTGCAGACCTTCGTACCATTTCGGCAGACAATATAGAATCGGTGGAAGTAATACGCGGTATCCCCTCGGTGGAATACGGTAACCTTACTTCGGGTGTAATGGTTGTGAAAACCAAAGCCGGTCGCAGTCCGCTCGAAGCTAAATTCAAAGCAGACCCGTTCTCGAAACTCGCATACGCAGGCAAAGGTTTCAGCCTCGGCACAGGAACAATGAACATAGGTGTTGACTGGTCGCAATCTTACGCCGACACACGCCGCAAATATATGGGCTATGACCGCATAACGGGAACTGTGGGTTACTCGAACGTATTCGGCAAAAACAGCGACCGACCTGTTACATTCAACGTAAACGGTTCGTTCTACAGCAATGTGAACAACTATAAATATGACAAGCAGATGAGCGAACTTGACCTTACGTTCAAGAACAAGAACACAGGCGGAAGGCTCGCTATCCACGGACATGCGCAACTGAACGGTTGGCTCACGGGATTGGACTATGACCTTTCGGGACAGGTGGCTCGCACGCTCGACACTCACCATGACAGAATTTCCACTCCCGATGGTGTGATTTCGGGAAGTATGGAAACAGGCGAGCACATAGCCAAGATGCTCACAAAAGTTTACTACAGCGACTACAGCATTGAGGGAATCCCCATAAACATATTCGCACAGTTGAAGACCAACAAGTATATCCAGCTTGCTAACAAGGGATATACCAACGTAAAAGCAGGTTTGGAATATCGTCTTGACGATAATATGGGTTACGGTTTGAAGTTCGACCTCAATCTTCCGCCGAAAGCCGGCGAAGCTCAGTCGTATCGTCCCCGCAAATTCAAAGACATTCCCGCACTTCACAATTTGTCGGCATTCCTTAACGATGTATCTTCGTTCAACATAGGAGCCACGAATCTGCAATTCGATGCCGGTATCCGTCTCACCAATCTCTTCCTCGACAAGGAGAAGTCAAAACGCAACTCTATCTTTGTTGCCGAACCCCGTGTGAATACGGAATTCACTTTCCTTTCAAAGAAGAACAACAATATATTCGACAAGTTGAGTATAAGCGGCGGCTTCGGTATTTCGAACAAGATGCCCACGCTGCTCTATCTCTATCCCGATAAAGCATACTTTGACAACGTAAGCTTCAGTGCCATCGGCGCAGACAACTCACGCCTTGCGGTTATGACAACAAAAGTTGTGGACAACACCATTAACCCCAACCTGAAACCCGCAAGAAGTACGAAATGGGAAATCGGGCTTAACGCACGCATTGGAAACATGAAGGGCTACGTAAACTTCTTTACCGAACGCCACCGCAATGAGTATGGTTTCAGTTCGGAGTTTATAGCTCTCGACTATACCAAATATAAAATCCCCGAGAACACTTTGCCGTATGCTTCGAACCTTGCGTATGCCAACAGAGAGGTAACCTATGATTACAATGGCGAACATCACAGCGCAGAAGTAACCACCGGCAACGAAATAAACACATGGTATCGTCCGGCAAACACCACACGTACTGACAAACACGGTATTGAATATTCGTGGGACTTCGGAACGTGGCAGGCATTGCACACATCGCTCGTAATTGACGGTGCATGGTTTCACATAAAGAGACAGAGAGAAATAACAAGTCTCAACTATCCGAGATACGGATACGACTACATTTCAATGTTGCCTGCAGGAAGCGGAACAATAAGCGACCGCGTAAACACCAACTTCCGTTTCATAACCCACATTCCTGCCGTAAACCTTGTGTTCACAACTACCATGCACACCTACGCAAAGCAAGTCGTCTGTATTCATTACGACTGCATCCTGTGCGATACC
>ERZ772831.3018-NODE-3018-length-12684-cov-2.877267_pt1 | contig 12684 bp, 7 predicted proteins | sample MGYA00580858_ERZ772831 | MGnify/ENA primary metagenome ERZ772831 (study PRJEB29015, sample SAMEA2737694) | human gut metagenome | biome: human gut; feature: human-associated habitat; material: faeces | place: China | collected 2012 ... | reverse complement strand
GTGCGGTTCGGCAGGCGAATCTTGATTTATTGCTTGAAAAGGCACAGGCTTTCGTTGCAAACGGCAAAAGCGGGCTCCACGGATTTGTAACGCTGATGGACAGTCTGAGGGATAATGTCAGCATGGGTGCGGCTCAGCCTTCCGCAATTGACGCGGTTCGCGTAATGAGCATACATAAGAGCAAAGGTTTGGAGTTTCCGATTGTTTTCATTTGCGGAACAACGTCGGAATTCAGCAAAAAAAGTCACAAAGCCGATGCTGTTTTTGACAGAGAACTTGGAATCGGTTTCCGTATGCGCGGCAAAAACCCTCTCACTCCCCTGCTGCGCCGCGCAATTATGATGCGTGAGGATGACAGATTGGTTTCTGAGGAAATGCGGAATCTGTATGTTGCAATGACGCGCCCGAGAGAGAGACTTTATATCATCGGTTCAAGCAAAAAAATGGCGGATTTATTGAAGAAATTTGCTGCGCCGTTGTCAAAATCCCGCATAATGAATTCCAAATGCTATCTCGATTGGATGCTCGGAGCATATTTTCCGCTTGGTATCAACCTTGATAATGCGGGTTCGGCGGGTGTAAAATGCGCAATCGGAGCGGATAAGCTTTTATTGCGATGCATAAAAAAAACACCGAATTCAACTGATGAAACCCGAATGAGCAAGGCAGAATATATCAGATGGAGTGAAGAAGCCCGCAGCACCGATTGCAGTGCCGTGAGCCGCAGGCTTGAGTATCGGTATCCGTTTGAAGACGATACCAAGCAAAAAAGCAAGCGCACCGTCACGGAAATAATTAAAGGCGAAAAACGTTCGATTGATTATGATTTTTCGCCGTCTGTACCGATTTTTTTGCAGCCTGAACACGTGCTGACCGGAGCAGAGAGAGGAACTGCAACGCATATATTCCTTCAAATGTTCCCGCTCGGAATACGAACCGAGGCGGAAATAAATATTGTTCTCAAAAGGCTCTCGGCGGATGGCGTTTTGTCCGAACAACAGGCGAAATCTGTAAATATGTTTGCAATAAAACGTTATCTGCAAAGCGGGTTGTATGAACGAATGTATGCCGCCGCAAATGACGCCAACGCACTGATAAAGCGTGAACTTGAGTTTACGTTATTGCTGGACGTCAACAAAAATAATGTTGTGGTGCAGGGAATAATCGATTGCTGCTTCACCGAAAATAACGAGTGGATCATTGTAGATTACAAAACAACGAGCACACTGGGCAAAGATCCGAGGGATGTTGCGAATTCATACCGTATGCAGCTGCAAATTTACGCGGATGCATTGCAAAAACTGTCCGGATTGCCGGTGAAAGAGACTTGGGTATATCTGTTGAGTGCGGGCGAGGCGTTCCGCGTGAGTCGGGAACAGGCATAAAGAAATTGGCGGCTGCGCTGACGCAAACGGTGGATTACACGGGGAGTTTTTTATAAAAAAACCATGCCGATTTGTTGACAACACGGAAAAAAATCCTTATAATAGAATAAATTGGTATGTGCTTTCGCAAGGTTTGCCTTGCACATACAGACTCAGGAGGCAGAAACATGGCAGAAGTTGTACAGCTTACTCTGGCAGGCAAAAAAGCTCTCGAAGATAAGCTTGAATATTTAAAAAATGTCCGCAGGGCGGAAATAACCGAGGAGATCGCTGTTGCGCGTTCATTCGGCGACTTAAGCGAAAATGCGGAATACGACGCCGCGAAAGACGCACAGGCTCATAATGAACTCGAGATTATGGAGCTTGAAGCGATGCTCAAAAACGTTGTGATCATTGATGAAACTCATACCGACGGCAAAACAGTCACAATGGGTTCGATCGTTCGCATTAAATTTGTTGATTTGGGGTTTGAAGATGAATTTAAGATTGTCGGTTCTGCCGAAGCGGATATCGACGCAAAACCCAAGAGCATTTCAAACGACTCCCCTGTCGGCGCTGCGCTTTTGGGAAAATCGATTGACGAAATCACCAATGTTGAGGCTCCCGGCGGTCTTATGAAGGTTAAAATCATCTCGATCAGGAGATAGCATTTAACAGACAGGCTCACGTTAAGATGATGGAGAATTAATATAAATGGAAGAAAACAACATAATCAATACAGAAGAAAACAACAATATCAACGCTGAAGAACTTCACGAGCTGCTTCAGATTCGCCGCGATAAGCTTGCGGCGCTTCAGGCTGCCGGAAAAAACCCGTTCGACATTGTAAAATTCGACCAAACCGATTTCAGCACGGACATAAAGGCAAACTACGAGGCATATGAGGGCAAAAAAGTCTCTGTTGCCGGCCGAATGATGTCAAAACGTGTTATGGGTAAGGCAAGTTTTGCAGGGCTTCGCGATGCGAAAGGCGATATTCAAGCCTATGTTCGCCGCGATGATATCGGCGAAGAATCATATTCCGATTTTAAAGCATATGATATTGGCGATATGCTCGGCATTACCGGATTTGTTTTCAAAACAAAAACAGGCGAAATCTCCATTCATGCGGAAACAGTCACTCTGCTTTCAAAATCATTAAGGCCTCTTCCGGAAAAATTCCATGGTCTTCGTGATACTGATTTGCGCTATCGCATGCGCTATGTTGACCTTATCATGAACCCTGAGGTTCGCACAACTTTCATTAAGCGCAGCCGAATTATTTCCGAAATTCGCAGATACCTGGATGAGCGTGGATTTTTGGAAGTTGAGACCCCTATTATCAACACCGTTGCAAGCGGTGCGAATGCGCGTCCGTTTATAAGCCATTATAACGCGCTTGATTTGGACGTTTTTATGCGCATTGCAACCGAGCTTCCGCTCAAAATGTGCATCGTCGGCGGTTTGGAAAAGGTTTATGAGATAGGTCACCAGTTCCGCAACGAGGGCATGGATCGTAACCACAATCCCGAGTTCACCTGTCTCGAATTCTATATTGCCTATAAGGATTACAATTGGATGATGTCGTTTACCGAGAAACTGCTCGAAACGGTTTGCATAGCGGTTAACGGCAAGCCTGAGCGCGAGATAGACGGCAACATCGTGAGCTTCAAAGCTCCTTATCGCCGTTTGCCAATACTCGAAGCCATAAAAGAAAAAACGGGCTACGACCTCGAAGGCAAGAGCGAGGAAGAAACACGCGAGGTATGCAAGAAGCTGAATCTGGAACAGGTGGACGAAACCTACGGAAAGGGCAAGATGATTGACGAAATTTTCGGCGAGTTCTGCGAAGGCACATACATCCAGCCCACGTTCATCACCGATTATCCCGTGGAAATGTCGCCGCTTACCAAGATGCACCGCTCAAAAGCCGGACTAACCGAACGTTTCGAACTCATGGTCAACGGAAAAGAGTTGGCAAACGCCTATTCCGAGCTTAACGACCCGATAGATCAGGAAGAACGTTTCAAGGAACAGATGCGTCTTGCCGACAAAGGCGACGACGAGGCAATGGTTATAGACCAGGATTTCCTGCGTGCCTTGCAGTACGGCATGCCTCCCACAAGCGGCATAGGCATAGGCATAGACCGACTGGTAATGCTCATGACCGGCAAGACAACAATACAGGAAGTTCTCCTGTTTCCGCAGATGCGTCCCGAAGCAAAGCCTCAGCGCGACTCCGCAGACAAGTATGCGGCAATCGGTGTGGCTGAAGAACTCGTGCCGATACTGCAAAAGGCAGGCTACAACATGGTTGCCGACTTGAAAGACGTGAACCCGCAGAAAATACAAATGCAGATAGGCGAAATAATCAAGAAATACAAACTTGAAATAAAGAAGCCTTCGGTTGACGAAGTGGCAGCGTGGACTGCAAAACTTGCCTAACCCCTGCGCTGTATATACTATAATATATATAATGTCTGGTTGCGGAAGAATAGGACTTGTGGGCAGCGGAAGCTGGGCTACTGCAATTGCCAAGATAATAATGGAAAATTGCGGTGCGCTTAATTGGTTTGTGCGCTCAAAGGATGCCATAAACGAATTCAGGCGTTTGGGACACAACCCGCACTATCTTACAATGGCAAAGTTCGATGTGGAAGGCATAAACTTCAGCAGCGACATAAACGACATTGTTTCGAAAAGCGACACGGTGATTTTCGTAACCCCGTCGCCCTATCTGAAAAGCAGCCTGAAGAAACTGAAAACTCCGCTGACCGACAAGTTTGTTGTAACAGCCATAAAAGGCATCGTTCCCGACGAGGATTTGGTGGTTACAGAGTATTTCCGTCAAATATATAACGTACCCGACAACCAACTCGCGGTGATAAGCGGACCGAGCCATGCGGAAGAGGTGGCTCTCGGCAGACTAACTTATCTCACCATAGGATGTATTGACAAACAGTTGGGACGTGCGCTCGCGGATTTCCTTTCCAGTTCATACATCAAGACTTCTGTCAACACCGATGTGGTAGGTATTGAATACGCCACGGTGCTTAAGAACGTTTATGCCATAGCCGCCGGCATTTGCAAGGGACTTGGCTACGGCGATAACTTTCAGGCAGTGTTGATTTCCAATGCCGTGAAAGAAATGAACAGGTTTCTCAAAGCCGTTTACCCTATAAATCGCGACGTTTACGCTACTGCTTATCTCGGCGACCTTTTGGTTACGGGATATTCCAATTTCAGTCGCAACAGAGAGTTCGGCACGATGATAGGAAAGGGATATAGCGTTAAGAGTGCCCAGATAGAAATGGAAATGGTTGCGGAAGGATATTACGGCACAAAGTGTTTGTATATAATCAACCGGCAGTTCATGGTGAACATGCCTATTCTCTACGCCGTTTACGACATTCTTTACAATCACGTGTCGCCTGCGCTCGAGATTAAACTGCTTACGGATTCTCTAAGATGAACATAACAAAACAAAATAAAACAGCAAAATGAAAACTATAAGTTTGGATTTTTCAAAGGCAAGCCAATTCGTCAAGGATTCCACTCTTGCCGAAATGCAGAACAAGGCTGTTGAAGCCCAGAAAACCCTTGAAGCGGGCACATGTCCCGGGAACGATTTCCTCGGATGGCTTCATCTTCCTTCTTCAATAAGTAAGGCTGATCTGCAAGCCATAAAAGATTGCGCGGCAACCCTGCGCAAAGAATGCGACACTATTGTTGTGGCAGGCATAGGCGGAAGTTATCTCGGCGCAAGAGCCGTGATCGAATCTCTTTCCAATACTCTTTCGTGGCTTGTGAATGACAAGAAGAACCCAACGGTGCTTTTTGCGGGTAACAGCATTAGCGAAGACTATCTTTTCGAACTTACCGAATATCTTAAAGACAAGAAGTTCGGCGTTATAAATATTTCAAAATCGGGAACAACCACTGAAACTGCTCTCACATTCCGTTTGCTCAAAAAGCAGTGCGAAGACCAGAGAGGCAAAGAGGTTGCCCGCAAGGTGATAGTAGCCATAACCGATGCGCACAAGGGTGCTGCACGTACCACAGCCGACAAGGAAGGCTACACATCGTTCGTAATTCCCGACAACGTGGGCGGACGTTTCTCGGTGCTCACTCCCGTGGGTCTTCTTCCCATAGCTTGCGCAGGTTTCGATGTAGACGAACTTGTTGCCGGTGCTTGCGACATAGAGAAAGCCGCAGCTGCCGATGTTCCTTTCGAACAAAACATCTGCCTTCAGTATGCTGCTGTGCGCAATGCCTTGTATAGCGAGGGCAAGAAGATAGAAATCCTTGCCGATTTCCAACCCAAACTTCATTTTATGGCAGAATGGTGGAAACAGCTCTATGGTGAGAGCGAAGGCAAGGACAACAAGGGCATTTTCCCGGCATCTGTTGACTTTACCACCGACCTTCATTCCATGGGACAATGGATTCAGGAGGGCGAGCGTTCTATTTTCGAAACCGTGTTGAGCGTTGAAGAGGTTGACCATAAGGTTCTCTTCCCCCATGATGACGAAAACCTTGACGGTTTGAACTTCCTCGAGGGTCGCAGAGTAGACGAAGTAAACAAAATGGCCGAACTCGGCACCCGTCTCGCCCATGTGGACGGCGGAGTTCCCAACATCCGCGTGATTGTTCCCAAGCTTTCCGAGCGTTACATAGGTCAGCTTATTTATTTCTTTGAACGTGCCTGCGGTGTGAGCGGCAACATTATCGGCGTTAATCCCTTCAACCAGCCGGGTGTTGAGGCTTACAAGAAAAACATGTTTGCTTTGCTCAACAAACCCGGTTATGAAAAGGAGAGCGAAGCCATCCGCGCCCGTCTCGACAAAGAATAATCATGTATAAAAAGCAACTTGACGAATATCTCGGCAACCACGGCTTTAAGGCTTTGAACCTTAAAGCCGTGTTGTTTGACATGGACGGCGTTCTGTTCGATTCCATGCCCCGCCATGCAAAGTCGTGGGCAAAGGTGTGCCGCAAATTCGGGCTTAACATCACTGACGAAGAGCCTTACATGCACGAAGGGCGCACTGGAGACGGCACGATAGATATTTTTGCGCAAAGATTTTGGGGGCGACCTGCCACTGCGGAAGAGAAGCATAAGATTTACGAGGAAAAGTGCAGGTTGTTCAATTCCTATCCCGAGGAAGCGCCGCAAATGCCGGGCGCAAAAGAGCTGCTCGAAAAGGTGCGCGCGCAAGGACTTAAGATTATCGTGGTAACGGGAAGCGGTCAGGAATCCCTGCTGTCGCGTTTGGAACACGGCTATCACGGTTTTTTCAAAAAGGAACTTGTTGTGTCGAGCCACGACACTGTCAATGGCAAACCTTCGCCCGAACCTTATCTCAAGGGATTGGAAAAGGGCGGTCTCAAACCCAATGAGGCAATAGTGGTAGAGAATGCGCCGCTCGGCGTAAAGGCAGGTGTGGCTGCGGGGATATTCACAGTGGCGGTGAACACCGGTCCTCTGCCTCCCGAAATGCTCAGCGAAGCCGGAGCCGGCATAGTGTTTCCGTCAATGCAGGCTCTTGCAGATGCGTGGCCTTTGTTCAAGGACTGAAAGTCCCGGACGGGCAGTAAAAATACGCGGAATTTCGGGAAAGTACAGGAAAATTTTCAGCGCGTTTCCCACGCAAGAAAAATTACAAGGGACTTTTTCGAAAATATGTGCCTTGTGTTTTGAAATATATGGCTTGTATTTTGAAATACGAGCCATATATTTTTTGTGAAATCGGCATTGTTGATAATCAGAAACTTACAAAGACGAAAAAATAGCAGTTTTAGATTTTGAACAAACCGTAAATAATGCTGTGAAATTTGCATAATGCAGTAAAATAAACGTCTGTTGCCAGAAGTTTGCCATAAAACGCCGTAACAAACGGGATGCAGGGCATGCACGTCAGGGAATGCCTCATCGGGCATGGCACGGGATTTTTAGTACCATATATTCCGAGAAAATGCAATATGTAATAAAATCGTGCGTTATAAATTAAGTCTCATTACGCAGAAAAGAAAAACTGATGATAGAATATATTCATGGCGAACTGACGGAACTTGTTCCCACGCAGGCGGTGATTGAAGCCGGCGGAGTGGGGTACGGACTGAATATTTCGCTTACCACATACGACTCTTTGAAAGATAAAAAGGAGGCAAAGCTGTATGTTTACGAAAGCATCAGAGAGGATGCCTATGTGCTCTGGGGATTTGCCTCGCGTGAGGAACGCGAAATGTTTGTGGCTCTGCTTTCGGTGTCGGGTGTTGGAGGCAACACCGCGCGCACCATTCTTTCGGCTTTTGCTCCTGCAGAACTGCGGACGGTTGTGGCAAACGAGGATTCGCGTGCCTTGAAATCGGTGAAAGGAATAGGACTGAAAACCGCGCAGCGCATAATTGTGGACTTGAAAGACAAACTTGCGGGCGACGGCGAGGTGGAAATGGGAAATCTCGCGGGAACCGAACGCTCCACGCGCAATGAAAATGCCGACGAAGCGGTGGGCGCGCTCGTAACACTGGGCTATCCCGCCCCGATGGCGCAGAAAGCCGTGAGTGCAATACTGAAAGCCGACAACGAAGTGCAGGCTGTGGAGGAAATGATTAAGCGGGCATTGAAAATGCTTTAGTTGTTTTTGAAGAAAAGAGGAGTGGAAAAGGCGTTGTTTCGCGACTGGCTGTTGAAGTGTGTGCTCCTTGTGGCTGCGCTTGCAGGTTTCGGCATTAAAGCCGAAGCCCAGAATGTCGTGGAAACGGGCGACAGTGTGGGACGCATGCGCGTGGATGTGAGCAAAACCTCACCGCAGAACGAAGACGACATAAAGAAACGCCCCATTGACCTTGTTACTCCGAAAAACATGAAAGAGGATGCCGAACTTGACGAGAGCGGCGGATATCGTCTCGGTACGAAAATAGGCGATTCTTATCTCAACACTCCGGTATTGCTTACGCGCGACGAATATATGCGTTGGAGCTTGAAACAGTCCATGCAAAAATATTACGCAAACAAAAACAGCGAACTTTTCAAGAATGAAGGTAAAGACAAATTCGATTTCACCGACATGCACTTCAGTCTCGGTCCTGCCGAAAAAATATTCGGTCCCGGCGGTGTGCAGATAAAAACCCAGGGGTCGGCGGAACTGAAGATTGGAGCCAATACCACGAGCGTGGACAATCCCACTTTGCCGCTGCGATTCCGTAAAACGTTTGCTTTCGACTTTGACGAAAAAGTGAACCTGAGCGTCAACGGACGAATTGGAGACAAGATGGACATGACGCTCAACTATAACACCGAAGCCACATTTGATGTGGATTCGAAAGACTTGAAGTTGACGTATCAGGGAAAGGAAGACGAAATAGTAAAATTGCTCGAAGCCGGAAATGTGTCCATGCCGTCGAATGTTTCGCTGGTTAAGGGAGCTTCATCATTGTTTGGCGTGAGAGCCGACATGCAGTTCGGCAAACTGAAATTGCAGGGCGTGGTGTCAAGAAAGAACTCGTCGAGCTCTTCGGTAAAGTCAAGCGGCGGCAATCAGCTTACGCCTTTCGAAATATCGGCTGCCGACTACGAGGAAAACCGCCATTTCTTTCTGTCTCACTTTTTCCGCGACAACTACGACCGCTCCATGGCGCAGTTGCCCAACATTACTTCGGGCATAAAGATTAACCGTGTGGAGGTGTGGGTAACGAATAAAACGGGAGCCACAAACAACACGCGCAACATAGTGGCTTTTGCCGATCTTGGTGAGAGTCGCCACATTGGTAATGCTCTTTGGAGCGGCAACGGGCAGGATCAGCCGCAAAACACTTCGAACAATCTTTTTGCAACCATAACCGGGAGCTACGCCGCCGCAAGAGACATAAGCCTGACGGCATCGACACTCGACGGAATAGGAAACTTTGTGGGCGGCTCGGATTATGAAAAACTTGAGAGTGCACGTATGTTGAGTTCTTCGGAATATACGGTGAACAAGGCTTTGGGATATATTTCTTTGAAATCGGCTTTGCAAACCGACCAAGTGCTTGCCGTGGCTTTTGAATACACTTATCGCGGACAAAACTACCAAGTGGGAGAGTTTTCAACCGACATAAAAGACAATACGCAGGCTCTGTTTGTAAAAGCATTGAAAAACACGTCGAATGTGCCGTCTATGGCAAACTGGAAGCTCATGATGAGAAACGTGTATTCCCTCAACGCCACGAGAGTACAGAAAGACCGCTTCCGGCTTGACGTTAAAATTTTGAGCGATACGACAGGAGTTTATCTTACATACATTCCCGAACCGGGATTAAAGAACACGCCGCTCGTAAGACTCATGAATCTTGACCGTTTGGACAATAATAATAAGGCTAATCCCAATGGCTATTTCGATTTCGTGGACGGCTATACTATAGATGCCTCAACGGGACGAGTATTTTTCCCGTCTGCCGAACCTTTCGGACAGTTTCTTAGAGGAAAGATAGGTAGCGGTGCCGTGGCTGACAAATATTGTTTCCAAGAACTGTATGACTCCACAAAAACAGTGGCTCGGCAAATAGCCGAGAAAAACAAATATATAATTTCCGGGCAGTTCAAGGCTACACAGAAAAGCGGAGAAATAAGTCTCGGAGCCACAGATGTGCCGCAGGGAAGCGTTGTGGTAACAGCCGGAGGCATTACGCTGACGGAAGGTGTGGACTATACTGTAAATTATAGTGAGGGCACGGTGGCTATAATAAACCAAAGCATTCTTGATGCCTGTACGCCGGTGAACGTAAGCCTTGAAAGCAATACCGACTACGGTCTTGAGCGCAAAACATTGTTGGGATTGAATTGGGAGTACGAATTTAGTAAAGACCTGCGCCTTGCCGGAACTTTCATGCATCTTTCCGAACAGCCGCTGACAACAAAAGTGGCAATGGGAAGCGAACCGTTGAACAATACAATCTGGGGCGTGAGCCTTAATTGGAAAAAGCAGAGCCAATGGCTCACTGATATGCTTGACAAACTGCCATTCCTTTCGCTCGAAAAACCGTCGAGTATTAATTTCTCCGCTGAATTTGCACAACTTGTGGCAGGAAACAACAAAGGTTCGCAGGGTAATTCATCTTATATAGACGACTTTGAACAAACGCAAAGCAAAATAGACATAAGTACTCCCACAGATTGGCAACTTGCATCCACACCTTCGGAATTTCCCGAGAGTAAACTTAATAATGATGTGCGATACGGTTACAATCGTTCGCTTTTGGCTTGGTACAAAATAGACCCGCTCTTCACACGACGCAGTTCTTCTCTTACTCCGAGCCACATAAAGAGCGATTTGAACCAGCTTTCCAACCATTATGTAAGAGAGGTTTATAATCGCGAGCTTTTCCCGAACAAAGAGCAGCGTTTCGGAGAAAGTTCCACGCTTTCCGTACTCAATCTTGCCTATTATCCCAACGAACGCGGACCATATAATTTGAATCCCGACCTTGATGTAAACGGAAATCTTGCAAATCCCCGTAATCATTGGGGAGGTATGATGAGAAAACTCAATACGAGCGACTTTGAACAGGCGAATATCGAGTATATTGAGTTTTGGATGATGGATCCTTTTATATATACAAGGGGCCAGACGGGAGATTATTCCGGAGATCTTTGCATAAATCTTGGCGAAGTGAGCGAGGATATTCTCAAAGACGGGAAAAAATTCTACGAAAGCGGAATGCCTATAGACGGAGACCCGACAAAATATACGGAAACCGTTTGGGGGCGTGTGCCTGTGCAGAATAGCGTTACTTATGCCTTTAATACGAGCAGCGGAGCAAGAGACAGACAGGATATTGGTCTAAACGGACTTTCAAGCACCGATGAAGCAACGTTCCCTACTTATAAGAGTTATCTTGATGAGGTACGTGCCAAAGTAAGTACCGCTGTTTATGACTCAATAGCCGCAGATCCGGCAGGGGATGACTATCATTATTTCCGTGGCTCGGATTTTGACAGAAACAGAACCTCGATACTTGACAGATACAAGCATATTAACAGTCCCGAAGGCAATTCTCCGGAATCCAAAGACTCTCCCGAACGCTATTCCACGGCTTTCAAGTCCACTCCCGATGTGGAAGATATAAATCAAGACTATACCCTTAACGAATATGAGAAGTATTTCCTTTACAAGATACACCTTTCCCCCGACGGAATGCAGGTGGGGCAAAACAACATCGTGGATCAGAGGACTTCAAGCGTCTCTCTGCGCAACGGCGACAAGGCTAATGTTTCTTGGTATCTTTTCCGTGTTCCCGTAAAGAATTATACGGGCAAAGTTGGCAGCATAAGCGATTTCAACAGTATCAGATTTATGAGAATGTATCTCACTAATTTTGAAAAGCCTGTGGTATTGCGTTTTGCAACTCTCGAATTGTCGCGCGGAGAATGGAGAAGCTACGAACAAAATCTATATAACGGTCAGGCTCCGTCGGTAAGCGGTACAATGGATGTGGCTGCCGTTAATTACGAAGAGAACAATGAAAAGAAACCTGTGAACTATGTTATTCCGCCCGGCATATCCCGTGTAGTCGATCCCAATGAATCGCAACTTTTGGAACAGAACGAACAGGCATTGCAACTTGTCATAAAAAATCTTGCGAGTGGTGATGCTCGCGCCGTATATAAGAATATTTCGCTCGATTTGCGCAAGTATAAGCATATACAAATGTTTGTTCACGCAAATGCTCTGGTGGGCGACAAAACAATTGCCGACGATGCTACGTCTTTGTTTATTCGTTTTGGTTCGGATTACAAGAGCAATTTTTACGAATACGAGATTCCTTTGAAGTTAACCGAGGAAGGACAATATGACAGGTATTCCACTTCTGCGCGTCGCCTTGTTTGGCCCGAAGAAAACATGCTCGACATAAACTTGTCCAAGTTCACTGATTTGAAGCGCGAACGCAATCGTCAGAAAAGTGCGGGGCAGGCATCTTTTTCCCAACAGTTTTCTTCATACGACACAGACCGCCCAAAAAACAAGATAACTGTTGTGGGTAATCCTTCGCTTGGCGAAATACATACCATGATGATTGGCGTGCGTAACAATTCCCGCCAGATTTCAAACGTGGAAGTTTGGGTTAACGAGCTACGTCTGCAACATTATACCAATAAAGGCGGTTGGGCTGCCAAAGGTAATCTTAATTTGCAACTTTCCGATCTTGGCACATTCAACTTCGGCGGACACGTTGAGACGGATGGCTTCGGCGGAGTAGAAGATAGAGTGGACCAAAGGCGGGACGATAAAATGTGTTGGCTCGCCCAGGGTGAAGTTTTCGGCTTTGCCTTGGGCGAGTT
>ERZ772831.3006-NODE-3006-length-12720-cov-3.427951_pt1 | contig 12720 bp, 13 predicted proteins | sample MGYA00580858_ERZ772831 | MGnify/ENA primary metagenome ERZ772831 (study PRJEB29015, sample SAMEA2737694) | human gut metagenome | biome: human gut; feature: human-associated habitat; material: faeces | place: China | collected 2012 ... | reverse complement strand
CAGGTCCGGTCCAAGCGCGACTCCATGATCTCGGACACGGACTACTTGCTGATGAATGACTATCCGATTTCTGAAGAAGACCTTGCGGTTGTCAAGGCGTATCGCACGGCACTTCGCGATGTGCCTCAGCAGGAAGGTTTCCCTTACGAAGTGGTGTGGCCGGAGGTTCCGGCTGCTCTTGTTCGAGCCCGGTGAAAGGGGAAACATTGAAAAGTTGAGATGCCGCCTTCGGGCGGTTTTTTCATATGTGGGATTTGATTGTCAAGGCGATGAAAGATGCGCTCAAGGAAAAGGTAACTGAAATGACGAAAGAAGAAGTAAAGGAATGGCTCGACAAGCTCGGCGTCAAGGTCGAGCAAGTGACGGACGATCTCATCGCCAAGGTGGAGGCCCAGAAGGCTCTGCTTGATGCGGAGACGCGTCGGAAGACGCGCCTTTTCTGGGGGCCGGTTGGTTTTTGGGTTGGCGCGGTCGCCGGCTATGTCTGCGCGGCCTTTTTCTGAGAACTGCGGGGTTTTTCTTTTCTTTGAGCTTCGCGTCCCTAAACCAACATCGACTCCCCTGAGGATATCCCTCGGGGGATTTTCTTTGTGCGCGTGTGCTTGAAGTCTCGTCAGAGACTCAAGGCATGCGGGAGGTTACATGCCATACAGAGATTTAAGTGACGGCCAGATACTAGCCGCCGCAGGTGGATTTTCGACGATCTGCGGTTGGCTTTCTTACTTGCTCAAGGTTCAGGAAGGCAAGACTTTCACATGGCGAGAGTTCTTGCTTCATGGTGCGATCAGTGCTGTATGCGGGCTGATCAGCTACGAGGTGCTTTTTTACGAAGGGTTTCCGCCGCAGTTGTGTGGGGCCTTGAGCGGCATGGCTGGGTGGGGCGGCACGCGGGTGATCCGTCTTCTTGAGGTCGTTCTGCAGAAGCGCCTTGGTCTGGATAAGGAGGATTTGAAGTGAAGAATTTTGGCGAGTATTCGGCGGAAGTCGCGATGGACTTCATCGAGGCTTGGGAGGGCTGCCGCCTGCAGGCGTACAAGTGCCCCGCCGACATTTGGACAATCGGCGTCGGTCACACGAAGGACGTGACGGAGCATGACGAGATCACCTACGAGCAGAGCCGTGAGCTCCTGCGCAAGGACATCGAGGAGGTCAAGCGAGGGCTTGCGCCTTTCGTCAATGTTCACGTGACTGAAGGGCAGTTCGTGGCATTGGTGAGTCTGGCTTTTAACGTGGGCGTGAGCTACGTCGTTCACCAGTGTCCGAAGTTGATGAGAGCACTAAACGCAGGGGATGTCGAGACCGCGGCTCACGAGTTCCTTGACATCGACAAGGCGAACGGCGTTCGGCTTCCCGGCTTGACCCGTCGTCGCCAGTCCGAAGCCAGGCTTTTCTTAGGCGAGGGTGCCCTGGCGATATAAGGTGTACTAGTAGAGAAAAAGGAAAAGCCGGTCAGTTGTGGCGACTGATCGGCTTCGAGCGTTTTCTGGGTTGCATACAGAGAACTATGGAACAAAGGAAATTATATGACGATTGAAGAGCAGGTTATGGAAGTGAGAGAAAAGCAGGCGTTTTGGCAAGGCGTAGTGAGGGGCGTAATCGGATCTGCGGTGTTTTTTGCAGGGTTGGTAACCCTGATCTACTACATCGTTCAAATCGTGGACGCGCTGAAATGAGCGTAATAAAGGAAAAGCCGCTCAGTTGTGGGGCTGAGCGGCTTTGGGTGTCTTCTGTTGGCACAGATAGAGACTTGATGATTGTGTGTAGGAACCATCGATGTACAGTTTATCAGATCTAGTACAGGCGTTGAAGATGGCTGAAGAGTTATCGTTTTGGGCGGGGTTGCCTCTCTACGGAATTGGATACGGAGTAGCAATCTGGGTTTTGTCTTGGGGGCTTGGAAAGCTTCGAGAAGTTCTTGCCTCTTGGATTGAGTCGATCAAGGGATGGAGGGGCAATGAATAGCCTTGTCCTGAAATATGTGGCGGTACTTGTAGCGAGTGCCGCCTTTTTTGTTACTGGCTACCAGTACGCGGCGGCTCTGTACACAAAAGACATCGAGGAAATGCGCCGAGATTATGCCGAGCGGTCTCGAATCATGGAGGAGGAATATCGTGCTCACGAACAAAAGCAGACTCAAGCCCTTGTGGCGGCTTGGCAGGAGCGTGATGCCGCTCTTGCTCGCATTGGTGTTCTTGCTGGTGATGTTGGGCGGGTGCGCAAGCAAGCAGCCGACGCTCGCCGTCGATTGTCCGCAGCCGGTGCCGGTACCTGCAAGTCTGAAAGAGAGCAGCTTGCCCGATGCGCAGGCCTTGTCGAGCGAGGCGCAGAACTGGTTCGGCGAGGTGTCGACCTTTCTGAGCGAGTTGCGATAGACAAGGATGCGATCGCGAAGATCGTCAGCCAGTGACGAAGTTGTAGACGAACTTAGCCGAAAATTTAGACGAAGGGGTGGCGCCTAAATGGTCGAAATTGTCTTGCAATCATTCCGCCCCAACGGTTTGAGGATGGCGCCTATAAAAACTTCGTTAGACGAACATTTAGCCGAAGACCAAGTTACCAACGCTGGTAAAATGGTCGTAACAACACCGCGCAAGCCTAGGTAATTATGTAGAAGTCTACATAATTAAAAGGCTCACTCCGCGCGGTTTCCTATGCGGGCTACGATAGTACCTGCGCTCGACCATGAGGAGCGCCGAGAAATCCTGCCCACGAAAATGCCCCACTTACCATTGATCGGTAGGTGGGGCGCCTTTTTTTGTATGCGTCTATTTGTTGAGTCTATCGACAAAGCTTTCAACAGACGGTCGGTAGTAGCGCATTAGCATCTTTAAGTTCTTGTGTCCTGTTTGTCGAGCGAGACTCATCACGTCCAGTCGCGGCGCACCGTCTGGTCCTGGGGATGCCGCCCACGTGCAGAAAGTCGCTCTCCCATCGTGAAAATTCAACCCTTGTTTTATGAGGCGGCCTTCTGAGTCGCGCACTTCCTGCAAGCCGGCTTTGTCTCGGATCTTTCGCCAGAGTGCATCTCGAATGCCGTCAGACATGTCGAAAATGTGCGGCTCAAAGCCGAGAGACATGACGCTTTTTAAGATGTCCATCGAACGGTCATTGAGTGCGATCGTTCGCGTGGTGCGAGTTTTAGCCGCTTCTGCGGGAATCTTCAATGTACGTCCGTGGATCCAAGTCCTTTCAATGCGCATCATCTCACCGGCTCTCATGCCGGTGCAGCAGGCCAGAATGAAGGCCGCTGCCACTCTCTGAGTTTTGGTTACTGGTGGCGTACCTTCCTCCCATCCGGCTACAAGTTTGATCGCCTCGATCTCTTCATCAGAAGCAATGCGCTCTCTGTGCTCATTCTCTTGTGGCCTCTCGATGCCGTGGCACGGGTTCTTTGCGATCAGTTGGCGCTTGACTGCCCATGAAAAGAAAGCCGACAAGGTCTGAAGCTGCCTGGCGATCGTGCTTTCTTCTACGAGTCGTCCAGTACGCCTCGAAGGAATCGTGCGACGGCGCTCGATCCACGCTTCAACGTCTTTTGATGTGACGGAGTGAATGGGAATTGATGAGATAGGATCTTCGAGGAAGCAGCCGATCACTGCGCTTTCGTGTCTCGTGTGGCCACGGCGCATCGTGACTTCTTCTCGATATGTGATGAGGTGATCGCTCACATGATTGTGAGCTTCTGGGACCAGACCGACGGAAAAATCAGACTCTACTTGAGCGATCCAACGTTTAGCGTCGGCGAGTTTTTTGAAGGTTTTTGTTCGGCGAATGCCGTTTGAGCAAGTCTGTGCTTGGTAGCCTGTCGGGCGCTTTGTGATGCTTCCCATTGTGGTCTCCGCTGTAAGTGCGCTGTAAATCTGCTGTAAAGCTACGCCTTCTTGCTACGTATGACACACAATATCTTGTGTTTACTACCTCAAACTAACCCAAAATATAGTATGGGTGGTGCGGGGAATCGGACTCGAACCGACACGCCTCAACGGCGTCAGGACCTAAACCTGGTGCGTCTACCAATTTCGCCATCCCCGCACGAACAACGCATTCTACAGGAATTCAGGGCGCGGATGTCCTGACCTTGAGCCTGATGGCGTGTCATTCGGCGGGAGCGCCCGTCCTGCTTGCATCGTAGACCTCGAGACGAGCGCGGTTGTACTCGGCCCAGGTCATGGCGCCCTTGAGAAGCGAGGACTGCAGGGCGGAGATTTTTGGATCGACCATTTCACGGGAATGGCGCGCAAGCTTGATGAGGTGGGCGTCTCCCGAGGAGATCATCAGGCTGCGGGTGTCCTCGTTGAGCTTGTGCAGGCTTGCAAAGACGCGCTCAGCGACGCGTCGCGCCTCCGGGGTGATGCGCGAGCCGTCCTTGAGGTGAGCTTCCGTCATGCCCGAGGGCAGGCAGGGCGTCTTCGCATAGTAAGGACGGTTTGCTGGCGAGGTGCAGATGGCGCGTATGTCCCTTGACACCTGAGCGATCCTCTCGTTGTAGAGTTCGTTGTCGGTGGTCTTTGCAAAGCGTTCTGCGGTCGTGTGACGGCGGGTACTCGTGACTTCCTGTTGCGTCCCCGCATCAGTGTTCGTCCCCCTGGGCGCAGTTGCGCAGCCTGCAAGAAGGGAGAGCATGGCGAAGGAGATGGTCAGAAGGGAAAGACGGGACCGCATGGTTCTGAAGGCAGGAGGAAGATGAGGGCCGGCGCAGGCCGGATTGAACGGGAGAAAAATTCTAGCAAGCTCGAAAGAGCCTCGTCGCAGGAATTGTAAGCAATTGGCCGTGCGGATGCGGAGGAAGGCGTCTCCTGCACAAGAGGAGGACGGCGCCTGAATCGAGGCCGAATTCAGTGCGGGGAGCGGGTTTCCCGCAGGAACCCGTTGAAACAACAGCTGAATTTCTCCGCTATAATTAAAAAATTCAGGTCCGCCGACATCAGAAGCCGGCGGATGCTCTTTTTATAGAAGAGAACGAACGACGGTCCGCCGCATGCGGGTGCGCTTCGCTCTGGAAAGGATTTTTCACGCGGTCCGTTCTGCAAAGGGACGGATCTCTTCCACAAATTCCGCCGCGCGTCAAGCGGGCGGACTTTTATAAAGACTACTGCGATGACTGAACAAGAAACCGTCAAGACCGAAGAGGTCGCCAAGGTCAACCCGCTCGAACGCACGCTCGATCTGGTCGTTTCCTACGCTTCCGCTGAAGAACTCACCGAAAAGGCCCTGAAGAACTACGGCAAGAACGCCAAGCTCCCGGGCTTCCGCAAGGGTCACGTTCCGGCCGCTCAGGTCCGCCGCATGTACGGCATGCAGGCCTATGACGAAGCCATCAACCAGCTCGTCGGCGAAGCCTGGCAGAAGGCCGCCTCCGAAAGCGAGCTCCGCATTGCCGGCTATCCGCGCATCGACGCCGCCAAGAACGAAGAGGACAAGGAGAACATGCACTTCACGGCCAAGTTCGAAGTGTTCCCTGACGTTCAGGTTCCCGACTTCTCCGCCGTCGAACTCAAGCGCTACGTCTGCCCGGTGACGGACGCCGAAGTCGAAAAGACGATTGACGTCATGCGCCGCCAGCGCGCCACGTACAACGTCGTGGAACGCGCCGCCGCCAACGACGACCGCGTCAAGCTCAACTTCAAGGGCAAGAAGGACGGCGTTGAATTCCAGGGCGGTTCCGCCGAAGGCTACGTGTTCGTTCTCGGCCAGGGCCGCATGCTCCCCGAGTTCGAAGCCGCCGTCACGGGCATGGCTGCCGGTGAAAAGAAGACCTTCCCGATGACCTTCCCCGCCGACTACGGCATCAAGGAACTCGAAGGTCAGGCCGTTGAATTCGACGTTGAAGTCGTCGAAGTCGCCGAACCCGCCTACCCGGAAGTTGACGACGAATTCGCCGCCAGCCTCGGCGTCAAGGGTGGTGTTGAAGCCATGCGCGCTGAAATCCGCGCCAACCTCGAACGCGAAGTCAAGGCCCGCCTCGAAACGAAGACCAAGGCCGAAGTGATGGAAGCCGCCGCCAACGCCTGCGACTTCGCCCTTCCGACCGTTCTCGTGAACGACCAGTGCGAAGCCCTCCGCCAGCAGATGGAAAGCGACCTCGCCGGCCGCGGCATCGACGTCAAGAAGATGCCCGCCATGCCCGTCGACGCCTTCAAGCCGCAGGCTGAACGCCGCGTGCGCCTCGGCCTCTTCGTCGAAGCCCTGATCTCTCAGGAAAATATCTCCGGTTCCGACGAACAGGTTCGTGAAATCGCCGCCGATATCGCGTCCAGCTACGAAAAGCCGGAAGAAGTCATCGAGTACATCATGAAGGACCAGAACCGCGTGGGCAACCTCCGCGCCCAGGCCACGGAAAACAACGTGACCGAATGGATCCTCGCCAAGGCCAAGACCGTTGAGGAAACGGTTGAATTCGACAAGCTGATGGCCGGCCAGTTCTAACGAACGGGACAACGTCAGACTTGCGGGCGCGGCCTGCCGCGCCGGCCCTGATCGACTCGAGAGGCATCACGGACAACACGCCGGATGCCTCTTTTTTCTTTTCCGTGGTCCGCAGGCGGGAGCTTTTCCGCTCGCTCCGCTACAATCGGCAGATACCCCTTTTTCCACAAGGCGAATAAAAAAATGCTAGTCCCTTATGTCATTGAAGACACCGGCCGCGGCGAACGCAGCTACGACATCTATTCGCGCCTCCTTCGCGACCGCATCATCTTCCTTACGGGTGAGGTGAACGACCAGTCCGCGAGCCTCGTGATTGCACAGATGCTCTTCCTCGAGAGCGAGAATCCGGACAAGGACATCTACTTCTACATCAACAGCCCCGGCGGTTCCGTTTCCGCCGGCATGGGCATCTACGACACGATGAAGTTCATTCGTCCGAAGGTCTGCACGATCTGCGTGGGCCTTGCCGCCTCGATGGGCGCGCTCCTCCTGAGCTCGGGCGAGAAGGGCCGCCGCTATGCGCTGCCGCACTCCCGCGTCATGATCCATCAGCCGCTCGGCGGCATCCAGGGGCAGGCGACCGAAATCGAGATTACCGCCCGCCAGATCCTGCGCACGAAGCAGGAGCTCAACCAGATTCTTGCCGACAACTGCGGCAAGCCTGTTTCCGAAGTCTCCCTCGACACCGAGCGTGACTACTGGCTCGTGGGCGAGGAGGCCATGAACTACGGCCTCGTCGACCGCATCTTCACGACGCGCGCCGAGCTTGAAAAGGCGCTTTGAGCGGAATCGAGGTGAATGACATGCGAACCTGTTCCTTCTGCGGCCGCAGCGAGAGCGAGTGCAAGGAGCTCTTCTCCGGCATTCGCGGCGAACTGATCTGCGGTGAATGCATCCGCTCGATGAACGACGAGCTCAGGAGCGGCCCCACTCCTGAGAGCGCTCCCGAGGCGAAGCCCGAGGCTGAGAAGCCCCTGCCCAAGCCCAAGGAGCTCTATGACCTGCTCGACCAGTACGTCGTAGGTCAGGAGCGCGCCAAGCGCACGCTATCCGTGGCGGTCTACAACCACTACAAGCGACTGAAGAACCAGGCGGACGCTGCGCGCTCCGTCGAGCTTCAGAAGTCAAACATTCTTCTGATCGGTCCGACGGGCTCCGGCAAGACGCTGTTGGCGCAGACGCTTGCCCGTGCGCTCGACGTGCCGTTCGCCATTGCCGACGCGACGACGCTCACCGAGGCGGGCTACGTGGGCGAGGACGTCGAGAACATCGTCGCCAAGCTCGTGCAGGCCGCCGACGGCGACATCGAGCGCGCCCAGCGAGGCATCATCTACCTTGACGAAATCGACAAGATCGCTCGCAAGAGCGAGAACCCGTCGATCACGCGCGACGTGTCCGGCGAAGGCGTGCAGCAGGCGCTGCTCAAGCTCGTCGAGGGCACCGTGGCAAGCATGCCCGCCCAGGGCGGCCGCAAGAATCCCGGCAAGGCCATGATTCAGGTCGACACCTCGCAGATCCTCTTCATCTGCGGCGGCGCCTTCGACGGCATGCAGAGCATCATCAGCCGCCGCACCGAAAGGGCGGAGATGGGCTTTGGAGGCCGCGTCTTCAGCAAGGACGGCGACAAGAGCCTCACCAAGGTGTACAGCCAGGTCGAGCCCGCCGACCTCGTGAAGTACGGCCTGATCCCCGAGCTCGTCGGCCGTCTGCCCGTGATCGCTGCGCTTCAGGAGCTCGACGAGGAGGCGCTCATCGCCATCCTCACGAAGCCCAAGAACGCCATCGTCCGCCAGTATCAGGCCCTGCTCGGCATGGAGGACGTCGAACTCGAGTTCACGCCCGACGCGCTCAAGGCGGTCGCCGAAAAGGCCATCGCCCGCAAGACGGGCGCCCGAGGCCTGCGCTCCATCGTCGAGGGCGTGCTTCTTGATGCCATGTTCGACATTCCGACGCGTGGAAACATCGCGCGGGCGCGCGTTACGCGTGAGACGGTCGAGAAGAGCGCACCCGTTGAGCTCATCGAGCGCGACTGACGAAACTGATCTGCATACGACTTGAAAACGGGGGCTCTGGCCCCCATATATTCAAGACCGAACCGAACATTCACTAGGACTAGAGATTTGGACAACATGACCGACGGGGAAGTGATTTACCCCGAACAAATTGAAGTGCCTGCTGTCGCAGTGCGGGACATGGTGATCTTCCCCTCGACGCTGGTGCCCGTCTTCATGGCGCGCGAGGCTTCCGTCAACGCCGCTAGGAAGGCCTTTCAATCCGACAATAAGTACGTTTTCGTGGTCACGCAGAAGGAGCCCGACACCGATGCGCCCAAGCAGGACGACTGCTACGGGGTCGGCACGCTCGCAAGCGTGATGCAGTTCTTCGGCCTGGCTGACGGCACCTCGAAGATGCTCGTCGAGGGCCTCGCCCGCTATCGCGTCGACTCGCTCTTCGAGCGTGACGGCTCGCTTGTGGCTCGCTGCACCCGCCTCCATACTGTCTACGCCCCAGAGCGCACGCTTGAGCCGCTGCGCCGCCAGTTGATGAGTGAGTGGAAGAAATACGGCTCCTTCGGCACCGGAAAGAGCGAGCCTGCGGGCCGTTTCGACGCGGAGACTGATCCCGAGCGTCTGCTTGACCTTGTCTGTGGCCAGATGTCCGGCCTTGCTGCCGCCAAGATGGAGATGCTTGCCGAGGTCGACCTTGCGGCGCGCTTCCGTCATGGGATCGACTTCCTGCTGACCCAGATTGATCTTCAGAAGCTCAATGTTCGCATCGACGGCCGCGTCAAGCGCCAGATGGACAAGAACCAGCGCGACTACTATCTCCACGAGCAACTCAAGGCCATCCGCAAGGAGCTTGGCGACACGGATGAGGGCGCTGATGAAGAATACGCCGATCTTGAAGCCCGCATCGCCTCGGCGAAGATGCCCAAGTACGCCGAGGAGACCGTGCGCAACGAGCTTCGCCGCCTGCGCCAGATGCCGGCGATGAGCTCCGAGTCCGTCGTCGTGCGCAGCTACATCGAAACGCTCACGGACTATCCGTGGACGAAGAAGTCCCGCGTTTCGCGCGACCTTGAGGCCGCCGCCCGCATTCTTGACGAGGATCACTCCGGTCTCGAAAAGGTGAAGGAGAGGATTCTCGAGTATCTCGCCGTTCAGAAGCGCGTGGGCAAGGTGAAGTCTCCGATTCTCTGCTTCGTGGGTGCGCCCGGCGTCGGCAAGACCTCGCTCGGCGAGTCCATCGCCCGAGCCACGGGCCGCAAGTATGTGCGCGTGGCTCTGGGCGGCGTGCATGACGAAAGCGAGATTCGCGGCCACCGTCGCACCTACGTGGGCTCGATGCCAGGTCAGATCATCAAGAGCATGATTCGTGCCGGCGTGCGCAACCCGCTCTTCCTGCTTGACGAAATCGACAAGATGGGCACGGATCATCGCGGGGATCCCGCTTCGGCCATGCTCGAGGTGCTTGATCCCGAACAGAACAACGCGTTTGCCGACCACTACATGGAGATTCCGGTGGATCTCTCCGACGTGATGTTTGTGGCGACCTCGAACAGCTACGACATTCCGCCGGCCCTGCTGGACCGCATGGAGGTGATTTCTCTTTCGGGCTATACCGAGGAGGAGAAGATCCACATCTCCGAGCACCACCTGATTCCCAAGCAGCTTCGTGCCACGGGGCTCAAGGCTGAAGAGGTCGACCTCCCCCGAGAGGCCATCGTCGACATCATCCGCTACTGGACCCGCGAGGCGGGCGTGCGCGGACTTGAGCGTCTCATCGGCAAGATCTTCCGCAAGGTTGTGTTCGCCGCCGACAAGAAGGGCGGCAGCATGCCTGAAAAGGTGGTGATCAAGCCCGAAAGCCTCAGCACCTATCTTGGGCCCGCCAAGTACACGATCGGCCTTGCCAGCAAGGAGCCGCGCGTGGGCGTCGTCAACGGCCTGGCCTGGACGTCCGTGGGTGGTGAAATGCTCGTTATCGAAGCTCAGATCTTCCCCGGCAAGGGGGGCGTGCAGCGTACGGGCAGTCTCGGCGACGTGATGAAGGAAAGCGTCGAGACGGCCCGCTCCGTCGTGCGCGCCCGTGCGGCCAACCTCGGCATCGACACGAAGCGCTTCTACGAAACCGACCTTCACGTCCACTATCCTGAGGGTGCGACGCCCAAGGACGGTCCGTCGGCAGGCATCGCCACGACCACGGCCATCATCTCGGCCATGACGGGAATTCCCGTACGCTCCGACGTCGCCATGACGGGCGAGATCACGCTTCACGGCGAAGTGCTCGAAATCGGCGGCCTCAAGGAAAAGCTCCTCGCCGCCGTCCGTGCGGGCTGCACGAAGATCCTGATCCCCGACGTCAACAGGCGCGATCTTGAGGACGTGCCCGAGACCGCCAAGACTCAGATCGAGGTCATCCCCGTGAAGACCATCGATGAGGTGATCGCACAGGCGCTCGTCCGCCTGCCCGAGCCTCTCGCGGTCGAAGCTGAAACGGCTGGAGCTGCAGCAGGGGCCGCGACCGGCGAAGCCGCTGCGTCCACCGCAGAGGAAAGGTCCTCCAAGGCCAGCAGTGCGGGCAAGACTCCCACGCTTGAGGTCCATGCCTGACCTTGCGGGAAGAGGGCCTTCTGAGAAGGAGGTTCCTCGCATGAAATGATGTTCGGCCCGTCCGCGCAAGCGGTCGGGCCGAACACGTTTGAGGAATGGCCGAAGCGAGCAAGGCATACCGTGTTTGCGGTATGGCTTTGCCTAGGGCATCGTGTACAATCCGAGTTCTGCAGCGCGCAACGAGGCGTCATGCAGGACTTTTACCGTGGGTTGACCAGGCGGGCAATCTTCTCCGCCTTTTCGGGAGTGCGGTTAGCAATATACAGCTTCTTCACGCCGCTCTGGGCCAGTTCAAAAGCAGTCACGCCGCTGATACCGCCTGCACCGTAGAGCAGGGCGTTGATGCCGTTCAGCTTGGCACCGCCCTCCTCCATGGCCTTGACAGCGCCCTTGCCGTCCATGCCGGAACCGTGGCTGCCGTTTTCACCCAGACGGATGGCGTTGACCGAGTGGAACAGCTTGGAAGTCTCGTCCACATCGTCCAGCAGATCCACGAAGTCGCTCTTATGGGGCATTGTGGGGCAGAGGTAGTGAATACCCATCAGGCGGCAGGCATCCAACAGCTTGGGCAGCTCGCCCTTCTTGATCTCGCAGGGCAGCATGATGGCGTTCATATGCAACCGCTCAAACAGCTTATTGTAGCAGCGGGGCGCATTGGTCTTGCCAATGGGATCGCCCACATTCAACACCAGTTCGGTGTCCAGGTTCAGTTTGATATTTTCCAGTTTCATAGCGGGTCACTCCTTTTTGCCGCCCAGGTAAACGCTGGTTAGCACGTCGCCCTTCAGGAAGTCGTCGCCGGTACCGGCCACGACGATCTTGCCGGTGTTCATCAGGTAAGCGCGGTCACTGATCTTCAAGGCCTGCTTGGCGTTCTGCTCGACCAGAAGGACGGTAATGCCCATCTCGTTGACTTTCTTGATGACTTGGAATACCTCGGCGATGACCAGCGGGGCCAGGCCCATGGAGGGTTCATCCAGCATCAGCAGTTCGGGGTCGGACATGATGGCACGGCCCACGGCCAGCATCTGCTGCTCGCCGCCGGAGAGGGTGCCGCCCAGCTGGTTGCGACGCTCGTACAGACGAGGAAACACCTTGTAGACCATGTCCAGCAAAGCTCTCGCCTGTGCTTGGCGACTCGCTCGCCACGCTCATGCCAATCTCCAGGTTTTTTTCGACCGACAGTTCAATAAAGATCTTGCGGCCCTCGGGCACCAGAGAAATGCCCATGGGTACGATCTCGTGGCTCTTTTTGCCAACCAGTTCCTGGCCTTTGTACAGGATGCTGCCTTCATCGATATGGACCATGCCCAGGATGGATTTCATCAGGGTGGACTTGCCGGCGCCATTGGCACCCAGCAGCGAGACGATCTCGCCTTTATTGATTTCAATATCGATGTTTTTCAGGGCTTTGATGTTGCCATAGGAAGAAGACAGGTTGGTGATCTTCATGATATTCTCAGCCATTATTCATCATCGCTCCTTCCCAAGTAGGCTTCAATAACATCGTTGTTGTTCTGGATCTCTTCGGCGGTGCCGCAGGCAATGGGGCGGCCGAAGTTGATGACCGTAATGTTTTCAGAGATGCCCATGACCAATTCCATATCATGCTCGACCAGCAGGACGGCCAGATGATAGGTGTCACGGATTTTACGGATGGTGTTGACCAGTTCTTTCTTCT
>ERZ772831.2999-NODE-2999-length-12753-cov-25.260356_pt1 | contig 12753 bp, 10 predicted proteins | sample MGYA00580858_ERZ772831 | MGnify/ENA primary metagenome ERZ772831 (study PRJEB29015, sample SAMEA2737694) | human gut metagenome | biome: human gut; feature: human-associated habitat; material: faeces | place: China | collected 2012 ... | reverse complement strand
TTGTCGTAGGCCAGGGCCACCGTTTCCGGCGGGAAGCCCTTGTCCATCCAATCGGAGATGTACTTTTCCTCGCTGGCCACCGGGCGGCGCTGGCCCAGGCCCAGCACCTGCATATAGGCGGACTGGCCCTGCTGCTTATCCCGCCAGGTTTTCAGATAGTGGGCGGCGCTGTCCTGGTCGAACAGGCCCTGGCGGGCCCAGTAGTAGCCCTCCTTCTCGATCTGGCGCAGGGTGGGGCGGCGGCCGGGGCCGTAGCGCTCCTCGGACCGGGTGATGCAGTGGTTCACCAGCAGATAGATCACGTCCGCCGGCATGCCCAGGTCGTCATACAGCCCCGCCAGCACCTGCAGGTCGGCGGTTTTCAGCTTGCGGCCCAGCTTCTCCTCCACCTGGGGGATCAGCATCCGGAAGGAGCGGTCGTCCTCCAGAAGGGCCGCCAGGTCCTGGGCGCTGTATACCGGGCGCTCCTCCGCCGGGGCCGGAGGCGGCGTCTCCGCCGGGCGCTGGATCAGGCCCAGCCGCTGCAGGCCCGTTTCCGCCGCATTCAGCCGCAGCTGGCTCCAGCGCAGCCGGGACTGCAGCTCCTGCTCGGTGATGCCCCGGTCCGCCCGCATCAGAAGCAGGTATAAAAGCGCGGCGTCGCCGTCGCCGTTTTTCACCAGGCGGTCCACCTGGTCCGCCGTCAGCACGATGCTGGGGTCATTTTCCCGCAGGATATAGCCGCTCATAGCCGCGCCCTCCCTTCTGTTTCCTTCGGAACCCCTTTATTTTACACGAAATCCCCCGGTTCGTAAAGCCGCCCAGGCAGGTTTTTCACAAAATTCTCCTTTTCGGCAGAAAAGGCTTTTCCCGGCGGGATTTTGTGGTATAATGGATTCTGTATCGGTATGACTCTTTTTGCGGTTTACATAAATAGGAGGATGACATGGCAAATAAGGTGACAATGAACATCTGCGGCCAGGAGTATACCCTGGTGGCAGACGAGAGCGCGGCATATATGGAGAAGGTAGGCGCACTGGTGGACGAGAGGATGCGCCAGGTGCTGGATGCCCTGCACGTGAGCCAGACGGACGCGGCGGTGCTGGCGGCGGTGAACCTGGCGGATGAGCTGCTGAAAAATCAGGCGGCGGCGGAGAATCTGCGCCGCCAGGTGAAAAACTATCTGGACGAGGCCACCCAGGCCAAGAACGAGGCCTCGGAGCTGAAGCGCCAGCTGTTCAAGGCCCAGCAGGGCCGGGGCCAATGATGGAGCTGCTGAGCCCCGCCGGGGGCTGGGAGGCCATGGTGGCCGCCGTGCAGAACGGGGCAGACGCCGTGTACATGGGCTTCGGCGGGCTCAACGCCCGGCGCAGCGCCCGGAATTTCACGGACGAGGAGTTCCGGGAGGCCGTGGCCTACTGCCATCTGCGGGGGGTGAAGGTGTATCTGACCCTAAACACCCTGGTGACGGACCGGGAACTGCCTGCCGCCGCCGAGGCCCTGAAAAAAGCCTCGGACATGGGGGTGGACGCCATCCTCATCCAGGACTGGGGCATCTGGCGGCTGGCCCGGGAAATTGCGCCGGAGGTTCCCCTTCACGCCAGCACCCAGATGAGCCTGCACACCCTGGGCGGGGCGTGCAGGGCGGCGGAGCTGGGCCTGGAGCGGGTGGTGCTGGCCCGGGAGCTGAGCCGCCGGGACATCCACACCATAACCCGGGGCTGTCCCGCGGAAATCGAGGTGTTCGGGCACGGGGCCCTGTGCATGTGCTACTCGGGTCAGTGCGAAATGAGCGCCGTGATCGGCGGACGCAGCGGCAACCGGGGAGCCTGCGCCCAGCCCTGCCGCCTGCCCTACGGCGTCAACGAAAAGGCCGCCGGAGGCCATCCCCTGAGCCTGAAGGACGCCAATCTGGCGGACTATGTGCAGGAGCTGGAACAGATGGGCGTGGCGTGCCTGAAGCTGGAGGGCCGCATGAAGCGACCGGAATATGTGGCGGTGATCACGGGGATCTATCGCCGTCTGCTGGATGAGAAGCGGGGGCCCAGCCGGGAGGAGTCCCGGCAGCTGGAGGCCGCCTTTTCCCGCAGCGGCTTCACCGACGGATACTATAAGGGGCGCACCGGGCCGGAGATGTTCGGCACCCGGCCGGAGAACGCCCCGGAGCCCAAGGAGCTGTTTGCCCGGGCCAAGGCCGGGTACAGCAGGGAGGACAGCCGCCGGGTACCGGTGGACATGGTCTGCACCCTGCGGGCCGGGGAGCCGGTATCCCTGACGGCCAGCGCCGGGGGACACACCGTCCGGGCGGAGGGTCCCACCCCGGAGGAGGCCCGGAACCGGGCATTGATGGCGGCGGAATTGCAATCCCGGCTGGAGAAAACCGGCGGCACCGTGTTCCGGCCCCGGGAAACCCGGGTGGAGCTGGAGGAGGGGCTGATACTGCCGGCCAGCGCCGTGAACGCCCTGCGGCGGCAGGCTCTGGAGGGGCTGGAAGCCGCCCTGGCCCAGCCGCCGGTGCGGCGGACGGGTACCCCCTCTCCCCTGCCCCAGGCCCAGCCGGGGCCTGACGCGCCGGTGCTGACCTGCTCCATTATGCGGCCGGAGCAGTTGACAGAACCCCTGGCCCAGTGTGAGACGGTGTATGTTCCGGCGGAGCTTCTGGAAAAGCTCGACCTGGACCGCTGGGCGGCGATGACCCATATCTGCGCCGTTCTGCCCCGGATTTTCCGGACGGAGGACCAGGCGGCGCTGCGGGCGCTTTTTCAGCAGCACCGGGAGCACCTGTCCGCCGTGGCCATCGGCAATCTGGGACACCTGCCCATTGCCGAGAGTCTGGGTCTGCCCCTGTGGGGGGACCTGGGGCTGAATCTTTTCAACAGTGAGTCCCTGCTGTTCTGGAAGGAGCTGGGCCTGGAGGCCGCCGCCGTGTCCATGGAGCTGCGGTGGCAGCAGATCCGGGACCTGCGGAAGGTTCTGCCCTGCGAGGCGGTGGTATATGGCCGCCTGCCGCTGATGATCATGGAAAACTGCGTCATCCGCAATCAGCTGGGCTGCCGGGACGCCGGGCGGGACTATGGAGACCGCTCCCCTGCCTGCCGGTGCGGCCAGGAGAATGTCCTGGTGGACCGCACCGGGGCGCAGTTCCCCTTGGTGGGCCAGTGGGGCCACCGGTGCGAGATCGAGAACAGCCGTGTGCTGTTCCTGGCGGATAAGCCGGAGTGGCGGCAGCTGGGGCTGACCCGGGCGCGGCTGCGGTTTACCACGGAGCCGCCGGAGGAGTGCGTCCGGGTGCTGCGGGCCTATCAGGGCCGCAGCGACTACCGGCCGGACCAGCTGACCCGGGGCCTGTTCTACCGGGGTGTGGAATAAATACGACCGGTTATCAACCTTTACAATCTTTTCACAGTTTGTTTTCACATTCAATAGGAGCAAGTGGTACAATGGAGCTTAAAATCAAGGCGGTGTCGCCGAAAATAGGCCGGGAGTTCCCGCTGCCCCAGTATAAGACGGCGGGAGCGGCGGCCATGGACCTGTGCGCGTGCACGGAGGAGGACGTGACCCTGGCCCCGGGCCAGCGGATGGGCATCCCCACGGGAATTGCCATTGCCCTGCCCTCCCCGGACTATGCGGCCCTGGTGTTTGTGCGCAGCGGCATGGGGTTCAAGCACGGAATCGGCCTGAGCAACGGCGTGGGCGTTATCGACAGCGACTATCGGGGGGAGATCTCCGTGGGGCTGGTGAATCTGTCCGGGGAGGACTATACCATCCGGCCCGGGGACCGCATCGCCCAGCTGATGGTGGTGCCGGTGGTGCGGCCGGAGCTGGTGCAGGTGGACGAGCTGGACGAGACGGAGCGGGGCGCAGGCGGCTTCGGCTCCACCGGGAGGTGAGGCCATGGCAAGGATCGTGCTGGCCTCCGGTTCCCCCCGGCGGCAGGAGCTGCTGACCCGGATCGGCATCCGGGATTTCACCGTGCGGGTGCCTCAGGTGGAGGAGTGGTATCCCCAGGGGCTGACGCCCCCGGAGATCGTGTCGTATATCAGCCGGGAGAAGTCCCAGGCGGTGCCGTCGGAGGAGGACGAGATCGTCATCACCGCCGACACCATGGTGTTTCTGGACCAGCAGCGGCTGGGAAAGCCCAAGGATGAGGCGGACGCCCTGCGGATGCTGACGGACCTGGCAGGGCGGCGGCACACGGTGTGCACCGGGGTTACCCTGCGGCAGGGACAGCGGTCCCTGACCCGGGCCCAGTCCACGGACGTGTATTTCCGGCCCGCTGGCCGGGAGGAGCTGATGGCCTATATCCGGGGCGGCGAGCCCATGGACAAGGCCGGAGCCTACGGCGTGCAGGGCCAGGGGGCCCTGCTGGTGGAGCGCATTGACGGGGATTTTTTCAACGTGATGGGTCTGCCGGTGCTGCTGCTGAGCCGGATGCTGGCGGAGTTCGGCGTGACGCTGCTGTGACCAGTTTGTCAAAAAAGGCTTTTTTGATAAACTCGACGATAAGGAATACGCTATGAAACGATTTTTTCAGAAAAACGGCATTATGATGCTGGCCGCCGTGGTGGTGGTGGCGGTGGGGCTGTGTATCGCCAGCGCCGTCAGCAACCAGACGGGATTTTTGCAGAACGCCGCCGGGGTAGTCACCTATCCCTTCCGGGCGGCGGGTTCCGCCGTGGCCGGATGGTTCCAGAACATCGGCCAGCGGTTCGAGACGGTGGAAGCCCTGCGCCAGGAGATCGAGGAGCTGCGCAAGGAAAACGCCCAGCTGAAGGAGGATGCGCGCCAGGCCAAGACCGACAGCGAGGAGAACCAGCGGCTGCGGGACCTGAACGGTCTGAGGCAGCAGCGGCGGGACTTTACCTTTGAGGCGGCCCGGGTCATCGAGCGCAGCACCTCCAACTGGTCCAGGACCCTGACCCTGAACAAGGGCACCGGCCTGGGCGTGGCCATCGGCGACTGCGTGGTGGATCAGTACGGCTATCTGGTGGGTGTGGTCACCGAGGCGGGCGCCAACTGGTGCACCGTGACCACCATCCTGGACACGGATTCCCAGCTGGGGGCCCTGGTGTTCCGCACCGGCGAGGTAACGGTGGCCATGGGCGACCTGGCCCTGATGGGGCAGGGAAAGCTGAAGCTGTCGTACCTGGAGGGGGAATCCAGCCTCATCAACGGCGACATGATCGTCACCTCCGGCCTGGGAGGCTACTATCCCTCGGGACTGGTCATCGGCTCCGTGGAGGAGATCAAAACCGATGACAACGGCCTGACCCGCTACGCCACCATCATCCCCAAAACCGATATCACCCAGCTGGTGGAGGTGTTCGTAATCACGGACTTCACCATCGTGGATTGAGAGGAGCGGCCATGAATCAATCCATGAACCAACGGGATATGTTCTTCAAATGGCTGTACTACGCCGGGGCGGTGCTGCTGCTGGTGCTGGTGCAGTCCCTGGTGCTCAACCGCATCTCCGTGTGGGCGGTGCACCCGTTTCTGCCGCCGGTGATCGCCGGGATCATGGCCATGCTGGAGGGTCCCGCCGAGGGAGCCGTGTTCGGCGGCATCTTCGGCCTGCTGTGCGACCTGACTATGCCGGGGGTCATCCCGTGCTTCTATACCCTGGCGTTTCTGGCGGCGGCGCTGCCGGCGGCGATGATCGCCAAGCGGCTTCTGAGCCAGGGATTCCTGTGCGCCGTTCTGTGCGCGGCTCTGGCCCTGGTGATCACGGACCTGCTGCACACGGTGCTGCTGACCTTCCGGCAGGGGGTGGAGCTGAGCGCCGCCCTGTCGCTGACGGGGCGGGAGCTGGCCGTGACGGTGGTGCTGTCGCCGCTGGTGTATCTGCTGCTGCGCAGCGTGCACAACCGGATCCTGAGATAGGAGGCGTGCCATGAAGAAAAACGCATTTGACCCGATGCGGGTCCGCATCTGGGCGCTGACGGGGCTGATGGGCCTGTGCCTGCTGGCCTTCGCCGGGGTGATGTACTATACCCAGATCCTCCACGGGGAGGAAAACCGGGCCAAGTCCCTGGCCAGCAACGCCGCCAGCGAGACGGTGGAGGCCTCCCGGGGGATCATCACCGACCGCAACGGCAAGGTGCTGGTGTCCAACCGGCTGACCTATACCCTGATCTTCTCCGCCAAGGATTTTGAGAATGACCAGGACCTGAACGCCGCCATTCTGCGGCTGACGGACCTGTGCACCGAGAACGACACCGTTTGGAACGATACCCTGCCCCTGAGCAAAACCGCGCCCTACAGCTATACCGACGCCCAGGACAGCGAGGGCTTCGCCCTGTTCCTGAAGAACAAGAGCATCCCCTATTCCAAGCTGTCCCAGGTGACCCCCACCCTGCAGCCGGACCGGTTCATGGCCAAGCTGCGGGAGCTGTTCAAAATCGACAGCAGCTATACCGACGACCAGGCCCGGACCATCGCCGGGGTGCGGTATGAGCTGGCGGTGAAGAGTCTGACGGACGCACAGTACGTCTTTGCCGACGACGTGTCCGTGGAGCTGATCAGCCAGACGGCGGACGGCCAGTATCAGGGGGTATCCACCGGCACCTCCTCCGCCCGGGTGTATAATACCGAATATGCCGCCCATGTGCTGGGGCGGCTGAGCCCCATCTACTACGAGGACTGGGTTGGCGACCCGGAAAACGGCGTCACCGGCTATCGGGACATGGAGGGCTACTCCATGAACTCCCTGGTGGGCCGGGAGGGCGTGGAGAAGGCCTTTGAGTCCTATCTCCACGGCACCAAGGGCACCCGGATCATCACCACCAACGAGGAGGGGAAGATCACCGGCGAGCTTTACACCAAGGAGCCTCAGCCCGGCGGCACCGTGGCCCTGACCCTGGACATCGACGTGCAGGAGGACACGGAGAAATCCCTGGCCCAGACCATCGAGGCCATGACCGCCAAGGACGGCATTGTCCGGGGCGGCGCGGCGGTGGTGGTGGGGGTAGGCTCCGGCGAGGTGCTGGCCATGGCCAGCTATCCCACCTATAACCTGTCCACCTTTGACCAGGATTACAGCAAGCTGGTCAGCGACACCGTGGGCACTCCCCTGCTGAACCGGGCCATCGGCGGCGCATACGCCCCGGGCTCCACCTTCAAGCCCTGTACCGCCGTGGCGGCCCTGGAGTCGGGGATCATCACCCCCTCCTCCACCATTGTGGACCGGGGCGTGTATGACTACTACAAATCTCCCCAGCCCCGGTGCTGGATCTATAACGAGTACGGCGGCACCCACGGACGGGTCAACGTGTCCCAGGCCATCACCGTGTCCTGCAACTATTTCTTCTATGAGGTGGGCCGGTTGACGGGCATCAAGACCTTGGCGGACTATGCCAAGCAGTTCGGCCTGGGCGAGTATACCGGCATCGAGATCGGCGGGGCGGGAAGCGCCGAGGCCAAGGGCTCCATGGCCACCCCGGAGTTTGCCGAGCGCAACGGTCTGGAGTGGACCGACGGCCAGACCCTGACCGCCGCCATCGGCCAGAGCTATGACCTGTTCACGCCCCTGCAGCTGGCCAACTACATCGCCACCCTGGTGGGCAGCGGCCAGCACTATGAGGCCCATCTGCTGAAAAACGTAAAATCCTACGACAACTCCTCGGTGATCTACGCCTATGACAAGGCGCCGCTGAACACCGTGGAGATGAGCGACAGCACCTTACAGGCGGTGAAGGAGGGCATGCACAATCTGACCACCGGGAGCCTGTCCTACTACTTCTCCCGGTGTGTGGTGTCCGCCGGCGCCAAGACCGGTACCGCAGAAACCGGTATCGCCAACACCAACAACGGCGTGTTCGTGTGCTTCGCCCCCTATGACGATCCCCAGATCGCCGTGGCCGTGGTCATCGAGAAGGGCGGCTCCGGCGCGGCCCTGGCCTCCACCGCCGTGGACATTGTGAACTCCTATTTCTCCCAGGAGGAGATCGGCGCCGTGGTCATCGGCGAAAATACCCTGCTGAAATGAGGCATTCCATGAGCAAGATCTTTGACTCCCGCGATACGGAATATAAGTCCCCCTTTGGCGCCGCCGTGTGCGGCGCCACTGTCCGTTTCGCGGTTCGACCGGGGGATGAAAACGTTACCGGCGTGACGCTGCTCCTGCGGCGGGAATTTGTGGGTACGGAGCAGGAGGTGGCCCTGTCCCCCGGCGATGATGGCCGGTGGCAGGGGGTATACACCGCCCCGGAGGAGCCGGAGCTGGTGTGGTACGCCTTCCGGTTTTCGTATCCGGAGGGGCAAAGGCTATACGGCCTTCACGGCTTCGACGACCAGGCCCGGTGGCAGCTGACGGTTTATGACGACAGCCGCCCCACCCCCGCCTGGTTCGGCCGGGGGATCACCTATCAGATCTTCCCGGACCGGTTCTGCCGCACCCGGGTGCCGGACCCCGCCGGGATGGTGGGGGACCGGGTGATCCACCAGGACTGGGACGACACCCCGGTGTGGCGGCCCGATGCCCAGGGGATCATCCGCAACAACGATTTCTTCGGCGGCAGTCTGGCGGGGATCACCTCCCGATTAGACTACCTACAGAGTATGGGAGTAGGTACGTTGTACCTGTGCCCGATTTTTGAGTCCGACAGCAACCACCGGTACGACACGGCGGACTACCGGCGGATTGACCCCATGCTGGGCACCGAGGAGGACTTCCGCACCCTGTGCCGGGAGGCCGGGTGCCGGGGCATCCGGGTGATGCTGGACGGAGTGTTCAACCACACCGGCAGCAACAGCCGGTATTTCAACGCCCAGGGGTTCTATCCGGAGCTGGGGGCGGCCCAGAGCCGGGAGTCCCAGTATTATAATTGGTACTCCTTCCACCCCTGGCCGGAGGATTACGACGCCTGGTGGGGCATCAAGACCCTGCCGGCGGTGCAGGAGTCCGCGGACAGCTATCGCCGGTTCATCATCCGGGACGGAGACTCCGTGGTGCGGCACTGGCTGCGACAGGGGGCCTCCGGCTGGCGGCTGGACGTGGCCGACGAGCTGCCGGACGACTTCATTGCCGAAATTCGCAGCGCCATGGATCAGGAGAAGCCCGACAGCTTCCTGCTGGGCGAGGTGTGGGAGGACGGCAGCAACAAGATCGCCTACAGCCAGCGCAGGCGGTATCTGCTGGGCAGCGAGACCCACGGGCTGATGAACTATCCCTTCCGGACGGCGGCCCTGGACTGGCTGCGGGGCGGCGACGCCGCCTGCTTCCGGGGCACCATGGAGGTCATCCGGGAGCACTATCCCCGGCCCGCCTTCTACAGCGCCCTGAACATTCTGGGTACCCACGACACCCCCCGGATCCTGACCCTGCTGGGAGCGGAGGATGTGCCGGATACCAAGGACGGCCGGGCGGCATACCGCCTCTCCCCTGCCCAGCGGCAGAAGGGCCAAGCCCGGCTGCGGGTGGGCGAGATGCTGCTGTACTGCTTCCCCGGCTCCCCCACGGTGTACTACGGCGACGAGGCCGGGATGGAGGGCTTTGAGGACCCCCTGAACCGGGGGACCTATCCCTGGGGCCGGGAGGACCAGGAGCTGCTGGCCTTCTTCCGCCAGCTGGGGCAGCTGCGCCGGGAGCGCCTGTCCATGCAGGAGGGGGACCTGACCTATCTCCATGCCCGGGGCGGCGTTCTGGTGCTGCGGCGGCAGCTGGGAGACGAGATCACCGTGGCAGCCCTGAACGCAGGCGAGGACGCCGCAGAGGTAGCCATCCCCTGGCCCCGGGAGCTGGCCCGGGAGGCCCTGACCTTCCAGCAGTTCTATGCCCCCGGCGGGAAGTTGCGGCTGCGGCTGCCGCCGGTTTCGGGGATGATTCTGATATGACCCACGGGGTGGATGTTTCACGTGAAACATCCACCCTTTTTGCGTGTTGGTTTCGCCGTTTCACGTGAAACATTTTTCTCAAGTTTTTTCTCATTTTGCAGATTTTCTATTGAAACCGACCGAAAATGTGATATACTAAAATAAAGACCGACAGAAAGCGAGTGTGGACAAAGTGGCGAAAATCGTGGCGATCGTGAATCAAAAAGGCGGCGTTGGGAAGACCACCACCTGTGTCAACCTGGCTGCGGCCCTGAAATACCTGGGGAAGCGGGTGCTTTTGTGCGACTTTGACCCCCAGGCCAACGCCACCTCCGGCATGGGGGTGGACAAATCCGTGTCCAACGGCGTGTATGACGTGCTCATCAACGGCGTGGAGACCCGGAAGGCCATCGTCACCACCCCCTATGGCGACGTGCTGCCCAGCAGCAAGGCCCTGGCCGGGGGCGGCGTGGAGATGATCGAAATGGCGGACCGGCAGTTTCTGCTGCGCAGCGCCCTGGACGCCGTCCGGGAGGATTATGACTATATCTTTGTGGACTGTCCCCCCTCCCTGGAGCTGCTGACCCTGAATGCCCTGTGCGCGGCGGATTCCCTGCTGGTGCCGCTTCAGGGGGAGTATTACGCCCTGGAGGGCCTCAGCGACCTGATGAACACCGTGCGCATCGTCCGGCGGAACATGAATCCCCGGCTCCAGATCGAGGGCGTGCTGCTGACCATGTTCGACGGGCGCACCAACCTGGCCATTCAGGTGGCCCAGGAGGTCAAGCGGTTCTTCCCCGGGAAGGTGTATGCCACGGTGATCCCCCGGAACATCCGCCTTTCTGAGGCGCCCAGCCACGGAAAGCCCATCACGGCCTATGACCGGGGCTGCCGGGGCGCGGAGGCCTATCTGGCTCTGGCCAACGAATTTCTCAAGAAAAATGTTTGATTCTGTGCGGAAAGGAGCGTTTTAGCAATGGCCAACAACCCAAAAGGGCTGGGCAAAGGCCTGGCCGCCCTGTTGGGAGACGACGTGATCGATTCCCAGGAGGAAAAGAGCAGTCTGTTTCTGCCGATTTCTCAGGTGGAAAGCTGCGCATCCCAACCCCGCAAGCAATTTGACCCGGAGTCCCTGGCGGACTTAGCCGACTCCATCCGGGAGCACGGCATCATCCAGCCGCTGACGGTGCGGAAGCTGCAGTCCGGCTATTACCAGATCATCGCCGGTGAGCGGCGCTGGCGGGCCGCCCGCATAGCGGGACTGACCCAGGTGCCGGCCATCGTCATCGAGGCCGACGACCGCAAGGCCATGGAGCTGGCCATGATCGAAAACCTCCAGCGGGAGGACCTGAACCCCATCGAGGAAGCCGAGGGCTATCAGGTGCTGATGAGCCAGTACAGCATGACCCAGGAGGAAACCGCCCAGCGGGTGGGCAAGTCCCGGTCCGCCGTGGCCAACGCCCTGCGTCTGCTGAACCTGTGTCCCCCGGTGCGGGCCATGGTGGAGGACGGACGGCTGACCAACGGCCACGCCCGGGCGCTGCTGCCCCTGTCCCCTGCCCTGCAGGAGACCACGGCGGCCACCATCCTGAAAAATGACCTGTCCGTCCGGCAGACGGAGCAGCTGGTGAAGAAACTCACCGCCGGAAAGAAGGAGAAGCCCTCCCCTGCCGATCTGATCGTGGACTATGCCCAGGAGGCCGCTCGGGACCTGGGGAACACCCTGGGCCGGGGATGCCGCATTGTCTCCGGCAAGAAGAAAGGGCGCATTGAGTTGGAATATTACGGTGTGGACGACCTGAACGAGCTGTTGGAGGCCCTGCACACCATCAAAAAACCATGATGTTTCACGTGAAACACGGAAAGGTGCGATAAAAGCCATGCTTGATATCAAATTTGTCCGGGACAATCCGGAAGCTGTTAAAGAAAACATCCGCAAGAAGTTCCAGAACGCCAAGCTCCCCCTGGTGGACGAGGTCATTGCCCTGGACGCCGAGAAGCGGGCCGCCATGAACGAGGCCAACGACCTGCGGGCCCAGCGGAACCAGCTGTCCAAGCGGGTGGGTATGCTGATGGGTCAGGCCAAGAAGGACCCCTGCAAGCTGGCGGAGGCCGAGGAGGCCAAGGCCCAGGTGAAGGCCAACGCCGACCGGCTGGCCCAGCTGGAGGAGATGGAGGGCCGTCTGACCCAGCAGATCACCAAGATCATGATGGTCATCCCCCAGATGATCGACCCCTCCGTGCCCATCGGCCCCGATGACTCCCACAATGTGGAGGTCCAGCGCTTCGGCGAGGCCAAGCTGCCGGAGTTCGACATCCCCTATCACACGGAGATCATGGAGCGCTTCGACGGCATCGATATGGACGCCGCCGGGCGGGTGTCCGGCAACGGATTTTACTATCTGATGGGCGATATTGCCCGGCTCCACGAGGCCGTGCTGGCCTATGGCCGGGATTTCATGATCGACAAGGGCTTCACCTATTGCATTCCCCCGTTTATGATTCACGGCAACGTGGTGGAGGGCGTCATGAGCCAGACCGACATGGACGCCATGATGTATAAAATCGAGGGCGAGGACCTGTACCTGATCGGCACCAGCGAGCACTCCATGATCGGCAAGTTCATCGACCAGATCGTGCCCGCCGAGTCCCTGCCCCAGACGCTGACCTCCTATTCCCCCTGCTTCCGGAAGGAGAAGGGCGCCCACGGCATTGAGGAGCGGGGCATCTATCGCATTCACCAGTTTGAAAAGCAGGAGATGATCGTGGTCTGCAAGCCCGAGGACTCCAAGAAGTGGTACGAACAGCTGTGGCGCTACAGTGTGGAGCTGTTCCGGTCCCTGGATATCCCGGTGCGGCAGCTGGAGTGCTGCTCCGGCGACCTGGCGGACCTGAAGTGCAAGTCCTGCGACATCGAGGCCTGGTCCCCCCGGCAGCAGAAGTATTTCGAGGTTTGCTCCT
>ERZ772831.2965-NODE-2965-length-12898-cov-4.000934_pt1 | contig 12898 bp, 10 predicted proteins | sample MGYA00580858_ERZ772831 | MGnify/ENA primary metagenome ERZ772831 (study PRJEB29015, sample SAMEA2737694) | human gut metagenome | biome: human gut; feature: human-associated habitat; material: faeces | place: China | collected 2012 ... | reverse complement strand
TCAATTTCTCCAAAAATCTGATTTGGTCTGCAAAGTAAGCATTTTTTTTTGGATAATTCAAACTTAATTTTTTAATAATTTCAAGTGCTTTATCATATCTGCGTTGTTTTACGTAGATTTTAGCCAAAGTTTCTGTGAAACAGCTATCGTCCATACCGTCTTGCACAGCCTGTTCCTCATAGACACCGTCTCCATCGGGAAGAGGCGTTTCATGCTTCGGCAGAGACATTGAAGCCTCCTCTTCTTCCTCGAAAGATGTTTCCTCCTCTTCAAAAGAGCTGTCTTCTTCTTCCGGAGCTCCGGAGTCTTCCGCAAGATACACCGGTCTCTCAAACACAGACAACTCTGTCGATTCGCTCTTACGGATGAACCCGTCTATCAGCTCATGCCCGCGCAGTTTAGGCACTTCCGACTCATCTTCTGCATCCACACCGGGTTCTTCCTGCATTAAATAGGCCGTATAATCCACCGCATAATCCAGCTCCGTATGCTGTGAATGCTCTTCGGGAACAGTAGCCAGAAATGCGTCAATCAAGGAAAGGGTACGGTCCACACTCGGCTCTTTCTCCAAATCGCCGGAAAACAGCGACGAGACCTTCCGGGATTTCAAAGTATAGCGGTCACCCTCTATAAAGTAAAACAGCACACGACGGTCTGCCACATACAACACAGCCTTGCGCAACTCCGCGCCAAAGTTGATGTCGTGCAGCAGATAGAGGTTTTTCAGATAGAGCAAACGGAGCGACTGGAAATAAGGATAGCGTGCCACCAATGTGCGAAGCTCGTACAAAGTATCCCTATTCAGCGTCTCGGGATGCTGAATCCATTGTTGCAAATGGGTAGGCGTCATGAGTTTACCAGTTAGCTACAGTTGCATTGAAAATCTGTTCGGCAATGTCTTTCACCATCAAGGTTATCAGCTGGTCCTGCACTTCGGTCAGCAATTTTGAGGAATCATAGGTCTGGAAAGCCGAGAACTGCTGTTCAAAGTCCTCCTCATGGTTCGTGTTATTGGTGTAGCGCACGTTGACAGTCAGCGTCACCTTCACCTTCGAAGAGTAGCCGCTGGCATCCACCGATTCATTATATTGATTGTAGCCGGTTATTTCTCCGTCTATTTCCAGGTCTCCTCCGGAATTCACCAGTTGCAGGCGAGTCTGCTGAATGAACATATCCTTCATTTTCTGGTTAAATTCTGTTGCCAGCGGTGCATATACATACTCTGCCCGGTTCTGGAAATCGGCAATGGAAATCGTTTTTACCTTTGTATAGTCGATAGAGCTTATCGGAGCAAGTCCCAACTTCATACTACATGAATTCACCAGAAATAACAAGCTTACCAACAAGGAAGCAAATGCCGCTTTTTTAATCCAATCCATATTCTTTTATCTTTCTGTATAACGTACGCTCAGAGATATTCAAATCCTGAGCCGCACTCTTACGCTTGCCGTGATGTTTTTCAAGCGCCTTACGTATCATTTCTTTCTCCACTTCATCCAGGGAGAGTGACTCCTCCACATATTCTTCCGTATCCTGGAAATCATCGTCCACCGGAGTAACCGGCTTTACCGAAGGATGTATAATGGTGGGGACACTGGATGTTACCGGAGGTACCACCGCCGGAGTAGCCGGCGTATAGTAGGCCGATGTGGCAACCGCCGGATTGGCTACCGTTCCCCTTTCAGCCATAATCTCATGCACCAGCTTTTTCAAGTCCGTTACATCCTGGCGCATATCAAACAGAACCTGGTAGAGAATTTCCCGTTCACTCCCGAAGCTCTTGTCCTCCTTCACTCCAAACAAGGCAGGCAGGCGCTGCATATTGTTCTGCTCAGGCAGATAGCCCTTCAGTATGGATGCATTGATTTCACGATTGGTCTCAATGATGGATATCTGCTCGGTGATATTCTTCAACTGGCGCACATTACCCGGCCATGAGTAGCCCAGCAACACTTGCTTGCCGTCTTCCGTCAGCTGAATGGCAGGCATACGGTACTTTTCTGCAAAGTCCGAAGCAAACTTTCGGAACAGCAGCACCACGTCTTCACCGCGTTCGCGCAATGGAGGGACCTGAATAGGAACTGTGTTCAAACGGTAATACAAGTCTTCACGAAAACGTCCGTCAGCAATGGCTTGTGTCAAGTTTACATTGGTAGCGGCAACAATACGCACATCGGTCTTTTCCACCTTAGAAGAACCTACTTTGATGAATTCACCGCTCTCGAGCACACGCAACAAGCGTGCCTGGGTAGGCAAAGGCAATTCGCCGACTTCATCAAGGAAGATTGTTCCGCCGTTGGCCTCACCGAAATACCCCTTCCGTTCGCCGATAGCCCCGGTAAATGCGCCCTTCTCATGACCGAACAGTTCCGAGTCAATCGTCCCTTCGGGAATGGCTCCACAGTTCACGGCAATGTACTGTCCATGCTTGCGCCGGCTGTACTGGTGTATTATCTGCGGAAAGCTCTCCTTTCCCACACCACTCTCTCCGGTAATCAGTACAGACAAGTCGGTGGGCGCTACCTGGATAGCGATATCAATGGCACGCATCAGCGCTTCATTGTTGCCGATAATGCCGAAACGTAATTTTACTTGTTGTATTTCCGCTTTTGTCATTCTACAAATCTTCTTCTACACTATCGAGTTTCAGTTTGTCGCTATCGTCACGTTTCTCGTAATATTGCTTGCGCAGCGGATTTGCATGTGCCTCTTTCTCACGCTGGCGGTTACGGAACACATCTATTGCCACATAGATAGCCTGCCGGAATGAATCTTCAGAGGCGATTCCTTTCCCGGCAATATCGTAGGCCGTGCCATGAGCAGGCGAAGTGCGTATCACCGGCAAGCCGGCAGTATAGTTCACGCCCTCGTCCATAGCCAATGCCTTGAACGGTGCCAGCCCCTGGTCGTGATACATGGCCAGGATACCATCAAAATGGGTAAAGTTATCTGAGCCCATAAACCCGTCTGCCGGATAAGGACCATAGCAAAGCATACCCTTAGCAGCCATTTCGTTGATGGCCGGAATGATAATCTCCTGCTCTTCAGTTCCCAGCAATCCGCCGTCTCCTGCATGCGGATTCAGCGAAAGCACTGCAATACGCGGTGCGCTGATAGCAAAATCCTGCTTCAAGGAGCGGTTGAATATCTTCAGTTTTTCTTGTATCAGTTCTTTGGTGATGCTTCCGGCTATCTCTTTAACGGGAATATGTCCGGTCACCAATGCTACCCGGAAGTCATCTTTCATCAGAATCATAAGGGCCTTCTCGCCATCTCCCAATTTTTGCTCTATATACTCCGTATGTCCGGGGAAGGCAAACTCCTCCGACTGGATGGTATGCTTGTTGATGGGAGCTGTGACAATCACGTCTATCATTCCCTCCTTATATTCCTCAATGGCTTTTTCCAGTGCACCAAGTGCAGCTTTACCAGCTTCAACGTCAGGTTTAGAGAACTCAACCTTTACTTCATCATCCGTACAGTTCACTACACTCAAGCGATTGGGAACCGCTTCGGAGGCGGAGTTGACGATACTGAAGTTGGTAGGCAAGTCCAATGATTTACGATGATAAGCTGCCACTTTAGGCGAACCGTAGATAATCGGCGTGCACAATTCCAGCATCACCGGGTCTGCAAACGTCTTTAAAATCACTTCATACCCTACACCATTAATGTCGCCTTGTGTAATGCCGACTCTTATTTTGTTGTCTTCCATTTTTATTACTTATTATTAGTAGTATCTTTTGAGGTTACGCCTACCGGAATTTCCGCACCTTCCTGCTTGCTGCCGGGCAGTTTCAAGGTATAGAGCGAAGCCTCCATCTGACGTACCAGATTACGTTTCATTTTATCAGGTGAATAAATAAATATTTCAGATACGATAATACGCTGATTGGCCTTGTCCAAACGTACATGCGATACGAACGGACCGCCCATGAAGTCACCCTTTATGCGCCACAAGCCGCGGGCCTCCAGTGCATAGTCTCCCTGCACACTGATGGGGCGTACATCGGTCATCAGAGAATCCGTCGACATATACATGCCTTCACGGGCACCAGGGATATTAACCTTCATCACGGAATCGCGTTTATGAACAAAATATTCTTTAGTAAACGTATCCTTATCCGTATAAGGATAAGAGTAGATTACAAAGTTCTGGTCGCCGGTAGCTGCATTCGTACCTGCCCAGAAGAAGTTCTCACCCTCCTTGGTAGATGTCAGTTCGCCCGGCACCCATACATCGCAATCGAACTGGCTTTTCACCTTCGTTGCTATATAGTCGCTATGCTTGTCCTTCAATACTGAAATCTGACGATTCATTTCCGCATGGGTAAAGAAATCGATGATTACCTGCCTATTCTCCTCCACAAATTTCTCGAACGAAGCCTCGTCCGGTGCCTGAATAGTGAGAATAGACTGAGGAGCAGCATATACATTCCTTGCATACTTGAATTTAGGCTGGGTATAGAGGTCCTTGTTCACATCGACAATAATGATATTACGAATCAGTTTTAAAGTGGCATCATAATTGGAAGGGGCAGTATACATGATTCGGAATGAACGTTCTGACTGGGGAAGCCCCGGAACATCAGAATCAAGCACATCGAAAAGCGCCCTACCGGCAGGACGTTCCCACAAGCCGGGCACCACTACCAGAACTTCATACGCACGACCGCTGGAGGTCGGAGTAAACACACCCTTTTTACCACCACCGCAAGCGGAAAAAAGCGTCAGTACGAGAACCATACTCAAATAAAACAAGTGCTTTCTCATATCTCTATCATTTTAGTTTTTCACAAAGCTACGAAGAATGCGTAATATCCTCCCTACCTAAGTTAATAATTTATATTAATTCTTCTTTATTCTCCTCCTGCTTGGCAGTGGACAACATGCCACAAGCAGCAAATATATCCTCTCCACGCGATGACCGTATAGTGGTAAACAGACCGTGCGAAGTCAGATAATCACGGAACGCAGTCATGGTTTCCATATCAGCCCCTTCAAGATTCACTCCAGGTATGGCATGAAAACGAATCAGGTTAATCCGGCAGTCCAGCCCACGTAGCAACTTCAGAAGTTCCTTTGCATACGGTAACGAGTCATTCACTCCTTTGAAAACAATATATTCAAAAGATAGTCTGCGCTGTTTGCTAAAATCATAGTTTCTTAACAATTCAACAATCTCCGTGATGGAGAAGGCCTTCTCTGCCGGCATCAGCTCGCGACGTTGCAAAGGTATCGGCGAATGAAGGCTGATAGCCAGATGGCAGTCCGATTCCTCAATAAAACGCTGCAAGCCCTTCTTCAATCCCACAGAAGAAAGTGTAACACGCTTGGGACTCCACGCATATCCATAAGAGGCGGTCATTATTTCCAGCGCTTTCAATACCTCGTCCAGATTATCAAGTGGTTCGCCCATGCCCATCATTACCACATTGGTCAGCTTGTCCCTTTCGGGCAACGAATTGATTTGATTAATAATCTGGTTGGATGTCAGATTGGCAGTAAAACCTTGTTTGCCGGTCATACAGAACTTGCAATTCATCTTACAGCCCACCTGAGAGGAGACACAAAGCGTAGCCCGGTCTTCGTCGGGTATATAGACAGCTTCCACGAAATGTCCCTCGCCTGCCCGGTATAAGTATTTCACCGTACCGTCTACAGAGCGCATGGCATCTACCGGCGCTTCGGCACCTACCTCATAGATTTCTTTCAGCAATTCCCGATGCTTCAACGAAAGATTGCTCATTTCGTCTATAGAAGCCACCTTCTTGTCATACAGCCAGGAAGCTATCTGCTTGGCAGAGAAACCGGGCATTCCCAAATTCTTCACCACATTCTGCAATTCAGCGAGCGTCAAGCCCAATAGAGGTCGTTTCTGCATATCGTTTTTCATTAAAACAAAACTCTTTCAAAAATGCAAAGGTAGGAATAAAGTTGCACAAAGACAACGGAGAGTGTAGAAAATGAAATGTACAGACAATGAAAAAGCCGCCCGGAAGTACCGGACGGCTTTTCAATATGGGTTTTCTATTCTTAGAAGAATAAATAACGTTGGTCTTTTACGTTGGCTTTCAGATACAAGTCACTGATGAACTGGCTTGCCATGCGTGCATGCATGTTAGCCAAGTTAGCCTCTTCAGTTTCCTTGTTGAATGTTTCGTTCAGCTTCTCTTTTGCATATGGTTGCAGAACGAATACACCACCGTTACCCTTGATAGGAGCACTCAGCTTGTTCACTTCAGCAATAGAAGCGTACGCGCCTACCAGAGGTTCGCTACTACGCAATGCCGGGATATAGGCAGGAGCAGAGAAAGTAACGTGCTTTACAGAATCACTGACAGCATTTGCCATATTCTTGTACTGCTCGAACGAAGTTGCATTGGCAGCCTTCATATCAGCCATAATCTTCTCTGCTTTCTTGTCACGGAGAATTTCAGCTCTCAACTGGTCCTTTACCAAAGCCAGTGGGCGATAACCTTCAGGAACAATACTTGCAACACCTACTACCAGCATACGGTCGCTCTCGCCACATTCGTACAAACCAGAAACTTCACCGGCTTTTGCCTCAAACGCCCATTTCAAAGCATCTTTGGTTCCTCTGATACCACCGATACCATGTTCAGAGCTGTACAAATCGGCTCTATCCAGCAACTTGTAACCAGCATCTTCCGCATTGGCAATCATTTTCTCTAAAGTATTGTTTGCAGCGATGAACTGGCTGAACTCATTGTATGCCTTGCTGTAAGTTTCCTTGCTGAATTCTACCGGACGCTTGATAACGGCTACCTTATATTTATCCTTGACAGCCTTCTTGTTGGTTACTTGCAAAATGACATTTGCTTGTCCCAACGCCAGATTGGTCAGTTCGTTCTGTCCCAAAGTTGTGACAGCGGTAATGTATTTCAAGTTGTCACCGTCAATCTGTGCGCCTTCGTAGTTAGCAGAAGAAATCCAGGTAGGCTCACCGGTCTGACCGTACTTCTTCGCAACTTCAGCAAAGCTGGCACCACCCTTAATAGCATTGTAGATGCTGTCGGCCAAAGTCTTCGTCTTTTCAGCATCTTCGGCAACTACCTGAATCTGACGGAACTCGATAGAGTCCGGCATGGCAGCAGTAGCCAATTTCTTGAAAGAGTTGAGGGTATTGTCAGATACGTTATAATAAGGCCCGAACACACCACCCACCGCAACAGAGTCCAAACGGGCTGTCACATCAGCAGGCAGAGACTTAGTAGTGTAGAACAAGTCTGTATAAGGAGCTTCGGAACCGGTAGAACGGATGAAGGTAGTATAGTCAGAAGGATTGGCAGTAAGTTGTTCGGTGTATTCTTCCATTTCCTTCTGGAGAGCAGCTCTGTCTTCTGCACTTGCAGTAACTTGCACATCAATGAACTTGATATTGCGAGTTTCCACATATTGCTTGAACTGTTCTTTCTTCTTGTCGTATGCAGCTTTCAAATCGGAATCCTTGATAACGATGGTAGAGTCAACGATAGAAGAATAGGGAACTGCAGCAAGCAGCAGGTCTGACTGCTCTACTCTTGCATCAAAAGCGTCCTGAGCTTCTACCGGGTTGGAGAAAAGAGATTTTGTAATCAAAGCCTGATACTTCTCCTGAAGACGTGCCTGGATAAGGGACTTTTCGAGGAAAGACCAGAACTTGTACATGGATTCATAGTATTCTGCATATTGTGAAGGCATCTGCGCCTTATTCATTTTTGAATAGTCCACCAAGAACTTCTTCAACATATCCTTATCAAACGCACCGGTCTGAGGATTACGGAACGGAGTCTGTTGCAGCATCGGATGCACACCGGCATTAATGATAGCCTGAATCTCAGCCTTCGATACAACCAGACCGAGTTTCTTTGCTTCCTTTTCAATCAGCTTATTATTGACGTATGTTCTCCATACTTCATCTTTGATTTGGTTTGTCTGCTCATCGCTCAATGCACTGTTGCCACTGGAGAACTTGATGACTTCTGTATATTCTTCTACCAATGCTTGAAAATCCTGAGCGGAAATTGATTCCCCGTTCACTTCACCTACGTCTTGTGACTGGTGTGGCTGAAGCACTTTCCACGCGTCACCTGCGATGAAAGCAAACAGCGCCAAACCAATAACAATCACCAATAAAGGTCCTTTAGACCGAATGTTTTGTAATGTTGCCATTTTAGTTAATATGATTTATTTGTTTATTATTATTTTCCTAACATGTTCATTTTAGCGCACGAAGATACAAAAAATGCTAATACGCATCCATTTATTCTTTAAAAAATTACGCCTAAATGAAATTATTCAATGACTTTCAGTCTTACCAACTCAATTTTAGTGGCTGTTACCTTGATTATTTTAAACTGATAATTATCCACTTCAATCACTTCATGCAGCTTCGGGAAACTTTGATAACGGTTCAGAATCAGACCGCCCACTGTCAGATAATCATCCGATTCCGGCAGGTCGAGCCCGAAAGTCTCATTTACCTTTTCTATTTCCAGACGGGCCGAAAGCACATATTCACGTTCACCCAACTGCTTACACACATAGGATGTGTTATCATGCTCATCCTCAATATCGCCAAAAATTTCTTCCACCAAATCCTCTAAAGAGACGATACCCGCCGTACCACCGAATTCGTCCACCACTACAGCAATCGTTTTTTTCTGTTGCATGAACAGTTTCATCAGTTTGTGGGCCGACATCGTTTCGGGTACAATAGGCACTTCCTTCACGTTATTCCTCCAGTCCACCGGATTCCTGAACATCTCCGACGAGTGAATATATCCCACCACATTATCTATATTTCCATCATATACTATGATTTTGGAAATACCCGACTCCACAAAAAGACATTTCAATTCTTCCAATGTAGTGGTCAGATCTACAGCTACCACCTCTGTACGCGGTACAATACAGTCGCGTATCTTTATATTCGAAAAGTCAAGCGCATTTTGGAATATCTTTACCTCTGCATCCAGTTCTTCTTCACTTTCCGCATTCTCTATGCTCGACTGGATGAAGTAATCCAAATCCACTTTGCCAAAAGCCTTGGCCGACGCCTCCTTGTTTACTTTCATCCCAAATATCCGAAGGAACAGATACGACAATCCCGATGCAAACTTTGAAACAGGAAACAGAATGACATAACATATGAATAAAGGAATGGCACATACCCTCAGCATCAGATTGGGATTGATTTTAAACAAAGTCTTCGGCAAGAACTCACCGGTTACCAAAATAATAAGAGTGGAAATTACAGTCTGCACCAACACCATTACAAAATGATTGGAAATAATTCCGGCAAGAAGATTCACCTCTATGATTTGTGCCATCAAGATACCATAAATGACAAGCGCGATGTTATTACCCACCAGCATGGTCGAGATGAAGTTATTCGGGTTGCGAAGGAAATAGGAAATGATACCGGAAGTGACGCCTGACTTCCTTTCCATCTCAAAACGCAGTTTATCTACGGAAACAAAGGCAATCTCCATTCCTGAAAAGAAAGCGGAGAAAGCCATGGTTATCAATAAAAAAATAACGGTATCCATTTTATCAATTTATGGTATCAGTCTGCAAGCTGTCTGCTGCGGCAGTCTCCTCGTCAACATAGAAGATACCCTCCGGCTTGCGAATCGTGTAAACAGTCATCTGCTGATTGGATTCAAAGCCATGTCCCGTAATGATACGGTCAGGCTGTTCGATACGGATAAACTCATCCGAATAAATTCTTTGTGTCCGCTGGTCCCAATACAGCAGCTCTGTATCAAACTGCTCACCTTTCAAATTCTGTATATGCACATTCCCCATCAGTTTCCACAACTCCTCCTTATTAAAGAAGTAGGCTGTATCAGCCTTGATACTTGCCTCCACTTGGAAGATAGAGTCGAACTTCTCCAAATAGACCCCCTTTTCAAAAGCCCAGTAAGGAGGATTCTTCCGGTCAAAGACCAGCCACTCTTCCGTATTGATGCGGTAACGCGTTACACCGGAATCAGAAACCAGTGTAGTCACCCCGCGGGTATCCATCACTGCCATAGAGTCACGCTCGGTAATGGCATCTCCCAGCTCCTTCTTCTTCCCGGAACACGAAGAAAATAAAAGAAGCATAACCATTGCCCCAAGGACAATGGTTATGCTCGCATTTTTATGATAAACAATGTTGATGGGTTGTAGCAACATGATTTTATCTGATAGTTGTAGATTCACCTATCCATCCACCGATAGTGATACGGTCACCAGCTTTGTAACCCAACATAAAGAGGTCTTTAGCCTGGGGAGTGTGGCGGGAATAAGTACTAATCAATTCGTTAGCACGTTCTGTAACTGAAGGATCTACAGCTTTAGCTCTCTGCAGCTTGTCAATTACTACAAAGTAAGTACACTTATTCAGAGCAGGCTCATCGGTCCAGTTAGGATTGGAGCCGTAAAGCTGTGCCAGTAAAATATAAGGCTCTCCATAGTTCTCCTTAAAGCTCATAGCCTTTTGGCAGTAGCTTCTTGCCTGAGAGAGTTTCTTGGCCTGCATCAAGGCTGCGGCAGTAGCGTATGCCATTTCAGCCTTCTTGTCATTATCAGTTTCTTTAGCCAATGCTTCATCAAAATACTTCACGGCATTGTCATAGTCACCTTTCTTATAGTACATGTATGCTACACCTACAGCTGCATCGGCAGTCGGGTCAATCTGATACATGTACTCAGATGCCTTGAAGTAAACTTCGCTTTCGTTGCACTTCATCAATTTCAGGATGTTCAATGCCTTCTTCAAGAAAGCGGAGTCAGTCTTGCTTGCTTCCACCTTAGGACCATAGATATTCTGCAAAGATTCACAATCAGCTACACCACTCTGAATGAACATGGCCACGAGGTTATCCTTGATAGCTTGCAAGTTAGCCTTCTTAGCTTCCTTGGTTTCAGCAGCAAGTGCGTCATCTGCATACTTGGAAGCATCAATATAATCCTGGAAAAACTGGTCGGTATGATTATCATCAGCCTTTACCTTCTGCATGGAAGTATCCAGGAAATAGTGCAACACCGCACCTTTGGAACCACCCTTTTCAGCATGAACAGATTCTTTCAGCCAATTATAAGCCGTATTAAGGTCCGGAGCAGGAGCGAACTGAAGATAATCCACAGCTTTGGCACCCAAGGCATCAGCCACACTCGGCACACCCTTCATTCCCTTACCAATGAATTCAGGAATGTACTTCATTCTCAAATCATATACATCCATCAACTCATCAAAATACTTCTTGTAATCAGCAGAATTTCTATCCTTAATCTGACTCAAGAAACCCACTAAAATCTTCTGAGCATCTGTAAATGTGTAATACCGCAGTGTAGGACAATCCTTCAATACAGCCATACAAGGAGCGTATGCATCCTTAAAGTTACCAGCTCTCACTGCTTCATGAGAGATACTACTGTTCGAATTACAATTTTCAGTCTGTGCGAAAGTGCTGGTCACTCCACCCGAAAGGAGCAAGACAGCCACAAGCGTCTTAATTTTCATTGTATTTAAATTTTAGTTGTTATATTTTTGTCTATTCAATTTCCATTAATCCACTTTACGCTTGAAGAACCAACGTTCGTTAAAGGTTACTCCGATACAAATGCGCAATGTATTTTCGTTCAAGAACGCTGCTTGGGTTCCTTTGGTTCGCACGTATTGTGCAGAAAGACTCAATACGGAACGGGTTCTCGGTATGGGCAATCCAAAACCGGCAGTAACGCCATATTCATCAGCGGCACGTACACCGTCTATCTTATAATAAGGTTTGGAATAATAAGCTCCCAAACGATACTTCACATGAGACAAATAACTTCGTCCCATAGGATTCGGCAGATACTCTGCACCAACGGATATTCTTCCACGGTCGCAAAACGCCTCGTCATTGTTCATATAACTCACTTTACTCCAATTCTGGAACATTACATCCGCGCCTACAGTCAGTCGGTTGTCGTACACGTAGGTCACACCTGCGCCAAATGTTGTCGGAATGCCACAAGTAACGACAGTATCCCTTGTTACCGAAGTAGCTCCCGTATTGCTATTACCAGTCTGCGTAACTTCGTACGCATCGTTACTCAGATCATGCCCCGGAGAAAAGACAACTCCCAACGTTGCAACATGTTTTTTCCCAAACTGGTGAGTGTACTGCGCTCCAAAATCCAACTTATAACTCTTTACAGCCACATTAGACTGTATTGTAATAGGAAATACACTTGAACTGGACGGAAAGGTCTCCGCAGCGGTTCTTGTTATATCTCCCCAAAGATACGAAAAATTCGCACCGACAGAAAGATTTTTAATTATTTTAAAACCGGCACCTAAATAAAGCTGGTGCAAGCCTCCTTCTCCCGAATAGCTTACCGTAGTAGATTTGTCTGGAAATTCCGTATCTTCCCGATATTCTCCCATACTGTATCCAACGTTTGAATAAGGCAGCAACCCCAAGCTTATGGCAGCCCATTTACTTGCACGAAACTGCATCGTGATATAGTCAAAACTGGAATTCTTGGCATTTCGTTTCAGAGTACCGTTACTGAGATTTGTATTCTGTAGAGAGACTGCTCCATCGAAGATAAAAGTCAGCGAATCTACCGCCGTATAGGATGCAGGATTAGCAAAGTTAGTCTGATACTTGTCCCGTAAACCATAGGCAATACCACCCATCGCCCTACTGTTGCTCGAGCCTTGTTCAGATAACTGTCCATATCCATATCGTGTATAGGGAGAATTTGTATTATTTTGAGCGACTGCCGCTCCTGATAATATCGTGAGCAAGAGCACTAACAGTGTTTGTCTATAGCCTGTCATTATTATAGTTTAAAATTCTATTTAATCCTTTCAACACTAAAAATCTGTCTGCAAAGATGATACTTTTTAAGTTTG
>ERZ772831.2963-NODE-2963-length-12900-cov-11.598365_pt1 | contig 12900 bp, 9 predicted proteins | sample MGYA00580858_ERZ772831 | MGnify/ENA primary metagenome ERZ772831 (study PRJEB29015, sample SAMEA2737694) | human gut metagenome | biome: human gut; feature: human-associated habitat; material: faeces | place: China | collected 2012 ... | reverse complement strand
AGCAGAATGTACAGATGTGCTGCCTGACAATAGACCTAATATTGAACAAGTTTTGGCTAGGTACGAGGAATGGGAGAAAATGCAGGATGATTTTGCAAAAAGTAATCGCAGTCAGTGGGTTGAAGTAATTAAGGCGTTGTTTCCTTATTTAGTTCCGACACATGCCGAATGGACGGATATTAAAGAAATAAAAAATGTGCTCAACATGATTAGTCACTATGACAGTTTGAATCATCTGTTCTTCCCCTTTGGCGGTGGATTAGACTTGGATGCTGTATTTGATTCTTATGAGGAGCATTGCTTAGAAATGGATTTTGGTGGGTTGAGGCAGATCTTCAACCCGAAAATCCTGATCTTCGAATCGATAGGTGAAGATTTGTTGTGGAATTATTTCCGAATGGAGTGTAATCCATTAGAGCCTGCACTTAAATCAGCTCCCAAAGACAGTTATGATGAAGGAGTATCAGAGATGTCACCGCTCGAGTATGAGGATTATGGCGTAATGGAAGATGGTGACCTCGCCAAACAAGATGGATATAATGTAACGGACTATTCTCGACAAGTAACTCGCCAATTAAAGGGCAGTTATGTGATATTCAGTAAAAACTCGCTATATAACAGGACTACGGGTACTTATGACGGCAGACATGACAAGATGAGTACTGAAACCTTTAGAGCTTACATCGAAAAAGCATATAATAAATATAAGAAAGCGGAGGATAATGTCTTTCTCAATGACTTTTAAAATCCAATAAAGAATTAATTTTATTAAACTTAGATAGTTTATGGCAATATTTGAACCAAATATTTATATGAGGGAGATTAAAGAACTATATTCCGAGGAACTTGCCTTGTTGAAGCAGATTCGAAGCTATGGGAGAGAACATTCACAAGGTAAAATGGAGCGGGTTGAGAAGGTTAAGTTACTCTTGTTATTTCGTATCTACTCGAATCTGTATTCTTCTCTGCTCTTAACTGTGCAGGTCTTGAAAACTGGAAAGATTTCATTCTTTCAGTTACCGATAGGCTTGTTGTTGCGTTGTTGCTTTACCGATTGTTTGTTCGCCCTATACATACAGCGGGCTGGCAAGGAACGAGCTTACGAGGAACTGGATCTGAGAACAATAGAGTATGCCAACTCAATGTTGGAGCGCAAAGAGGTATACAGAGATCAGGTGAAAAGTACGGGAAAGATACTTGATGATGTCTTTATAGACCATTTGTGGGAGTTGACGATGGAAGACAATTTCTTGGGACTGCTGACACTTGACGACAATCTGGAAGAATTGACGGTAATAAAGCAATCGAAAGGACAACTGAAAGACGCTGGTTTCACTAAACAAAATAGTATTAAGACAAAGGATATTGTTGACTTCTTGGTTGCTATACCTGAACTCAAATCTGTGGCTATGCGATTATATCACTACTTCAAATATTTCTCGCAGTATGAGCATTTCTCAGAAAATGGGCAAGGGGATGTACTTGCATCAATGGAGAAGGATGGTAATGATAACATCCATTTGCCTTCAGCCATTAGGGCACTGGGTGTTGGGATGGAAGAGGTGATGAAGAATAGATTGTCAAAGATGAATAAATAAAGAGGTTAACACAAATAAGGATATGAGTACATTCGTATTAATGGAACTATGTAAGCAGAGTGGAGTTAAAAATGTTATATATCAACTTTTGGCTCCAAGCATAACTTTAAATCTCGATGAAGTTGAAGAAAATCGCAGCTATGCTGTGATTATCGATAAGGGTATTCGTTATTGTTTGACTGGTAATTCCGGTATATATGATGAAGAAGCCTCCTATGTGTTGTTGACAGATAGAACTCCTACGAAACAAAAGCTCATTGACAATGAGATCAAGCAGAGAAAGTGGATAAAGCATCCTAATCAAATTGAGGCTTCACCCGATGATGTAATAAATTCATGGGAAAACAGGTTCCACTTCAAACTTGAGAAAAATGAGGCTCATCCCGGATTAAGAAGACCGCAATTAGGTGCTTTGCATGCTTTACTTAGCCATATGCTAGCACCTACAGAAACAGCGACAGTGGTGCTGCCAACTGGAACTGGTAAGACAGAAACGATGATGTCTGCTTTAGTAGCAGGCAGGTGTAATAGAGTACTTGTAACTGTGCCGACAAATGCTCTTCGAGGACAATTATTCAATAAGTTCAAAACTTTAGGCATTCTTAAAAAAGCAAAATTTGAAATTGTTGATAAAGAAGCATTATATCCTATAGTAGGGGTTATAACGTCTGCATTTGAAGGGGAAGATCAACTAAAGAGCTTTATTAGACAATGCAATGTGGTGATAACAACAATGCAGATTATTGACCATGCTCCAGAAGAACAGCAGGATGTATATGTGTCATCATTTTCAAATGTGTTTGTTGATGAGGCGCACCATATTGTAGCCACATCATGGAGGAAGTTTTCTGACAGATTCCCAAGACATCAATTGGTTCAATTCACTGCAACGCCGTTCAGAAATGATGGGCAACGACTTGATGGTAAAATAATATTTAACTATCCTTTGCGCCAAGCACAAAAAGATGGTTATTATCGCACTATACATTTCCTGCCAGTCAGGGAATACTGTGAAGAGGCCATTGCTGATAAAGCTATTGCTGAAAAGGCTGTTGAGAAACTAAAAGACGATCAGAAGCATTACCAGCATATAATGATGGCTCGGTGTGAGACAAAGAGTCGAGCACAGGCAGTCTACAAGATATACAAAGAGTTATGCCCAAAACTAAGAATTGTGTTATTATATTCCGGCTGCCCTGATTATATTGAGAACTATAATAAAGTTCTTAAACGAGATGTAGACATTGTGGTTTGTGTGAATATGCTTGGTGAAGGATTTGATTTGCCAGAACTTAAGATTGCAGCATTCCACGATATCAGAAAAAGCCTGCCAATAACATTGCAATTTTCTGGACGATTTACACGAACTAGCCGTGATGCGGAGTTGGGGGATGCTTCTTTTGTGGCAAATATTGCAGACATTACAGTTAAGCAGGAACTTGATAGCCTCTATGAAGAAGATGCTGATTGGAATATTCTTTTAGCCGATGCAAATGACAATAAGGTTACAGATGAAAAAGAGTTTAAAGACTTTATTGAAGGATTTAAGTCGGGAACGGATGCCCAAATCCCTGTAAGCAGTATCTACCCAAAGTTTAGTACTGTCGTATATCAGAGCTACGCAAAAGGATGGCACCCTGAGGATTTTTACAAAGGTATTAGAGGCTATGATAAACTTGATTATCAGTCTTATGACATTAATGAAAATGAAAAGCTGCTTGTGGCAGTGATGGCAAAGGAACAGAATGTCGAAGGTATAAAGGTTAAGGATGTAAGGACTATGGCCTGGAGCTATTTGGTGCTGTTTTGGGATGAAAAGAAGAATCTGTTATACATTAACAGCCTAGATAATGCCAGCCTATATCATGAAGTGGCTAAGCATGTAGTAGGGGCTCCGGGGAAAGCCCCAAAGTTAATAAGTGGAGTTGATGTTTTCAAGACCTTCCATAATTTAAAGAGGACAAAATTAAGGAATGTTGGGCTGAAAGTCTATCTTGGGAAAGATATTCGCTTTAGAATGCATGCAGGGCGCGATGTTGAGAATGGGCTATCTCGCATTGAGAAAATGAACAGCGAGAAATCCTTTGTAGTGGGTGATGGTTTTGAGAACGGAGAGAAAACATCCATAGGAGCATCGTACAAAGGGAGAATATGGAGCCTAAGTGGCAATGGAAATATTCTTGCGTTTAAGAATTGGTGTATTGAGCAGGGCGAGAAACTCACAAATCCAAATATCGATGCGAATCAAATACTCAAAGAAACACTGATTCCAAAGATGATTAAAGAAATGCCAGTAGATACAATTCCTTTCAGTATAGATTGGGATGATGAGATGTGGAGAGAGTTAGAGACTCGTTACAGTTTTAAACTGTTAGGATCGGAGTCTTATATGTACAATACTGAAATTGAACTTTGTGAGAATGCTCTAGAAGGGAATAAGGTACGTTTTGCAGTATGTAATAGTGAACAGCATGTGGAGTTTCAGCTAGAGCTGTTTGAAAATAATGAAAATGAGAAGAATAAATTTCCCGACTATAGGATTAAACAATTGACGCATGGTGAGGCTTTGATACAGTTTGGGACGAGGACGCTAAAATTGACAGATTTCTTTGAGAAAGAAGAAAATGTACCGATAATCTATTTCACCGATGGGCCTAGCCTTCGTGGTAATGAGTACATTGTCTTAAGTGCTACGCCAACACTCTATGAGCTTGCAAGAGTGGGACTGGGAAGACGTTAATTTGCTTAAAGAATCACAAGGAGTGCGGCCACATCTTAAGACGGATTCTATTCAATACAATGTAATACAAACGCTTGTGCGGCAGGACTACGATATTGTGTATGAAGATGACAATGCCGGCGAGATAGCTGATGTAATTACGCTCAAATTAATTGAGAATGAAATTCATGTGGAGTTATATCATTTGAAGTTTGCACATGAAGGTAAGATAACCTCGCAGATTGCAAACTTTTATGAAGTATGTGGACAGGCTCAGAAATCTGCAAATTGGAAATATAAAGAGGCAGAAGAGATGTTGAATCATTTACTGCGTAGGGAGATTAAAAAGAGTAGCAATGGCGACGAATGTTCGAGAATATATAAGGGGACACATGAAAAGTTGATCGAACTGATGAAACTTGCAAAGAGGAAGTTGCCTGTGAAGTATAGCGTCTTTATTGTTCAGCCAGGCGTTTCAAAAGATTCAGCAAGTGATGAAATACTATCGCTTTTGGGTGTAACTGAGAGTTTTCTCAAGGAGCGTACAGGAATAGAACTAAAGGTTATAGTAAATAAAAAGAGTCTATGACGCAAGATGGAAGGTGGAAGTTAAAGTATAATGAAGTGATGTCGTTCATGGAAAAGGAATACCGTAAACTATCCAAGTATTATCCAAAAGAGAAGCTTATGTTCCACTTCATTCATCATAATAGAAAACTGTATAATGTGGGAACGATGAAAGAGGAACGTAAAGTACTCTTTGAAAAGTTGCTGGTGCTGTATGAAAAGTATAAGAGAATTCACTAGTGTCCACTAAAAATGGACGAGTTTAAAAATAAATAAAGAGAGTGTAAAATAAACTGTGTCAGGCTATAATGATAATAGTTTAACACAGTTTATTTTACACTCTCTATTCCTTCAAATTTTCATCTGAAAAAATCTTCTCCAACGTTTTCATTACAGAAGTAGCAAGTACATCCGCTGTCTGTAAAAGGAATGAAGATTTTGAGTTTGCAACTGAGAACGATTCGAACCAACTCTTCCACGAAATTATCCCTGCCCACACTTCTAGGATTTCGTTATTTTCCATAACATGGAACTTCTCATAGAGTTTCTTGAAAGCCTCGTTACACAACAGACAGCTGTCGAAGATAATATTTGTTCGATAATTTTTACGTTTACAAATATTGGCCACCCTCATACCTAGAGCCGTAAAAGTTGTATAGTTTGCGGACCTAATAACGCTTGGATTTGCATCGGTATTAAGCATTACTGCTTCATAATCATCCTTATAAAGTTCTTCAAGATGATGGCCAGCTAACATTCTTTTATATTTAAGATCATGCGTTTTTGCAAACACAACATCAAAAGCTTTCTGGTACTTTTCTAATTCAAGGTGGATAAATGCACTAGAAATGAGTTCTATATCTTCATCATCAAGTATGTCATAGAAATATTGAGCAGCTTTACTTTTTTCATCATTGTCATTGCACCATGTATAATCTTCAAAATCATTATATGCACCATCTAGAAAATTGTCTACAATTAGTGCGCATACCATAAATCTCTTTTCGAGTATCACAAGGGAAAAATCGCATTGCATTCCCTTCAAATATTCAAGAATGGATTTTAAGATTAATGATTTCTTGGATGCTCGTATCCATCGAGACGCTTTAATTTCTGTTTCTCCAATCTCCTTTACTGAATCAAATTTTACTTGAATATAAGACAAAATGGATGCTTCCTTGGTTTGAGGTATGGAAACAGCTGCTAACGCAAAATACTTTTGTGTAGAATCTACAAGATTATTACCTGTGTTGCCTGACTCATCTATATATGTATTATACAGCATACTTATCTACCAATACATTCAGCAAACCGTGATACTCTAAACTAGTCTGCTGATTAAAAAACAACGGATTGAAGTCTCTTGATTTCTTTAGTACTGTATTTAGTTTTCGAAATACTCTTAACTGATTCTCATTAAGTGACTCCAAGATTATCTTTTCACTTTCTGTACCATGTTGATCAATAAAATAGAGGTACTTTGATACTATGCCAACCGCTACATCTGACAATTGTACCATTGTATCCGTTTTAGAGTCTACAAAAATATAATTATTCAAAATCTTGCCATCTACAGATACTGGATTCTTCTTAAAATCGTATATGATGTCTATCTCATTATCCATTATCAATCGACTATTTATCCAAGTACTAATTTCTGAACGGTATAAAAGGGACAATTCTGTCAGCATAACCAGTTCTTCTTCGTCTTGAACAAAGACTAGTTCTTTTTGGCGAGAACCCATCTCCAGCCATTCTATCAAACCTAATTCTGCATCTCCGGAAGAATAATTATACAACTTGCACATAAATATCAAATCCTTCATAAAGGCTGTAATATCTTGGCTATCGATATTAGGGTATCTATATTTAAGGACAAGGTCGAAGAAACCACTTAAGTTCGACTTCATTACTCTATAAAAGAGAGCCTTAAACATATAGATATTGGCTGGTATTTGTGAGACGAACCCATCTATAGAATCCAAAATATCCACAATAGACCAATAGAGTACATTAAGGCTATTAAAGTGGATATGCCAGTCTTTTTCAATTAACAAATCCAGGAATCTCTCAAGACGTTCTGATTTCAAGCAATCAGCAAATACGCCATTATAAATATGATGAGATTTCACTTCTTGAACAGAGTCCTGTAGGTTAAATAAAGATTTAAGATCCTCTATATTGACAGTACCTTCGCCCTCTATGCCTCCCAAAACAAATATCGTATCAGCAGGAACATTAAACTTATGCTTTTCCTCGTTCAATTTGAACTTCTTTATATTGTTTGTCTCATCATAATACAACATAAGGTACATATCAATCACACTCGATGAAATGTCTTGCGCTCTTACTGACATTTTCATGGCTTTTCTTATGTCCGTATAATCTATCGGGTAAGACTTTATCTTCTGAATACAAAGCTGATCACTGTTTGAAACTCCTGTATAAAATAAGCCATCATTAATGAGCAACTTTCTGAATTCCGTATCCATTATCAGACGAATATCTTCATCAGGAGGGCAACATGTGAGTATGGGCTTGTCAACCACTATTTCATCATCTGTACTCGCCTTGATTGTTTTATTAATATGAGTAACCAATTGATTTTGAATACTTATGATAGTAGATGTCTCCATATTATAATATCGTAATTAAAAAGCAAAAAAAATAGGCGAAGGCGCTTACACTCTTCAACCAACTCTTAGGTTTCTTCTCTTCAAGCATCACCTTGAAATCGTATGCGGTACATTCTGCAATCAGAGCCTTTAATTCCATTCTATAAAATCTCGTTTTATCTTACAAAGGTACATATTTTTATTGAGAATACGGCCTAAAATCATCATCGCGCGCGTAATTTAAGCGAAATTTATCTAAAGCACAACGATATACGGCTAAAAGTTGCGATAATTAAGAATTTTTGTATATCTTTGCAACGCATAGAAGGCAAAGCCTGCTTTGCAAGACATATTGCTCAAATCCTGCCAAATTACAACACCGAAAGGATAAAAAGAGCAAACACCAATCATCGTGAAGTCGCGCTATAGGCGCAGACTTCCCCGTAGATGATTGGAGGCTGTGGTAAGCCTGGCAGGATTATGGTGGCGGTCTGCGCCATTTTTTAGCATAAAAGACGTAGTAAGTATGTAATAAAAAAAGTATTAAACATCAAGACATATCCGTATGAAAATAAAACTCTTTTTTCTTCTTTTGTTAGTCTCGACATTGAGAACGTGGGCACAAACAATCGTTTCACCTACTTACTCCAGAAGAGATAATATATCTTTAAGAATTAATGAGGTGGAGAGGACGACTCAATACACTATCATTAAAGGGGTATGTGAAAATGTCATGCACTATAGATGGGCATGTATCAATAGTACGACTTATCTGAGAGATAGTAAAAGTGGGAAAAATATAGGAACAATAATAAAAAGTGAAGGTCTTCCTGTAAGCCCTTCCAACTACCAGTTTACTAAAAAAAATGAAAGCATTTCTTTTAAATTCTATTTCCCGGCTATTTCAGATGACATCGACATGGTTGACATAATTGAGGATGGCACCTCCACTTCTGCTTTCAATTTCTATGGTGTTGCTCTCAAAGATAACGTAAATAGACCTTTTTCCGTGTCACACAATAATGGGCACAAACTATCTCCCAAGCCTTCGTTGATTTCAAGAATAAATGGTGTTAAAGAAATTCAAGTATATGTCCCCTCAAATGTGACTGAATTGGACAGGTACATTTTCGGTAATTTTATATCGTATTTACAGGAGTTGGACATTAGAGTCGATGTCGTTCAGGCCAAATACGAGAATAGTGCAGTACAAATGGGAACGGTTCAAGGTTTCTATCGTGTATTTAAAGAGGATGTAGGTGACTACCTAAAAGATTCCAACACATTGGCTGCAGTATTGAATTATGTTTGTACTGCAGGAAACTATGTCGGCGGCACAAGCATAAATATCACATTTATTGATTATATCAGTGGATATACATGGAATATTTCACAATTTGAACTTCCGAACAAGTCTGACAAATATATAAATAAACTGAAGAAACTCATTACAAGTACATATAGCTATTCCACGCAGTATTCTTATGTACCGCCATCAACAACTACTACGTGGAACGAGAGTATTCTTAGAGAATACCTATCAAACAACACTAGTAATCCTTTAGAAGGTATTTACCAAGGAGACCAATATACAATCGGAGTGAAGAAAGGTAATGATGGGAACTATTATCTATTATATCTTGCGGGCGCAGAGAATCACGGAGACTGGAAAGAAGGCGATGTCAAAGCGATGTTGACTTCCACATCAACGCCTACATTATTCAAAGCTGATTGGCTGGGAAAATGGAAACAAAACATGGATATGACTATTTCATTTGTAAATGGTGCTTTGATCACGATTGATAAGGACAAAGACCAAGAGACTTATATCAAAATGTTTCCTGACGCTCAGACTATCGTTCAAAACAGTGCTTCATCTGGAACAGGATTCTTTTTAAGCAAAGATGGTTATATCATAACCAATTACCACGTTGTAGAAAATGCGCAAACAATAAAAGTATCTGGTATCAACAATGATAACAAGATTTCATATACGGCAAGAGTTGAGATTTCTGATAAACAGAACGACTTGGCAATCCTAAAAATAACGGACATTTCGTTTACGCCATTAACAAATATTCCATATACATTTAAATATACAACTTCAAGCGTCGGTGAAGATTGTTTTGTATTGGGGTATCCTCTTATATCAACAATGGGATTGGACATCAAATTAACAAATGGTATAATCAGTTCAAAGACAGGTTTTGAAGGAAATATCGCTGAATATCAGATGTCTGCTCCCGTACAACCTGGTAATAGTGGCGGACCTCTTTTCGATAAGAACGGAAATATCATAGGTGTCGTGTGTGCAAAACACCGTGAAGCGGAAAATGCTGGTTATGCCATTAAAGCAAGTTACATCAGAAACCTCGTAGAACTTTTACCCACGGGTATTACTATGCCTCAAACCAATTTTTTGGCAGGCAAGGCATTACCTAAACAAGTGGAATTGGCAAGTAAAGCTGTTTGTATGATAATAGTTAACGGAGATTGAAAATTGTATAATTGGCGACCGATAAAAAGAAGTAGGAACTATAAATGTTTCAAGTTACGCAAGTTATTTTCGCTAATGAGAATCAGATAGTAATGCATCTATTTTCTCGATAGCGAGAGATTAAAAGCTCAACGTTTCATTAAGCGAGAGCAGAGGCTAAGTTTACTTAGACTATGCCGAGCGACAAGAAACGAAGAATAAATCTCAACTTATAGGCCTAAATATAAGTTAATTAGGACTTGCGAAACTTGAATAAATATTATAAGAATATGGATTTTGCAACTGAAATAAGAGAGGCTTTTGAAAAGAAGTACGTAAAAGTGTTTCTAAAAGAGTCCGATGATATTGAATTGGTCAAATCTACATTGGAGCAAATAAAATCTATCCATAAAGTGAATATCACGGAAAGTCATGGTGGTGGAAACTATTCTTTGACACTTACAATATATCCTAAGAAGATGTGTACCGCAGAATCTGTTGAAAAGGATATAAAAAAGTGTTTGTCAGGTATAGATTTAGGAAAACCTAATATGGGCGAAGTAGAGAAAATTCAAGTTCTTGGCAAATTAGATAGTTGTCCAAAAGCAAAAAAGCTATTTAATCAGGCTATAGAGAAACGCAATATGGGCTGTTATGAAAGAAACACTTTAGATGATATGCGATTGAGTTTAGAACTTTTCTTAAAGCAAAAATTAGGAAACAATCAATCGTTAGAAAACCAAATTAAGCATATCGGCCAATACCAAAAAGAGAAAGGTCGGTCTGCAGAATTTACAAACATGTTTAGAAGTTTGCTCGATTACTATGGTAAATACCAAAATGAGCATGTAAAACATGATGACAACATAAATCAGGGGGAAGTGGATTTCGTTATCAAACTAACATCAGATTTCATAGATTGTTTTTAACAAAAGAAAAAAACATATTCATGGGTATGTAATAATGAATATATCGTACTAATATAGGTTGTCTTTTTCCGACAACAAGGGCTAGACCAATGTATTGTTTGCATATTGAGCTCATTTGAATTGGGTATTACAACGCCACTAAAACGGTAAGCAATCGTTTTGTAAGGAGACGATAAAGATGCTTCGCCCTTAATAATAGAATCAGATTCTTCTTCGTTCTGACCTAAGGCATCGAAGTACCGTATTGACTCAATGACATGGCGGCATAGCTCAATGAAGAAGGGGGCAGAGGTTATTATTGGTTTCAGTGGAAATGCATGTTCGGCATTATGCGTTTTGTCGCAAATGTAGATGTCGTTGGATTGTTGTTTATGCCCTACTATAAGTGAGGATTCATGGCCTTTGCTTGCTATTTTATCTGGTCAGTTCTCCCGACTTCTTCTGTAGGTCGGGGTATTAGGCTTCCCTTGACTGGTTTCAAGTGGCATCGGCAAGCCGATAGTGCTAACTTAAAAATTCACAATTGAAGCGTGTGGACTATAAAAGAAACATGATAATACCTATACTTCTCAAACATCCACACAGAGCTTGCTCCTGTTTGTGAAGAGTGCGCTAATACCGCATTTTGAAAATCGGTAATTAGGCTTACTGCTTTTTTGAAAGCCAGTCTCTCTTTGCGAGATTTCAATTATACAGATGCGGTAACTGCACATTATCCGTCCGATATGTTTTATTATTATAAACGATTTTCACCATCATTTCATTGAGTCGGTCTGCAATACGATTGTCATATCGCTGACGGATATCCTTTGGCTCAAGGTTGGTCGTAAATACCGTGAATAGTTGTGCGTCATACCTCATCGTCAGCAGCTCTTTAATGGGGTACATGATGTTGCCGTAATCCTGCACTTCGGCAGGCTCGGTTCCTAAATCGTCAATACCGAGCAAGTCCGTTTGCGTCAAATATAGAAACCTATTGTAATCAGTCTTACGAAATTGTGCAATTTTGCATAGCATTTACAACAGTTAGACCATAGCAACCTTCAAGTCCAACACCTAAACCATGTGACGGGTTAGGGATTTTCAACCGTCTGATGAGGTTTTGCAATGCTTTGAGCATAGTGGTCTTTCCGTTGCCACATCCACCACAGAGAACAATACCGAACTTTGAGGTTTCTTCCGTCAAGCATTTGGCAATCTGTCGAAGTTGTTCCTCAACAGAACTGTTGGAAATGAACTCACGATGACGAAATTGCACTTCCGCAATATAAGCAGCCAAGAGATATGCATATGCTCGATCCTCGGTCATAGGCAATCTAAAACGCCCCTTCATAATCCGCTCCTTCTGAAGGAACCGGACAAGATCTACGATTCTCTTTTCTTTTACTGATTCCATTTTCTCTTCCTTTTTTACTGTCAAAAATCTCACACCTTTCCTCTTTAAAAAAAACTTTGTTTTGACATATGTCTTTATCTTTTATAGGTGTCAAGTCATCTGTCAAGTCATGTGTCAAGCTATCTGTCTGACCATCCGTACATTCAAGTATTGAATAAATTGACGGTACATGACGCGATTTCCCTCTATAAAAGAGATAAGTTTACGCTCGGCAAGGTGTTTCCGTGCTGTAAGGACTGTTTGTCTTGAAAGGCGCAAATCATCGCATATCCTGGTAGTGGAACATACAAACGGCATTTTCCAATACCGCTTGTTGCTCTCGTTCACAAGGTACGCAAACAGAGCTATTTCACTGGCTGGCATTGGCGACATCATAGCGGAACGCCACAATTGGTTCATACATCCTATATAAGTCATGACATTACCAGTTTAAGGGTTTCGGCTTGCGCTTGTTTCCTGCAAGAATGGCTGCATTCTCCTCCTCTGCTGTGAGAGGTACAGGATTCTTGCGGTTAGTCTCCAGCCACTTGTCAAGTTCATCTTGATAAAGGCAGTAACGCTTGCCCGGCTTGGTGGCAGGAATGCTGCCGTTTCCAAGTT
>ERZ772831.2959-NODE-2959-length-12921-cov-40.396316_pt1 | contig 12921 bp, 11 predicted proteins | sample MGYA00580858_ERZ772831 | MGnify/ENA primary metagenome ERZ772831 (study PRJEB29015, sample SAMEA2737694) | human gut metagenome | biome: human gut; feature: human-associated habitat; material: faeces | place: China | collected 2012 ... | reverse complement strand
CGCCGGGGGCGACGGTCGCCACCGCGTTGGCGATCTTCGCCGCCATTTCCGGATCGGGGTGGGAGATGTATACCGAGAACAGCTCGGTCTCATCCACCTGCGCCGTCGTCATCATGCCGCGGATCTCAGCCGCAGAGTAATCGAGCCTCGCGTTCTTTACCACCTTTTCCAGCACGGTATCGCTGCGGATGATGTTGACATAGGTGTTGACCAGTTGCTGAGAGGTCGCAAGGTTGGCCGCACTGATATAATCTACCTGCTGATTCGCCTTCACGTTGTTGACGTAAATGGTGACGTTGGCACGATACAGCGGCGTAATGAAATTGGCGGTGTAGATCAGGGAGATCGCCGCGGCGGCAAGTGCGCACAGCAGGATCAGCCGCCACCGCCTGAGGTAAAGCAGCAGCAGCTTCCAAAGGTCGATCTCCAGAATGTCGCTGGATCGGTTGATGTTGGATTCGTTCATGGTTGTATTTCCCTTTCTGTCTGCGTTTGGACAGATCTTGAGCGGGGCTTTCCGCCCCTTTTGGCGAGAGACCGCCTGAATAGTCTAAAGGCGGCACAAAAAGCCGCATATCAGTCGGTACTCTTTGTGCCGCTTCCGTCCACTGGCAGCGGGCAGCACGGCGTTTGCGTACTGCCTCCTGTCAATCGATGGCTTTGGCTTGATCCGGGAACAGTCTCTCCCGGACAAAATAGGCGGCGCTGTCGTCATTCCGGCAAATCAGTCGGAACACGTTCGTCTCCCGCAGGAGACGGTCTGCCGCGACAAGCAGCCGGTCCATGTCCTCCCGATGCAGGCGGAAGGGGGTCTGACTCAGCAGCAGAGGTAAAGCCTCCGCCGGAGTGAGCGGCTGTAAAGCGTTTTCCTCCCCCTGAAAGAGGAAGCAGATCGCGCGCAGGGGCGCGCTGCGGTTCTGATGCAGCGCTTCCTTGCCGGACCATGGCGTGCCGAAGACCTGCCATACGCCGTCGTAACGGCGCAGGGCAGGCTTGTCGTCATTCAGAATGGACGCACCGAACAGGCGCACCCATTTTTCCGTGTGGGTGGATTTCCCCGTGCCCGGCGGCGCGGAAAAGCACACGGCCTGTCCGCCATATTCCACCGCCGAGGCGTGGAGCATCATCCCCTCGTGGGACAGAAGCCCCACGGCAAAGCAGTCGCCTGTGGCGATGTACTCCGCAAGGTCCTCCGTTTCCAGCTCGGGGCAGAGCGACAGCGCCTGCGCGCCGCCCACGCGGATGGTGATATCCGCCGCGCCGCCCCGGGCGGAGGTCCGATAGACCTCCGCCTGGGCAGCCGTGCGTCCCTTGGGGGACATTTCAACGATCAGATCAGCGATTCGGTAACGCATCACTTTTTGGAGATCTTTCCATTCTCGCCCCAGTAGGTGCGATTGCTCGTGACGCTGGCGGGCGAGAAGACGTTTTTTCCCCACTTATTTAAGGCGATTTGGTCTCCAGTGGATAAAGTCTGCTGATTGGCCAACGCCTCCAGCGGCGCAAGCAGGATCAGTTCGGCGGACGGAGCGATATAAGGTTTTTTTACAGTTTTCATCATGCTGATTCACTCCGTTTACGGGTTGAAGTCCAGATCGGGCAGGAAATTTTTGAGGATCGCCTTCTGCTCAGGAGTAAGGCCCTCGGCGTTCTTCCAAGCATCCTCAAAGCTCCACAGTTTCGGTTCGCTATCCTGCGTTCCGTTATTTTTGAACATTGCCTGCGCGGTGGCGGAGATCTTCTCGGTATAGGCAGTTTTATCGGTCGAATTCCTATCGAAGGAACGTTTCAGGTACACCTCGAAGAGAAAGGCGTCACCACTGCGAACGACTTTGCTCGTGCTCTCCTTTCCATCAGCGGGCATATCGGGAATGACCGTATCGGCAGTAAACACATACTTGTCTTCACCGAGTTGCTTGCCTTTTCCATCCTTCAGGGTAAAGCCCAGAGACGTCAGGTAATCCTTTGCGGCTTTGTCGCCTTGGAACTTGCCGATGAAGAACAGCGCACACTCCGGGGCCTTCAGCTCAAAGCGGTAGCCGGTGACGGAGATGTTGAAGCGGTGGAAGGACAACGTCGAGGTCGTGCCTTCCGTCCCCGAAATGGCAACATAGCGATCGTAGGTATCACCCGGCGTCTGGTAGGTCGGGGCGCAGCCCGTTACCGTGCCGACGATCTTGCCCGTCGGGGCGGTAGTATAGTCCGCCTTCGCAGAGCTGTCCATGCCGTAGAGCTTGTAAGCGCCCGATACCGAGATATCGCCTGTCACCGTGCGGCCGTTCAGGTCGAGATAGATATCCTTGGTGATGTTGTTGATATCCTCGGTGGTGTTGTGCAGCAGCTTGATGTAGGTGGTGCCGCTGCTGTTTTGCGAGAATTTATTCACGGCGGCTTGCAGGGTGGGATATTCCGTCGGCGTGCCGTTGCTGTCGATGATCGCCGCGGCTTGCAGGTTCTTTACCCATGTGCCGCCGCCGCAATCCTGGCATTTGCAGTAGGTAAAGGTTTCACCGGCTTTGGCAGTACTGGTTTCGGTGTAGGGCTTATCAACGCTGGCGTTTTTCAGCTTGGCGGCGGTGATGGGGATAGTCACCGCCTTATTGCCATTTGCATTATATTGGTAGGTTGCGGTCGCCGTGCCGGGATTGCCCTGCTGGACATATTTGCCGGTTTTGTTGCTGCTGCAAATGTCAGCGCCGCCTTTGGTGGTGTAGATGGCGCCAATAGCCGTTACACTGCCGTTCACATCCATCTTCGCATCAACCAAGTCTTTATTGGTGCGGTTGTATGCCTTACCCGGCGCATAGGCCACCGACTTAAACTTGCAGGGGCCCCAGACGAAGTTGTCGGAGTTCCACTCGTCGCTGTCATAGAAATAGATATTCTTCCCGTTTGCAACCGTCAGGCCAGCGCCCTCGGCAATATTGACCTCAACGCCCGCCAACAGAGCCGCATCCTGATTGATCGTCACATTGCCGGACTGGATATTGATAGTAATGTTGTTGGTGATGGGCAATACGTACTTTGCAGAGTTGACATCCATGCCTGCAAGCTTCAGCGACAACGTGTTCAATGCCGCTTCGCCGTTTACCGTAAATACAAGACGGTCTGTCTTTTCATCGTAATCCTTAGTAAAGCTGCCAGATTCCACTTTGAACATACCGGTGTCGCCAATGAAATTAATAGCAGTAGTATATGTGGTGCTCGATGCGTAAACGCCGCTGTAAACCTGTTCGTTCGCACCGGCATTCAACGTCAAGGGAACTTCGATGTTTTGTACGAAGTACTGCGAAAATGGGAACACCTCATGGTGCATGCCGATAGATGCGCTGCCGCCGCGGAAGTCTGCGATCTGATAGAATTCGTACACCGTAGCGCCGGATTCCGCCAGAACAGAGCCGCTGCCGGAGATAAAGCCCCAAGCATAGAGCTTGCCACCGTTCTTGACCGTGATGGAGCTGTTATCCGCCATTTTGATATAGCCGTAATCACCCACGGGACGTCCCTGCTGACCGCCGCCAGCTGCAAAATACCTGCCGCCCAAGCTGATGGCGCCATTGACGGTAATGGACGTGCCTTCGCTCATCGTCAGCGTCCGGAACGGCTTAGACGCCGGAGTCGTCTGAATCGCCGCAGGAGCATCCGTATACAGTGTCCCTGCCGCGTCGAAGGGGATCAACAGCGTGATTCCAGCCGGAATGGTATAGGTACCGCTGATAGAACCATCGGTCGCCAAGATAATTCTGGACTGGCCGTTTGCCTGCGCATAGGAAACCGCATCGCCCAGATCGTCAAACGGTTGTCCTCCGGTTTCAAACAGGGCCGCCGCTTTACTTGCGAATCGCGCCGTGATGGTACGGTTACTGTCAAAGTATAGCGCGGTCTTGTCATCGGTGTTGATGCACTTTCCGCTGTCCACATCGTACCAACCCATAAAGCGGTAGCCCTCCGCCGGGGTCGCCACGACCTGATAAGCGGTCATGGAGCTTTGCGTTTTGCCGTATTCCTCGGTAATGAGTTTTCCGTCTACTGTATAAGTACCGTTTTCAGCAGGCACGAAAGTCGCAGTTGCATTGACATCGCTTACCAGAACCACGTTGGTAAGGGTGATCTTCGTAGCAGCACTGGTGCTGCCAGACTTGATGTATACTTTAACGCTCTCGTTTGCCGCCAGTTCCTTGGTAAAACTGGCACCCGAAGAAACCTTGCTACCATCCACCTGAATGGTTCCGTTGTTCTGCTCAATGGTATAGTCAAAGGAAAGGGTTGCTGTTGTCGACTTCTTATTTCTAATTTCCAGCGTGGAGTCGTAGTGCGTAGTGCCACATCCGCTTGTGCTGGTAGCTGCGCCGTTAATGCTCGTACCATTGGCCGACCAAGCGTCGTCCGCGTCACCGCTAAAGCTCAAGCCGATGTTTTCATCGGCTAAACCGTTCACGTCTCCGCTGGTCGCCGCAAGTGCCGGCAGCGTCATCGCCGGAAGCATCGTCAGTACTGTGACAAACGTCAGGAGCAGCGACACAAAGCGCCTGCCAATTCGTTTAACCATTCCGTCGTCCTCCAGTTTTTTTCTCTTTCTTTTGTAATTCGCCGTAAATGCTGATGCCGATCCCCAGCGACAGCAGTGCCCAGAGATGGGAGATGTGCAGGATGCTGTCCGCCCGGCTCGAGACGCGGAGCGTCTCGGTCACGAAGCGGAAAATGCCGTAGGAGATCATATAGATGGGGTAGATCATGCCCCGCGCGCTGCCGGAGAGCACCTTGCGCCACAGCCGTGAGAGCAGGATGACATAGAAGAGCAGCTCCAGCTCGCGTGTGGGGAAGCGCAGATGCGTCAGCCCCTCGATGGGGATGTGCGCCCCCAGACAGCATCCTGAAATCATGCAGTTCAGGCGGGCGCACATCAGCGTGAATACAAGGCAAATCGTGAACACATCGAACACATCCGCCGCGCTGCGCCCGCTGAGCTTTGCAAACGCCCAGTAGACGAGGGGCATGAAGAACACCGCGCCGAACAGGCTCATATTACCCATCGCGCCCATATCAAACGCCTCAAGCACCGCAAAGGCCTTGACACTGAAAAGCCCGATGAAGATATGCCCTACCGCAAGCGCAAGCGCCGCAAGGCGGCGATCCAGCCGCAGCCGCTCGCGGCAGCGCCACAGCCACCAATAGGTGAACGCGGCGCTGACCGTGAGGAGCACGGCAAGACTGTGGTCTGACAGCCATGAGCCCAGATCCATCTTTACTTCTTGGAATTCAGAACTGCCTGCAGCAGGGCAAGCGCCTGATCGTCGTTAAATGCGTTGTTGTTGGAAATATCGAATTGAACATTGTAGTCGTCGATGATCCGCATTGCGCCAAGATAGCCTGCCATATCAGATTTTGCGCCCTTTTTCTCGGATTTCGCATATTCCCCGAATTTCTCATCCTTGAACATCATCGTTGCTAAACTCATAACACTCAAGTGGGTTTTACCATCTTTATCCGGTTTGTCGGCGGTAATACCCATAGGAGGGATCTCCATTGCTTTCTTAAACTCATCACTGGCAAGTCCGGAATTTGCATAACCGAGCATGGTGCCGTACATCACTGCAGCCGTAGGCAAGATACCGCCGTTATTTTTTGCAACGCCCATTATAGCCTGGAGAGGATCGCTCGGGTTCATGTCCAAAAGATCGCTATAGAGCTGATCTGCCTTCATATCCTTTGCTTTGGAGGCGACATAGAGGACGGTGGCGTTAGAAAGTTGCGTAGCGCTTGCCTTGCTGAGATCGCCGCCCAGCTGATTTGTTAGAAAGGTTTTGAAGTCAGCAATATCTTCGGGGGTTCCCCCGAGCGTTTTCAACTTATCAGCGATCTGATCAACCGCCGCTTCCCCCTCTTTATCGCCAAACCAATCGGCGAACAGGCCAGAAAGGTTATTGGCGGTATCTGCCAGTTTCTTTTCTTTGCCGCTCAGATTGGACTGCATTAATTTTTCAAGATTTGCCTTCTGATCATCATCCAGCTCGACCGACTGAGCGGGCAGGGCGATGATTCCGTAAGTGCCGTTCGCGTACTTATCCGTGCGGTATTTCACCGTATTTTGCCAGCCTTCGCCGAAGGCGTTTTTCATCCACTTCTCAACGACACTCGCGTCGCCGGAAGTGCCAACAGCCTCGACATGTGCGTCCGTCTTAGTGACGATCACGCGGCCCGTCACGCCGGGGTTCTCATACTTGCCGATCTCACCGGCGTACAGGATGTTCTTATACAGCGTCTCGTCCAGACCCTCGTTGGTGCGCTTAATGTAGCCGCCGTAGCCCACCGTGCCGATGCCGGCCAGAATGCCGATGATCGCGATGACCACAATAAGCTCCACCAGCGTAAAGCCTGCGCTGCCGCGCAGCTTGTTTCCCACTTGCTTTTTCATGTTGTATCCTCCTCAATATATTTGTTTTCTTTTTGAGAATTATATGAACAGATGATTACTCTGTGGTTTCCTTTCCTGTCTTCCAGTTCAGCACGCCGTAGCCCACGATGCGCGAATCCCCCAGAGAGTAGCGCTGGACGGCGACCCTGCCGCCGCTGTTGCCCTCGATGGTGTAAAGGAAACCGCCCTTCACGCACAGCACCGCGCCGACGTGGTCGGGGTCGCTGCCCCCGTCCCAGTCAAAAAAGACGTAGTCGCCGGGGATGGGCATATTGTTGGCGTCATTGGGGTTGCGCCACTTGTTTTTTTGCGCCTTGAAATCCGCCATGCCTTTGTCCACGTCTGCGAATCTGGGCGGATCGCCGTTGATGGAGGCTTTCTGCTGATCGGCTGCCCACGAGAGGAAGCAGCCGCACCAGGGGGTGTATTGGTTCCAGCGGGGGTCTCTCGCGTAGCCGCCGATGTACCATTCGGAGAAGTAAGTGTAAGTGCTGTCGCCGCTTTTGATCTCTCCCCTGCTGTCGTACTGGTCGGCAAGCTTTTGCAGAAACGCAAAGCGCGCCGCCTTTTCCATCTCGGTCAATGTAGCGGAGTCCGGCAGGGTCGGCGGGTCTTTCAGGATATCTTCCGCCTCTTCTCTGCCGACGCTGTCGCCCTCGATCCCGGTGCGGCAGAAGACGGAGGTGCTGTAGCTGTGCGCCGCGGTCGCGAAGGTGAAGGTCACGAGGCTGCCGTCCAGATCGACCCGCGCGCCGCGCAGGTTGTCCAGCAGCACCTGATCGCCGCTCGTGCCGCTCGTGAGCGTTCCGCTGTTGTAGCGCAGCAGCACCGCGCCGGGAGTGCCGTCGGCAGTCTTTCCCTGTAGCTGCCAGCCGTCGGAGAGCGGCTCCACGCGGTAGATCTTGCCGCTGGCGGAGAGATCCTCCAGCGCGGAGAGCACGATGCGCACGGTCTGCTGCTCGCCCGCCTCCTTCTGCGTTGTTTGATGCACCCGCAGTCCGAGCAGCATCAGCGACGCTGCGGCTGCCAGCACGATGGAGCTGACAGCGACGGTCACCAGCAGCTCGACCATGGTAAAGCCGCTGTTGTTTCGTTTCATCCGCTCGCCTCCCCTTCCGCTGTCAAGTGGGTGATGGTGTAGGTGATGTAGTGGTGCGTGGCCTTGCTGACCTTAGCGGTGTACTTTATGACCTCTTTGGTCGTTCCGTCGGGCAGCGTTATCGGTTGTTTCTGATGCGGGGTTGTGGGACACTCAAGATCCATGCGGATCTTTGTCTCGATGCGAACGGCGTCGTTCGCGTAGGTGAGGGCAAAGGTGTAGAATTTGACGTCTGTATCAGTGCCATCAGGGGTCAGGGTGCAGTCGCCGACCAAAGTGCTCAAGCGAGCAACGTATGCAGCCTTTGCCGCAGCCCTTGCCTCATCTTCCGAGTCGTATTCCTCGGAATCCCGCAAGGAGCTTACGTCCTCCGCCAGTGCCACGAATTTTTCGATCTCGCCCTCCGCCTGATAGAGCTGCCGCGTCTGGCGGATGGAGCGCTCCTGCGCCTGATAGTTTTTCAGTGCCGCGGTGCAGACGGACACGGCGACGGCGCACAGCACCAGAACGACGATGAGCACATATACCAGCGCGTAACCGCCGTTGTCTTTTCGGAGCTTTTTCATGCGCCACCGCCTTTCGGCACCGCGCGGACATAGGTTTCCACTTTAACGAGCGGCTCCGTGGGCTTATCCGACACCGTGACATGGTAATAGGGGTTGTCGCCGTCTTTTTCCGTTTTGACCGTCACATTGGGGAACGCACCTGCGCGGTAGTTATCGCTTGCCTCCGTGACGCCGTTCTTCATCAGGGTCTCCACGGCGGTACGGACGTTCAGATGGGCTTCCATTACGGCCTGGCTGTGGGCGTTGATCCGTCCTGCCAGAATCAGGCTCGTGCAGATGGGCGCGGAGATCAGGCCGATGATGGCGATCGCCACGGCGACCTCCAGCAGCGAAAAGCCCGCTGTTCTCTCTTTCCCGATCTTTTTCATGCCTTGTCTCTCCCAATGGGTCAGTTGAAAATGTCCGTCTTACCGGTCGCGGGCGGCGTTACGCCCGGTTCCTCATAGGTGTTCTGAGCGGACGGCATCAGATACAGCGTCAGGGTCATCTGGCCGTCCAGCAGCTTCTTTTCGCTGTCGTAGTTGAAGGTGGCATACCGGATGGAGGTAATGCGCTCATCCGTTGCCAGCGCGTGCACCATGTTCTTGAACTCCTGATAGGAGGCGTGATAGTACACCGTCAGGTTCAAGCCCTCAAGGAGTGCGCCATCGCTCAAGGCCTGCATCGGCGTGATCTCACCGAAAGAAAACTCGATGTCGCCGCCGCTCCCGAAGCGCTGAAGGAAAATATCGTGCAGTTTCTGGGTGTAGCCCAGTTCCTTACTGCCGGTCCCCAGCGTTTTTTCCAGATACAGCAGGTAGAGGAGCTGATCCTCTTCCTGCATCCCGGCGGGGAACTTGTCGTAAAGCGCGGCGCGGCTTTCCTCGATCGCGGCCTCTGCCGGCTCAAGCTGATCCTGCACGTCCTTGTACATCTCGTTTTCGACGATGGTGGTTTGCAGCGCGGTGATCTGAGCATTTAACTGATCCCGCTCCATGACGTAAGCTTCACTGCGGGGGCGGTAGCCCAGAACATACACCAGAACGGCGACCAACAAGAGCAGGACTGACAGGACAGCCTTCCAGTTTCTACCGATCACTTTCACTGGCCCACCTCCACTTTCTCCACCTTGGCGTCGCGATCCAGACCCTTGCGCGTCTGCTCCGCCTGGATCAAGGACTCGTCATAGGTCAGCACGACCGTCAGGTAATAGCGGTTGTCGGCAGGCTTCTGCGTCTGAGAAGCGCCGGTGTTGAAGATATCCGGGATGCCTGAGCCGCCGGTTTGATTTTTGAGTTGATTCATCAGGATCCACATCAGCAGATCGTTTTCATCCATGCCCGTGTTGCCGGAGGTGCCGGATGTACCGGAGGTCTGCTGATTCTTCCGCAGCAGCGCGTTGACCGCGGCCACAGTGGCGGCATCCCGCTGGAACGCCGCGCCGCTGTTGATCTCCTTTTGGAGCATCGCAAGGTCGAGCGCGGTGTTGACCGAGCGGAGCTCGCCCATTTCCTTGGCAAGATGGAGCGCAAGCTTGCCACTCAGCGTCTGATTCTGCCGAATGAGCGCGATCGCTGCGTTGACATTCGTCTTGTTGTCGGTCAGGATATTCAGCAGGTTCGGCAGATATTTGTTCAGCATCACATCGTCGCTCTCATAGAACATGCGGTGCTGATCGGCGTTTTTCCAAATGTCGTCAAAGATCTTGTCGTACAGGATCTGGTCCTTTTCCTCACGGGCGATATCCTCGCGCATCAGCAGGAAAAACTGATACATGGCGGCAGGATCGTTTTGCAGCAGCGAGCGCAGCGCCGCCTTTTCCTGCGCGGCATTGGCGCTCTTGAGCAGGCTGTCGAGCGGGAAGGAATACTGCTGCACCGGGCCGTAGACGGCTTGCAGCGCGTCCAGCTGGTTGGAGTTCAGGTATTGCAGGCTGAGACGCAGCTTTGCAATATCGGCAGACTCAATGCCAGAAGCAGAGGACGTACTGCCGCTGCTGGGCGTGGTAGGCGTGACCGGCGTGCCGGAATTGCCGGGACGGCTCGGAACGCTGGGGGTGCTCGGCGTGCTCGGCGTCGTCGTGCCGGGGTTGCTCGGGGTGACGGGCGGGTTGGGATTGCTCGGCGTGCCGCCGGTGCCGCCTCCGGGGAGCAGACCTTGCAGGAAATCAAGGTTATCGGGGGAAATGGTCATGCCGACCTTCTCCATCATGTCGGCGTAGCTTTCGATCTTCTGGATGGTCGCTTCGTCAACGCCCGCGGCACGCAGCAGCGGGAGCACGTCCTTGATCATTTTGCCGGTGATGCCGTTTGACGCGTTGGGGAACAGCTCATCGAGGGAATAGCCGCCCTCGGTGGGAGGTTCTTCCGTACTGCTTTCCTCGGTACCATCCGTTGCGCTTTCCTCCGTGCCCGGCACGGGGGACTCCTTCCCCGCTTCCTCGTACAGCGCAGCGATCATTTTGTCCGGGGAGTAGGCTTCCCGCGGGCCGATGGTCAGGCTGGAAACGGTGTTGAGGGTCATGAAGGGCACGTCGCGCAGCGCCACGAGGAAATAAGCGGCGTCCTCCTTGCTCTGGAAGGCGACCTGCGCCGCAAGACACAACTCGGTCGTGCTCAGAGCGGTCACCGTTGACTTCTTGGGGAGCTTTGCCTCCAGCTCGCCCAGCACCAGTTCAAGGTTGTCGTTATATGTCCGAACGGAGTCGAATACGATGTCCCAGTCGGCGCTGTAAGCGTCGTACATACTCGAATAGTTGTGGTAGTTCTCCGCGCAGCCAGCATTCTGCTGGGCAAGCGCCGTCAGGCGGTCCTGCTGTGCGCGCAGACCGTCCAGCTCCGTGCTCCACGACAGCTTGGAGGTCAGCAGCAGCAGTACGGACGCCGTCAGCGCCGCGCCGCCAAGGAACACAAGACCGTACTGCCACGCGCGGTTGATGGGTGCGCGCGCGCCGGTGATGTGGTTCAGCTCCGGGTCGCCGAAGTCAAGGGCGGTGAGCGCCGCGCCCTGACAGAGCAGCCACTGCGCGCCGTAGTCGGTCTCCGCCATTTCGACGGGGACATTCAGCAGCGACGCGAGCGCCGGGGCAAGCCCCGCCTCCTTCGCCTGACCGCCGGAAAGCACGGCGCTCGTCAGGCGGGCGCGGCCGGGCATGGCGGAGAAGTAGTCGAGCACGATGCCCGCCTCATTGAGGTCGTCCTGCTGGGAATAGCCCCGCTGCAGCAGACGCTGCAGCTTCACCTGCCCGTTGTGGACGAAGGTCAGCAGCAACAGCTCGCTCTCGGCATTGATGTAGAGGCAGACGCCGTCGTCCGTATCCGCGGAGGACTTCGCGTGCTTTGGCATGGCAAAGTCCGCGTCCACGGCGGTAGCGTGGCTGTGACCGCAGAAATCGACGGCGGCAACGCTCAGCCCCATGCTGTTGGCAAGGGCGTAGTAGCGGTGGAGCATCGCGCGCGGCACCGCCCAGAGCTGCACGCGCAGATGACGCGCGTCCTCGCGCGCCTCAACGCCCACGCTCTCCCACGAAAGCTGATACTCGCCCGGGTCGATGGGGAAATACTCGTCCATATTCGCCAGCAGCATCTGACCGAGGCGCTGCTGCTTTTTCACCGCGGGGACGGTGACGCTCTCGCTGATGACCTGCGTGGAGCAGAGCGAAAAGACCACCTTGCGGCAGCGGCGGAACAGCCCCTGCCGCAGAACCGGCTCCATCGCGTCCCGCAGGGCGTCCAGCCCCACGAGCTGACCGTCCTCGACCGCGTTCGGCGGCGTGGGCAGGATGACCTGCGTGGAAATGGCGTCGCTGCCCAGCGTCATCTGGGCGATGCGGATCTCCCGCTCGGTGATCTGCACCACCAGCGCCCTGCCGCTCAGCTTTTGCTTGCTCATAAGTGTTCCCTCCCGGACTGTGGGAATGGCACAGCCGTCCCGAAGAACGGTTCTGCCCCTCCCACAGGCTCTTGTTTTTCTCTCGCGGGCAGGTCCGCGCCTGCCCTGTTTCTCTCCCGTGTTACAGCCCAAAAAGACCGAGGTACGCCGCGATGAGCCGGTCGCCCCACAGCGCCGCGACCCAGATCCCGGCGGCAAGATACGGCCCGAACGCCAGCTTGCGGGGCGCGCCGCGTTTCATGCGGACGGAGTGGATGATCGCGCCGGAGACGCTGCCGAGGATCATCGCAAGCAGGATGCGCTGCCAGCCGAGCAGCAAGCCCGCCGCCGCCATCAGCTTCACATCCCCCATGCCAAGGCCATTGCCCTTCGTCACGAACCACAGCAGGAGGAAAAAGAGGCTCACCGAGAACATGCCGATGAGATACGTTTTCCAGTGCGCGGTATCGCCTGCAAGCTGCACCGTGCCCAGCAGGAAGATCGCAAGGTTCACCCCGTTGGGGATCTCGAAGGTGCGCCAGTCGATGAGCGCCACGACCGTCAGCAGGGAGAACAGCAGCGAATACAGCACCGCGCGCAGCGGCTCGGCCTGATAGAGCCACGCCGCGAGCAGCCACGCGCCGCCGCTGAGCGCCTCCACCACGGGGTACTGGGCGGAGAGCTTCTCCCCGCAGGCGCGGCACTTCCCTCCCTGTATCAGCCAGCTTGCCACGGGAATCAGCTCATACCAGCGCAGACGGTGGCCGCAGGCCATGCAGTGCGACGGCGTTTTCACGAACTCCTCTCCACGGGGCAGACGGAAGATCAGCACGTTGCAGAAGCTGCCGACGCACAGACCCAGCGCCGTCCAGAGCAGCAGCAAAAGACAGGTCATGGGAAATCTCTCCTTTTCGCTCAGGGGTCTCCCCCGCCCGCCCGGGTGATAGGGATACCGGACGGGCAGGGCGTTGTTTCAAATTGCTTGGGGGTGG
>ERZ772831.2958-NODE-2958-length-12924-cov-3.383480_pt1 | contig 12924 bp, 11 predicted proteins | sample MGYA00580858_ERZ772831 | MGnify/ENA primary metagenome ERZ772831 (study PRJEB29015, sample SAMEA2737694) | human gut metagenome | biome: human gut; feature: human-associated habitat; material: faeces | place: China | collected 2012 ... | reverse complement strand
GCCGCCGTACCAAGAATAACCCCTGCCTGATCGGCGAGCCGGGCGTGGGTAAGACTGCCATTGCCGAGGGGCTGGCCATTCGCATTGCTAAGGGGCAGGTGCCTGCGCGCCTGGCAGACAAAGAGATCTATTTGCTGGACCTGACCGCACTGGTGGCCGGCACCCAGTTCCGTGGCCAGTTCGAGGGCCGGATCAAGGGCCTGGTGGACGAGGTGAAGGCCCAGGGCAATATTATTCTGTTCATTGACGAGGTGCACAATTTGGTGGGCACCGGCGACAGTGAGGGCACCATGAACGCGGCAAATATCCTGAAGCCTGCGCTCTCTCGCGGCGAAATTCAGGTGATCGGCGCTACCACCTTTACCGAGTATCGTAAGTTTATAGAGAAGGATGCGGCCCTGGAGCGCCGGTTCCAACCGGTGAAGATCGAGGAGCCATCCGTGGAAGACGCCTACAAAATGCTGCTGGGCATTAAGGGCTACTACGAGCAGTACCACAAGGTGCAAATTTCTGACACCTTGGTTTATAAAGCGGTGCTGATGAGCGAGCGGTATGTAACAGACCGTTACCTGCCGGATAAAGCCATTGACTTGCTGGATGAAAGCTGCACCTGCGCCAATTTGCGCAACCCGGCCATCAGCCAGGCGCAGATCCTGGAAGGTAAAAAACGGAATTTGCAGGAGAATATTGAAAATCTGTCTGAACCCACAGAGGAGGACCAGCAGATCGACTATGAGCTGATCTCCAAACTGAAAACCGAAGTGATGGCCATTGACGAAAAGCTGCCTGCTTTGCAGGAAAAGGCCAAAGACAATCAGGTGCTGGAGTCGGATATTGCCAGCGCGATCTCCATGTGGACAGGGATTCCTGCTGCAAAAATCGAGCAGGGGGATATTCAAAAACTGGCCGGTTTGGAGCCGGCGCTGAAAGCCCATATCATCGGCCAAGATGAAGCCATTGAAAAAGTTGCCGCAGCCGTGCGCCGAGGCCGCGTACAAATCAGTCCCCGCAAGCGGCCCCAGTCCTTTATTTTTGTGGGTCCCACCGGCGTAGGCAAGACGGAGCTGGTCAAGCAGTTGGCCGCCTATATGTTTGACACCCCGGACGCCCTGATCCGCCTGGATATGAGCGAGTATATGGAGAAGTTTTCTGTCTCTCGTATCATCGGCTCGCCTCCCGGCTATGTGGGCTATGACGATGCCGGGCAGTTGACAGAGAAAGTACGGCGCAAGCCTTACAGCGTGATTCTGTTTGACGAGATTGAAAAGGCCCATAAAGATGTGCTGAACATTTTGCTGCAAATTCTGGACGAGGGTCGGATCACAGATGCACAGGGCCGCACGGTGAATTTTGAAAACACCATTATTGTGATGACCTCTAATGCCGGATCGACCGACGCTGCCACTGTGGGCTTTGGCAAGTCCCAGGCGGATATGAACCGGGATGTGACCATGAAAGCCCTGGAGCGCTTCCTGCGTCCGGAATTCCTGGGTCGTGTGGACGAGGTGATCGTCTTTAACAAGCTGACCTTTGAGAACTTCCAGCGGATCGCCCGCTTGATGGTGGACGAACTGGTGCCCGGCATGCAGGACAAGGGCATTACCCTGACCTATGACGACAGTGTGCCGGTGTATTTGGCAAAGATCGCCTATGGTTCCAAGAAGAACGCCCGCGGTTTGCGTGACGCGGTGCGCCGCCAGGTGGAGGATCAGCTGGCAAGTGCATTGGTGTTCCATCAGGATCAGGACATACAGGCGATTGCTTTGACAGCAGGTGACGACGGCGTGCAGCTGCAAATCAATCCGTAAATGGAAACGGTAAGAGCAGAGAGTGTGACTTTCTGCTCTTTTTATATTGACAGGCAACCCACAGGGTTGTATCATTAAATCATAGAACATTTGTAGGAAATGGTGATATAGGATGAACAAAGAACGATTGGTGAAGACATTTATGGATCTGGTAGCACTGGATAGCCCCTCCTTTGACGAGCAGGCGGTTTGCCGTTACATTCAGGAACGATTAACTGCGCTGGGCGTGCAGGTGGCGGAAGACGACTCCGCCGCTGCCACCGGCAGTACCTGCGGCAACTTGCTGGCAACCATTCCCGGTGATCCATCGCTGGAGCCGGTGCTCTTTGCTGCCCATATGGATACGGTGGAGCCGTCCCAGGGCAAGCAGGCGGTCACAAATGAGAACGGGCGCATTACCTCCTGTGGTGATACGGTATTAGGTGCTGATGATTTTGCCGGTGTATCGGCAATCTTAGAGGGTGTGGCTTCTTTGTTAGAGAGCGGCGCAACCCATCCGACGCTGGAACTGCTGTTTACCACCGGAGAGGAGCATTTTTGCTTGGGTGCTAAGGCGTTTGATGCGGAGCGCCTGCAGTCCAAGACGGCGTATGTGATGGATTTGTCCGGCCCGGTAGGGGACTGTGCTGTGGCAGCGCCTACGCTGATTACTTTTTCCGCAGAGGTGGTGGGCAAGGCTGCCCACGCCGGTTTTGCGCCGGAGGACGGCGTGCACGCCATTCAGGTGGCTGCTGCCGCAGTTGCCAATCTTCCCAGTGGGCGATGGGGCGATGTGACGGTAAATGTGGGCACCATTACCGGCGGTCGCGCCACCAACATTGTGCCGGACAGTTGCACCGTCACCGGTGAAATTCGTGCCCTGTGCCACCAGGACGCCCTGGATCGACTCAACGAAATTCACAGCGAGTTTGTGGAGCAGGCACAGGCGGTGGACGCCAAACTGAATTTTAACCATACCATACATATTACCGGTTATCGAGTAGACACGGACGCACCTGTTGCCCAGCGGTTCAGACGAGCCTGCGAAGCTGTGGGAGTTGCGCCTCGGTTTACGGACACTTACGGCGGCAGTGACTGTAATATCCTGTCCGCGCACGGCATACAGGGTTTGGTGGTGGCTACGGCTATGAATAACTGCCACGCTGTGAACGAATACACCACTGTGGAGGAACTGTGCAAGGCAGGCCGGCTGGCGCAGGCATTAATGGAGAAGCAAGACTGATGAAGAGCCCTTTGCGTATAATCGCATTTTGCCCCAGTCTATGCTCAACGGAGAGGCGCAGACCTTGTATGCCTTTGCAGAGCAGGAGAGTAGGGAAGCGGTGGTGCTATATAATACGGAGACCATGCTCACTCCGGAGAACACCATTGAGTATATGATTTAAGTTCATTTGCTCGACGCAGCAGTCAGTTGATTAACTGGCATACCAACGGCTTCTTAACTGTGTATAATAGAAATAAAAAAGGAGACTCGCAGGAGTCTCTTTTTTGCTTTTAGATAGAATGTTCGCCCTGTCTATTGCAAGAGGCAAAGTCTTATGCTATAATAAAGTTTTAAGTTCACACACTTTTTAATGATTTTAGAAGGAGAGAAATGATGAAAAAGACTTTGTCCGTATGCCTGGCATTGCTAATGCTGCTTAGCTGCTTTGCCGTGCCTACCACCGCCTTTGCTGCAGCGCCCAAAAAGCCCACGGTGTCCTCCGTCAGCGCCGGTGCAGCTGCCTTTACCGTCAAGTGGAAGAAGGTCAGCGGCGTGACCGGATACCAGGTGCAGTACAGCACCTCCTCCAAATTTTCTTCCAAAACCAGTAAAACCGCTACGGCCAAGAAAGATAAGACTACGGCCAAGACGGTTAGCGGGCTGAAAAGCAAAACCAAGTATTATGTGCGTGTGCGCACCTATAAAACCAGAGGTAAAAAGAAAAAGTACAGCAGTTGGAGCAGCGCCAAATCCGTTACCACCAAGGTGGCGAAAGTGAACTTTAAGTCTGTTTCCGCGGAGCGTTTGGGCTTTACGGTCAAATGGAGTAAGGCGCCTTCTGTTTCCGGATACCGGGTGCAATACAGCACCTCATCTAAATTTAACAAAAAGGTGACCAAAGCGCTGAAAATCACCAACGGCAACGCCACCTCTGCCACCATCACCGGCCTGAAAGGCGGCAAGAAGTATTATGTACGGGTGCAGGCTTATGTGAATCAGGGTAAGAAGTCTTATTCCGGTGCGTACAGCGCAGCCAAGACGGTTACCACCGCCAAGGATCCGTTTAAGAAGGGCAAGTACGCCGGTGTGCAGCTGAACACCACGGCGGACGCGGTGCGCTACTACGTTAAGGCATATAATGCCACAAAGAAAGAAACCGCCAAGTATCAGAATAAAGAAACGGACGAAATCCTTACCTACTACAAACTGCTGGGCGTTAAGACTCTTGGCGCAGACAATGTGTACATTAACGGCAGCCGCAATAAGTTTATGGACAGTTATTTGGACTCCATGATCAGCGACACCAAAGTCGGTACCGGCCTGCCGCCCTGCACGGCTGTGGATAAGTCGGAAGACACAGATCTGAACGGCAAGTCTTTGGTAACCTCCCGCCTGCGGGATACGGACGTAGAAACCTTGTCGATCAAGGACAACAAAAACGGCACCGTCACCCTGACTATCAAGCCCAAATCGGTGCAAATGAGTTCTCCCGGTGTAGACGCCCAGGGCCGGTTCTTCAGCACCCTTGGCCCCATGTATGACACCTTTGACCAAATGCTCAAGCAAAATGGCGGCAAATGGACCACCGGTAATGCCAAAAAGAACTTGCATATGAATTACACCGGCGGCACCGGCACCATAACCATTAACACCTCCAGCGGCAAGATCACCAAGGCAACTTACAATATGAAGGTGAATGTTGATGTGCAGCATGTGACCATCTCCGGTATGAAGAACCAGCGTGTGCAACTGCGCGTAATCGTCAAAGACACATTTCCCATGAGCCAGGAGCTGTTCGACTCTTCCAACTTGGAGCGCCTATAAAACGATCAAAAAGCCACTGTCTGTAACAGACGGTGGCTTTTTTGCGCTGATTCGGCTTACTTATTTTCTTGCTTTTGCGGGTCGGTACTCACGGAGTTCGCATAGATCCTATGCATGCGCGCATCGTCAAAGTGTTCGTCCAGATAGGATTCAAAGGCATTACGAGGCGCTGCGCCTTTGTCTCTTTGGTCCATACGCAGTGCAGCGGATGCGGACAGAATGGCGTCAAAAATAAAAAAGATGATAAATGCCCAAGTGAGTACTTTACCTAGTTTTATAGGTAGTTTACCAATCAGCTTAGCCATAGGCGGGTAGATCAGCTTGATCCACGCAATGCCTAAAATGCCCCAAAAGATAGAGTACAGTAGGCACACTCGACCATTGATATTCAGCGGTACATTGCTGTAATCCCAGGCAACGGAACCGAACACCAGCTCTTGCCCCAGAGAACAGATATATTCCGTAACCGTGCCTACCACAAAAGACACCAGAAAGATCTTCCACCACGGAGAGTTTCTAAATTTATATAGCGCCATGGTAAGTACCACTGCACCCATACCATAGGCCACAGAAAGAGGACCGTACACCAAAGACTGTCGGCTTTCAATGTAGCCGTGGCGTATGTAGCACCACAAGGTCTCTACTAAAAAGCCCACCACACAGGAGATTAAAAACACCCATACCAGCTTATTAAAACACAGACCGGGGGCAAAGGTTCGCCTTTCTTTTTTGTTTTCATTTTGTTCGTTCGACATAAAAATACACCTCTTCAAAAAGCTTACCAACTTTTGGAAGAGATGTAAATAGGCATTCTATACGAACTGTCTAACAATGCTATACAAATAGTAACATTATAAATCCAGCTCCGCCCACACCTGGTGCAGCAGGGCAGCACCTTGATTTTTGCCGGCAATGGCTTGCAATGCCGCCGCGGAGTGGGTCCGATTGCGAAACAGACCGCGACAAAATCGGTGTAGGTACGCTAAGGGAAGCAGACAGGGCCTCCGGGTCAAATAAGGGAACTGGTAGGCCATATAATCCGCTTTTGGGAAGCAGTAGCGAAACAATGCGACCAAACGGGTAAAGGGTGTTTTGCTTCCATCTGCGGCCTTTTGCCGGGCCAGGAATACGGCACCGGTGTTGCCGTTGCCGTGACCGAACACGCCGCCGCCTAAAATCACGGCAGCGAACTTCTCTACCGTGTCTGTATCTAATGCCGGCACCGAACAGGGCAGGGGCGTATCCAGCCACTGCTTACACAGGGCAAGGATACAGCCAAAAGACCGCTCCAGCCCGCTGCGCTTGGCCAATTCCAGTACCTGTGGTGCAAGTGTCGGATCCTTGCGAAGGAGCAAGTCTGTGTCTAGCAGCATACGCACGCCGGCACCGCCGGTTTTGATGTGGTGCAGCAGGTGCAGCACGGTGTAATAAACGGCATATACCGGTTGCAGCACCCAGATATTTTTGGATTTATTGTATGCTACTGCCGGCGCAAAAGGGTTCGCCAGCAGGGCGCGCGAGCCATCGTTAATGCTTTCCAACCGTGTGTGCAGTTCAAATTCAAACCCATGCAGGGTGAGCATCACCACATCGTCGTGGGTCACTTTTTTGGCAAAGCCACGCTGTTCCAAAGTCCGTACCGCTTCTCGCTGGTGCTCTGGAGTCAGCACAATATCCGTATCGCCGCAGGTGCGCAAGGAGGGATCCGGGTAGGCTGCCGCAGTGCAGGCACCTTTCACCGTTAAGTAGGGGATTTGGGCGTCCGTTAGTGTTTGCTCCATCACCTGCACGGCCACCATACGCTTTTCGTAAGCCATTAGGGTTTGACCCATCGCTTGGCGAAAGGCCACTGCAAGGGCTTTTGGGGGACGATGATCGGTAGGAAGATCTGCCAAGATACGGCCCACAAGGCCGGTCACATTATGACTTTGCGCCAAGTTATACAGTGCCTGCCAGTCTACGTTGGGAAGGGCTATTAATTTTTGTCCGCAAACATAATCCCGCAGCAGAGAGAGAAAGACCTGTTCTGTCTGGTTCATACCGTCCTCCAAAAAGAATAAGTCCCTATTCCGCAGAATAGGGACAAGAATTAGTGAATCATTTGGCTCATGTCGTATAGCCCGGCGTCTTTTCCGCACATAAAGACGGCGGCGTTCACAGCGCCTACGGCAAAGATCTCTTTGCTTCGTGCAGAGTGTGACAAAGTAATGATCTCGTCCCGACCGGCAAAGATGATCTCATGCTCGCCTACAATGGTGCCGCCTCGCACAGCATGAATGCCGATCTCGTCCCGGGTGCGCTTTTCGCGCTTGGCGTGCCGGTCATATTCGTACTTCATGGGGTGATCGATCTCCTTGCACATGGCATCTGCCAGCATCAATGCTGTGCCGCTGGGCGCGTCGATCTTCTGATTATGGTGCTTCTCCACAATCTCAATGTCAAAGTCCGGTCCCAGTACATTGACCGCTTTCTGTGCTAAAGTCGCCAGCAGGTTAATGCCCATACTCATATTATAAGTGAAGAAGATGGGGCACTTTTCAGCTGCGGCTTCAATCTTGGCCTTTTGCTCCGCCGTGTAGCCGGTGGTGGCGATTACCAAGGGCATAGACTTGGCGGCGGAATAGGTCAGCAGATCGTCTAAGAGGGCAGGGTTGGAGAAGTCGATAATCACATCCGCTTCTTCCTGTACCTCTGCAATTGTTTTATAGATAGGGAAGTCGGCCGCCTGGGTGTTAAAATCCACACCGGCTACTACCGTGCAGTCCTCCCGACCGGCTACAACGCTGCGGATCACATGACCCATTTTGCCGTTGGCGCCGGTAATAATTATTCTCGTCATAGCTTTAAACTTCCTGTGCTTTTTATTTGATCAGGCCGTACTTCTCCAGCGTTGCCTGCATCTTCTGCTGATTGGCCTCGCTCAGGGGCACCAGCGGCATACGGCAGGGACCGGCTGCGTAACCGATGCGGTTTACAGCGTCCTTAACCGGAATGGGATTCACATCGCAGAACAGGGTCTTTGCCAGCTCAAAATAGTGATCCATCAGTGCCTTGGAGCCGTCCACATCGCCGTCCAGGTACTTAGCCACAATGTCGTGGGTTTCCTGGGGGCATACATTAGACAGTACGCTGATTACACCTTTACCGCCGCGCTCCAGAATGTCTACAATCTGGTCATCGTTGCCGCTCCAAATGTTCAGCGCGTCGCCGCACAGCTCGTGCACCTTAGCCACTTGATCCAGATTGCCGGATGCCTCTTTAATGCCGTTGATGCGGGGCAGCTTGGACAGCTCCAGCGCCGTCTCCGGCAGCAGGTTCAGCCCGGTGCGGGACGGCACATTATAAAGAACAATGGGCTTATCCGTTGCATCGTGAATCGCAGTATAGTGGGCGATCAGACCGGCCTGGCTGGTCTTGTTGTAGTAGGGGGTCACAAGAAGCAGAGCGTCTGCGCCGTATTCGCAGGCTTCCTTGCTCATTTCAATGGCGCTGGCGGTGGAGTTGGAGCCTGTACCGGCGATCACCGGCACACGACCGTTCACATACTCGATGCACCACTTGATGCACTCCAGGTGCTCGTCAACATCCAGTGTAGAGCTTTCGCCGGTGGTGCCGCAGATTACGATGGCGTCTGTACCGTTGTCAATCTGCCAGTCCACAAACCGGGCAAACTCGTCATAATTTACGCTGCCGTCCTCATGCATAGGGGTAATAATGGCAACGGCTGCGCCTGTAAAGATAGGATCCTTCTTCATATCAAAAATCTCCTTTTCGCTGTGTTATCAGTCCATATAACCCTCGGCTGCCAGCAATTCGGCCAGCAGCACTGCGCCGCCGGCAGCGCCGCGCAGGGTGTTGTGGGACAGGCATACAAACTTGTAATCATACTGTGTATCCGGGCGCAGACGGCCGATGGACACGGCCATACCGTGCTCCAGCTCACGCTCGCTGTGAATCTGCGGGCGATCCGGCTCGTTAAAGTAGTGCAGGAACTGTTTGGGCGCGCTGGGCAGCTCCAGCTCCTGGGCACGACCGGCGTAGTTCTTCCAAACCTCAATAATCTCTTCCTCAGAGGGTTTCTCACCCTCAAAGTCCATAAATACGGCGCCCAGGTGACCGTTGGTCACCGGCACGCGAATGCACTGCGCAGTAAAGGCCGGTGCATCGGCAGACACGATCTGGTCGCCCTCAATGTGGCCCATCAGCTTCATCGGCTCTTTCTCGCTCTTTTCTTCCTCGCCGCCGATGTAAGGAATCACATTGTCGATCATCTCCGGCCAGCGCTCAAAGGTCTTGCCTGCACCGCTGATGGCCTGGTAGGTGCACACCAGTACCCGCTTAATGCCGTACTTCTGGTGCAGGGGGAAGATGGCGGGCACATAGCTCTGCAAAGAACAGTTGGACTTTACGGCGATAAAGCCGCGCTTGGTGCCCAGGCGTTTACGCTGGGCGGGAATAATGTCAATATGCTGGGGATTCAGCTCCGGCACCACCATGGGCACATCCGGAGTGAACCGGTTGGCAGAGTTATTAGATACCACCGGGCACTCGTGCTTGGCATACTGCTCCTCCAGCGCGCGGATCTCATCCTTTTTCATATCCACGGCGCAGAACACAAAGTCTACCATAGAGGTGATCTTTTCTATATCTGCCTGGGCGTCATACACCGGCAGGTCTGCCATGTTGGCGGGAATGGGTTTATCCATGCACCATCTGCTGCCCAGCGCCTCTTTGTAAGGCTTACCAGCAGAGCGTGCAGAGGCTGCCAGGCACACCACCTCAAACCAGGGGTGATTCTCCAGCAGCAGGGCGAAGCGCTGACCGACCATACCGGTTGCGCCGACGATACCGACTTTGTACTTTTTGTTCATTGTGACTCTCCTTAAAAAAATGCCTTGTAAAACGCAGCATTTTGCAATATAATATCTTACAGCGCCTGCGGTGGGTAAATACCGCTTGCTTTTAGATATAATATCACTTACTATATATATATGTCAAATACTTTTGCGGAGATAATTATGAAAACTTCTGATTTTTATTACGATTTGCCCCAGGAATTGATCGCGCAGACCCCGGTGGAGCCGCGAAACAGCTCGCGCCTGATGATCTTGCACAAGGACAGCGGCGGACTGGAGCATCGGATCTTTAAGGATCTGCCGGAATATCTGCGCCCCGGTGACTGCCTGATCCTTAACGATACCCGGGTCATTCCCGCCCGTATCTACGGCGTTAAGGAAGAGACCGGTGCGGTGGTGGAATTCCTGCTGCTGACCCAAAAGGAAAATAATGTATGGGAGTGTCTGTGCAAGCCGGGCAAGCGCGCCAAGGTGGGCACCCGCTTTAACTTCGGCGAGGGCAAACTCTACGGCACGGTCATTGAGATACAAGAGGACGGCAACCGGCTGGTGCAATTCGACTGCCAGGGGAATATTTATGCGGTGCTGGACCAGATCGGTCAAATGCCTCTGCCGCCGTATATTAAGGAAAAGCTCCAAGATAAGGAGCGTTATCAAACGGTGTACAGCCGGGAGTTAGGTTCCGCTGCGGCGCCTACCGCCGGACTGCACTTTACCCCACAAATGCTAAAGGATATTCAGGCCATGGGCGTCAATATCGGCTATGTAACATTGCATGTTGGGCTGGGCACCTTCCGTCCGGTTAAGGTGGAAGATGTAACCAAGCACAAAATGCACACGGAGCACTACCACATGCCGGCAGAGACGGCGGAGCTGATCAACCGTACCAAGGCAAACGGCGGTCGGGTGATTGCTGTTGGTACCACCTCCTGCCGCACCATTGAGTCTGTGGCAACCAAGAACGGCTGTATTTGCGAGGATGACGATAACACCAGCATTTTTATTTATCCCGGGTATGAATTCAAGTGCATGGATGCACTGATCACCAACTTCCACCTGCCGGAGAGCACGCTGATCATGCTGGTTAGTGCTTTTGCCGGATTTGACCACATTATGCACGCTTACAATACCGCCGTGGCGGAGAAGTACCGCTTCTTCTCCTTTGGCGACGCAATGTTTATCTGCTGACGGAGAGAAAGTATGGCAAAATATACCTTATTAAAAAAAGAAGGCAACGCCCGCCGCGGCACCTTTGAAACGGTGCACGGCACGGTACAGACGCCGGCGTTTATGAATGTAGCTACCGCTGCGGCCATTAAAGGCGGTTTGTCCACCGAGGATCTGGAGCATATCGGTTGTCAGGTCATGCTGTGTAACACCTATCATCTGCATGTGCGCCCCGGGGACGATCTGGTGGCGGACATGGGCGGTCTGCACCACTTTACAGACTGGAAGCGGCCGATTTTAACAGACAGCGGCGGGTTCCAAGTATTTAGTCTGGCTAAGTTGAACCAGATTAAAGAAGAGGGCGTCACCTTCCATTCCCATGTAAACGGCAAGAAGATCTTTATGGGTCCGGAGGAGAGCATGCAGATCCAGTCCCATCTGGCATCTACGATCGCCATGGCTTTTGACGAGTGCGTGGAAAACCCGGCCACTTACAACTACGCAAAGCAGTCCTGCGCGCGCACGCTGCGCTGGCTGGAGCGCTGCAAGGCAGAGATGGAGCGATTGAATGCCTTGCCGGGCACCATTAACAAAGACCAGCTGCTGTTTGGGATCAACCAAGGCTGCACTTACGACGATCTGCGGGTATGGCACATGCAGGAGATCGCTAAACTGGACTGCGACGGCTACGCCATCGGCGGTCTGGCAGTAGGGGAGCCGGCCGAGGATATGTACCGCATTATCAGCGCCGTAGAGCCGTATATGCCGGCGGACAAACCCCGGTATTTAATGGGCGTCGGCACGCCCGGTAATATTTTAGAGGGCGTCAGCCGCGGCGTAGACCTGTTTGACTGCGTTATGCCCTCCCGCAACGCCCGCCACGGTCATCTGTTTACCAAGGACGGCATTATCAATTTGAACAACGCCAAGTATGCCCGGGACGACAAGCCGATTGATCCCAAGTGCGATTGCCCGGTGTGCCGCCGGTACAGTCGGGGTTACATTCGCCATCTGCTCAAGGCAGGGGAGATGCTGGGCATGCGTCTGGCGGTTATGCACAACCTGTATTTCTACAATCACCTGATGGAGCGCATCCGCGAGGCGCTGGACAACGGCACCTTCCAGCAGTTCCACGATACCTATGTGCATAAACTTGACACCCGCATCTGATTTTTTGACAAAACGCTTGCACAATGCACACTGATTCGATATAATAGAAGAAATCGTTTATTTTAAGGAGTATACCCGCTATGATTCAGTTTTTGAGTGCCACTGGTTCCGCCAGCATGACCGAGACCCTGTTTACGCTGCTGCCGATGATCCTGATCATCGTCTTCATGTTCATTCTGATCTATCTGCCGCAGAAGCGCCAGGACAAGAAGGACGCCGCTATGCGCAGCTCCATCGAAATCGGCGATAAGGTTTCTACCATCGGCGGTATCGTCGGCATCGTCTGCGCCATTGCGGACAAGGATGACACCCTCGTCATCGAGACCGGCAGTGACCGCACGAAGATTCGCTTCCGCCGCTCCGCAATCTCCTCTGTGGAGAAGCTGGACACCGGTAAGGACAGCAAGTCCACCCCCGTCAAGAAGTAATTGACATAAAACCCACGCCCCCTTGCATAGTGTTGACTGTGCAAGGGGGCGTTTTATTATGGCTAAAAGTATTTCTCCCAATCTGCCCAGACGCCGCAGCCGTCCGCGCGGACAGATACCCGCAGCCGACGGCGAGCACGGCGCTGCACAGCGTGCACAGCAGCATTTCTCCGCCGACGGACAGAATATCGCCCGTGCTGCTGCCGGGCGTTTTGATGAGCTTGGTGAGCTCGGTCATATAGTCCGGCAGCCGCAGGTCAAAATAGACCTGCCCGACGACCAGGACCGCGCAGAGCAGCGCCATCAGCGCTTCGCGTCTGCGCATACGTTTGAGTAGCTGGATCATGGGTTCTGGATCTCCGTTCTTTTGGATTTTTCGGCGCGGATCTGCTCGATATTGCGGTCAAAGATGGCGACGCAGCGGCGGAAGTGCGCCAGATCTTCCGCGCTCAGCCCCTCGGCCAGCC
>ERZ772831.2952-NODE-2952-length-12937-cov-4.011023_pt1 | contig 12937 bp, 12 predicted proteins | sample MGYA00580858_ERZ772831 | MGnify/ENA primary metagenome ERZ772831 (study PRJEB29015, sample SAMEA2737694) | human gut metagenome | biome: human gut; feature: human-associated habitat; material: faeces | place: China | collected 2012 ... | reverse complement strand
GGGGCGAAATAGATGAAAAAACCGGCGGGAAGCATGAGCTTCCCGCCGTTTTTTTTCATGGTTTCAGTCTAACGGAGTTCAGGCTTCGAACGGGTCGACGTGAAGAATCGTCTGTTCGCGGTCAGGACCGGTCGACACGAGAGCGATCGGGGCGCCGGCGACTTCGGAGAGGCGCGTCAGGTACTGACGGGCGGTCTCGGGGAGTTCATCCCACTTCGTGACGCCGAAGGTGCTCTCCTTCCAGCCCGGGAATTCTTCGTAGATCGGTTCGCATTCGGCGACGGCATCGGCGCCGGCGGGCATGATCGCGATCTCTTCGCCGCGGTACTTGTAGCCCACGCCGAGCTTGACGGTTTCCATGCCATCGAGGACGTCGAGCTTCATGACGGCGAGGCCGGTGAGGCCGTTGATCTGAACGGCGCGGCGCAGGGCGGCACCGTCGAACCAGCCGCAGCGGCGGGGACGGCCCGTGACGGCGCCGAACTCGCAGCCCTTTTCACGGAGCATCTGGCCGACTTCGTCGTGAAGTTCGGTCGGGAACGGACCTTCGCCGACGCGGGTGCAGTAGGCCTTGGTGATGCCGAGGACGTAGTTGAGCATGTGCGGACCGACGCCGGCGCCGGCGCAGGCAGAGCCGGCGACGGTGTTGGAGCTCGTGACGTACGGGTACGTGCCGTGGTCGATGTCGAGCATCGAGCCTTGGGCGCCTTCGAAGAGGAACTGCTTGCCTTCGGCGCACTGCTGATGGAGTTCGGCGGAGACGTCGCAGACCATCGGACGGAGGCGCTCGGCGTAGGAGAGCATGTGGTCGATGACTTCGTCGGCGTCAAGCGGCTTGGCACCAAGGTAGTTTTCGAGAACGAAGTTGTGATACTTCAGGACGGAGCGGACCTGCTCGACGAAGCGTTCCTTGTCGAAGAGGTCGGCGACGCGCAACGTGCGGCGGGCAATCTTGTCCTCGTAGGCGGGGCCGATGCCACGGCCCGTCGTGCCGATCTTCTTGTCGCCGGCAGCGGCTTCGCGGGCATGGTCAAGGGCGACGTGGTACGGCATGATGAGGGCGGCGTTGGCGGAGACGCGCAAACGCTTCTCAACGTTGGGCACGCCGATGGCGTTGAGTTCGTCGACTTCGCGGAAGAAGGCTTCCGGAGAGAGGACGACGCCGTTGCCGAGGTAGCAGACGGACGTGGCATGCATGATGCCGGACGGAATGAGACGGAGAATGGTCTTCTTGCCGTTGATCACGAGCGTGTGACCGGCATTGTGACCGCCGTTGAAGCGGACGACGCCGGCGACCTTTTCGGTCAGCCAGTCAACGATCTTGCCCTTGCCTTCGTCGCCCCACTGAGCGCCGACCACAACTACATTCTTGGCCATGAGATTACCCTTAATGAACAGATTGACGGCGGATCCGAGCCGCCCATTGGCTGCCCGCAGAAGCAGGGAAGCAGCTGCGGGCTTGAAATGGATTGAGAGCGGCGACGCAGGCCCGCTGCAGGCGACCGCAAAGTCTGCGGGCACGGCGGAAGCCGACAGGGCTTGGTACCCGCCGGCGGGGCGTCGTCTCTCACACGAATCGTAAGTTTAGCAAAATGCGCGCGCCGCTCCCGAATCAGGGTCCGAAAAACCACTTAGACGCCTTCGCCGAGCGCAACAAACTCAGGGGGCGGATACCTCAAAGCATCCGCCCCCTGAAGGACAGTGTCCCAATTCAACTCGGCTCGAACGGCTTTGAGAGCCGAGGACCCGATCCTGAATCAGCGGATCAGACGATCCAGATGATCGCCAGTCCGAGTGCGACGAGCAGAAGGCCCGTGATGCGCAGCGCGCGGTCGGGCTCGTCGAGGAATCGGCTTATCGACTCCTTCCAGAAGCCCGGGGCCACCATCGGCGTGAAGCCCTCGATGACGAGGCCCCACCCGAGCGCGAGCATCATGACGTCGAGCCTGCTCATTGCGCCTTTTCCGACTTGAAGTAGCGGAAGAAGTCGGCGGACGGATCAACGACCATCACGTCGTTCTTGTCGGCGAAGCTGTCGCGGTAGGCCTGCAGGCTGCGGTAGAAGCGGGCGAACTCGGGATCGCGGCCGAAGGCCTCGGCGTAGATCTCGGCGGCCTGAGCATCGCCTTCGCCCTTGACCTTCTGCGCATCACGATAGGCTTGGGCGAGGATCACCTCGCTCTCGCGGTCGGCGGAGGCGCGGATGCGCTCGGCCTGGGCGGCGCCCTTGGAGCGTTCCTCGCTCGCGACGCGCTTGCGCTCGGCCTCCATGCGGCGGTAGACAGACTCGGAGATCTCGGGCGTGAAGTCAACGCGCTTCATGCGCACGTCAACGATGCCGATGCCGACGTCGCGCACGCGTTCCTGAAGGAGCTGCGAGATTTCGACCATGGCCTTGTCACGCTCGGAGGACGTGATCTGGTTGACGGTGCGCTTGTTGACGACCACGTTGAGCACGTCGCGCAGAAGTGCGGAGACGCGGTTCGCGGCAGCGGGTTCGGAGCCCTGGAAGGAGACCCAGTAGAGGCGCGGATCCTCGATGCGCCACTTGACGAACGTATCGATCAGAAGGTTCTTCTTTTCGGACGTCTGGACGAGGTCGGCGCCGGCCGCATCAAGGTTGAGGATGCGCTTGTCGAGGTAGACGATGTTCTGCAGGGGCGGCGGGAGCTTCACATGAAGGCCGGGCTCGGAGATCACGGTCTTGAGTTCGCCGAGGGCGAAGACAAGAGCGTACTCGCGCTCGTTCACGGTGTAGACGCACATGCGGAGCAGGCCGGCCGCCACGAGGACGGCGATCAAAAGCGTGGAGAGTTTCTTCATGGCTGTCGTCCTTTAGCGGCGGTCGCGGAGCATGCGCTGATATTCGTCGCCGGGAGCGGCGGAAGAAGTCGTCGGCTGGGCGGAGCCCGTCGTCTCGACGGCGCTCTGGGCGGCCGTGACGCCGTGGTCGGCGAGCGCGGCGGCCTCCTTCTGGGCCTGAATCATGGCGTCGGACTTCGTGTTGTTGACGATCTTGTCGAGCGGCAGGTACAGCAGGTTGTTGCCGCCCTTGGCGTCGACGTAGACCTTGGTGACGTTCTTCATGACGTCGCGCACGGTGTCGACGTAGAGTCGGTCGCGCGTGACTTCAGGAGCCCTGGCGTACTGGGACTGCAGGGCGGAGAAGCGGTCGGCATCGCCTCGGGCGGTCTCGACGATGCGGGCCTGATAGCCGAGCGCCTCTTCCTTGAGGCGTGCGGCGGTACCTTCGGCCTTCGGGATGACGGCGTTGCGGTAGGCCTCGCCGAGGTTGATCGAGCGCTCGCGGTCCTGACCGGCCTTGACGGCGTCGTTGAAGGCGGCCTGAACCTGCTGGGGCGGCTGGGCGTTCTGGATGGCGACGCTCATGACCTCAATGCCGGAGGAGTAGCGATCGAGCATGTCCTGCATCGACTTCTTGACGGCCTCGGCGATCTCGGCCTTGCTTTCGAAGAGGACGCTGTCCATTGCCTTGCGGCCGACGACCTCGCGCATGGCGGACTCGGCGGCCTGCGTCACGGTGAGGTCGGGCTGGCGGATGCGGAAGACGTAGTCGCGCGCGCCGTCGCCCGGCTTGATGCGGTACTGGACGGTGAACTGCACGTCGACGATGTTCTCGTCGTCGGTGAGCATCAGGGCTTCGCGCAGACGGTCGGAGCGGCCGGCAAAGCCGATTTCGGTCGTGCGAACGCTCGAGACGTCGACGATCTGCACGTCCTGAATCGGCATCGGGAGATGCCAGCGGAAGCCGGCGGCGGTCGTCTCGGCATAGCGACCGAACGTGGTCACGATGCCGCTCTGGCCTTCGGGCACGATGTAGAAGCCCGTGGCGCCCCAGGCGAGAACCGCCAGGCCCACGATCACGGACATGCCGATGCCCGCCCCCTTGCGGCCCGCAGGCAGATTGGGACGCTTGCCGCCGAAGCCGCCGAGGCCTCCCATGCCGCCGAAGATGCCGCGGGCGCCCGTCGGGCGGTCGGCGCGGTCGTCACGACGGTCGTCGTCGCCGTAGCGGCGGGCCTGAGGACGCTCGACACGCTCGTCGTCACGATCCTCGTCACGACCGTAGCGGTCATCACGCTCATCCACATCGTCGCGGGAGAAGTCGTCTCGGCTGCGAAGGTCGGGATGACGGCGGTCCTCCTTCCTGTCGCGGCCCGTTGCGCCGTGCAGAAGTTCGGAGAATTCCTTCCAGAGACGGTCGAGATCGTCCATCCCGTCGTTGTCATCGCGTCGATCGCCGCGGCGGCGGTCGTCGCGGCGGTTGTCGTCACGTCGGTCATCGTCCTCGTCGGGACGACGGGGCGGCTCTTCGTCGGCGGAACGATCGTCCCTGCGCGGCTCCTCGTCGGAGGAGCGGCCCCAGCGGGGGTCATTGAGCGGCATATGCGTTGCTCCAGTCAGCAATGTTTGTCTTTGAATGGCGTGTCGGCGGGTCTGCGCAGGACTCTGCTGAAGACTCCCGAACTGAATCTTTCATTTTAATGACTTTTGTTGCATGCCCGACTCGCGGGCAAGCTTCTTTACAACTACCGGCCTCGCACACAGCAATCCGAAAGCGCCTTTTCATCAGTAAGATAGGCGTTTCCAATCAGCAACCGGCAGGAACACCTCAAGCAGTCGCGCGCACGGAACACGTCCGAAGGATCACCAAAAGCGGCATCTCCTCCGCATGCCCAGTGGCAGAGGGTAAACGCTTAGCGACGTTTTAAGGCGTCTCCATTATGATTTGCAGGCGAGCGCGAAGCTTTCCCTTCCCGCGCAGCAAGGAAAAAAGCGGCTCAAGACCGCCCCCTTACTCCAAAACAACCAAAGGACTTGTATCATGACCCCCGAAAAAACGACCGAACAGGCCGTCAATGAAAAGGTCGGCATCGGCGCGTATCTCTCGCTCGCATTTGCCGTCGTCTTCTTCTCCGGCCTCTGCGCCTCCTCTCAGTGGTGGGGCGTCTTCGACTTCACGACCGTCAACGGCGGCTTCGGCCGACTCGTAAGCGGCGTCACCGAACAGGGCGACGCCATCAAGACGGCCATGGCCAACTTCCGAGGCAAGGGCGGCTCCGGCGCCATCGACGGCTTCATGTTCGCTCTTTCCCTCGTTCCGACGGTGATGTTCGCCCTTGCGATGATCACCGTCTTCGAGCACTACGGCGCCCTCAAGGCCGCCCGCAAGATCCTCACCCCGGTTCTGCGTCCGCTCATCGGCATCCCCGGTTCCGCCGCTCTCGCCCTCATCGCCTCGATGCAGTCGACCGACGGTGGTGCCGCCCTCACCCGCCAGCTCAAGGACGCCGGCGAGCTCACGGAATCCGAGACCAACACGTTCGCCGCGTTCCAGATGACGGCCGACGCACCGATCACGAACTTCTTCTCCTCCGGCGCCGTACTCTTCACACTCGTCGCTGCCGACGGCACGCTCGCCGTTCCGGTCAGCCTGGGCCTGTGCCTCGGCGTCATCCTGCTCGGCAAGGTTCTCTCCGCCAACATGATGCGCCTCCTCCAGATCCGCGCCTCCCGCAAGTAACCACGAACGTTAAAAACAGAAGAAGGAACAAAAATGTCCGGACATGAATCTGCTAATCCGATGGTCACCGACGTGTTCGTGAAGGGCGCCGTCCAGGGCTGGAACATCGCCGTCACCTCCACGATTCCGAACGTCCTGATGGCGTTCGTGATCATCAAGGTCCTCAACCACTCGGGCCTCCTCACGATCTTCGGCGAACTGTTCGCCCCGATCATGGCCATCTTCGGCCTCCCCGGCGAAGCCGCCGCCGTTCTCCTCGGCGGTTGGATGTCCATGGGCGGCGGCGTGGGTGTTGCCGTCTCGCTCTTTGACCAGGGGCTTCTCACCGGCGAGCACGTCGCCATCGTCGCCCCGTCGATCTACCTCATGGGCAGCCAGGTCCAGTACATGGGCCGCTGCCTCGGCGTGATCGGCATCAAGGGCTCGAACCTCTTCAAGATCATGGCTCTCCCGATCGTCACGGCCTTCGTCTCGCTCTTCGTGATGAAGCTGATCGTTCTCGCGAGCTAAGCTCTCCCGGAGCCCGCTCCAACAAGGCCGCTTCCGCGCCACAAGGCGCAGGAGCGGCCTTTTTCCTTGTACGTTCTGAACAGCCTGTGCCTCCGCGCACCCGTGCTATCCTGATTCGGACAACACTCTGGAAGGAGGGCCCATGAAGAACATCCTCGTGATCGGCGCGGCAGGCCAGATCGGCTCCGAGCTCGTCCCCGAACTCAGGCGCCGCGGCTACATGACCGTGGCCGCAGGCAGCGGTCGCACGCCGCTGACCGCCGCGCTCTCCGAAGGCGGTCCGACGGCCGTCGTCAACCTTCTCGACGCGGACGGCCTGCGCAGGACCGTCGAACACTACGCCATCGACACGATCTTCAATATGGCGGCCATTCTCTCGGCCGTGGGCGAGTCGAAGCCCATGACGGCATGGGACATCGGCGTCAATGGCGTGATCGGTCTTCTCGAGCTCGCACGCGACAAGAACCTCTCCGTCTTCACACCGAGCTCCATCGGGGTCTTCGGTCCCGAAACGCCCCATGATCCGACGCCTCAGGACACGGTCTGCAGGCCGAGGACGATGTACGGCATCACGAAGGTGGCAGGCGAGCTGCTCTCCGACTACTACAGGGCGAAGTACGGCGTCGACGCCCGAAGCGTCAGGTATCCGGGCCTCATCTCCCACGTGACGCCGCCCGGCGGCGGCACGACCGACTATGCGGTCGACATCTACTGGAAGGCAGTCGAGCACGGCCGCTACGCCTCTCCGCTCGCCGAAGGGACGAGGCTGCCGATGATGTTCATGGCCGATGCGCTGCGCGCTGCCATCGAGCTGATGGAGGCCGATGCCTCAAGACTCCGGCACTTCAACAGCTTCAACGTGGGCGCGATGAGCTTTGCGCCCGAGGACGTGGCGGCGAGCATCAGAAGGCGGATGCCCGGGTTCGAGCTCACCTACGAGGTGAATCCCCTGCTGCAGGGCATCGCCGAGAGCTGGCCTGACGCACTTGACGACACGACGGCGCGCGAGGAATGGGACTGGAAACCCGAGTACGACCTCGACGCAATGACGGACGTCATGCTCGAGGCGATCTCCGAAAGGCTCGGCGGAAAGTCAGGGCACAGCTCTCAGGCCTGATGAACAGAAAGCCTGCATTCATCGCGAATGCAGGCTTTCTTGCATGAAGGCGCAGAAGGGCGTCAGCGGCTATCTCTTCTTCTTGCGAACGAGGAAGTCCTCGATGTTGTCGTCCGCCAGGGCGACAAGGTCGTGTGCGACCTCTTCCTCCCAGGGTTCGGGCGCGCGCGGTTCGTTCGGATTGTCAACTCGCCACTGGTGCGCGAACTCGCCGATCGCCTGACGCAGAAGATCGAGCCCCTCACCCGTAAGGGCGGAAACGAAGACCGCCTTGGGCCGGCCGTCGGGATGACGCACGATCTCGGGTTCGAGAGCCGTATTGTCGATTTTGTTGTAGACGAGGATCGCGGGGACGTCGTCCGCCTTGATCTCCTCGAGCACCGCGTTAACCTCGCTGATCTGGTCCTCTCGGACCGACGAGGAGGCGTCGACCACGTGAAGCAGAAGATCCGCATGGACCGTTTCGTCAAGGGTGGACTTGAAGGCCTCGACGAGCTGATGCGGAAGGCCCCTGATGAAGCCCACAGTGTCGCTCGCGACGACCGTCTCCTCGTCGCTGATCCAACAGCGGCGGGCGGTGGTGTCGAGCGTTGCGAACAGCTGGTCGGCCGCGTAGCTCTTGGCGCGCGTGAGGCGGTTGAAGAGCGTCGACTTACCTGCGTTCGTGTAGCCCACGAGCGAAACGGAGAGCGTGTCGGAGCGGGAGCGCGAGCGGCGCTGCGTGTCACGCTGACGCGCGAGACGCTTGAGCTGGTCGCGAAGCTGCTTCATGCGCACGCCGATCATTCGGCGGTCAAGCTCGATCTGCTTTTCGCCGGGGCCGCCGGTCTTGCCGAGGCCGCCGCGCTGGCGCTCCAGATGAGTCCAACCGCGCACGAGGCGCGTGGAGAGATGCTCGAGCTGGGCGAGTTCGACCTGCAGGCGGCCTTCGCGGGACTTCGCGCGGGCGCGGAAGATGTCGAGAATCAGCTGGGTGCGGTCAAGAACGGGAAGCTCGATGGCGCGCTCGATGTTTCGCTGCTGGGCCGCCGAGAGGGGGACGTCGAAGACGACGACGTCGGCATGCAGCTCATGAGCGAGCTCTCCGAGCTCGTCAACCTTGCCCGAGCCGATGAAGAAGGCGGGATCGGGCTTGTCGCGCTTGGCATCAAGAAGTCCGACGGGTTCGAGTCCGTCGGACTTGACGAGAAGCGCAAGCTCTTCGGCCGAGTCCTGGTAGACGACGCGGCCGACAACGACGCATACGAGAAAGGCGCGCGTGGCCTTCACCGCGCGCGTCTCATCGATCTGGAACGTGCTTATCTCAGTTCTCCGGCACGGAGGGCATGTTCACGGCACGCGTCGGAACGACGGTGCTGATCGCATGCTTGTAGACCATCTGGGTGACCGTGTTGCGCAGAAGCACGACGTACTGGTCAAAGGATTCGATCTGGCCCTGAAGCTTGATGCCGTTGACGAGATAAATGGAAACGGGGATGCGATCCTTGCGAAGGATGTTCAGGAACGGATCCTGAAGAAGCTGACCTTTCTGAGTCATTTTGTTGTTCTCCGACCGTCTGGGCCTGTTCCTTGCGGCAGCCCATCAGTCTTTGTTGTTATTCGATGCGGGTGGATCTGAACCGGTTCCGGCAACCGCCCGCGCACGGCCGCACGTACTGCGGCACTCCCTTCTATCTTATCACCTGACGATTGTAAATATCGTCCGCAAACAGAAAAAGAAACCGAAAAACGCGTTTTCACGGGCATCAGAAAAGACGGCGGCGAAAAAAAACGCTCCCGCCAGATTCGAGGGGAGCGTTTTCGTGCACGCGGGGACGACGGCCGCCCCCGGATCCCGAGAGGATCAGCGCTTGTTGTCGTCCTTGACGAAGGGGTTTTCCTTCGTGCGGAACTCGATGCGAAGCGGCGTGCCGGCGAGGTCGAACTTCTCGCGGAAGAAGCCTTCGAGATAGCGGCGGTAGCTTTCGCCGATGTCCTCGAGGGCGTTGCCGTGAATCACGATGACCGGCGGATTCGAGCCGCCCTGGTGCGCGAAGCGGGGCTTCGGACGGCCGCCGCGGGCGCGCGGGGGCTGCTGGCGCTCGACGGCCTCGAAGAGGGCTCGCGTGAGCTTGGGCGTCGGAATCTTGCGGTAGGCCGCGGCGTGGGCCTCGTCAACTGCCTTCATGAGGTGATTGAGGCCGTTGCGCTTGAGGGCCGAGATGCGGATCATGCGGGCCCAGCGCAGGAAGTGCAGCTTGCGCTCGAGCTCGAGGTTGAACATCTCGCGGTCGTAGTCGGACATGAGGTCCCACTTGTTGACGGCGACGACGAGGGCGCGGCCTGAGTCGAGTACGTAGCCCGCAATGTGGGCGTCATGATCGGCGATGCCGTTCTTGGCGTCGACGACGAGAATGACGACGTTGGCGTCCTCGATGGCCTGCAGGGTCTTGACGACGGAGAACTTCTCGATGGCCTCGAACACCTTGCCCTTCTTGCGAAGGCCGGCCGTGTCGACGAGCTCGTAGGGACGGCCGTTGTATTCGAAGTCGACGCGGATGGCGTCGCGGGTGGTGCCCGGCATGTCGAAGGCGATGAGGCGCTCTTCGCCGATCAGGGCGTTGATGAGCGTGGACTTGCCGGCGTTCGGACGGCCGGCGAGCGTCACCTTGAGGCGTTTGGGCGCATCGGGGTCGTCATCCTCCTCATCCTCGGGCTCCTCCTCGAAGCCCTCGAGGGCGAGGTCCATGACGGCGTTGACGCCCTGGCCGTGGGCGGCCGAGATGAGCCACGGCTCACCGAAGCCGAGCTCGTAGAACTCGGCGGCGGCGACAGCGGAAAGGCCTTCGGCCTTGTTGACGACGAGGATCACCTTGCGGCCGGACTGGCGCAGGCGAACAGCGATGCGCTGGTCGTGCGGAGTGAGGCCGGAACGGGCGTCGCAGACGAAGATGACGACGTCGGCCTCGTCGATCGCAAGCTCGGCCTGGCTGGCCATGGCCTTGACGATGCCTTCGGACTTGACGGGCTCGAAGCCGCCCGTGTCGACGACGATGTAGGGCATGCGGCCGACACGGCCCTGACCGTACTGACGGTCGCGGGTAAGCCCGGGGAAGTCGGCGACGATGGCGTCGCGGCTGCGCGTGAGGCGATTGAAAAGCGTGGACTTGCCGACGTTCGGACGGCCCACGAGAGCAATGACAGGAAGCATGTTTCTGGAAAAAGAGAGGCCGGACGACGCTCCAGAGGAGCATCGACCGGCGTGGATTCAAGGCGTTTTAAAGAGCGCGGGCGCGCGGCGTCATTCGCCGAGCGACTCCTGAAGCACGTAGGCGACCTCGCCTTCGACGGTCTGGAAGACCGCGCCGTAGCCGAACTGGGCGGCGGGCGCGCGCACGGCGCCGTCAAGGCGGGTGCGGCCGACGACCTCACCGTTGGCGGGGTTCATCATCGTGACGTAGCCCTCATAGTCGGCAACGGCCACCGTGGCACCGATGCGGATCGGAGCGGAGACCGTGCGGTACTCGAGGTCGCGGTTGACCCAGGCTTCGCGGCCGTTGGCGCGGTTGTAGGCGTGGACGTAGCTCTGGTCGTCGACGACGTAGACCATGCGGGCGTCGGCGACCGGACCGGTGACGCTGTCGACCTTCGCATTCCAGACGAGCTGACCGTTCGTCGAGCTCATGCACACGAGGTTGCCCTGGAAGGCGGCGGCGCACATGAGCTGGTTGTCGACCCACGGACGACCGACGACGTCGATGAGGCGCTCGACCTCGGTGATGCCGGCGGCCTGACCGATGACAGCGTCAAAGACGGGCTTGCCGTTGAGGCCGAGGGCGAGAAGACGGCCGTTGGCCTGACCGGCGAGGATGCCCGCGGGGGACCAGGCCATCTGGTTGAAGGCCTGGAGCGTGAGCGCGGGAGCCTGGCCCTGATAGTGCCAGCGGCGTTCGCCGGTGACGATGTCGAAGGCGGTGATGCGCGTGTCGGAGGTCTTCACCACGACGAGGCCCTGGCCGACGAGCGGCGGAACGTCCGTCTCGGCGGAGAGCGTGGCACGCCAGATGAACTTGCCCTCGGCGTCGTAGACCTCGACTTCGCCGCGGTCCGTTACGACGGCCTGATGCATGCCGTCCGTGCCGACGCCTGCGACGATGCGGGAGCCGGCTTCGGCTTCCCAGACCTTGTCGCCCGTATGGCGGTCAAGGCGGTAGAGGCTGCTACCGCCCGCGGCGTAGACGGCATTGTCCGTCACGGCAGGCGTGAGATAGCCGTCGCTTTCGCCGACGGAAGCCGTCCAGGAGACCTTCGGGCTGACCATTTCACGGAAGTCCTGCAGGTCCGCAGGTTCGTGGCTGTCGGGCGTGCTGCAGCCGGCGAGGGTGAGAACCGTCAACGCTGCGGCGGCGCCGAGCAGAGCTTTCTTGGCAAACATCGTATTCATCTCGTTGTGTTGGGCTTCTCGCCGCAGGCAAACCACCGCGCGGCTGAATCCATGATTGTATTAGCAAAAAGAACGGCAGCGGGGACAAATGACTCGTATTTTTCATTCGTCCTGCGCCGCCGTCATGCAGGGTCCTCCTGCCCGGTCACGGCCGTGCCGGGCGGCGCAGTCCGTCATTCCGCAACAGGCGGAAGCGAGGCGAGCTTGTAGTGGAGGACGCCGCGGATCGGGCTCTGCTCGCCAGCGGCCTCAACGGCCTTCTGCCAGGCGGCGCGGGCCTTTTCAAAGTCGTTCATGGCGTAGTAGACGTCGCCGAGGCGGTCCTCGACCAGAGCGGTCTGGTCGGGAACGGGCTTGGCGGGCTCAAGCGCCTTGAGGGCGGCCTCGGGCTTCTTGGCCGAGAGCTCGACGCCCGCGAGGCGAACGCGCGCGATGGTGTCGTACTCGGGATGGCCCGACTTCTCGATCACCCAGACGAGACGGTCTCGGGCGAGGTCGAGATTGCCCTCCTGAACTTCGGCCGCGGCGGAGGCGAGCGCGCCCAGGGGCGCGTAGATCGTCGTGCCGTAGTCCTCGATGAGGCCGTCGGCGATCGACTTCACGTTCTTCGTATCGTTCTGATAGATCGCGTTCTGCAGCTGCACGTAGGCGCCGGACGCCTGTGCGGCCTGATTGCGCTGGTACCACTGCCAGCCGTTCCAGCCGGCAAAGCCGAGGCAGCAGACGCAGACGGCGGCGGTGATCGGGGTGCCCCACTGATCCCACCAGGCCTTCATTTGGTCAATGCTCTCTTGTTCTTCCAAGTCGTAAGCCATCGCTTGCGCTCCTTAAGTCAACTCGATTGAATGATTACGCGGCGAGCGCGGCGGCAATGGCCGCGGCGGCGCCGGCGAGCGGCAGGGCCGTCTGCTCGGCGTAGGACTTCTCGCCCTCGCGAAGGGCCTTGACGGAGACCGTGCCGGCGGCGAGCTCGTCCTCGGCGGCGAAGACCGCGAAGCGGGCGCCGCTCGCGTCGGCCTTCTTCATCTGGCTCTTGAAGCCGGACTTGCCGGGGTGCACCATCACGCGCACGCCCGCGTCGCGAAGCGCTTCGGCGAGAAGCATCGCCTGGACCTGCGTGTCGCCGCCCGAATGGATGACGTAGACGTCGGTCTGGGTGCGGACCGGCACGCGGCCGCATTCACGCATGAGTTCGATGACGCGCTCCATGCCCATGGCGAAGCCCACGCCGGGGGCGGGACGACCGCCGAGCATTTCAATGAGCGGGTCGTAGCGACCGCCGCCGCATTCAATGCTTGTATTGTAGCTTCAACAACTTGTAAATCCTTTTCATCCAGTGAGT
>ERZ772831.2947-NODE-2947-length-12955-cov-4.582713_pt1 | contig 12955 bp, 10 predicted proteins | sample MGYA00580858_ERZ772831 | MGnify/ENA primary metagenome ERZ772831 (study PRJEB29015, sample SAMEA2737694) | human gut metagenome | biome: human gut; feature: human-associated habitat; material: faeces | place: China | collected 2012 ... | reverse complement strand
TATATCTGCTTATTACCTCTCCTATTGAAGGTCCTGCTATAAGAAAGAGATCTATATCTCCGGCATCTGATCTGAAGCTTGAGTAACGATGCCAGTAATTTCTCTTTTCACGTCCCATATTAAAGTCACATTCTGCTGTTGTATGATAGAAATATCCAACTGCCTTATGGGTTGAACCTGAAAGCTTTATATAAAATGGGATATGCTTATACAACGAATCTGTTTCCTTAGGATTGTAACCCATTGCATCACCAGGAGCCATATTCATATACTTTTCAGCCTTATTAATATCTCCCCCTTTCTCACCAAAGCCATAAAAGTAGTCATCTGACTCTATCTGGCTTGTATGTATCCGCCTTTTATTTGAATCCTCTCTATATGCAAGATCTGTAATATCTGCATGTAATAATGTTCCATCTTTATCATATACACATATGCGGAATGGATTCTTTTCAATTTCTATACGAAGCTTACTTCCGCAAATAACTGCCTTGTCAGTTCCATCCACAAGCTCTGAGTATGCCACTTCAACTCTTTTTCTATAGCCCTTTAAAAACTCATCTGTTCTTGAGTCCCATGCTGTCATAGCAAGACTATATGAAGCTTCATCCCAGTCTCCATCAAAGCCGGCTCTTATTCTGATTATTTCATCTGTGAGAAACCATATTCTTATTTCTACTGAATCTGTAATAACCGAATAATAGTTAGTGTTATAGGTTACATTTCCTGCCTTATAACATATTCTCATACTATTTTTTATCTCCTTTCAGTAATCTGATAATCTCTTGTTTATGTTTTGTTTATAATTAATTTATACAACTATTCAATAATTAAAACTATACAGATATTGACAGGATAAATTGGTTTTTTTACATTTCTTGCACTTTCAAGCTTTTAGTTGTATACTACTTATAATATATTAAATATAACTATACAGTTGTGAAATGTATAAATATTGCTTTATATAAACAATTATTACACGGTTAATATATCTGGGAATATGTTAAGAGCAGCTTTAGAACAGCTCTTAATAAGCATAGAATTGGAGAAGATTATTATGATAGATGTAGCACAGAACCTTATGTCACTTGGTGAATCCATAGCTGCAGCACATACGGCCAGCGTCAACGATAATATGATACGTTCGCACTATCACGATTATTATGAATTGTATTTTTTAGATAATGGTGAAAGATATCACTATATAGACGATAAATTGTATAAAACCGAGGCTGGTGATTGTATTATATTCCCACCTCAGACTATGCATCGTTCCTACAGTGAACAAGGATGCACATTTTCAAGGATTGTACTTTATTTCAGGCCGGACATAATTTCATCAGATGCCCTGAGGCAGAAGCTTGCAGACTCATACTGTGTATACAAGTCTGATACTGAATCATTAAAAAAGTTAAGAAGGCTTATGTACTATTTTCTTGAAGCCCAGAACTCTGCCTCAGCATACAAGCAGGAACAGATGGAAGCACTTGTGAATCTTATAATTATTACAGTTCTTGGAATGAAAGAGAGCACCATTGGTATTGAAAGACATAACAGAACAACGCATATTATTAACTATATCAACAACAACTATGAACACGACATATCACTTGATGTTCTTGCAGATATGTTTCATATAAGTACTTACTATCTTTGTCGTGAATTTAAGAAAAATACTAACCGTACTGTTGTTGACTATATAAAACGCACACGCATAATGAACGCAGAACGTTTATTCAAGGAAACTGATAAAAATGTCACCGAGGTTGCAACGCTGACCGGATTTTCCAACCTCACACACTTCAACCGCGTTTTTAAAGAAATAGCCGGAGTGAATCCTTCACAGTATAAGAAGTTACATGCAAAGAATTAATTACTCCTGATTAAAAAGCCTGTCATATGACTGTTCGAAATCATCTAGTAATTTATTTATTTTTTCCCGGTCATATAAACCTTGTACCTTCCAAAACATAAGTATGCTGTTGAATTCCTCTTCCCTTTTATCTATAAATCCAATACACAAATGTCCATTATACATTGCACTATCCGTTTCCTGGCAGGCAAAGCAGCCGGTATCTTCATTCAGTCTTGAACAATCTCCACAGGTAAGCTCCTTTTTTTCAGGAATATAATGGCAGCTATCTTCAACATTTACAACAAACCATTCGCCTTGCGGATATGAACATATTGCAGTTCCTGTTTCCTCTGTATTGGATACATTAGTTTTATATTTACAATTATTGCACTTCAATTCATCCACCCTTTGCTTCCTCCTCGTAAATAAATATTCCATCAAAAATCCTGTAAAACATTATAACACAAAATTTTTGTCTTATACAAAAAGCTGGAACTCAGATTCTATAAATGAACCAGAATTCCAGCAATTTATTATTTTACTCCATTTTAAATTTTATCTGTAAACTTATTTTTCTTACCAAATACTATTACTCCTGCTCCTCCTATTACAAACATAAGAAGCCATGCTAATGTACGTTTGTCATCTCCCGTACCAGGAGTCTGTTCTTTTACTGCTTCTGCCTTAGCTTCTTTATCCGTATCGGTCGCAGGTGTTATATCGGCTGGTGATGTTGTATCAGCCGGTGGTGTTATATCTTCCGGTGGTGTTACATCTGCCGGTGGCGTTACATCTGCCGGTGGTGTTACATCTGCCGGTGGTGTTGTATCTTTAAGCTTTGCAATAACAGTCTGTGATTTTTCAATTTCAACAAGCCCATCCTGCCTGATGTAATATCTGTCACAAGCATTACAATACCAATATTCAATATTTCCTTCATCTGTCATAGTAGCTTCCTTTGCCGCTACTAAATGCAAGTCTTCATGTATACTCATATTGTAAGTGCCATATTCTTCACCACATATTGTACACAACGCTTTTTTCACACAGGTTGCATTTCCTCCTGTATGTCCACACTGATAATTACAAACTTTGCACACACCATTTTCCCAATCATGTGCTTCACTTACTGATACTTCCTTATCGCAGCAGTCATATTTTTTCTGATGTGTTTCTGCTGTCTGTTCCCATACTTCATTGCCGTTATGATTTGCAGGGTTTAATGTGCCGTATTCTACATTACATTCTGTGCAGACGGCTCTCTTTTTACATGTTGCCTCTCCTCCCGCACAGTTTTCTGTTTCTACTTTTGTACATCCTGCAGTTATACATTTGCGGGTATGCGTACCATTACCGTTTGACTTCCACTCATCATATATATGTTCTGCCTCTGCTGCTGTAACAACCTCACCACATTCACATATTACAGGCGTTGTACAATCGCCATCATCTGTACCGCTATGTTTTGTTTTTGTTGTTGTTACCGTACAGCCGTCATTCTCGCACACCTTCCAATGATTAATATCGTCTTTTGTCCAGGTGGCACTAAACCTATGGCTTGTCTGTGCCGGAAATGTTTGCTGGCAGACAGAGCAGGTCGATTCATTTGTGCAGTCGCTGTTATTTATTGTGTGGTCTGCATTTACTGTAATAGACAGATAAATGCTATATCCTTCACTATCTGTCAATGCTATTGTCTGTGTGCTATCTGCCGCAGATACAGTATAAGCACCGTCAGCGTCAGGTGTAAGTATTTTATTTCCTGCCATTACCTGTGTATAATCAGGAGAAGTCACTTTAAACTTTGCGTTCTTACAGTACACTCCATTATTTTTAATTCCGTCTACTACTGTATCTGGATTTATCGCTTCATAATAATATGTAACTGTCTGTGTATCTGATGTATACACACCCCTTTTATTGCCTGTTTGACTTAAAAAAGCATATCCTGATGGAATCTTAATATTACAAGGCACCGCATAATTCGTTCCAGGTGTACCCTGAAGTGTAATCGATTCACGTAGCTTCTGCCCACTATCTTTTATCACATAATTAACAATTACTTTTCCTTTGTCTGAGGTTACAGCCACAGCCTCAAAGCTTTCCCTGTCTACAAGAAGCATTGTAGTATATGCAGGAACATTTACAACTGAGCCAGACACTTCACCAAGCGATGTAACTCCTGCACTTTCGCCGTTAGCAATAACGACCCAGTCTGTGGCAGCTCTTGTCTGAACCGGAATTGTGATTTCTTTTGCCACATCTGAATCATTATTTAATACTGCCATAGTGTCCCATTCATCAGCTTTGGTACCTGTAAGCACATAAGCTTCCGAATCTGTTATTTCCTGACTATTCGCAAGCGGTGAAAATGCTTTTCGTATCTGCATAAGTCCTCTGTAATATGAGACTACATCTGCGTAATCTGCCGAATCCTTCCATTCAAGGCAACTGCTGCCTGTTTCTTTAACGCTGTTACACATTTCCTCTCCGCCATCCATAAACAATGTTCCCGGCGTGGCATATTTCATTGCTGCTTTCTGCTTATAGATTTTTACGGCTTTTTCATTTCTATCGCCATAAGTACCACCTGTTGTACCAATAATTTCATCATAAACTGAAGTCTTATTCTGCCTTTCTTCTTTGGTATAATTATCTCCCCAGATAACCAGATTGGTATCTTCCTCTGCCAATGATTTCTTTATATCATCCAGCCATTTATTTACTTGAGATGTACCTCTGTATTTCATATTTACACAGTCAATCAAATCCAGCGAAAATCCATCCACATGATATTCCTCTGCCCAATATTTCATGGAATTAACCATATAAATACGGTACATCTTGCGCTCTGTGGCAAACTCATTGCCATATCCAGTATTTGTTGTATACCTGCCTCCGGAATTATTTATTCTGTAAAAAAAGCCCGGAACTGACTTTTCAAGAGAATTTTCCTCTGAAGCATGCGTATAAGGCATCTCCATCACAACAGAAAATCCTGCACTATGGAGTGCCTGAATCATCTCTTTACATTCTTTTATTACAGTCTTGCAGTCCGACGGATTGGAAGCATAACTTGTCTCAGGTGCATTATAATTTAAAATCTCATATTCACTGTCAGCCTCATAATCCGCAAACGGTGCAAGCTGTACTGTCGTAACACCGAGCTCCTTCAAATAATCGATACCTGATACAAGCTCTCCCGCACTATTTACTTTTGCACCCTTTTGCGTAAATGCACTATACTTTCCACCCGCCGTCATACCCGATTCAGCATCTGATGAAAAATCCTTGACACTTATCCTGTAAACAGTATTGGCTTTTGTTGAATCAACATATACGTGCCTGTCGTTATCCCAACCTTCAGGTGATATTGTAGAAGTGTCTGTAATATATGAATACTTTCCATCTTCACTGACAGCAACCGAATATGGATCCTGAATATTATATGTTTGTGTTTGATTGCTGTCCTTATGATAAGCATCTGTCGTGGTTATCGTATAATCATAATAATAGTCACCCCAATCACCTATAAGTTTTATAGTCCATATACCATTCCATTCTTTACTGCTAGACACCTTCTCTAATGTATAAGCTCCTATCTTACAGGCATTACTAGCATTACCTGCACCTGCTTCATAAATATTAACTTTTACACCTGTTGCCGCAGGGGCCCATATATTAAATTCTGTTGCATCCTTTGTATATGTCACTCCAAGCTGACTACCCTTACGCGTATCCCCCCATTTATCAACATATGTTCCATCATAGGCATATTCATCATCAATATTTGCTGCCGCCTGGCTATATGAGCTCTCAGCAATCGTAGGTATCATTTTGCTGTTATCTGCTGAAAAACCAGTCACAGCACTGCTTGAAAATACCATTCCGATAGATAATACTACTGCAGCAAGCTTTTTTAAGTTTGAATACCTCATAAACTCTTCCTCCTTTTATCGCACTTCTTGTATTTTTGACAACATTTTTACAATATTTTTAACATTATAAAACACTATAATAATTGATTCGTAAAACAATTTGTAAAACGATTCGTAAAACGATTATAAAAATACGTTGTATCTTACTTACATCATATTATACAATAAAAGGCATTTAAAAAAATGCCATCTGCGTGAAATGACATTTTTTCGACACGAACGATATAGAATTATAACTTTCTTTTGATTAGATACATTAGACAAAGATTCAAGACAAAACATACTAAGCTCCTTACAACAGGTAAATTCACCAGCGGTAAGGAGGTTGGACGTGCCTCCCTTTATAAAAATTATCAAACAAAAGAAGACGTTCTGCGTCAGTGGGCAGAACGTCTTAATAACGAACTTAATGATATCCGAAGAAATGATGATCCTTCCTTATCGGTTCTTTATGGTATATGACATAAAACGCAATCACACAGATAAAAACTGATAACAACGAACCGGCTGCTGTTGCAAGTCCCATCGGAAACAATGTTGTCTTAAATAGCCTTGATGTCAGATAAACTCCCGGAATACGAACCAGTACAATTGCCAGAATGTTATGTAAGAATGACAATCCGGATTTTCCACAAGCACAGAAATAACCGCTGCAGCTAAAATGAATACCTGCAAAAATGCAGTCAAAAATATAACCTCGCAAATACTGACTGCCAAGCCTTATCACATCTGCTCCAGCTGATGTATTTCCATCGGTAAATAAAGCTACGATTGATCCGGCGGTAAATTGAATTGTAATAGTTGCCAATATTCCGAATCCAACTGCAATCAACACAGCATACCTCAGTGTTGCAATTGCTCTTTCTGGTTTATTTGCTCCGATATTCTGTGCCCCAAGAGCTGAAACAGTTGATAACATAGAAGACGGAACCAGAAACAGAAAGCTTATAATTTTCTCTACAATGCCGACGGCCGCTGCATCGTTTAATCCTCTCTGGTTTGCAATAATCGTTATCACAATAAAAGCAACCTGAATCAGGCCATCCTGCACAGCAATTGGAATACCGATATATAATATTTTCCCCATTACCTCACTATAAGGTTTGAAATCTTTCTTACTTAGCACAACACTTTTTCTTTTTATAATAACAATCACTGATACCAACACACTGATTGCCTGTGAAATAGTCGTTCCAAGTGCAGCACCCGCAGGACCAAGTTTAAGTGCTCCCATAAAAAGATAATCCAATACAATATTTGCAATACATGCCACGGCTATAAAATACATCGGACTTTTACTGTCTCCCATACCTCTGAAAATGGCGCTGATGATGTTATACGCCGTGATAAATGGAATACCAATAAAACAGATTGTCAGATATGTGACCGTACCATTTACAGCCTCCGCAGGGGTAGACATTACTGACACAATAGGGTGTACCAGCATAAGCAGCAATGCCATTCCAACGATAGCAACTCCCATGAATAAAACTATGGTATTACCAACTGCCTTAGATGCCTGTTTTTTATTATCAGCTCCAATTGCCTGTGCAATACTTACTGTTGTTCCCATCGCAAGACCTACAATCATAACAGTAATCATATGCATGATCTGCGAACCGACAGATACCGCAGTTGTGCTTGCTACACCATCATATTGCCCAATAATAAACAAATCTGCCATTCCATAGAGTGTCTGCAAAAAATAGGAAAGCAGATATGGAAGGGAAAACAAAATTACATTTTTGAATACACTTCCAGTTGTAAGATTTTTTTCCATAGCATTTTCCTCTTTCTTATCTGATATGAGCATATCATAAACTCTATATCGGTTGTAGAGTCAATAAACATTTGCAAATTTTATAATTTAATTCTGTATGCAAAGTAGATTGCGATAGCTGTACGCATTATTTCCACAACAATGCTGATTTTCTGTATTTTTCTAGCATTACCTATTGTCCTCCTGTTTTTACAGATATATCACATCATATAATTATCACTTCTGGTTATTTACTGCATTCCATAATTATCTTCTCACACCTGGCATATCCAAGCTGTGAACTGTTCAGGCACAACGTATAATTACTGGCTTTCCCCCATTTCTGCTCCGTGTAAAAGTTATAATTTGTCATACGTCTTTTATCTGTGTCTGCCATCATTTTGACAGCTTCCTTCTCTTCAACATTATATAAGCCCATGATGCGCTGTGTTTTTTCCAGCATATCCCCATGTCTGTATATAGACGGGATTTTGGGGATCATCCTCAATCTTTTCTCTAATATTTCTAATATGGCTCATAACAATGTTGTAATCACCGACATAGGGTTCTTTCCACACAATGTCATATATCTGTTCCTTACTAAATACTCTGCCTGGATTTCTTGCTAATAAATGCAGAATTTGAAATTCTACACATGTAGCCTTAACTTCTTTATTTTCTCGATATATCATTCGTTTTGAAACATCTATTTCCATTCCTTCAAAAACTAATTTTGTGCAAAAATTCTCTTTTAACATCTGCATTTTATTTTCAAAACCATCCAAAACTGACATAACTGCATTTAATAGTTCGTCCTCATTTTCCTCAAGGGAAAGTAATAATAATTTAGCTATAATCTTCCCTCCTTAGTTTGTTATTCATAAACTTCCGCCTAAAACATTATTCGTCGGAGCAATTACAAGTAATTTAATGTCCTGAATCGGTATATCCAAGCGTATCTATATATTCTTCTAAGCAAATTCCTTGAGAATATATTTTCGATGCAGCTTCTTTCCCGACATATCTGTAATGCCAAGGTTCATTTATAACACCTGTTATATCTGTCTTATTTGAGGGATAACGCTTTATAAACCCATATGTATGAGCATTTTCCGCAAGCCAATTATAAACATCATCACTTGAACTTTTTGTAGTATCTGCATTTATATCGACTGCAATGCCAAGCTGATGTTCACTTGTTCCGGGAATCGCCACCCATTGCTCTGCAAGTTTTTTTGCTTCTGACTTTGATTTCCCCTCATTTTCATATGCTTCTATTTTTTCGTCCATTAGTTGTTGCTGTTCTTCCTGTGTCCTATATCCCTCTCTGACAAATAAACCATACCCTTGCGCCCTTGCGTCATTAAACATTTCCTGCAATTCTGGATAAATTCTGGAATCTACTTTTTTCCCATTTGATAATTCTGTAAGTTCTACTTGATAATCATCAGGAATATAACTATCGCGATTTACAAGAATCAGATTCCAACCATTATCTTCACTGGCGACATGATGTGTTATATTATCAAGAGAGAGTAATGTAAAATCTGAATTAAGTACCTTGCCTGCCATCATACATAAGATGATTAAAAATAACAGGCTAAATAATATTTTTACTTTATGGCTTTTTCGTCTTGTATATCGCTTCATTTATTTTATCTCCGTTTTTTTGTAAACCTTATACAGTACAGGTAGAAGAATCAAACATATCACGGCATATACAGGAACAATAACCGTTGCAATTGTTGTTACTTTACCTCCCAATGTTACAAGTCCAGCTTCTTTAATATCCAAATAAATTTCTAATAACTGGTCAGGGAAGAAAGAGCATAATCCCGGTAAAGTAATAATTCTGCTTAAAAACGGAAATGCACATAACACAATAAACGGTACAATAATCGCGGTTGGAGTAGAGCGTGTAAGCGCTGATACCAACATTGCAAGTGTAGAAGCAAATATCGTTCCTATATATCCACCCAAAACAATAAAAAGATATGCCTGTAAAAAAGTAATATTATAAACACTTCTCCACAAATCTAATTGGATAGGGCAATTTGCACCGTCTACACCTAATACGAAAAGTACAATAAACGTATATAGAAGTACAAAAATCACATAAAATCCCGTAGTAATACAAAAACCTGCTCCTACCTTTGCGGAAATTCCTCTACTTCTTCCAAATCTGGTAGAGAAGAAAATAGAATCTGCTTTTGCCTGAAATTCGTCAGAAAATATTCCAGATACAAAAAATCCTATCACTAAAGCCAAAATCAGTATAAAGGTTGATATATTTTGCAGTAACGCAGCCCAACCGTCCATATATTCATAGTAAAAGGGTGTTTCTAAATCTTCATACTTCTGAATCATAAAATCTTTTTCTTCTTGTGTAAATGTTTCCTCTCCAGAATCAAACCATTCTTTTAAAGCAGAAATTCTTCTTTCATAGATAGCTCCAACTTCATCATCAGAAACATTATCAGCCGCATAATAATTATAATCCCTGTATTCACTGAATGCCTGACTGATTACATCAATAATGCTTACAATTCCCTGCTTTTTTGCGTATGCCTTATTTTGTTCCGTAATATCGTCAGACAATGCTTCTTTAGAATTGTTAATTGTCCTGTTTTCTTCAAGAGCCTTACTTAAAGTATCTTCCGTCAGGTAACCTTTCCATTCATTTTTCGCTTCTCTTAAATCTCTTGCAGCTGAAATTCCAACAAAATGATTTCCTTTTTCATCAACATATTCCACCTTGTTAATCGTTAAAACACTGGTTATCACAAGTATTACAAATAATACAATAACAGCCATTCTATTTTTTGATTTAGAAAACACTTTTTTTATTTCATAACGCAGCATTTTCATCACCTGCTTTCTCTCCAAAATAATATAAAAATACATCTTCCAATGACGCTTCTACACGCATTGCATTCTCAACCGGTTTTTCGTGAGAAATGATTCGCAGCATAACCTGATTCGTTTCTGATTTCATATTAGAAATTTTATATTTTTCCATAAAATTCGGAACCATATTTTTAGGTACAAGACATTCCCATACTGTCTCCGACATAGAATTTATCAATTCGTCAATGCTTCCTTTGTGCAGAATTTTTCCGTCTTTCATCAACCAAATTTCATTTGCAATATACTCGATGTCTGAAACGATATGTGTAGATAATAACACCAGTCTGTCTTCTGAAAGTTCACTGATCAAATTGCGAAATCTGATTCTTTCATTTGGATCAAGTCCTGCTGTTGGTTCATCAAGTATTAAAATCTTAGGATTATTCAACATAGCCTGTGCAATTCCGGCTCTACGCTTCATACCTCCGGATAATTTTTTCATTTTTTTATGAGTTGCTTTTGAAAGACCAACCTTAGCGATCAATTCTTTCACTCGCTTTTTTGCAACAATAGGACGTATTCCTTTTAGTGCTGCAATATAAAGTAAATAATCCTCTACCGTAAATTCAGGATAAAAGCCAAAATCCTGTGGTAAATACCCCAATAACTTGCGATATTCACTGTCCATACTGAAAATATCTTTTCCATTACAGCATATCGTTCCGCTTGTTGGCTTTAAAAGGGTACACAACATTCTCATTAAAGTTGTTTTTCCTGCTCCATTTACACCTAAAAGACCATATACACCATTCGTCATAGTGAGATTTATATGATTAACTGCTGTAAAATCTCCAAACTCTTTCGTTAAACCATCAAGTTCTAATTTCATAAAATGACACCTCCAAATATTGATTACAATTCTTTAAAATACGGTATATAGCAAAACCAAGAAAAATCATTGCTAAACCAAACAGCATTAACCATATAGGAACTGTAACCATAACATATATGTTTTCATTTAAAACAATGAAAAGCCATAATGCACTCCATATAACACACAGAACAATCGCAACCGTTTCACTAAAAGAGCGCTTGCTGCATAAAATTCCGAAACAGATACAGGCAGTTACGCAAAGCGGAAAAAGAAATTGAACAACTAATTCTGATAATTCATAATGCAGACCTGCTGACGCGGCTCCTAAAAACAAAGTGATGAAAAAAATATCTGTAACACCAAATAACAGCATACGTGCTGCATATACTTGTTTTAGTGAATAATAAGAGACTGCTTCTATCTCCATACATTCGCATGACCTGTTTTTCCACAGTTCCGGAATAATAAGGATTACAAATAGTGCCGCAACTACGCCCATACTTCTTTTTATATACATTTCATCATGGATAGAATTCAAAGCAATCCATAATGCCACTAAAATTATAAATTGAAGAACCCACCATCTTTTTTGTATGACACGAAGCTGTATCCACAAAAAATCATGATAAGAAAGCATTCGTTCCTGTTCTGCCATAAAAAAAGCATTTTTTGATTTACAGATTGTTTCCTGTATTTTTTCTTCGCTTGCTTCAATCTTTTCTTTCTGATTCATGTAATTCCTCCTTTCCGAGAAGTTCTTTCAACTGTTTCCTTGCTTTTTGCAAACGATACTTTACCAGTGGAAGCCCGATTTGCAATTTACCCGAAATTTCTGTCAGTTTTAGCTCTTGAAAATAATAAAGCGTAAGCACTTCTCTTGATTCGTCTGGAAGTTGTCCTAAAACCTGTTCTATCAAAACTCTATTCAAAATCTGTTCCGTTTGATTTTCTTCTGCCTGATTTCCTTCCAGAGACTCATTTTCTTCCAACAGTATTTCTTTTGTTTTTTTCAAATAATCTTTGCAAAGATTACCTGCTATCGTATATAAGTAATTCAATGTTTTTCCTTTATAATGATAGTCGGGCAATCTTGTAAAAAAACGTATAAATGTTTCCTGCGTTAAATCTTCCGCATACGTTTTATCGAAACAATGATGATGACAGTAGCTTAAAATTTCTTGATAATACTTGTGGACAAATAAATCAAAAGCATTATCATCACCTTGCTTCATTTTCCTGATTAGTAGAAAATCATTATACACAAAATCCCCCTTTCTCATTTTTAGAAGTTCAAAATATTTATCACATTCTATAATGTATAACGATTGAGAACCATAAAAAGATAGTCAAAACCAATTTTTTTATTTTCGAATTATGTGAACAATCTCAAACATATTTCATTATTATAACTATCTGAGCCAATAGCCTCAACTATAATAGCAAGCACAGCCTGTGTCATGACACATGCGAAATTCCCCACACTTTCCTATCGCCTATGTAGTTGAATTTCCATAGGGAAGTATCCCTAACCCTCTCTTGATTTTTCTTCGGTTCTTCGGTCTTCCATCGAAATATATTGACCTTTCCTGCCGTTTTTGCTACAATTTGCTATGGGTAATTACACCCAAAATTGAATAAAACACGAAACAGACTGTTGTAAAAATCGAACATTTTACAGCAGT
>ERZ772831.2945-NODE-2945-length-12964-cov-14.852893_pt1 | contig 12964 bp, 9 predicted proteins | sample MGYA00580858_ERZ772831 | MGnify/ENA primary metagenome ERZ772831 (study PRJEB29015, sample SAMEA2737694) | human gut metagenome | biome: human gut; feature: human-associated habitat; material: faeces | place: China | collected 2012 ... | reverse complement strand
AATGCCTGCCTGTCACGCAGGAGGTCACGAGTTCGAGTCTCGTACGCACCGCTGAAACCTCTGAGAAGTGATTCTCGGAGGTTTTCTGTTTTTATACCCTCTGGTCTTCTCCATTCTTCACTCTTCGTTTTTCACTCTTCACTTTCTTCGCTTTTATGTTATATCTTTGTTAAGTAGGCCGAAAAATTTTGTTATTTGCCTAAAATGCAGTACCTTTGTAGCGGAATTTAAGATATAAGAGAAGAAAATGATTATCATTGTCACAATTCTGGCTTACTTCTGCGTGCTCCTGGTGTTCAGTCACCTCACAGCAAGGAGAGCCAGCAGCAACGAAACATTTTATAGGGCGAACAGGCGTTCGCCCTGGTATATGGTAGCCTTCGGAATGGTGGGAGCCTCCATCTCGGGCATCACCTTCGTCAGCGTGCCCGGCATGGTGATGAAGACTGATATGACCTATCTGCAGATGTGCCTCGGCTTCATCGTAGGCTATTTCCTCGTGGGGTTCCTCCTGCTGCCCATCTACTACAGGTATAACCTCACCACCATCTACAGCTATCTGCAGCAGCGGTTGGGCGAAAGGTCGTACAAGACGGGAGCCTCGTTCTTTCTCTTGTCGAAGATGACGGGTGCAGCGGTGAGATTCTTCGTGGTCTGCATCCTGCTTCAGCGCTTCGTGCTCGACGGGGTGGGCGTTCCGTTCTGGCTTACTGTGCCCGTGATGGTGATGCTCATCTGGCTCTATACGCGCAAGGGCGGCATCAAGACCCTGGTGTGGACGGATTCCTTCCAGACCACCTGCATGTTTGCCGCACTCATCCTCATCATCTATCAGGTGGTGGCTGCCCTAGGCATGACGCCTGCGGAAGCCGTCCAGGCGATAGCCCACGACAGTCATTCGCGCATCTTCGTCTTCGACGACTGGGTGTCGAAGCAGAATTTCTGGAAACAGTTTCTGAGCGGCGTGTTCGTGGTTATCGTGATGACGGGACTGGATCAGGACATGATGCAGAAGAATCTTACCTGCAAGTCGCTGCGTGAGGCGCAGAAGGATGTGTGCACCTATGGTTTCGCCTTTGTGCCCGCCAATCTGCTCTTTCTGAGTCTGGGTGTGCTGCTGATGATGCTGGCACAGAAGCAGGGCGTGGCGCTGCCTGAGGCTCCTGACGATCTGCTGCCGATGTTTGCGGCATCGGGCGTGATGGGAACCCTGGTGGTGGTATTGTTCACCATCGGCATCGTGGCGGCGAGCTTTTCGAGTGCCGATTCGGCGCTCACGGCCATCACCACGAGTCTCTGCGTGGATATTCTGGGCAGGAAGGACGACGTGAAGCTGCGCAAGCGCATGCATCTGCTGGTGGCCGTGGTCTTCATGGTCTTCATCATCGCCTTCAAGGCTATCAACTCTACCAGCGTCATCGATGCCATCTATATCCTCTGCTCCTACACCTACGGTCCGCTGCTGGGTTTGTTTGCCTTCAGTCTGCTTACCAAGCGGGAGGTGAACGACCGCTGGTCACCCTGGGTGTGCGTGGCGAGTCCGATGATCTGCTTCGCCATCGATACCCTTACCTCGCAGCTCACGGGGTATAAGTTCGGCTACGAGCTCCTGATGCTGAATGGTGCCCTGACCTTCGCCGGTCTCGCCCTGTCCACCGCCAGGCGTTCCGAAAAGTAAGTCCACCGCCAGGCGTTCCGACGGATTTGTAATCCGTCGTTAAAAAATGTTCGACCTATTAATTCGAGGGATTTGTAATCCCTCATACCAAATAGATTTATTTAATAAAAAACAATAATGAAAACAAAAGTGTTATTCGCAGCTTTGTTGCTCAGCGCAACAACAGCTTTCGCCCAGCAGGAAAAGTTGGGCTCTGGCATCGACAAGGCCAACATGGACTTGAGCATCAAGCCAGGAACTGATTTCTATCGCTATGCCGCAGGCAACTGGATGAAGAACAATCCACTGGATGCCGAGCATACCGACAACGGTGCCTTCACCGACCTCTATGAGCAGAACCAGAAGCGCATCCAGGACATCATCCTGGAGTATGCTTCCAAGCCACAGCAGAAGGGTTCGCTGGGCCAGAAGATCGGTTCTCTCTACAACCTCCGCATGGACAGCGTTCGCCTGAACAAAGAGGGATGGGCACCTATCAAGCCAACACTCGATCGCATCGCAGCCATCAAGGACCGCCGTGAGTACCAGTTGGTTACTGCTCAGCTCGACTTCCGTGGCGAGGGTACCATGATGTTCGGCATCGGCGTGGATGCTGACCTTCGTGATGCAGCCAACAACATCGTTCAGGTGGGCCAGGGCGGCATCGGACTGGGTGTTCGCGACTACTACGTGAACGACGACGACCAGACCAAGAAGATTCGTGAGGCTTACAAGGCTTACATGAAGAAGCTCTTCCAGATGGTGGGCAACGACGAGGCTACCGCACAGAAGAAGATGGAGGCAGTGATGGCCATCGAGACCCGCATCGCCAAGGCTAGCTACAGCCAGGTGGAGCTGCGCAACATCGACAAGAACTATCACAAGATGACTTACAACCAGCTGGTTACCGACTATCCTGGCATCGACTGGGGTAACGTGTTCCTGGCATCCGGTTTCCCTGCCTTCAAGGAAATCTGCGTAGGTCAGCCTGAGCCAATCCACGAGGTGGAGAAGGTGCTTGCCGAGACATCTCTGGATGATTTGAAGACATACGCCGAAATCAAGGTTATCGCTGGTGCTACCAGTGTTTTGAGCGATGATTTCCGTGCCGTAGCCTTCGAGTTGAGCAAGGTGATGAGCGGTGTTCAGCAGGACCGTCCTCGCTGGAAGCGTGCCGTAGGTACCGTGAGCGGCATTTTGGGCGAGGCTATCGGTAAGATTTACGTAGAGAAGTACTTCCCTGAGAGCAGCAAGAAGCGTATGCTCGACCTGGTTCACAATCTTCAGACAGCCCTGGCTCAGCGCATCGACGAGGCTACCTGGATGAGTGCGGCTACCAAGGCGCAGGCTAAGGACAAGCTGGAGAACTTCATCATCAAGATTGGTTATCCTGACAAGTGGAAGGATTATAGCGGCTTGCAGGTAGACGACAGTCTTTCGCTCTACGAGAACATGGGCAATATCTCTGAGTTCTTTGCCAAGGATGCCATCGCCCGCAAGGTGAACAAGCCAGTGGACAAGATGGAGTGGGGTATGACTCCTCAGACCATCAACGCCTACTACAATCCAACAACCAACGAAATCTGCTTCCCTGCTGCCATTCTGCAGCCTCCATTCTTCGACCCTTCAGCCGATGATGCGATGAACTATGGCGGTATCGGTGGCGTAATCGGTCATGAGATGAGCCACGGTTTCGACGACCAGGGCAGCCAGTTTGACAAGACCGGTAACCAGCACAACTGGTGGACTGCAGCCGACAAGAAGAACTTCGAGGCCCGCACCAAGATTCTGGTAGACCACTTCAACAAGATTGAGTTGGCTGGCAAGAAGGTGAACGGTCAGATGACCTTGGGTGAGAACATCGGCGACAACGGCGGTTTGAACATCGCCTTCCGTGCGCTTCAGAACGTGATGAAGACAGAGAAGTTGGGCGTAAAGGATGGTTTCACTCCTGAGCAGCGTTTCTTCCTGGCATGGGCTCGCGTGTGGGCAGGCAACGCCCGTCCTGAGTACCTGCAGTACTTGATGACCGTGGATGTTCACTCACCAAACGAGGCTCGTGTAAACGGTGCCCTGCCAATGGTGGATTCATGGTATAAGGCATTCAACATCAAGAAGGGCGACAAGCTCTTTGTTCCAAAGAGCAAGCGTGCGCATATCTGGTAAAAACATAAAAATAAAAACATAAAAAAAGTCTTGCAGGCTATATGCTTGCAAGACTTTTTTTTATGCTTGTTGCTTTCTTTGCAGAAAGCATCGTATGCTAGACTGATTACTTTGTTCCGAAATAAAGGAAGAGCATTCCGAGCAGAACGAGGAGAAGGTCTATGAACTTCGCCTTGAGATTCTTCTCGTGGAAGATGGCGGCTCCGAAGAGGAAGCTGACGATGACCGAACCACGACGAATCATGCTCACGATGCTGATCATGGCACCCGGCAGACTCAATGCGTAGAAATAAACGAAATCGGCTGCCGAAAGGAAGATGCTGATGAAGATGATGCTCCAGTGCCAATGGAATGGGGTGGAGTTCTTCTTGGTAGGCCACCATATCATCAGAAGCATCGCTCCCATGAGGAAGCACTGGTAGATGTTATACCAGCTCTGGACTATCATTCTGTCCAGTCCCACACCTCCATTCTCGGGTGGAGCCATCAGATACTTGTCATACAGTCCGCTCACCGCTCCGAGCACGGCAGCCAGCACGATGAAGTAAATCCACTTGTTGTGCTTGAAGTCGATGCCCTCCTTCTTGCCGCTGCGCGAAAGCATGGCAAAGGAGATGACGGCGAGGATGACACCAATCCACTGGTAGAGGTTGAGCACCTCGCCATAAACCAGCAGGGCGCCCACGAGTGTCATCACGGGGCGGGTGGCATTGATAGGTCCCACGATGGTGAGGGGCAGATGCTTCATGCCGAAATAACCGAAAATCCAACTGCTCAATACGATGAAACTCTTGAGCACGATATACTTGTGAACTTCCCATCCGCCTTCAGCTACATGGAACATGGCTCCATCCAGCGAATTTCCTGTATAGCTCAAGATGATGAACGGCAGGAAGATGAGCGATGAGAAAAGCGTGTTCAGAAAGAGCACGGGAATCACTGCGTTACCTGAAAGCGCCTTCTTCTTGAAGGCATCATAGAATCCCAGCAGCGCTGCTGAGAGAAATGCTAATACTAACCACATAGTAGTGTTTAATGTTTGTTGTTAATGTTTACTGAGGCTCGCGCCCTTGTGTTATCTTTTATAATCTAATCATTTCATCTTTGAAATCATACCCCACATCTTCCAGGAACAGTGCGTTGCCTGGCATGCTTTCGCCTGCATCGCTGCGGCTGCCATTGTGCAGGATGTCGAGAAACTGATCCATCGTAATCTTGCCCCTGCCCACATCGATGAGCGTGCCCACCACTGCTCTTACCATGTTACGGAGAAAGCGGTTGGCGGTAATCTCGAAATACCAGGTGGTAGGCGAGGTCTGCACCCATCGGGCTGCGGAAACGTGGCAGATGGTGGTCTTGTTGTCACCGCCCGCCTTGCAGAAAGCCGCATAGTCTTCGTGATGTAGGAAATGCTGCGCCGCCTGGTTCATCTTTTCGAAATCGAGCGGGTAGTTCATCTGCAGCGAATAGTGGCGCTCGAAGGGGTCCTTGCGCGTATGGATATAATAATGATAGGTACGCGAGGTGGCAGAGAAGCGGGCATGCATCTCGGTATCTACCTCCCGAACCTCATAGACGGCAATGTCGCGTGGCAGGATTCTGTTCAGACGATACACCAGCTGGTCTGTTTCCATCGGGAGTCTTTCGAAGTCAAAATGCGCTGCCATGTTCCGGGCGTGCACCCCGGTATCTGTTCTTCCGGCTCCCACCACCTCTATCTCTTTTCTGAGTAGGATGGAGAGTGCGCGCTGCAGTTCCTGCTGCACCGAATTGGCGTTGGGCTGAATCTGCCAGCCGTGATAGTTGGTTCCGTCGTAACCAAAGAATATAAAATATCTCATTCTCTTTTTTCTCTAAATTTGGGTGCAAAGTTACTAAAAAAACGTGAAATTTGGTATAATAATACAGAATATTTTCAAAAATGATACAATCTTGAAAGAAAAGTGCGATTTTATTTTGCAATATGCTAATAATTGTGTACTTTTGCCAACGATTTTGAAATTATAGATTATGGCACAGAACATATTCAGGGGCTTAGGTGTTGCCCTCATTACTCCTTTTAAGGCCGATGGTTCGGTAGATTATCAGTCTCTCAAGAGATTGGTAGAGTTTCAAATTGACAATGGTGCAGACTTCCTCTGCATCCTTGCCACCACTGGTGAGGCTCCATGCCTGACCCAGGAAGAGAAAGACAAGATTACAGAATTGGTTCTTGACGTGAACAAGGGTCGCGTCAAGATTTTGAAATATTGTGGTGGAAACAATACCGCTGCCGTGGTTGAAGAAATCAAGAACACTAACTGGAAGGGCATCGACGGTATCCTCAGCATCTGCCCTTATTACAACAAACCATCGCAGGAAGGCTTGTATCAGCACTTCAAGGCCATCGCTCAGGTGAGTCCGCTGCCTATCGTGCTCTACAATGTTCCGGGTAGAACAGGTGTGAACATGAAGCCTGAAACTACTTGCCGCATCGCCCGCGACTTCCCTAACGTGGTGGCCGTGAAGGAGGCTAGCGGAAGCCTGGAGCAGGTGGATGAAATCATCAAGAACAAGCCAGACAACTTTGAAGTAATCAGTGGCGACGATGCGCTCACCTTCTCAATGGTGGCAAGTGGTGCTGCGGGCGTCATCTCCGTTATCGGAAATGCGCTGCCTAAGGCTTTCAGCCGCATGATCCGTCTGGAGTTCCGCGGCGAGTACGAGCCAGCCCGCAAAATTCATCATTCGTTCACCGAACTCTACAGCCTGCTCTTCGTAGACGGCAACCCTGCCGGCGTGAAGGCACTCTTGAACGACATGGGCTTCATCGAGAACGAGCTTCGCCTGCCACTGGTACCTACCCGCATTGCTACCAAGCAGAAGATGAGCGAGATTTTGAAGACACTGAACATTTAATCACTATGCATTATGGCAGAAGACAGAAAGATTATTCATGAGATTACACCGCTGATGGGAAAGGACGTGCTCTACATTGCCGACAGGCACAAGAAGGAGTTTACGTATCCTATCCACAACCACTCTGTGTATGAACTTAACTTTGTAGAGAACGCAGCTGGCGTGAAGCGCATCGTGGGCGATTCGCAGGAGATAATCGGTGATTTCGACCTGTGTCTGATTACTTCTGCCGATTTGGAGCATGTTTGGGAGCAGAACGGCTGCCAAAGCGAGGACATCCGCGAGATAACCATCCAGTTTGACTTCAGCATGGGTGAGGAGACGCTTTTCGGCAGAAATCCCTACGCTAGCATCACCCGAATGATGCAGGAGGCGAAGAAGGGACTCTGCTTCCCGATGAAGGGCATCATGAAGGTATATGAGAAGCTAGATACGCTGAGCTCGGTGAAGGATGGATTCTACGCCGTTCAGCAGTTTCTCACCATCCTCTATGAGCTTTCTAAATGCGAAGGTGCCCGCACGCTGGCATCCTCCAGCTACGCCAAGGTGGCGGTGGAGGATGACAGTCGCCGCATCCTGAAGGTGAAGAACTACATCTCCAAGAACTATATGGATGATTTGCGCTTGCCTCAGCTCGCCTCCATGGCGGGCATGAGCTCAAGTGCGTTCAGCCGCTTCTTCAAGTTGCATACCGGAAGAAACATTTCGGAATATATCATCGACCTTCGCCTGGGCTATGCCGCCCGAATGCTCGTGGATACAGCCAAGAGCATCAGCGAAATCGGTTTCGACTGCGGATTCAATAATCTGAGCAACTTCAACCGCATCTTCAAGAAAAAGAAGGGATGCTCGCCTAGCGAGTTCCGTGAGAACTATCACAAGACGAGAATCATCATATAAAGATGGACCTTTCCGTTGTAAGTTGTTATGTAACGTAATCGTTTAAGTAAATTTATCGTAAATCTTTTCCAGTTTTCATGCTTCTTTCAGAAAAAAGATGTATATTTGCAACACGAATGAAGGAAATAGATCGTAATAATAAAAAAAGTAATTCAACATTTAAAACTACTATAACGATTATGAAACAATTCATGGATGAAAATTTCCTGCTCGACACAAAGACTGCGCAGGACCTCTTTCACAATCATGCGGCTAAGATGCCTATCATCGATTATCACTGCCACCTCATCCCAGAGATGGTAGCTAATGATCACAAGTTCAAGAGTATTACAGAACTCTGGCTCGGTGGTGACCACTACAAGTGGCGTGCTATGCGTACTAACGGCGTAGATGAGCGCTTCTGCACAGGTACTGACACCAGCGACTGGGAGAAGTTCGAGAAATGGGCAGAGACTGTACCATATACATTCCGTAACCCTCTGTATCACTGGACTCACCTGGAACTCAAGACTGCCTTCGGTATCAACAAGCTGTTGAGCCCTAAGACAGCCCGTGAGATTTACGACGAGTGTAACGAGAAGTTGCAGCAGCCTGAGTTCAGCGCCCGTGGCTTGATGCGCCACTACAACGTGGAGTGCGTTTGTACAACAGATGATCCAATCGACGACCTGCGCTACCACAAGCAGACTCGCGAGAGCGGTTTCGAAATCAAGATGATTCCTGCTTGGCGTCCTGACAAGGCGATGAACATCGAGAAGCCAGACTTCGCTGAGTATATGAACAAGCTGGGTGAGGTAGCTGGTGTTACCCTCACTACATTCCAGGATATGGTAGATGCTTTGCAGAAGCGTCACGACTTCTTTACAGAGAACGGCTGCAAGTTGAGCGACCATGGTATCGAGGAGTTCTACGATGAGCCATACACAGATTCTCAGATTGAGACTATCTTCGGCAAGGCTATGCGTGGCCAGCAGCTCTCTGCTCTCGAAATCCGCCAGTACAAGCATGCCTTCCTGAAGGTTTGCGCTGAGATGGATCACGCTGCCGACTGGACTCAGCAGTACCACTATGGTGCTATCCGCGACAACAATACATTGATGTACAATAAGTTGGGTGCTGATACAGGTTTCGATTCTATCGGTGAGTTCACCACAGCCAAGGCTATGAGCAACTTCCTGAACGAGTTGAACATGGAGGGCAAGTTGACACGTACTATCCTCTATACATTGAACCCATGCGCCAACGAGGTAATCGCTACTATGCTGGGTAACTTCCAGGATGGTTCTTGCCCAGGCAAGATTCAGTTCGGTTCTGGCTGGTGGTTCAACGATCAGCTCGATGGTATGACCAAGCAGATGAATGCACTCTCTGTATTGGGTCTCTTGAGCCGTTTCGTAGGTATGCTGACTGACTCTCGTTCATTCCTCAGCTACCCACGTCACGAGTACTTCCGTCGTTTGCTCTGCAACCTCCTCGGCAATGATGTAGAGAAGGGCTTGCTTCCTAACGACATGGAGAGCCTCTCTCGCATGGTAGAGGACATCTCTTACAACAACGCTCGCAACTACTTCAAGTTCTACTAATCCATAAAGTAGCAACTTAAGCAAAATACTAAGGCAAATCCCTTCATGGCATCAGAATGGTGTTGTGAGGGGATTTGTTGCTTGAAGATAACGAAAAACCTGCAGCTCATGGCGTTAATAGACAGAATCATAGGCTTTTACGAGGATATCAGGGAGTTTAATTCTTCCAATATCCAGGATTTCCGGGGCAAGTTGAAGTCCTGGATCAAGATGGGCATGCTCGCCGGTCGCATCTTCTACGTCAAGGATATGTGGGCAAGGGATGTGGCGGCATTGACCTTCGCCTCGTTCATGGCACTGATTCCGTTTATGGCGATGATGTTTGTCATCGCCCGTGGCTTCGGCTATACCGCCCTGCTCGAATCGTGGATTTCTAGCACCTTCGAGGCGCAACCCGTTGTGGCTCAGACCATCGTGAACTTCGTTCATAATTACATAGAGAACACGCAGAGCAACTATATCATCGGTACGGGTATCGTGATGTTTCTCTATACCATCATCTCGCTGATGCAGAAGATAGAGCTCACCTTCGACGACATCTGGCATACGGGTGAGCGTTCGTGGAAGCAGATTGTTACCCAGTATCCAACCATCCTCTTCGGTCTTGGCATGATGATTCTCTTTGCGTCGTTCATCAATGTATGGACGGTGAATGTGATAGACGATGTAGACAAGATTGCCGATATGGGCGAGGCGATTCCGTCGTTTCTCCTGCATCTGGCGGCATTCGTCCCGATGTTCTTCTTCTTCGTGTTCTGCTATTGCGTGATTCCGAACACCTATATCCGGTTTCGAAGCACCCTGGTGCCATCGTTCCTGGCTGGTGTCAGCATGACGGCATTGCAGTATGGCTACATCTATCTGCAGGTGTTCCTTTCCAGCTACAACGTCATCTACGGTTCGCTGGCAGCGATTCCGCTTTTCCTGCTGTGGCTTCAGATTTCGTGGGCGATTGTGGTATTCGGGGCCTTGCTCTGCTATACCAATCAGAATCTGCATCATTACGATTTGGATTTGAAGTACGACCATGTGAAACTGGAGCACCGCATCAAGGTCTGCGCCGTGGTGATGCATCTGGTTTGCCATCGCTTCAACGAGGGTAAACCGGCTTATTCGCCTCAGCAGATGCATCAGATAACGAGGATTCCGCAGCAGCTCATCAACAGGGCTGTGAACGAACTCTTGAGGGCTAAGCTGCTGTTAGAGATAAGGTTGGAGAAGAGAGGAAGCTTCGAGGAATCTATCGTGCTGCATCCGATAGAGAAGATAGATCATCTCACTTATGGCGTGATGATAGAGCGCCTCTTTACGAGTGGCGAAGATGTGGCAGCACTTGCCGACCTGAACCAGGAGTGGGAGATGTGGAAAGACATCGACCTGGTTAATTCCACCTTCGTGGAAAACGGCAGAAAGATTCATTTCGTTTGAATCAAGAATGTCTGATTTATCTGAATCAGGCAGATGATTTTTTGCAAGAATCAATAATGATAATAGAATATAAACCTTTAAACCATTTAGTGTATGAGAAAATTTATTTCTTTTGCAGTCTTGGCATTGATGGCTTCTTCCATGTCGGCACAGACCGTTGCCAACATGAAAGATTTGAGTGCCGAAAAGAAATCTGCAGCTGTTAGCCTGAAGTTGACAGGAACTTTGACAACCACGAGAAATTCCGATTTCCGACAGCTTCGCGATCTCGCCTGGCAGTTGAGAGACCTCAATTTGAGCGAGGCTACCTGTCCTGTTCTTCCTAAGAACGCCTTCCATTCCCGTCATCATCTGCAGCACATCATCCTGCCAAATCAGTTGCAGGAGATAGGAAGTCAGGCTTTCTTTGCCTGCGATAACCTGCAGGAAGTGGTGATTCCGCAAAGTGTAACCAAGGTGGGTGCTGCAGCCTTCTCGGGCTGTAAGTCGCTGAAAAACATTACTATCAATGGCACTCCAGAGTTGGGAGAGTTTGCTTTCGCCAATCTCGAAGGAGTTAAGCTCATCAAGGTAAATTCCAAGATTCCGCCTAAGGCAGCCGCTACGGCTTTCTCGGGAATCAATATGCGTGGTGTGAAACTGGTGATGCCAAAGGGCAGCGAAAAACTCTACCGTAAGGCGGCAGGCTGGAATGCTTTCTTTGGTGAGGTGAAGCAGGCTAGAGAAGTATGCAACCCTGAGGCCTGTCTGATTCCTACTCCGATGGAACTGAAGGTGAATGACAAGGCGACTCCTTTGCAGGTGGCAGGAAACTGGAAGGTGGTGGCTGCCGACGGATTGGCTAACGAGCAGGAGCATGCCGAGAGAATCCTAAAGGAAAGAACTGGCGGGCTGGATGCCTATGGCAAGAATGCCAGGAAGGGCGGAAACGCCAAGCAGGGCAGTCAGCTCACCATGACCCTCGCCCTGGACGAGAGCCTTCCGGACAAGGAAGCATACACCCTGGAAATACAGCAGAAGGGTGTGGTTATCAAGGGCAAGACCGCAACGGGCGTATTCTATGGCTTGATGACTTTCGACCAGCTGCTTCGTGGCGATGCTTCGAAGATAGGCTGCGACGCCATCCCTCAGTTGGTGGTAAAAGACCAGCCTCGCACCCATGTGAGAGAGCTGATGGTAGACCCATGCCGCATCTTCATTCCATACGAGGATTTGAAGGCATTCGTTCCGGAGATGGCACGCTATAAGCTCAACATGCTCCATCTGCATCTGGTGGATGACCAGGCTTGGACCATCGAAATCAAGAAATATCCCCGTCTCACTGCCGAAGCGAGCAGCCGCTGGGGTATGGACGATATGCTGATGCCTATCAAGGGCTATTACACCCAGGAGCAGATGCGCGATTTCGTGGCCTACTGTGCCAAGTATCATATTCAGGTGGTTCCTGAGATTGAGATGCCGGGTCATGAGGTGGCAGCCATCAGCGTTTATCCCGAACTCACCTGCAAGGGTGTGAGAAAACCTATCCGCACCACCTGCGGCGTATCGGATGAGTTGCTCTGCGCCGGCAATGAATTTACCTACGAATTCCTGGGCAATGTGTTCAAGGAACTGGCTGATGTCTTCCCATCTGAGTACATCCATCTGGGTGGCGATGAGGCAGGCAATCCTGCACTCGACTGCTGGACCACCTGTCCTAAGTGTCAGGCATTGAAGAAGAAGCTCGGTATCACATCCACCGACCGTTCGGAAAACTGGAAGTTGCAGGGCTATCTCTTCGACCGCATCATCGATTTGCTCCGTACCCAGTATCACAAGACTCCGATGTTCTGGTATGAGACCGATTTCAAGAAGATTCAGCCAGGATGTGTCACTTTTGCATGGCGTGCCGGCTTAACCAAGGAAGCTTTGGTGGCAGCCGTAGAAAACAATGCCCGCATCCTGCTCTGTCCGGGAGAGCATTGCTATTTTGACTATCCGATGGCGAAGGGCGATATGCCTGAGGTAAACTGGGGTATGCCGGTTACTTCCCTGAAGGCAACCTACGATTTGGATCCAGCCTGGGGAATGGGCGAGGATTTCGAGAAGAACAATCTCTTCGGTGTAGCCGGAACCCTGTGGAGCGAGTGTATCAACTCGCCTGAGCGTATCTACTATCAGGCATATCCTCGTTCGCTTGCCTTGGCAGAGGCAGGATGGAGTTTCCAGAAGAACCGTTCATGGGAGGGCTTCCTGACAAGACTGAAGCCAACTGTGAAGGATATGATGCGAAGAGGCATCACCTTCTCGATGGAATATTAAGCAAGAGGGGCGAGTTCCGTAAAAGGAACCC
>ERZ772831.2944-NODE-2944-length-12975-cov-3.922755_pt1 | contig 12975 bp, 9 predicted proteins | sample MGYA00580858_ERZ772831 | MGnify/ENA primary metagenome ERZ772831 (study PRJEB29015, sample SAMEA2737694) | human gut metagenome | biome: human gut; feature: human-associated habitat; material: faeces | place: China | collected 2012 ... | reverse complement strand
CAAGGATACTTTCCTCCCTTTCCATGAAGGCAGCTTCAAGATCGCCGAAAAAGGCAATGTTCCCATCATTCCCATGACCATTGTGAACTCTGCCGCTATTTTTGAAGACCATTTTCCCAAAATAAAAAAGGCCACCGTAGTCATTGAATACGGTAAGCCCATTTATATGAAGGATCTGGACAAGGAGACCCGCAAGAGCATGGGCACCTATGTACAGAATATAATCTCCGAGACCTATTTCAAAAACAAAGAACTGATCTAATATCTAATGTTTTCCGGTGAGGGAGACCTGTTGGGCGATCAGAAGAAGATAATCCGACGTTTTTCCCTCTTCCGGATAATAGCACACGGAATCTCTGTTTCTGCCCATCAGATAATGTAAAAAATCTTCCAATATCTCCGTATACTGATAACTGTATAAGATATAATTGGCACAGGCCAGTTCCTCCGCCCGCTTCAGCAGATCTTCCGTACCGTTGTTGACGGAAGTCACGGCGTCGATCATTTTACCGGAACGTTTTGCCAGTTCCTCTCCCTGATCTCTGATACCTTCCATGAATGCTGTGCACAGATCAATATCCACCGACTGTCTGGTAGCCAGATATGTCATGGAACCGTAGAGATATGCAGTTTCCTCCAGATAGCTTGTATTATCTTCGAAAAATTCCTTATACTCCAAAATCTGCGAACGATAGGAAGGAAGTCCCGCAGCCCGGTACAGTTCCGTCAAAGCCATGAATTTCTCCGCATCTCTGCCGGATGCTGCTGCCAGCTTTGTGTAGATTGCGGATGCGTGCTGAAGACATTGCGTTGCATATTGTACATCATATTTCTGATACAGATAACTGAATTTTGCCAGGACAGCCACATACGTCATGGTATCCGGCTCCTTATCCTCTGTCTCATTGACGGTTTTTTCCAGCCAGTCCGCAATATATTCCAGCATATCCGGAATCTCATTCCCATTATCGTCCGTAAAAACTTCCGAATACCATTCGCATGCCTCCAGCAGTGTCAGGATCTCATCCTCTGTAATGCTGCGCTCCCGGCAGCTTTCATGCACCCTTTCGCACAATGCTTTAAACAATTCCTCATAATACCTCTCCTTGATGGAAAAAGAGAGCGACTGCCCCACCCGGTCGCATTCCAGATAAAAGCTTCCCTCGCTGGTATATTCCGAAAAATCCACTGTTCCGATGTATAATTGCAGATCCTCGTTGTACTCCGGCTGCTTTACCTTCCCCTGATATACGATCTCTCCGGACTCTTTATCGATCAGCCGGAAACTTTCCACCGGTTCCCGGCTTTTGACGATTGCCTGCTTTTCTCCGTCTCCTGCATACCCCTGCTGATCCACCAGTACATTAGGAGTAAGTGTCGGAATGGTATAATTGATTATTGGGGTATTTTCCATCGCCATATCCGCAATACTGACATGTCCCGTCTCGGCAGAGGTATTGCCACAGGCGGTATTCCCTATGATATTCACGATGAACAGCAGCGACAATATTGCTGCATATTTTCTGTTGTATTTCAAATTGGTCCTCCGCACAATCTCCCGGGAGATTACAGTACACGATTTTTCCATTGATAATAGTATAAACGGTCCACATGAAAATTTCCATAGGTATTCTGTATATCCATCAGTGGAACAATGCCTCCCCGTTTACCGGATCCCCATTATGCGTCAGGGCAAAATACACATTGCTCCCCTCAGCACTGTAATATTTTGTAGGCGCTGCTACACTGCCGATAGTTTCACCCGGATTCACATAAGCATTTTCCTTGACGGTAATCTCCGCCAGTTGTCCGTAAGTGGCCTCATAGCCGTCTCCCAGATCCAGCGTCACCGCCTTACCGATCTCCTCATTTTCAAAAATCGAAGTTACTTTTCCCTGCGCACAGGCGGTTACCGTCATGCCTTCTTCCGCGGAAAAGATTGTAGCCGGATTGTACTTGTACTGATCCAGTGTGGCAAAGTAAATGCTCTTGTCCATAGAGTAATGCATCAGAATATCACTCTGTACCGGTTTCTGCATTCCATCGCTTTCCGTAAAATGCAAGGCACCCTCCAACTGGACATAAACCGGAAGCTCGTCAATGGCTATCGCTTTCCGTACCTCGTCCAAAGCCTTGTCGAGCGACCAGTCCTTATAAACTTTCTCGGGCTTGCCCAATGCATAATTATAGATTATCTTGGCCCGGTTGTAATACACATCATCTTTCTTTGCAGCAACCTCCAAAGCCTTATCCATATCTGCGGCAACCTTATCCATGGAAACATCTTCACGGGACATGAACAGATGCTGGGAAGCACGGCGCAGATAACCGTCGGCACTGGCAGGATATTGTGCAATGAAATCGTTCAGAGTCTCCATATACTTCTCCGGAGACAGTTGGGAAGAAGCCATGTAGAGGAACACCAAAGCCTGCTCTTCGGTATCGGGCAATGCCTTCTTGATACCGATGCCCTTTAATGACATATCTCCATAAGACAATGCGGAGATATTCTGCGACATGGCGAAATTGGCATCAATAGCATAGCAGATGGTAGCCGTGTCTTGTCCGGAGGACTTCTGCGCAAGGCCGAAGACCTGCCCGTCCACAGTCATCAGCGGACAACTCACCATCTTGTCCTTCAGACGCATATCGAGCGTATAATAGGAATAGTTGCCGGAAATCTTATCAGCTTCCTTTACTTTCCCGGCAGTGTAGGAACGGTCTTTCTGGGTGGAATAAGGCAGCAGATATACATCCGCACCGGCAGCCGGAGCCACAGCAGCCAAAGTGAGTGCCGTGACTTTCTTTCCGGGGATGCCGACACGGAACTTGACAACATCGTACATGTCATCGGCCCCCATAATGGCCTCCACCGGCATCTGTGCCCCGTCCGAGCTCATCACAACGGCGCGCTGGGCACCTTTGAACAAGGTGTAGTCAGAAAGCGCAACGCCATCTTCAGTGACAAAAAAGCCGTTTCCAGTATTCAGTATCTTATCGTTCTGGTCGTAGGTCACCACCGAAAAAACGGCACGTTTGGCTTTGTCTACCCACTTCGGGGCTTGTGCCACACTCCACTGAGCCAATAAACAGAGAGTGAGCATCAACAGCAATTTCTTTTTCATATCTTAGTTGGTTCTTTGTTTTACCGCTTCATAAATCAAAATGCCGGCTGCAACGGAAACATTGAGGGACTCGATGGTTCCCAACATGGGAATCTTCACCCACTCGTCACACAACGCCAGGTTGTCATAGGACACCCCCTTGTCTTCGGCACCCATAATGATGCACATCGGACCGGTATAGTCGGCTTTGGTATAGTCGTAATCGCCTTTCTCCGTGGCTGCCACGATATGGAAACCACTATTCTTGAGGAATTGCAGGGTCTCTTTCAGGCTGTGTTCGCGGCAAACGGGCAAAGTGTGCAAGGCTCCTGCCGAGGTTTTCATGGCGTCTGCGTTGACTGATACACTGTTCCGTGCAGGGATAATCACGGCATCTACCGCCGCACACTCGCAAGTACGGGCAATGGCGCCGAAATTGCGGACATCCGTGATGCCGTCAAGCATCACAAACAGAGGATTCTTGCCCTGCTCGAAAAGGAAAGGTACCAAGTCCTCCGTCTTCTGGTAAGTGACTGAAGAGATGAAGGCAATCACTCCCTGGTGATTCTTACGCGTCACGCGGTTGATGCGTTCCACCGGAACGCGCTGTACCGGTATCAAAGTCCCTTTCAAGACAGCGAACAGCTCTTTTGACAAATCACTCTGAATGTCCTTCTTTACCAATATCTTGTCTATCTCTTTTCCTGCCTGAATGGCTTCTATCACGGCACGGACGCCGAAAATCATTTCACTGTTATCAACCATATATGGGTATTTACTATTTGACGATTTACTATTTACTATTTGATACTTCCAGCAATGCTCTGGCATTGTTCAGTGCGGCTTCGGTCAGCTTAGCACCACTCAGCATATGGGCTATTTCTTCCACGCGTTCATCGTCGGTCAGACGACGGATGTGACTGTTTGTTTCCGTTTCGTTGTCCTGCTTGTACACCTTGTAATGGGCGCGTCCACGGGCAGCAATCTGGGGTAGATGGGTAATGCTGATTACCTGGCGGTCCTGCTCGCCCATCTCCTGCATGATATCCGCCATGCGGTCGGCTATCTCGCCGGAGACTCCGGTATCTATTTCGTCGAATACAATGGTAGGAAGCTTGACGGCACCGGCTATCATTGCTTTGATGGAGAGCATGACGCGGGCTATTTCACCACCCGAAGCTACGGAGGAGACGCTTTGCAATGCCCCGTTCTTATTCGCGGAAAACAAGAAGTTCACAGTATCCGCCCCGTGTATGCCCGGCTCTTTGCGGGCACCTATCTCTACCTGGAAACGGACATTGGGCATGCCCAACGGAACCAGCCGCGCAGCCATCTGCTTCTCCACTTCACGGGCAGCGGCAGTACGCGCCTTGGTGAGGACGGCAGCCTGCTTTTTCACCTTATTATATAAAGCGTCGCAACGCGCTTTCAGTTCCTCGATGTGCTCGTCGGACGAAGTGATGGCTGAGAGTTTGGCGGCGTATTCATCCGTCAGCGCCAGAAGTTCACCGACAGTGGAAACGCGGTGCTTCTGTTGGAGCGTATAAATCAAGTTCAGACGTTCGTTCACTTCATCCAGACGTTCGGGGTTGAACTCTATTTCATCCTCCTTACCCGACACTTCCTGCGAAATATCCTTCAACTCGATATAAGTGCTTTCCATGCGTTCGGCAAGTTCCCCGGCAACCGGATAAACCCTCTGCAGGCCGAGCATCGTGTTCAGGCATTCCTTCAGCCCGGACAACAAGCCTCCTTCGTCCGAGTAGAGCGTCTGCCCTACCCGATAGAGTCCGGCCTTTATCTCTTCCGCATGGCTCAGCGTATCTGCCTCTTGCTCCAGCTCCTCCTGCTCACCGGCAGACAAGTGTGCCTCTTCCAACTGTTCCAGTTGGAAACGGATATAGTCTTCGTCCGACTTATCCTGATTGGCACGGGCAACAAGGGCCTCCAAATCCTGCTGTGCCTGCTTCCATGCTCCGAAGATATGCTGGTAAGCAGACAAGGCCTCTTCGTTATGCGACAAGATGTCCAGTACATTCAACTGAAATCCTTCCTTGTTCAGCAATAGGTTCTGATGCTGGGAATGCACGTCAATCAGCAGTTCTCCCAACTCCTTCATCTGAGCCAATGAAGCAGGCGTGTCATTGATGAATGCCCGGCTCTTGCCCGAAGCGGACACCTCGCGGCGCAGGATGCATTCTTCCTCGTACTCCAACTCATTCTCCTCAAAGAAAGGCTGCATACCGTAAGCGGAAATATCAAAACGGGCCTCGATAATGCACTTCGAAGCTCCTACACGAATGGCTTTCACATCGGCACGCTGTCCCAGCAGCAGACCGATGGCACCCAGAATAATGGATTTTCCAGCACCGGTCTCACCCGTTATCACCGAGAAACCGCTGCTGAAGCTGATATCGAGCTTTTCAATAAGCGCATAATTCTGTATGTAAAGCGAACGCAACATAAGGATATTGACGATTTACGATTTACTATTTACTATTTAAATCTTTCACCAGACGGTCTACGATGTCGGCAGCCACTTCGGCTTTGGACTTCAAGGGGTAGTCCGTCTTTCCCTGGTGGTCTATGATACTGATTTTATTGGTATCGCAACGAAAACCGGCTCCCTTGTCGTTCAGGGAGTTCAGCACGATGAAGTCCAGATTCTTGCGGTTGAGCTTGTCTTCCGCATTCATCTGCTCGTTATGAGTCTCAAGGGCAAAGCCTATGAGGAGGCGTTGACAGTGCTCCGCATCGTTCTTCAGATTGCCTAAGAAAGCGGCTATGTCGCGGGTAGGTTTCAAGTTCAAACTCATCTCCCCGGTCTTTTCGCGCTTGATTTTCTCATCCGCCACTTGTTCGGGGGTGTAGTCTGCCACGGCAGCCGTCAAGATGGCGGCATCGGCATGGACAAAGGCGGCGGATGCAGCCTCGAACATCTCCTGCGCCGACTCTACCGCATGGTACTGGTGCATCGGGAAGTAAGTGCCTTGCTGCACCGGACCGGCAATCAGTATCACCTTGGCCCCTCTGGCGGTACATTCATCTGCCAGGGCAAGTCCCATCTTGCCGGAAGAATAGTTGCCGATGAAGCGCACCGGGTCTATCTTCTCATAAGTAGGTCCTGCGGTTATCATCACTGTCTTGCCCACCAGGTCGCCATCTTTGGCAGCAAAGTACATTTCCAGGTGGCGGATGATATTCTCCGGCTCCTCCATACGGCCTTTCCCCACCAGATGACTGGCGAGTTCTCCCGTAGCAGGTTCTATGATGTGGTTTCCATAAGAGCGGAGTGTATCCAGATTCTTTTGGGTGGAAGGATGGGCATACATGTCCAGGTCCATGGCAGGCGCCACAAACACCGGAGCTTTGGCGGAAAGATAGGTGGTAATCAGCATATTGTCTGCCACGCCATTCGCCATCTTGCCGATGGTGGAAGCCGTAGCCGGGGCTATCAGCATGGCATCTGCCCACAGACCGAGGTCCACATGGCTGTTCCAGGTGCCATCGCGTTGGGCAAAGAACTCACTGATAACCGGTTTGCTGGTCAAGGCAGAGAGCGTGATAGGGGTAATAAATTCTTTTCCGGCAGGCGTAATGACCACCTGCACCTCTGCACCACGCTTAATCAGTCCGCGAATAATATAGCATGCTTTATAGGCGGCAATGCTGCCCGTAATGCCCAATACTATTTTCTTCCCTTTCAGTATATTTGCCATTTATTTCTGAGTCATTTCACGCAGACGTATCTTGGTCAGCGTGGCTTTGGTATTCAGGGTAAAATCACTGTTCAGAATCCAGCTGTAATAGCCGGGGTCGCGCTTCAAGACATCGGATACCGACATGCCTTTGTACTTGCCAAAATTGAATACTTCCACACCTTTATCGTCGTAGACCATACGGCCGGCAAAGTCCACATTCTTGTTGAAGCTGGAATAGTCGGCAAGGAAAGCCACGTCATTCTGCAACTCCGGATAGCGGTCCAACTGAGACATCAGCACCTCGTAAGTGGCACGTGTATCAGCCTCTGCCGTATGGGCGTCTTCCAGATTCTTGCCGCAATAGAATTTATAGGCAGCAGACAGCGTGCGTTGCTCCATCTTGTGGAAAATGACCTGCACGTCCACAAACTTGCGGCGGCTCATGTCAATGTCCACACCGGCACGAAGGAACTCTTCCGCCAGGACGGGGATATCAAAACGGTTGGAGTTGAAGCCCGCCAAGTCGCATCCTTCAATGTCATTGGCAATGTTGCGCGCCACTTCCTTGAATGTGGGGCAGTCGGCTATATCGGCATCGTAGATGCCATGAACGGCAGATGCTTCGGCAGGAATGGGCATTTCGGGGTTGATACGCATGGTTTTGGACTCCTCATTCCCGTTGGGATATACCTTGAGGTAACAAATTTCGACAATTCGGTCTGAGTTGATATTGGTACCCGTAGTCTCCAAATCAAAAAAGACTATCGGATTTTTCAGATTCAATTTCATTGTTTTTTCGTTTTATAAGCTCTGGCTATGAGCTATAAATTATAAGTTTAACTTACAAGCCACGAGCTACAAGTACCGTGCGGCATAATTGCGCAGCCACTTGTAGCTCGTAGCTCATAATCCGATTGCTAATATTCATCAGTCATTCAGCATCATCGGCATCAGCAGCATCAGCAAGTCTTCGTTCTCTTCCTGCTCTACCGGAATAATGACACCTGCACGTGAAGGATCTGCCAGTTCGATAACGATTTCATCGGCAGAAATGTTATTCAGAATGTCAATCAGGAAAGTGGACTTGAAACCGATGCTCATCGGATTGCCCGCATATTGGCAAACCAGTGTTTCTTCGGCCGATGTAGAGAAGTCGATGTCCTGTGCGGAGATGACAATCAGATTCTCCTGCATACGGAGCTTGATAAGGCTGCTTGCCTGCGAAGAGAAGATGGACACGCGGCGCAAAGCACCGAGCAGTTGCAGGCGGTCTACCGTCACTTTATAAGGGTTGTTCTGCGGAATCACAGAGTTGTAGTTGGGATAGCGACCTTCGATAAGACGGCACACCATGCGGTAGCTTTCCAGTGTGAACACAGCGTTGCGTTCGTCGAACTCGATAGTCACCATGCCTTGCTCTTTCGGCAGCAGATTCTTCATCAGCGAAGCCGGCTTCTTGGGCAGGATAAAGGCGGCACGTTCGTTACCTTTGGCGGCCAGTGTCTTGCAGCGCACCAGCTTATGACCGTCTGATGCCACCATCGTGATGTCCTCCGTTGTGATATCGAAATAGATACCGTTCATCACGGGACGAAGCTCGTCATCAGCCGTAGCAAACACGGCACGGTTGATACCACCCAGCAACACTTGTGCATCCATTTCCACACGTACGGCATTGTCACCCAACATGGCAGACTGCGGGAACTCGTCCGCATTCTGCCCCATCAGGCTGTATTTACCGTTCTGATACTGTACCGTGATTTCAAGGGAATCCGTATTGATTTCAAAAGTCAACGGTTGTTCGGGAATTTCCTTCAAAGCGTCCAAAAGGGTTTTGGCTGTGACGGCAAAACGGCCGTCCATATCACTTTCATTCACTTCGACCGTAGTGACCATCGTCGTTTCACTGTCGGAAACAGTTGCAGACAAGGTTCCGTCTTGCTGTTCAAAGAGGAAACAATCCAAAATAGGCAACGCATTCTTCGAATTAATCACACGGCTGATAGCCTGCAAATGACTGGAGAGCGCAGTACTCGAAACGATAAATTTCATATCTTCTGTATATTTAAGTTTTTTATTTTGCTAACGTCTTAGAAACCGTTTTTATCTTTTTCAAACTGACGGACAAAGTTAAAAAAAGAATTCCCTACGACAAAGAAATAGCAAGAAAAAACAGCCGAATATTCGTCTCATATTCCTAAAAAATTGTAACTTCGCCGCATCATTTAAAAAGAAAACAATGGAATTTACAGGAAAAATCATCGCTATACTCCAGCCCAGAGGCGGAGTTTCCAAGTCAGGTAACGAATGGAAATCACAAGAATATGTGATTGAAGACCATGGCCAATATCCGCGCAAAATGTGTTTTGACGTATTTGGAGCGGACAAAATCGAACAGTTCAATATTCAGATGGGCGAAGAGCTGACAGTATCTTTTGATGTAGACGCACGCCAATGGCAAGACCGTTGGTTCAACAGTATTCGCGCATGGAAGGTAGAACGCGTAAGCACTGCCGCACCCGCTCCGGGCGCTCCCGTTCCACCGCCGGCTCCCACTGCCGCACCGGAATTCCTCGCAGGGGATGCAAAGGATGACCTGCCGTTCTAAGAATATGTTATAATTCACCACAGATTGCACAGATTAACACAGTTCATTCTAGAATTTTGATAATCAAGATTTTTTAGCTGTTTTAATCTGTGCAATCTGTGGTGAGTGTGTATTTTGACTTTCCTCGTGCTTATTTTCCCTCAGCACTCTACAGAATGACCGATTAATCACCCTTTATAAAGCAATACGATATTCGGATAAACCACCCCTTCTGTACAAGTGAATTGTACTGCAAGCATGAAATGACGGAAGAAGTTGGATTGACGGAAGAAGAAGTTCGGTATCAGACGCACATACGTTTCAGGCTGGCTCAGCATCATCTCCATATCCACCATCATCACAAAATTATATATGGGTGAAAGACTGCCTATACCCTCTTCGTACACCGGTGTTCCGTCTAACACATCTCCACTCTCCACCGCCTCAATATAGGCCGAAAGGCTCAGTGCATCGGGAGCCAGCAACAGACTACCCCGATAGAAACAGGCAAAGGTATAAAGGGCAGACTCCGTGATGCCCGTCAGCTGGGTGAGCAGCGTGTTACGGGGCAACACATATTTAGGGAACTTCCTTGCTTTGGGATACAACGAATTATTTGAAACCACCTTCGGCATAAGCGGAGCGTCCTCTTCCTTGGGGGTACTGTAAAGCAGAGACTGCAAGCGGCGTTCCGCTGCCAGTTCATCCTTGAGAGGGATACACATCACGGCGCAAGGCAGCTTGTCCAACGTGTCTTTAGACTGGAACAAGCAAGACATCACGCTCTCGCCCGCATGCTCATTCAAGTAAGCAATCCACTCCTCGTCGCGCTGCTTGATATAGTCTGAATAGGTGGCCTTGGCATACTCCTGACTGGCAGTAAAGCCAAACCAGGAATTTCTGTCAGACATTGCCCAGCGATCGTAAAAGAAAGTGGAAGACGGAAGCAGAGCCCCGGAAAATCCGTCCTCTACCGGCTGCTGCACCCGCAAGGCATTGATAAACGTCTGTGTGGAATCCGACCCATGGCTGATGCCGGAGCAATAAATGGCATCTTCATTGAACTTCATGTCAAACTCCGCCCAACTGCCCAGCTGCGTCTGCGAACGGATACCATCCGTAGGCTTCCCCATATCCACTCCTTTCATACGCACATAGACCGTGGCAGCCACGTTACTCTGCTTGCCCGCGTACATAGTGCGGAAAGAAGGGAGGTTCATCAGGGACTTTTTGCTGCGCCGCGCATCAATCACATGTTCTATCAAACGCTTCTGGAAACTTACAACCAGAAAATCGGGAGTGAAGTAGGCAGCCAGGAAACGACCGTCTGCCATGGGATAGATACGTATCTCCTCTCCCTTGTAATCGAAATACTTGGAAGGAAACGAACTGGAGCAGTACTTCTCCACAAAAGATTCCACCAACTCATAATCACCCGAACCCAAACTGCAATACAATACTTGGTTCATCGGTGTATCCGGCTCGTGAAAGCTAATCAGCATCTTGTTCATCTGTTTACTCAGTCCATGCGGAGTATCCTCCACCAAAGTATACAAATACTTCTTCAAGTAAACAAAAAGCTCCGATACGTATAGAAAATGATTGTCTTTGCTGCAATTCAGTTCATTGATATCCTCCACGAGGTCTGCCATACGGTCGGTTTCGAGTATGGCTGTGGCATCTTGCGGCACCAAAGTATAAAGATTGAAATCCTGCCGGTTCTCCACCGAATTCAACCGCAGGAAAGAATACACACCAAAACCGGTACATAGCAGCACTATGGACACAACGACAGCTATCTGTATGAGGAGTCGGAGTTTCATGGCATTTATTCATCAACTTTTGGCAAAAATAGCATTTTCTACTAATAAAACAAAACAAATGTTTCAAAAAGTTTAGAAATCTATTTCAAGTCCATCGTAGGCAAAGTGTACATGGGGTGGCAGCTGCTTTTCGATATCGGCATGAAGCCCTGCATGATGGCTCATATGGATGAAATAGGTCTCTTTGGCACCAATACGTCCGGCAGCCTCCAACGCCTCCGAAATACTCTGGTGCGTAGGATGCGGCTTTGGCCGTAAAGCATTCATTACCAAAACATCCAAGCCCTTCAATTGTTCATAAGATTCCTCAGGCATCATGTGCATATCCGTGATATATCCCAGCCGGCCGCCAATGCGGTAGCCCAGGATGGGAAGCCTGCCGTGCATCACCCGTAAAGGCAGCACTTCCGTCCGGTTGATGTGGAACACCTGCCCCGCCTCCACTTCCTGCAGATAGATACGCGGAACTCCCGGATATACCTTATCGACAAAGCAGTAAGGCATCCTTGCCCGCAGATGGGCAGCAGTGTAGGCATCGGAATAGATAGGAATATCGGCAAAACGACCGAACGGGCGCAAATCATCCAGACCACCCACATGGTCATAGTGTTCGTGTGTCACCAGTACGCCGTCTATCTTCTCAAAAGAAGAAGCACGCAGCATCTGTTCCCTGAAGTCAGGACCACAATCTATCAATATCACCGCATCATCCGTATGCAGCAGGGATGACGCACGCAAGCGGTTGTCCCGCGGGTCAGTGGAAGTGCAGACCGGACAAGTACAGCCTATCTCAGGCACACCGGTCGAAGTTCCACTTCCTAATATTCTGAGTTTTCCCATTGACTAAATCAAATAAATTTCTAAAATTAGGTTATATACAACAATGTTTGGGTGTGTCAAAACTCTCTTACTATTTTATCAAACAAACTTCCGGGTGAATATCAATGCCGAATTTCTCGCGGACAGAAGCCCGCACGGCATCCGAAAGAGCGACAATATCCGCTCCCGTGGCACCACCCGAGTTCACCAGCACCAACGCCTGCCGGCCGTGCACCGCAGCAGGCCCCAGCGCCTTGCCTTTCCAGCCACACCGGTCTATCATCCAGGCAGCCGGTATCTTTACCCGACCGGCATCCACATCATAGTGGGGCATGTCCGGATATTCCCGTTGCAAAGACTCGAACTGCCGACGCGGCACGATGGGGTTCATAAAAAAACTACCCGCATTGCCCAGCACCTTCGGGTCGGGCAGCTTCGCGCGGCGAATCGCGACCACCGCCTCGCGGATGTTTTTCAGCGACGGTCCCCCGAGCTCGTCGACCCGGCGCGAGACGTCTTCGTAGCGCAAGCGGAACTCGGGACGGCGCGACAGACCGAACAGCACGGACAGGATCACCGCCCGAGAGCGCAACTCACGCTTGAAAACGCTGTCGCGGTAGCCGAAACGGCACTCGGCATTCGAAAGCGCGACAACCCGGTCCTCGTCCGGAAGATAGCACTCGACGCTCTCGATCGTATCCTTCGCCTCGACGCCGTAAGCGCCGATGTTCTGGACCGGAGCGGCTCCGGCGCAGCCCGGTATCAGCGACAGGTTCTCGATGCCGCCCAGTCCCTGCCCGACAGCCCAGCCGACGAAATCGTCCCACTCGGCTCCGGCTCCCACACGGACCAGCGCCCGCTCGCCATCGCCGCCCTCAAGCGTCACGCTCCGGTCGAGAGGATGGAGCAGCCATGCGAGCGCGCGTAAGAGAGAGCCTGAC
>ERZ772831.2942-NODE-2942-length-12982-cov-3.605167_pt1 | contig 12982 bp, 10 predicted proteins | sample MGYA00580858_ERZ772831 | MGnify/ENA primary metagenome ERZ772831 (study PRJEB29015, sample SAMEA2737694) | human gut metagenome | biome: human gut; feature: human-associated habitat; material: faeces | place: China | collected 2012 ... | reverse complement strand
TCTTTAGTCAATTCTCTCAAGACTGCAAAGTGTCTGTTTCCTAAAACTTTATTCACCGCCGAAGCGCGTGCGAGCGGCATTGCGATGGTGCATCAGCACTTCGCGCTCTTCGATACGCTGACGGTGGCCGAGAACGTGGCCCTCGGGCTTCCGCCCGGCCGCTCCACGGCCGAAATCTCCGAGGAGGTGAAGACGCTCGGCGAGAAGTACGGACTTGAGGTGGATCCTGCTGCGGTCGTCTACGAGCTCTCGATGGGTGAGCGCCAGCGCGTGGAGATCATCCGCGCCCTGATGACGAATCCCAAGCTCCTCATTCTTGATGAGCCCACCTCGGTGCTCGTGCCCCAGGCCGTCAGGAAGCTCTTCGTGACGCTTCACCGTCTGGCTGAGGAAGGCGTCTCCATTCTCTTCATCTCCCACAAGCTTGACGAAATCCGTGAGCTCGCCGACCGCTGCGTCGTGCTGCGTGCGGGCAGGATCGTCTCGTCCGTCAATCCGAAGGCCGAAACCGAGGCGTCGCTTGCCCGTCTGATGATCGGCGCTGAGCCGCCCGCGATCCGCGAGGCCTCGGGCACGCCGGGCGAAGTGGTCTTCGAGATGAAGGACGTCAGCTATCCCGGCTCGCTGCGCGTGTGCGGCATCGAGAACGTCTCCGTGGCCGTGCGCAAGGGCGAGATCGTCGGCGTCGCCGGCATCTCGGGCAACGGTCAGGCGCGCCTGATGGCGGTCGCTGCGGGCGAGGCCCCCGTCGCCGACGAGGGCGTCATGCTCTTCGGCAAGCCCGTCGGCAGCCTCGGCACCCGTGACCGCCGCCGCCTCGGCCTACGCTACGTGCCCGAGCAGCGCCTCGGCCACGCCGCCGTGCCCGAAATCTCGCTCCAGACGAACACCTATCTCACGGGCGACGACCTCGTGAAGCACGGCTTCATTCTCGAGGAGAAGGCCCTGCGCTTCACGGAGAAGATCATCGAGCGCTTCCACGTGAAGACCCCGTCCCCGCAGAAGCATGCGGGCGGCCTCTCGGGCGGCAATCTGCAGAAGTTCATCATGGGCCGCGAGATTCTTCAGAATCCGGGCGTGCTCATCGTCAATCAGCCCACCTGGGGCGTCGACGTCGGCGCCGCCGCCACGATCCGCAACGCGCTGATGCGCTTGCGCGAGGACGGCGCGGCCGTGTTCGTCGTTTCCGAGGAAGTCGACGAACTCTTCGAGATCTGCGACCGCATCGCGGTCATGTACCGCGGTCATCTCTCTCCCGCCGTTCCCAAGTCTGAAATGAACATTGAAATCGTCGGTCGCTGGATGTCCGGTCTCTGGCCCGACGGCCCCGCCGGCGCGTCCGGTCATGAAGGAGGCGAAGCATGAATTTCCCCATTGCCATGACCTCGCGTCAGGAGCCCGCCCGCAGCCTGCGCTGGCTGTCGCCCGCGCTTGCACTCCTGCTCACGGTCGTCGCGGGCGCCGTGATCTTCGCCGCGCTCGGCAAGGATCCCGTCGAGGCCCTCGTCACCTTCTTCATCTCTCCGCTCGACAGCCTGAGCGGCTGGGCCGAGGTGTGCGTCAAGATGACGCCGTTGCTGCTCTGCTCCGTGGGCCTCGTGGTGTGCTTCCGCGCCAACGTCTGGAACATCGGCGCCGAGGGCCAGCTCGTTGCGGGCGCCATTGCGGGCGGCGCGGTCGCCCTGATGTGCAACGACACGACGGGCCCCTGGTTCGTCGTCCTCGTCATGCTGGCCTCTGCGCTCGGCGGCGCTCTCTGGGGCGCGATCACGGCGCTTCTTCGCCACAAGTTCCACGCCAACGAGATTCTTGTCTCGCTCATGCTCGTCTACGTGGCGCAGTTCCTGCTCTCCTGGGCCGTCCAAGGGCCGCTTCGCGATCCCGACGGCTTCGGCTTCCCGCAGACCGCGCTCTTTGAAAGCGGCGCGCTCCTGCCCGTCATCCTCGAGGGCACCCGCCTGCACGCCGGCGCCCTGATGGCCGTCATCGCCGCGCTCGGCATCTGGGTCCTCATGGACAAGATGGAGATCGGCATGGAGTTCAAGATCTCCGGCATGGCGCCGCTCGCCGCCCGTTATGCGGGCTACCGTCCGGGTCACCTGATCTGGATCTCGATGCTCATCTGCGGCGCCCTCGCGGGGCTTGCCGGCGGCATCGAGGCCGCGGGTCCGCTCGGCCAGCTCACCCCGACCATCTCTCCGGGGTATGGCTTCGCAGCTATCATCGTCGCCTTCGTGGGGCGCCTGACGCCGCTGGGCTGCGTGCCCGCCGCGTTCATCATGGCGCTCTTCTATCTAGGCGGCGAGCTCGCGCAGAGCCGCCTCGGCCTTCCGTCCTCGATCACGGGCGTCTACCAGGGCCTTCTTCTCTTCTTTATACTCGCCTGCGATACGATGATCTTCTATCAGTTCAAGTGGATCGGCTTCAAGAAGGAGGCTGCCTGATGAGTCTCGCCGCATCGATCATTTCCTCCACGCTCAACGCGGGGACGCCCCTTCTCATCGCCGCCGTCGGCATCATCATTCATGAGAAGTCGGGCGTGCTCAACCTCGGCATTGAGGGCATCATGCTCATGGGCGCCGTTTCGGGCTTTGCGGTGACGCATGCCACGGGCAGCTTCGAGCTCGGCTTTCTCGCGGGCATGGGCGTAGGCCTTCTGCTCGGCCTGCTCTTTGCGTTCTTCACGATCGGCCTTCGCGCCAACCAGTACGCCGCAGGTCTTGCGCTCACGCTCTTCGGCACGGGGCTCTCGGCCTTCCTCGGCCAGTCCCTGCAGGGCGCCGCGCTTCCCGGCCGCGCTCCGCTCGGCATTCCGGGCCTCGAGGGCATTCCGTTCCTCGGCGAGGCGTTCTTCTCCCAGCACTGGCTCGCCTATGCCGCGCTTGCGATGATCGCGGGCGTCTGGTACTTCCTTTTCAAGTCTCGTCCCGGCCTCATTCTCCGAGCCGTCGGCGAGTCTCCCGAATCTGCATTCGCGCTCGGCTATCCCGTGCGCCTCATCCGCTTCTGGGCCGTGCTCTTCGGTGCCATGATGGCGGGGCTTGCGGGCGCCTACCTCTCGCTCGTCTACACGCCGCTCTGGGTCGAGGGCATGGTTGCGGGCCGAGGCTGGATCGCACTTGCGCTCGTCACGTTCGCCACCTGGCGTCCCGCGCGCGTGCTCGTCGGCGCCTACCTCTTCGGCGGCGTCACGATGCTTCAGTTCGCGGTTCAGGGCATGGGCATCGACATCGCGCCGCAGTTCATGGCCATGACGCCGTACATCGCGACGATTCTCGTGCTGGTTCTCATCAGCCGCAATCCCGCCTGGATCCGCCTCAACGTGCCCGCCTCGCTCGGCAAGCCGTTCGCGCCGCGCAGCTAAGAATTTCACCTGGCGAGAAGGTAGGCATGTCCTGCCTTCTTGGCTAAACTAGCCATTGATTCTTTTACTTCTGTCTTCAGGAGAATTCATCCATGCAAAAACGTACTGCCTTCAAGCTCTGCCTCGCCGGCGCCACCGCCGTCGCGCTCAACGCCGCCCCGGTCGCCGTCTTCGCCAAGGACGAGCCGCTGAAGGTCGCCTTCGTCTACGTCAGCCCGGCCAACGAGGAAGGCTGGTCCTCCCAGCATGACATCGCCCGCAAGTTCGTCGAAGAGAAGTTCGGCGACAAGATCAAGGTGACCTGGATCGAGAACATCCCTGAAAATGCCGACGCCCAGCGCGTCATCCGCGACCTCGCCCAGCAGGGCAACAAGATCATCTTCGCAACGTCGTTCGGCTACATGAACTCCGTCATGAAGGTCGCCAAGCAGTTCCCGAACGTCTACTTCGAGCACGCCACGGGCTACAAGACGAGCAAGAACGTCAAGAACTACACGGCCCGCTTCTATGAAGGCCGCTACCTCGCCGGCATGCTCGCCGCCGCCACGACGAAGACCAACATCCTCGGCTACGTCGCCGCCCTTCCGATTCCCGAAGTGTTCCAAGGCATCAACGCCTACACGCTCGGCGCCCGCGCCGTGAACCCGAACATCGAGGTCCGCGTCGTCTGGACGTCCTCCTGGTACGATCCGGGCAAGGAAGCCGACGCCACGAAGGCCCTCATCGGCATGAAGGCCGACGTGATCACGCATCACACGAACTCCACGGCCGTCGCCTCCACCTGCGAAGAAGCCAAGGTTCCGGTCATCTCCTACAACTCCGCCATGCACAAGGCTGCTCCGACGATGCTTCTCGGCGGCGTCGTGCACCGCTGGGAGGAGTACTACACGAACGAAATCCAGAAGGTGCTTGACGGCAAGTGGGACAACACCCCGGTTTGGGGAGGCGCGAACGTCCACATGATTGAGCTTGCCGACATGACCCCGAAGGCTCCGGAAAACGTCGCCTCCCGCATCAAGGCCACCTACGCCAAGCTTGAAAAGGGCGAGTTCCATCCGTTCACGGGTCCGGTTGTCAGCAATGAAGGCAAGGTCATGATTCCGGAAGGCAAGGTCGCCACCGACGAAGAACTCCAGCAGATGATGTACTTCGTTGAAGGCGTGGCCAGCAAGGTCCCGACCGCCAAGTAATCCGCTCTCAAGGGCTTGATTCAGGGCCTCTTCCTCCTTCGGGAGGCGGAGGCCTTTTTGCATTCTCGGCACGCGTCGTGCGAGGCATGAGTCTTTTCGCAGGCTCGGCTAAGATAGCGTTCCGAACGGGGCGAGCGCCCTTGCATTTTTTCCGGATGCCGACATGACGACCGACACGCTTCTTCTGATACTTACGGGCCTGTGCGCCTTTCTCGCCGCCGCTGTGGTCTGGCTCGTGCTCGAAATGCGCCTTCTGAAGATCCAGACTTCGGAGAACCTGCGGCGCGACGAGCAGGACGAGATGATTGAGGCGATCCTCACGGGGGTGAGGAGCGAGCGCCAGGAGGTGCAACAGGCGGTCCTCAACGTCGAGCGCGGCGTCTCGCAGACGCTGGCGGGGCTGACCGGCTACCTCACCGAGCAGCAGAACAGGAGCGCGGCCGAGGTGCGTACGCTCAACGAGACGGCCAGACAGTCGCTTGCCGAGACGCGCGAGGTGATGAACCGCCAGCTCCTTGAGCTGCAGGGGCTGGTGGACGCGCGCTTCGCGAAGATCATCGAGACGAATGCATCGGCGAGCGAAGCGCTCGGCGCCAAGCTCGAGTCCAAGTTCTCCGAGATCCGCACGAGCGTGGACGCCAGCCTTGAGAAGGTGCGCGCAGGCAACGAGGCCCGCCTCGAGGAGATGCGTGCGACGGTTCAGGAAAAGCTCGATCGCACGCTCTCCGAGCGCCTTACGGCGAGCTTCAGGACCGTGGACGAGAAGCTCGGCCTCGTGCAGACGGGGCTGGGCGAGATGCGTACGATGGCCGAGAGCGTCAGGGACCTCAAGGGCATCCTCGCAAACGTGAAGACCCGCGGCACCTTCGGCGAGACGCAGCTCGCCGCCATCCTCGCCAACATCCTCACGCCAGCGCAGTACGGCGCCCAGGTGAGGGTCGTGCCGGGCAGCCGGGAGGCGGTGGACTTTGCGGTGAGGATGCCGGGCGCTTCGGGAGACGGCCCCTGTTGGCTCCCTATGGACTCGAAGTTCCCTGTCGAGGACTATGCACGCCTGCTTGATGCCGAGTCGAGGGCAGATGCGGCTGCGGCCGCCCAAGCGAGGGTGGCGCTTGAGAGGGCCGTCCTTGTGCAGGCAAAGTCGATTCATGACAAGTACGTCAGGCCGCCCTACACGACGGAGTTCGCCGTGATGTACCTGCCGAGCGAGGGACTTTATGCGGAGGTGATCAGGATTCCGGGGCTCTTCGAGAAGCTTCAGCGCGACTGGCGGATCACGCCCGCGGGGCCGACGGTCGTATCGGCGCTCGTCAACAGCCTGCAGATGGGCTTTGTGACTCTTGCGCTTCAGGAGCGTTCGAGCGAGGTCTGGAAGGTGCTCGGCGAGGTCAAGGGTGAGTTCCTGCAGTTTGCCGAGGGCTTCGCGAAGGTGCAGAAGAAGTTCTCCGAGGCGCAGTCGAGCCTCGATGCGATGAAGACGCGGCAGAACGTGATGCAGAAGAAGATGAGTTCGATTGAGGCGGCTGGTCTTCTCGAGGAAGATGGGCAGGAAGAGACGGGCGCCGCGGACAAACTGTCTCAAGGCGTACGAGGTTCGAACGCGAGCGTTGCGGCTGGGCTAAACTGAACGCATGGCCGCCGCGGGTGCGGCGCTTTCAAGGAGTAAATATGAAGAAGATCATGCTTGCCGCCATGATGATCTGCGGCGCCGTTGCGCTTGCCGGATGCAACACTGTCGCCGGTTTCGGCACCGACCTCAAGAAGGGTGCCAACCACGTCGGCACGGCGCTTGAGAGCATCGGTTCCAAGGGCCAGAGCAGTCAGGCGCCTGCCAAGTCGGCAGAATCCAAACCGGTCGAGGACAAGTAAGTCCTTTCCGTCAAGCGAATGAACGGGACCCGCTTCGAACGTCGAAGCGGGTCCTTTTTCTAAGCGCGGGGTTCAGGTCTGGGTGAGGGCCGTGCTTACGCGTCGTTTTCCTGCGCATTGTGCGGACGACGGCGGAAGCGGTTGCGCAGGCCGCCAAGGCGACGGTGATGCTGCGGCTTGGGTTCGAGCGCGGGGTCCTGGGCCGGGACGCCGTTGTAGCGCGGGATGTCGGCGGGGACCGGGGCGAGTTCGCCGAATTCGGGCGTTTCGCCTGCGAGGAACTTCTTCTCGTAGTCTTCGAGCGCGCGGCCCACGACCTTCGACAGACCGATCAGGGCGATGATGTTCGGGATCGCCATCAGGCCGTTGAAAAGGTCGGCGAGCTCCCACACGAGGGTGACGTGGAGGAAGGAGCCGGCCATGATGAAGGCGAGGACGAGCACGCGGTAGATCGAGACGTAGCGCACGCCGACGAGGTACTTGACGTTCTGCTCGGCGAAGAAGTACCAGCCGACGATGGTCGTGAAGGCGAAGAAGAGCAGGCAGACCGCGACGAAGCCGTTGCCGATCGTGCCCAGACCGAGCGTGAAGGCCTTCTGGGTGAGCGCGATGCCTGTTGTCGTGCCGTCAAGCGCACCCGTGCAGAGGATCACGAAGGCGGTCATGTTCACGACGATGAACGTGTCGATGAAGAGGCCGATGATGGCGGCGAGCCCCTGTTCGGCGGGGTGCTTGACGCGGGCCACGGCGTGGGCGTGCGGGGTCGAGCCCATGCCGGCCTCGTTCGAGAAGAGGCCGCGGGCGACGCCGTAGCGGATGGCTTCCTTGATGCCCGCGCCGATGACGCCGCCGGTGGCGGCCATCGGGTCGAAGGCGCCCACGAAGATCATTTCAAGGGCATGCATCACGCCTTCGAGGTTCGTGAAGATGATGGTGAGCGAGCCGATGACGTAGATGAGGGCCATGATCGGGACCATCTTTTCGGCGAACGAGGCGATGCGACGGATGCCGCCGATGAAGATGAAGCCGGCGATGATGAAGGTGAAGATGCCGGTGACCCAGGTCGGGACGTTGAAGGCCGTGTAGAAGGCGCCGGCGATCGAGTTGGCCTGCACCATGTTGCCCACGAAGCCGAGCGCGATGATGATCGCGACCGAGAAGAAGGCGGCGAGCGTCTTGCTGCCGAGACCCTGGCTGATGTAGTAGGCCGGGCCGCCGGTCAGGTGGCCGTGAGCGTCGCGGGTGCGGTAGAGCTGGGCGAGGACGGCTTCGGAGAAGATGGTCGCCATGCCGAAGAAGGCGGCGATCCACATCCAGAAGATGGCGCCCGGACCGCCCATGGCGATGGCGGTGGCCACGCCGGCGAGGTTGCCCGTGCCCACCTGGGCCGCAACGGCCGTGGCAAGCGCCTGAAAGGAGCTCATGCCCGACTTGTCGGCACGCTTGCCGAAGAGCGACGCTCCGCCCAGAAGGAAGCGGGCCGCAAGGCCGAACTTGCGCACCTGAACGAAGCGCAGCTTAATGGTGTAGAAGATGCCCGTGCCGCAAAGCAACGGAATCAGGAAGAAGACGCCCCAGAGGACGCCATTGACGTCGCTGACGAGTTGATTGAGGAAATCCATTTGTAGCTTGGATGGAAAAGATGGACACGAAGGGCCCTCGCAGGGCCCCTCTCGTTATTCGGTTCTGTTTTCCGTTCCGGCCGTCCCAACCTTCTTTCACTGTCAGCGGCAGAGTGGAACTAGCATTCTAATGCAAAATGCAATAAGAATTTCCACTTAGGGAAGAACCATTATTCTAAGGGAGAACCATGATCTTCTTCATGAAGGCAATGCCCGCAGGGATCACGGCCTCGTCGTTCCAGCAGAAGTGCGGGGAGTGGAGTTCGTGCGCGGGCCCCACGCCGAGGAAGAAGAAGACGCCGGGAATGCACCTCTGGTAGAAGGAGAAGTCCTCCGCCGCGAGGACGGGTTCAGCGAGCAGCTGCGGGGCGTCTGCGCCGAGGTCCCTCGAGACCCGCTCGAAGAGCGTCTCGTTGTTCCAGACGGCGGGGTAGCCCGTGCTGAAGGACACTTCGAGCCCACAGCCAGTTCGCTCCGCCGTTTCGGCGGCGAGCGTCCTGAGGTGAGAGCGGATCATCTCCGCGGCATCCTCGTCGTAGGTGCGAAGCGTGCCCTGGATTTCGGCGGAGCCCGCGACGGCGTTTCGCACCGTGCCCGCCGTCATGCGGCCGAACTGCAGCGTGCGCAGGACGTCCGGCGGCAGGGCCTCGGTCCAGGCGTAAGCGGCGTTCATCCAGTCGACGCCCGCTCGCAGGGCGTCGAGCCCCTCGGCGGCGCGCGAGACGTGCACGCTCCTGCCCGTCACCTTGAGCGTCACCTCGTTCGAGCGGGCCATCATCGGGCCGGGACGCGACCAGACGCTTCCCTCAGGAAGGTTGGGCCAGAGGTGCAGGCCGAAGATTCGCGTGACGCGGTACTTCTCGAAGACGCCCGTCTCGCAGATGCGTCCCGCGCCGCCCGTCGTCTCCTCGGCGGGCTGGAAGACGAAGAGAACGTTCCTCGGCAGCTTCTCGCCCGCCCTGATCATGCGGGCCGTCTCCTCGGCAAGACCGAGTTCGATGGCCGTGTGGCCGTCGTGCCCGCAGGCGTGCATGCGCCCCGGCCTCTCGGAGGCGAAGAAAAGCCCCGTGCACTCGGTCACGGGCAGCGCATCCATGTCGGCGCGCAGGGCGACCGTCTCCTCTGCGCCCGCGTCGAAGTACGCGCACACGCCGCCCTTGATGGGCGAGAAGACCTCGGCGCCGAGCGGCTCGAGCACCTTCCTCACGTAGGCCGTCGTATCGGGCAGCTCGTCGTCGAGCTCGGGCATTCGGTGCAGGACCCTGCGGTGGTTGACGGCATTGAGGCTCATGGACGCGTTCTCCGGAAGTGCAGACACAAGGACGGAAAGGCCGCCAGGAGGCTCTCGCCCCCGAAGTCGGCGCTCGATAAAAAGTCCTGCATTTATATCATGTGGCGGAGCTTCGGAAGAGTCGAAACCGCGCACCTAGGCAATAGGTCGTAGGGCGTCTCACCTAGACGGTTTGCGCGGGACCCACCCGAGCGTCTTTTCCGACGCCGTCCCTTTTCAAAATCGGGCCGTCCGTGGTAACTTTGCTCCTGCAGATAGAGGAGCGGGGACGAAGGGCCCGACCGAGCCGGCAGGCGACGACGTCGTGGCGAGGCAACACCGCCGAATCATCCGCGGAGGGCGCTCCGGGGTGATGGGTCGCAGGAGAACATCCTGCGGACTGTCCGTCCGGGCATCCGGCCGGTTGCGCTATCCCCTTCAGAAACGCCGCGGATCCTGCTTTCCGCGCCAGACTGTCGGCAGAAGCGCCTCTGTCGACGGTTTTTCATGTCACTGTTTCTGAGGTACTACCCCTATGAAGTTCGAAAACGTCCGAGGCTCCATCGTCGCCATGATCACGCCCTTCCACGAAGACGGAAGCGTGAACTTCGAAGCCCTCACCCATCTCATCGAGCGCCAGATCGCCGGCGGCACGAGCGCCATTCTCACGCTCGGCACGACGGGTGAATACTCCACGATGACGCACGAGGAGGACGCCGCCGTCGTGCGCCACACGATCGACACGGTCGCGGGACGCGTGCCCGTCATCGTCGGCTCGGGCTCCAACTGCACGGCCACGCAGATCGAGATGAGCCGCCGCTACGAGGCGATGGGCGCCGACGCGCTCCTCATCATCGCCCCGTACTACAACAAGGCCAACGCCGAGGGCATGTACCGCCACTTCGCCGACACGGCCGACGCCGTCTCCGTGCCCTGCATCCTCTACAACGTGCCGGGCCGCACGGGCTGCTCCATCCCGGTCTCCGTCGTCGAGCGCCTCGCGAAGCACCCGAACATCTGCGGCATCAAGGAAGCTTCGGGCAACATGAGCTACGCCATGGAGGTCGCCCGCTTCCTCGGCCCCGACTTCCAGATGTGGTCCGGCAACGACGACATCACGGTCCCCATCATGAGCGTGGGCGGCTCGGGCGTCATCAGCGTCTACGCCAACATCGACCCCGCCTCCTGTGCGAAGATGTGCACCGACTGGTTCGCGGGCCGCACCGCCGAAGCGGCCACCGAGCAGGTCCGCCGCCTCGACCTCATGAACGCGCTCTTCTATGAAGTGAATCCGATTCCTGCGAAGACTGCGCTCAACATGATGGGCCTCAACGCCGGTCCGATGCGTCTGCCGCTTTGCGACATGTCGCCCGCCAACGCCGCCCGCCTGCGCGCCGAGCTCGTCAAGGCAGGCCTCATCAACGAATAAAGACTCTGGAAAGAAGCCCCATGAACATCATCCTCATCGGAACGGGACGCATGGGGCGCCTCCTCAAGGAGTGCGCCCTTGACGCGGGTGACGCCGTCGTCGGCGAATACGGCCGCGCAAACATCGCCGAACTCGCCGCCGCGCCCGCAGCCGACGTCGCCATCGACTTCTCCGGCCCCGAGGCCCTGCCCGCCGTCGCCGCCTACGTCGCCCGCACGGGCACCCCGCTCGTCTCGGGCACCACGGGCTACACGGCCGGGGAAAAGGCCGCCGTTGCCGCCCTCGGCGAACACGCCCCCGTCGTCTGGAGCGCCAACTACTCGCTCGGCGTCGCCGTGCTCGCACGCGCGCTTCGCCTCGTGACCGCAGCGCTGCGCCCCGACTTCGACATCGAGGTGACCGAAACCCACCACAACAGGAAGAAGGACGCCCCGAGCGGCACCGCGAAGCTCCTCGTCGAAGCGCTCGATCCCGCGGGCGAACTCACGCCCGTCTACGGCCGCGAGGGCCTCTGCGGCGAACGCCGTCCCGACGAAATCGGCATCCACGCGCTTCGCGGCGGCACCGTTGCAGGCACGCATTCCGTACACTTCTTCGGCCCCGACGAAGAGCTCGAGTTCACGCACCGCGCCACGAGCCGCCGCATCTTCGTGCTCGGCGCCCTCAAGGCCGCCCGCGCGCTCGTCAGGGAGCCCAAGGGCTTCCATTCGCTCGACGACCTTCTCTTCAACACCAACGGAACCCACTAGATAAATGAACGCCCAGGAAATCATCAACTACATTGCCACCGCTCCCAAGAAGACCCCCGTCAAGATCTACGTGAACCTCAGGGAGCCCGTCGACTTCGCGTCCTGCGGCGCCAAGGTCTTCGGCGAGGGCCTCAGTCTCGTCGTCTTCGGCAACTGGGCCGACCTTGAACCCGTGGTCACGGCCAACGCCGCCGCCATCGCCGACATCGTCATCGAAAACGACCGCCGCAACTCCGGCGTTCCGCTCCTTGACATCAGGAACATCCGCGCCCGCATCGAACCGGGCGCCGTGATCCGCGAAAAGGTCGAGATCGGCGAAGGCGCCGTCATCATGATGGGCGCCGTCATCAACATCGGCGCCGTCATCGGCGAAGGCACCATGATCGACATGGGCGCCGTGCTCGGCGGCCGCGCCATCGTCGGCAACCGATGCCACATCGGCGCGGGCACCGTACTCGCAGGCGTCGTCGAACCCGCCTCCGCCACCCCCGTCGTCATCGAGGACGACGTCATGATCGGCGCCAACGCCGTCGTGATCGAAGGCGTGCGCGTGGGCCGCGGAGCCGTCGTCGGCGCGGGCGCCATCGTCATCAAGGACGTGCCCGCTGGCGCCGTCGTGGTCGGCAACCCCGCCCGCATCATCAAGATGAAGGACGAAAAGACCGAGGCCAAGACCGCGCTCATCGACGCGCTGCGCACCCTCGACTAGACCTCCCGAGACAGTCCGCATCCCGAGGGGAGAGGCGTTACGACGCCCCTCCCCGATTTTTTGCGTCCCTCTTCGAACGTGATAGAATGCGATTCATTCTCAAGTCTTTTGGAACACCAACATGATCCGCACCCGAATCGAAGTCCGCAACATGGCCTGCGAGATGTGCGAGGCCCACGTGATCGAGGCCGTCCGCAAGATCCTCTCGCACGGCGAGGCGAGGCGCATCAGGGCCTCCCACCGCAGGAACGAGGTGACGATCGAGAGCGAGGCGCCGCTCTCTGAAAGCCTCGTGCGCGAATGCATCAGGTCCATCGGCGAGACGGGCTATCCCACGGGCGCCGCCTCCTCCGAAGAGGTGAAGCAGGGCCTGCTCGCCCGACTCTTCGGCGGCTGAGCCCGCCTTCCCCTTCCCTGGCCGCAATTCGTCAGGTTTTCTCCGACATCAGACGCGAAACCGTGAGTTTTTTTTCGTGGAAATCATTTCTGTTTCACGGCATATGTAACAAAACCGCTTCAATAACCTTCGGCTTTTCGAGCTCTCCGTATAATAGCTTCACTCTTTTTCTACTCCTTCGGAATTAGTTCGAAATGCACAAGACCAAGCTCGTCCTCCTCACCGCCGCCGCGCTCCTCGCCATCACCTCCGGTGCCGAAGCCGCCAAGGTCAAGCGCTCCTCCGGCTTCTCCATGGGCCGTCCGGCCTCCGTGAAGCCCGTCCAGAAACCCGCCCCCGTCACGAATCCGGTTCCGGGCCGTCCCGCCGCCTCCACGCAGGCC
>ERZ772831.2938-NODE-2938-length-13012-cov-3.759358_pt1 | contig 13012 bp, 7 predicted proteins | sample MGYA00580858_ERZ772831 | MGnify/ENA primary metagenome ERZ772831 (study PRJEB29015, sample SAMEA2737694) | human gut metagenome | biome: human gut; feature: human-associated habitat; material: faeces | place: China | collected 2012 ... | reverse complement strand
TCACGATGATTTGAATATCCTCGGAGCTATTACCCAGCTTGCCGCCGCCAAGGTCGAGGGTAACGGCTTTCAGCCCGTCAGCGCCCAGTGTGTCAGCGTTCAGGACTTCAAGCACGGGGCGGAAACCGACGTACGGAGTGGAGCGCGTAACATAGTTGTGGTTCCAGAGGCGGGCCGAATTGCACCCGCGAACCGCACGATACCACGATTCGTAACTTGATGTGTCCTGCCCCCACGAATATATGTCGTTCCAGTTTTTGACATAGCCGCTGTTCTTGTCCAGCACTGCGTCCCACTCATTGCTTTGGGGCGTACCGCGCTCTGAATCGTCTGAACCGGTAAACCCACTTCCCACAGACGGTGCGCGCAGGGTATAGTCCACGCCGCCTGCGGCATAGTCCTTGCCGAAAATCAAATCTGCGGTGTTCAGGGCATCCCAGCTTACATCATTTGTTACGGCATGATCCGCAATGAACAGGCTGTGGAGATATTTATTCTGCTGTGCATACGCCTGGGTGGTTGCCGTCTCCGATGTGAGCTTGTAGGCGTTCACCGTGCCCACATAGGTAAACGGCACATAGTGCAGGGTGCTGTCCGGCAGATTGCTGTTTACCGTTCCGGGAATATTCATTGTCGACAGGTCGAAATAGTATCTGCCGCCGGGGGCGAGGGTAAACTGCTCGTCAGGCTGATTTTCCACCGTCAGCGTGCCGTTGACCTTGTTAAGCGAATACCGCTCGCCCCAGCCGGATTTGAGGGTGGCAGCGGGAACAACAGTGTAGGTTCCGGGCATATTGCGGGCAGTTGCCGCCGTGACTTCCTCGTTGTTTGCGTCAAGCAGTTGGTAGCCCAGAGCATTGTCCAGTACGGTATCCCGGTCGTCCTTGCGTCCTTCGCTGTTCAGCAGGCCGGTACAGGTCACAAGGTCTGTTGGCAGCGCATTGCCCTCGGTGATGGTTGCGCTGCCAGCCGTCACGGTGAGGGGGCGCGTACGGACAGCACCGCCGGTGACAGCCCCCCTGGAAACTTTAGACGATGCCATTGTCGTATCGGAAACATACAGAAAGTCGATACAAGTTACGCGTGCGCCTGCCTTGATGGCTCGGATGTGGACGGTGTAGATAGACTTCCCCGGTTCGCTGGTGGTGTCGGTGGTCTCTTTATAAATTTCAAACATCTGGGGGTCCTGTATCAGCGCGGACCAGACGCCGTTTTCACCGGGGTTATTCACCCGGCACGTGTAAGTATAGGTATCTCCGTAGAGCAACTCATCATCGAAATAGACCGGTCCCCTAAAGCCTGCATTGAGATACTGGCGCACGGTCAGCGGAGCGGAAATGGGCGCGTAGTCATCGCTGGTGATGGTGACGGTATAGGTCTCTGATTTGGGTACTGGTTCCGTGGTGTTTTCGGTTTTCGTGCAGTTCAGCGTACCGTCGCTGTTTACATTCACACTAACCGGAATGGAGGGAGAAGTAGGCGGCATGACCGCAGTGATTTTCGCTCCCTTTGGCGCCTTGCCCGGCTGGAAGAAATCCGCCGCCGTCCATGTACCATTTAGAACGTCATAGTAGCCGCCGCCATCAGAACTGAGGTGAATCCAGATCACGGGATCTACCAGATCCTCCGCGCAGTCCGCGGCAAACGCCGTAGTCGGCACAAGGCAGAACAGCATACATAGGGCGAGCAGGATACTGAGTATTCGTTTTTTCATTTCTTACTACCTCCGTTTTCGTATAGGTCGGCTCAGTCAAGAGCAATAATGGTTATGTTGTACTGACTGTCGGTAAAATTGGTATTCTGGAAGAGCATATTTGTATATTGAAATGTCAAAGCAATATCCGCTTCGGAACGGTATATCGTGTTATACGACATACCAAGTCTTGCACCTTGACCGTCATCTATCATACTCACATAGGTTCGCGTCTCAAGCATCATTTCAGAACTGTTATATCCGTCAATGAGTGATGCACCGCACAACTTATAGGTACCGTTAGCGCTGATCATAACCGTTCCGCTGAACACCATACTGTATGTGTGACCTTTTGAAAGGGTGATTGTTTTGCTTGATGCGTCATAGGAGATCAAATCTCCGCTTTCTTTTTTTACATTGAACGGAAGTGGTGTTCCCCAACTGTATACTCTGCCGTTTGCTGCAAAGTACCCGAAGCTTCCGCCGTTCTGACCGGGGTCGCCTTTGTCGCCTTTGTCGCCTTTGTCACCCTTGTCACCCTTGTCGCCCTTGTCTCCTTTTTCGCCTTTTTCGCCGGGGTCGCCCTTTTCTCCCTTTTCGCCGTCTGTGCCGTCAACACCGTCTGTGCCGTCAACACCTGCGGCTTTTACACCGGTGTCGATTTCTCCGATCCACCAGTTGCCGTTTTCGCCGATAAAAGGTGTTTTACCGTCTTTACCGTCCCTGCCGTTTTGTCCGTTTGTTCCGTCCTTACCGGCGGCGCCGTCTTTTCCGTTTATACCATCCTTGCCGTCAACGCCGTCTCTGCCATCCGCACCTTTTAATGCGGTAAGGTCGTAAAGATTCAGCCATATTTCATCATCGACATAACGCCATTGCAGGATGTTTTCATTTACACGGAATTCCGGCGTTTTTCCGTTTGCACCGTCCGTTCCGTTCTGTCCGGCAGGGCCTTCTATATCGGCGATCGCAACAAGGTTCTGCCACTCGCCGCCCTCGTAACGCCACTGTATGTGCGTTTCGGCTCGCTGTACTTCTATATTTTTGGCGTCCACGCCGTCCTTGCCGTTGACGCCGTCTGTGCCGTCTTTACCGTCAATACCGTTTTGCCCGTCTGTACCGTCAACGCCGTTCATACCATCTTTGCCGTTCGTACCGTTTATTCCGTTCTTACCGTCGGTGCCGTTAGAGCCGTCTTTACCGTCCGTGCCGTTCTTTCCGTTTTCTCCGGCAGCACCCGTAAGTTCGGTAAGCGCCACAAGGTCGCGCCAATCGGTTTCATCTCTGTATTTCCACTGAACCGCCGTGCCGTTGTTCCGCACCTCCGGCAATACTGCGTCGGCTTTTGCCGTCTTGCTCCATCCTATGGCAAGCACGATGCAAAGCACCAACAAAGCGGCACAAAGCGCCAAAAGTGTACCTGTGAGTCGTTTTTTTCCTGTTTTCATCTTCTTACCTCCGTTCAAAATTCAAAAATGGGGGCAAAATCGGCAAGAACGGCACCCGGTCAGTTTTTCCAAAATCTATAGTTATTCGTTTCTAATTTTACTGACCGTTCGTTCATACTCAGTATAACATAGCTTCCGGATGAAATCAAGAACTCTCTTATATATAATGGAAAAGAATCAAACCGCCTATTCACAAAGCTGTCCAGCCTGTCGGCTCTATTATCGTGTACTTTTTTTGCCGATACACGCACCGGCAAGGGCAAAAAAATAAAACGCGGCAAGCATCGTAAAGACGCTTGCCGCGTTTATGGTCCGCCCGGAGGGATTCGAACCCCCGGCCTTCAGAATCGGAATCTGCTGCGATATCCAGCTTCGCCACGGGCGGATGTACTTGCCGTAACAGCACTTCATATTATAATTTGAAAAAGCGTTGCCGTCAAGGCTTTCTTGTGTTAAAATTAGAAAAAAGGCAAAATTCCTGAGAACGGAGAACGAATATGAAGTTGACATTCAAGAACGACACCTTTAAGATCCTGCAAATTGCAGATACGCAAGAGGGCCTCAAGGTCAGCCTGGACACCTTGGCGCTGATCAACGCCGCCTTGGATCGAGAGGAGCCGGACCTGGTGGTATACAGCGGTGACCAGATCTGGGGGCGCGGGTTCCACGGTGATGTAAACCAGGTGCGCCGGGTGCTGAAAGAGCTGACCGCCCCGGTGGTGGAGCGGCATCTGCCCTTTGCCATCTGCTTTGGCAATCACGACCGGCAGGTGGGGCTGGACAACCGTGCCCAGTTTGAAATCTACAAAGAGATTCCCGGTTTTATCGGAGAGGATACGCCCGGCGTGGACGGTGTGGGCAACTGCGTGCTGGAGATCGCCGACGGCGACCGGCCCGGCTATCTGCTTTATCTGATCGACAGTCACTCCAGCCTGAAAGTGGGCTACGACCATGTGCACCAAAACCAGATTGACTGGTATCGGGGCGTACGCGACAGCTACGAAAAACAGTATGGCCACACCATTCCCTCCGTTGTTATTCAGCACATTCCCGTGTGCGAGGTGTTTGACCTGCTCACGCAGGTGAAAAAGTCCACCAAAGGCGCGGTACAGGGCTTCCGCACCCACGCCAAGGAGTGGTTTGTGCTGAACAGAAAACGGGTAAACAAAGAGGGCTTTATGAAAGAGTCCCCCGCCGATCCGCAGGAAAACAGCGGCGAGTTTGATGCCTTCTGCGAAAAGGGCGAGGTAAAGGGCCTGTACTTCGGCCACGACCACAACAACGCCTTCCACGGTGACATTCGCGGCATTGATGTGGGCTACACCCAGGGTGCCGGGTTCCATGTGTACGGCCCGGGACTGGATCGAGGCGTGCGCACCATTACGCTGCACCGGGACGGCAGCCTGTCCACCCAAGACCTGCGCTACCGGGACTTGGTAGGCAAAAAGCTGCAAGAGCCGCTGCATTTTGCTTTCTTCCAAATCATGCCCACCAATGTGTACGACGCAATTTCCCGAGCAGTTAAAATTTTTGCCGCCTTGGGCGGTATTGCCATAGTGGCACTGCTGTTGGTACTCTTTCTCGGTAAATAAAGCATAAAAAAGGACCTCTGTGTTTGGCACACAGAGGTCCTTTTCTGTCTGTTTTCTTGTTTAATCTTCCATATCCCGCACAGCGGCAATGCAGCCCACGCTGATATAGCAGGCAAAAATATACAAAGCGGACACAGCCAGGCAGAACACCCGCTCCCCCGCCGAGGTAGCGCCCAGAGTGGTATAAATGGAAATGCCAAAGAGCACCAGCGGCACCACGACGGTCAGCGGCGGACAAGCCTGCAGCACCTCAAGTGGGCCGTAGCTGCCGTCATTGACCAGTGCCGCCACCACAATATGGATGAGCGTGGTCACCAGGAACACCGCCAGCAAATTCAAATACAAGATCTGCTGGGTGCCCATCTCCACCACCGGGAACAGGGACATAAAGTCCCAATGAAACAACCCCACCAGCTGGGTGTACACACCGGCCACCAGCTGAATGGCACCGATAAAATACAAGAAAATCAGCGCAACTTTTTTATTCTCCACGCAAAAAAGCCTCCGTTCCCTGCAAAAATGCGTCCATCTGCGCGTCGGTACCGATGGTAATACGCACATAATTGTCAATCCGCGGCAGGTCAAAATAGCGAATGTAAATATGTCTTTGCTTCAAATAGAGGAACAGTTCCCGCATAGACGCGCCGTCCTTCGTTGCAAAAAGGAAGTTGGTGCGGGATGGCAATACGGAAAAGCCCATCTGCTCCAGCGCCCGGCGCACCCGCTCCCGGGTGGTTATCACCGCCGCCGTGGTCTTGGCAAAATACGCCTCATCATCCATAGCAGCCGCACCGCACAGCAGAGACAAATTGTCCACCGTGTAGCTGTTGTAGGAATTCTTCACTGCTTCCAACACACTGATCAGCTCTGCGCTGCCGATGGCAAAGCCCAGCCGCAGTCCGGCCAGAGAGCGGGATTTTGAAAATGTGCCGCACACCAGCAAATTGGGATAGTCCGCCAGCAGCGGCACGGCACTGACGCCGCCAAAGTCCGCATAGGCCTCATCAATAATCACCACAGCATCCCGGTTGCCCTCCAAGAGCGCCTGCACAAAGGGCAGGTCCTCACCGATAGAGGTGGGGGCATTGGGATTGGGCAGCACCACGCCGCCGTTAGGCGCCGCGTAATCCGCCGGATCTATGCGAAAATCCGCTGTCAGCGGGTAGGTCACAAAAGGAATGTGAAACAGCCGGCACCACACCGGGTAAAAGCTGTAAGTAATATCCGGAAAGGCAATGGGTTTGTCGCTGTTAAAAAAGGACTGAAAAGCCAGTGCCAGCACATCGTCCGAGCCGTTGCCCACAAATACCTGCTCCGGCGCCACGCCGTAGTGGCGGGCAATGGACGCCTTGAGCAGCCGGGCGTTGGCGTCCGGGTACAGGCACAGCGCTGCCGGGTCGTAACTGCGCAGTACCGCCTCCACGCCGGGGGCCGGTGGATACGGGTTCTCATTGGCATTGAGCTTGATCCGATCCGGGTCGCTGCTTTGCTCCCCGGGCACATACGGCTCAATCTGCCGCAAATTCTGTTTCCAAAGTTGCTCCATAATCAAATACCTCGGCTTTATTTTACCACAAAGTCTAAAGCGGCGCAATAAACGCAAAAACAAATTTTTTTGCATTTGCAGCACAATTTTGCAGCACTTTGCCGTACACAAAACCGCAGCGTATAAACGCAAATATCAAAACACGGCAAAAAACGCAAACAACTTGTCACACTTTGCAAGAAATGATACACTGTTACAGTAGTGGCACCCGGGTCGCTGCCAAATCAGAAAAGAAGGAGATTCTGTTATGAAGCACCGCACTTCCATAGCGGCAGCACTATTGCTGCTTATGTTTTTGCTCAGCAACACCTGCACAGCCTATGCTGCAGAAAATTTAACATTAAAGCGCACCACCGTTGCGCTGGGCTTAGGCGAAAAAGCCGCTTGTATTCAATTCAATAATTCTCGTATCCACCCTACCGACTGCACCTATCGCTCAGCAAACACAAGCGTACTGGCCGTTAGCAAATCCGGCGTGGTTACCGCCAAGAAAATCGGTACAGCCAAAGTGACCGTGCGTTACGGACGCCAAACTGCCGCTTGCACCGTTACGGTTAAGGCCGCTCCCACCAAATTAGCCGTTAAAGGCGGCGATGTGATTATCCAAAAGGGTGCCAACAACCATAAGATAAAGCTGCAATTTGCCCGTGGCACCGCAGCCTACACCGTTACATACAAAACCCGGGATTCTGCCATTGCCACAGTCACTCCGCAAGGCTACATTACCGGCAAAGCCAACGGCAAGACCCAACTGACCGTACGCACCTATAATGGTGTTACGGCACAGATTACCGTTCGCGTACAAAACAAGGCGCTGCCGCTGAATGCAAATGCCGCACAGTTAGCCTTAGACCACAACCATGTGACCCAAGTGGTTTATGGCAAATCCGTACAAAATCGCAATTTGGAAGGCTATATCATCACCCCGGCAAACGGCAAGTACAAAAAGACGCTGTTTATTGACTTTGCCATCCACGGCTTTGAGGACGATTATGCCAGAGACGGGCAGCGTCTGACTGCCATTGCCAACCACTTGATAGCCCACTTTGCTTCCCACCCGAAGGAATTGGGCAATTACCGATTGGTTATTGTACCCTGCGCCAATCCGGACGGTGCCATTGCCGGCAAAAACGCACAACGCTCCGGCAAGAATGCCTTTGGGCGCTGCACCGCCGCGCATATTGATATAAACCGGGATTTTGGTCCGTTTAAGGGCAAAGAGACCCGTGCCCTGCGAGACTTTATTCTCCGCAGCAAGCCCAATGTGTACATCAATGCCCACGGCTGGCTTAACGAAACCTTAGGCACCAAAAAGCTGTGCCAAATCGTCAATCGCACCCTGCACTTAAACAAAATGAAAGACGGCGTCTATGCCGCAAACGAAGGCTACGCCATCGGTTGGGTACACAAAAAGCTGAACATTCCCTGCTGTTTGCTGGAATACAAGGCTCCAAACGCCCTGCACACCAAGGACAATGTTCGTATGATACGGGAAATTATCAAAGCGTATGCGTAAAGCAAAAGGGCGTCTGCTGTAAGCAGGCGCCCTTTTTATCGGGTTTGTTCAGTCAAATAATTCCGGTACCGCTTCCGCTGCCGTCGGGTCGTCCAGGGTCTCCACCCGGCACAGGTGCTTTTGAATGATGTGGTTACGGTGATCCGCCTCGTCCAGCACCTTGCCGGCCTCATCCACCTTTTTGCGTGCCTTTTGCAGCAGGTCGCCGAACTTCTCATACTGCATTTTAGCAGCGCCCAGCACCTGCCACACCTCCGTGGCTTTGCGGTTGATGGCCAGGGTGCGAAAACCCATCGCCAGCGCATTAAGCAGCGCTGTCACCGTGGTGGGCCCGGCCAGCAAAATGCCCTGCTGCTGCAGCTTCTCCGCCAGTCCGCTGCGACTGCCCAGAATCTGCGCATACAGCCCCTCGGTGGCCAAATACAGCACCGCAAAGGGTGTGGTCTCCGGGGCAGAAATGTACTGACGCACCAGCTTGGCCTCGTCACGCACCCGCTGCTCCAGCGCCTTTTGGGCGCTTTCCATGCCTTGTCGATCCCCGGCCTGAGCCGCTGCGGTCAAGCGTGCATAATCCTCCATAGGAAATTTGGAATCAATGGGCAGCCAGGCATGACCGCTGCCGTCCGCCGCCGGGATCCGCACCGCAAACTCTACGCGACCGTTATACTTGGGATTGGTGGCCACATTGGTGTCGTACATACCCGGCACCGTCTGGTCTAAAATATTGCCCAGCTGCACCTCCGCCCAGGTGCCCCGGCTCTTTACATTGGTAAGCACCCGATTCAGACCGTTGACGCTTTCCGTTACCCCGGAGGACAGCTTTTGCATTTCGCCCAGGCTCTTGTACACGCTCTCCAGCTGCTGAGACACAGTCTGGAACGAGGCATTCAGCCGTGTGTTCAGGGTGCCGGTCAGTTTTTCGTCCACCGTTTGACGCATTTGGTCCAGCTTTTGCTCATTGCTCTTTTGCATCTCTGCCATAAAGGCACCCAACCGCCGGGTTTGGCTGTCGCTTTGGTTCTGGACCAGCTCCAGCAGCTTCACCTGCTGACGGTAGTTATCCTCCCGCAGAGTCTGCACTGCCGCTTCCAACCGCTCTATTTGGGCACGGCGCTCATTGTCCTGGGCTTGCAGCTGCCGCGCCAGCAGCTCCGTTTGGTGCCCTGCATCCCCACTGCGGCGGCGCAGCAGCAAAATGAGGATCGCTACCTGCAGCACAAAAAGCACCGCAAATAAAATCAAATTGATTGGATCCATTCCTCTACCTCCTTGATGAAAAGCATACCATAAAATGCGCCTGCATACAAGCTGCCGTCCGTTTTTTTGGACTTGCACACCCTGCGGCAGCTGTGCTATACTGGAGCCAAAGGAGCTCGCTATGATCACCACGATTTTTTTAGATTTAGACGATACGCTGTTTAGCTTTCAGCAGGCGGAACAAGTGGCACTGGAAGAAACCATGCGCCACTACACCCTGCCCTATTCAGATGAGATTTTGGTTCTGTACAGTGCTGGCAACGATGCCCAGTGGAAGCTGCTGGAGCAAGGCAAAGTTCAGCGATCGGAGATCGGCTACCGCCGCTTTGACCTGCTGCTGACCCACCTGGGCAGCGACCTGGATCGGGAGGAAGTGAACCGCTACTATATGGAACGGCTGAGCAGCCGCCATTTCTTTCTCCCCGGAGCAAAAAAGCTGCTCTCTGCCCTCCATGGGCGCTATACCCTGTGTCTGGCCTCCAACGGCACCGGCTGGGTACAGGAAGGGCGGCTGAAAAGCAGCGGCATTTTGCCTCTGCTGGACCGGGTGTTTATCTCCGAGTACCTGGGCGCCAATAAGCCACAGCCCGGCTTTTTCGACGCCTGCTTTGCCAGCCTGCCAGGCGTAAAGCGCAGCGAGAGCCTGATGCTGGGCGACAGTCTGACCTCCGATATGCTGGGCGGCAAAACCGCCGGTATGCACACCTGCTGGTACAACCCGAACCGCCTGCCCCTCCCCACCGACGGCACCGTAGAATACCAGATCCACCGCCTACCGGATCTGCTCCCCTTGCTGGAGAAGCTGTAATACTGCACAATTTGCAGGAGCGGAACAAAAAAGCGCACAGGCAGTTTGTCTGTGCGTTTTTCTATGCCCGGGTTTGGAAGAGCGGAGATTGCATCTTGACAAAGGGACGGTGAATTGGGTACTATAAGATTGGAAATTTGGCGCGAGCGCGCTGGGAAACAGGAGGGGTTCTATGAAGATCACGGTACTTGGCGGAGGCGGTGTGCGCTCCATGTTCCTGGCAAAAAGCATTGCCCAAAAGGCAAAGCGGCTGGGGATCGATGAACTATGTTTTATGGACAATGACGAGGAAAAGCTGCGCATCTACGGCGGTATGGCGGCGCATGTAGCGCGCCTGCTGTGCCCGGAAATGGGCTTTTCCCTCACCGCCGACCCGGTGGAAGCGGTACGGGACGCGGACTATGTAATCACCACCATTCGGGTGGGGCAGGACGAAATGCGTGCCAAGGACGAGCGCATTGCCCTGGATCACGGGATACTGGGGCAAGAAACCACCGGCGCTGCCGGGCTGTCCTTTGCCATGCGCAGCGTACCGGCGCTGGCCGCCTACTGCGAGCTGATTCAGAAATATGCGAAGCCGAGCGTAAAGGTATTCAACTTTACAAATCCGGCCGGGGTCGTGTCCCAAACCCTGCGGGATATGGGCTACGATTTTACCTACGGCATTTGCGACGCGCCCTCCGGCATGCTCCGCTCCTTTGCCCTGCTGTACGGGGCGAACCCGGCGAACATTACCGGAGAGGTGTACGGGCTCAACCACCTGTCCTACTTCAAAAGCATCACCATAAACGGCAAAGAGATTCTGCACGATCTGATCGAGAACGATGACGCCTACAAGAACAGCGATATGCGCTACTTCTCCAAAGAACTGCTGCGGGATCGGGGCGCGGTGCTCAATGAATATCTCTACTACTTCTACTACCGGGAACAGGCGGTGGCCAATATTCTGAAAGCGCCCCAGACCCGTGGTGAACAGATTTTGGATATCAACCGGCAAATGACCGCCCAGCTACGCCAAATGGATATTGAAAACGATTTTGAAGGCTGCTTGGCGGTATTCAATAAGTGGTACGGTATGCGAGAGGGCAGTTATATGGCCAGCGAGACCGGCGAGAAACGCAGCCAGCCCTGGCACTTTAATATTTATGAAGAAGACGACGGCGGCTACGCCGGTGTGGCGCTGAAATTCATAGAAAACGCCCAAAGCGGCCAAACCGGCCCCATGATCCTTTGCGTGCCAAACGGCAACGCTATTGACGGCCTGCGCCCGGACGATGTGGTGGAGGTCACCTGTGAGGTGGGGCCAAAGGGCTGCACGCCCCATCGGATCGGCGCCGTAGACGAGCAAAATCTGGAGCTGATCCGCCGGGTGAAGAACTACGAGCGTCTGGCCTCCAAAGCCATTCGGGAGAAAAGCCGCACCGCAGCCGTGCAGGCCCTGACCCTGCACCCGCTGGTAAACAGCTATTCCCTGGCCTGCGCCCTGACCGACGCCTACATTGCCCACAACAAAGACTACTGTAACGGCTGGCATTAAAATCGGAATACAGAAATAAAAGACCGAGTAAACACCCGCGCCTGTTAGACGCCGGCAATACCCGGTCTTTTTCTATTCTTTTTCACTTATTCTACTGCAGTCAAGCGGACGATTTGGTTATAATCGGCACCACGCACATAGACGGGCAAGCCCACTTCCATGAGGAAGGCGCCGCCTTTCTTATACGCCACGCCGTCCAATGTAAAAGCATACGCCCTGTCCGGCGCCAAGCCCGCAAAGCGCAGGTTCATCTTCTTTTTAAAGAACCGGGTGCCCCGGGCACTCAGAAACAAAACCGCCTGCATTTTGTCCCGGCTGACATACTGGTTGCAAAGCACCTCGTCCCGATCCGCGTCCAGAATCCGATACAGGTCGCCGAACTGCACCAGCGGGCGGATCTCCTTATACAGCGCCACATTGCGGCGGCAGATCTCCAGCTCTTCCGGACTGTACTTCTCCAAATTACCGCCCAGGCCCAGCGCCCCCTGCATAGCGATATGGAAGCGGAAGTCCAGGGAGCAGGGCTTGTTGATCCCGGCAATATCCGTTACCCACGCTCGCATAGTCTTAATGGGGTGGAGCATGGAATAGCCTTTTTGTATGGTCATACGGTCAATGCCGTCTGTATTGTCGCTGGTCCACACCTGGTCAAAGTGACTGATGGCTCCCAGGTCGCACCGACCGCCGCCGGAGGCACAGCTTTCAAACTGCACTCCCGGGTGACGGCGCTTCAGTTCGTCTACGATCCGGTACACTGCCATGGTATGCAGATAAGAATACATTTTGGGATCCGCCAAATTCTCCGCTCCCACCTGGGAGAACGGCCGGTTCATATCCCACTTGATATAGCGGATATTGTGGTTTGTCAGCAGCCGATCCAGGCAATCTAAAATATACGCCTGCACATCGCTGCGGGTCATATTCAGCACCAGCTGATGGCGCAATTCATCTGCGTGACGGTGTGGGAAGTGATAGGTCCAGTCCGGGTGGGCACGGTAAAGGTCGCTGTCCGGGTTCACCATCTCCGGCTCCACCCACAGACCGAAATCCATACCCAGGGCGTTTACATTGCCGATCAGTTCGTCCAGGCCGCCGGGGAATTTCTCCGGGTTCACAAACCAGTCCCCCAGCCCGGCACGGTCGTTGTTGCGGGCACCGAACCAGCCGTCATCCATCACAAACAGCTCCACCCCGATCCCCGCGGCAATCTCCGCCAAGCGGGTCTGATCCGCCACATTCACATTAAATTCCGTGGCCTCCCAGGAATTGTACAGCACCGGCAGCGGCTCTGCCCGGAAACCGGACGGCAACAGGTGTTCCAAACAAAAGCGGTTCATTTGGCGAGACATTTCGCCCAATCCCTCCGTTTTGCCACAGTACACCGGCGGAGTCTCAAAGCGCGCCCCCGGCTCTAAAGTATGGGAAAAATCGAAGTCGTTCATACCCAAGCTCACTCGAGTAATGCCATACAGATCCCGCCCGGCAATTACCTTAAAATTGCCGCTGTATGCCAGAGAACCAAAGTACACAGCGCCCCGGGTCTCTGTGGCCCCGCGGTGGGCGATAAAATACGGCGACTGATTATGATTGGACGCACCCCGGTGGCTCTCATATA
>ERZ772831.2936-NODE-2936-length-13018-cov-2.715884_pt1 | contig 13018 bp, 9 predicted proteins | sample MGYA00580858_ERZ772831 | MGnify/ENA primary metagenome ERZ772831 (study PRJEB29015, sample SAMEA2737694) | human gut metagenome | biome: human gut; feature: human-associated habitat; material: faeces | place: China | collected 2012 ... | reverse complement strand
ATAACATTATTGACCACTATTCAGACTGCTGTATCCGTCAGCTTTTTCAATATCTGATTATAATGCTCATAAGAGTTGACAGAACTAACATAGATGAAAAAAATTATATAACACATTCACATAAAAAAATAGATGCTGATATGATAAGTGCCTCAAGATATATTGCTGAGAATTTCAAAAACAACATATCACTAAATGATGTTGCCGAATTTCTTAATCTTAACCCTGCATATTTTTCAAGCAAATTCAAAGCATTCCACGGTATAGGTTTCTCTGAATATTTAAGAAATACCCGCATTAATCATGCTGAATGGTATCTGATTGAGACTGACTTAAGCATGTCAGATGTTGCCGATGAATGCGGTTTCTGTAGTTCTAACTACTTTGGTGATACATTTAAGATTGTAAATGGCATCTCTCCTTCTGAATTCAGGAGAAAATATAAACCAAATAAAGCATAGTGTGCAAAAAACTCTCTGCCATCCTACAATAATCTTGTTGGATGACAGAGAGGTATTTTTCAATCCTTACACTGCTTCTTCTATCTTTTCCCCATTCTTGCTTACAATCTGTCCTTCATAAATCTCATATATCTCATCTGACAGATAATTAAGCTCCTCTGTATCATGGCATGCTATAATTATAAGCGAGCCATTTGCCTTAAGTTCATCAAGTATGCCCTTTATAAGACCTGCACCTGCTTCATCAAGAGCATTGATAGGCTCATCAAGTATAACTATATCTGGTTTTTCCATAATAGCTGCTGCTATACCTAATCTCTGTTTCATACCTAAAGAATACTTCTTGAATGTTCTTGTATCATCAGGGTCAAGTCCAACTTTTCTTATGGCTTCCTTTATCTCCTCATCATTAATCCTATTCTGGATAGAAGCAAGAATCTTAAGATTCTTAAAACCTGTGTAATTAGATATAAATGATGGATTCTCTATAAGAAGTCCGATACTTGGTGGAAATGATATCTGCTTACCAAGCTCCCTGTCATTGATAAATACCTTTCCTGATGTTGGAAGTATAAGCCCGCTTATAGCCCTCATAAGCATTGTCTTACCTGAACCATTCTTACCTTTAAGTCCTATAACTTTCCCGCTCTCTAGTGTCAGGTTAATATTCTTTAATACCTCAGCACTTTTGAATGACTTGCAATAATCTTCAAGTCTTACCACTGTACCCATATGCGTACCTCCTCATTACTCTTTTAAAGTTATTCACTATTATAATCATTTAACATTAAAATCACTTATAGCTTTATTTATAATAACACTTTTTAAGCTAATTGTATATACACAATGTCCATGTATACACTAATAATCTGTCATTAATATATCATTATAAATTCATTTACATTACAGCTAATCGTGTGTAATATTATTATATAATGATATCAGGGTCAAAGGGTCTAAACCCGCATAATCTTGCTCATAGGTGGGGGCCTTTGACCCCAACATCATATAATGCAGATACTAAAAATATAAAAGCTATTATTCCTTAGCAAAATAACTTTTTTACCTATAGCACACCTAACACCGAAAGAGGTATTCTATGGCTTCAAGATTTGAAATATCACAGCAGATTTATAATTCAGCCTATGCTATGCACTCTGCCCATTCACATTCATATTATGAGCTTTATTATCTTATGAATGGCTCGTGCAATATGTTTATACACGATAATACATACCGTATGGAAGCTGGCACAATATTGTTTATTCCTGATAACGTACTTCATAAGACCACTTATCTTAATAACGCTTATCACGAACGCCTTTATATAGAATTCACTGACGATTATATAAGCGACCTTATCGACATACTAGGCTTTGAACAGTTTAAAGATACATTTTATATGCACTTCTTCTCAATACCGGATAATCACAGGCACGAATTCCTATCTATATTCAGTGTTCTGATTAACGAAAGACAGAACAGTAATGCTCTTTCACCCTGTGTATACAAGAATTACCTGCAAAATCTGTTAATACTGCTCTGCCGGTATTGTGATAACAAGCCTGCTTCCCCTGCAAGCCTTGTTGATACTGTATCCATCGCAGATGTATCCGTACAAAAGGCTATGAATTATATTATGCTTAATTATAATAAAGATATTACACTTGATGAAATAGCTGATATGCTTCATCTGAACCCATCTTATTTTTCTAAAAAGTTTAAAGCTGTTAACGGATTTGGATTTAAGGAATACCTCAATACCATAAGAATTAACCATTCTGAGCAACTTCTTTTAGAAACGGATATGAGCATAACAGAGATTGCACTTGAATGCGGTTATGATAACAGCAACTATTTTGGTGATGCCTTCAAACACCTCAACCACTTATCTCCAACACAATTCCGCAAAGCAAAGGGTAATAAAGGAATATAGTGCGAGTATGCATCCCTGGCACATAAAAATAACTAACAAAGCCTCCAGTGTTATATACACCGGAGGCTTTTATTAATTATTTAATATCAAAATGGCATTAATAATATGATGGGCTGTCCTCAATAACTATCTTAACACCATTCTCGCCAACATATCTTGAGTTAGCTTTTATAGTGCTGTTGCTTTCAACTATGCAGTTCTCAATATAAGCATTATCACCTATATAAGCATTATTCATAATTATTGAATTCTTAACAACTGCGTTATTACCAATATATATCTTCTTGAACAGCACTGAATTCTCCACTGTACCATTAACAATACAGCCACAGGATACAAGGCTGTTAGAAACATTTGCCCCATAATTATACTTAGCTGGTGGCAGATCCTCAACCTTAGAATATATATCCGGATACTGCTTGAAGAAGTAATCTCTTACATCTCTCTTTAAGAAGTCCATATTGGTCTTATAATATGAATCTACTGATGATATATTATTCCAGTATGTATCAAGCATATAGCCATATATCTTCTTGATATTTCTGTATCTTACAAGAATATCCCTTACGAAATCGTATCTGTCTTCTTCAGCAGCTTTCTCAAGAAGTTCAATAAGAAGCCTTCTTCTTACAACATAGATACCTGTTGATACTGTTGAAAGATTAGTCTCTAACGGCTTCTCATCAATATCTGTTATACGTCCCTCGTCTGTAAGTGCAACAACTCCGTATCTTCCAATATCTGCTCTGTTATCAAGCTTCTTTACGACAACTGTAACATCTGCCTTCTTCTCAATATGATATTGAAGAATCTTGTTATAATCAAGCTTATATATTCCGTCACCAGAGGCTATTACAACATATGGCTCGTGGCTTGACTTTAAGAAATCTATATTCTGATACAATGAATCTGCTGTTCCTCTGTACCAGCTGCTGCTCTCAGCAGTGATAGTAGGTGTGAACACATAAAGTCCACCCTGTTTTCTACCAAAATCCCACCATTTAGATGAGCTTAAATGCTCATTAAGTGAGCGTGCATTATACTGTGTTATTACTGCAACCTTCTGGATATGCGAATTCGACATATTACTAAGTGCGAAATCTATTGCTCTGTAGCTTCCTGCAACAGGCATTGAAGCAATAGCTCTCTTATTAGTCAATTCGCGCATCATTCTGTTATTACCACCTGCTAATACTATACCTATTGCTTTCATTCAACTTCACCTGCCTTAATAATAATTCCTCCGCTTGGCAACAATCCATCTGGATAATCTTCAACAGTTGTAACACCTGATATAGCTGTGTTCTTTCCAACCTTAACTCCATCAGGAACAACTGAACACTCACCAATTGTTACAAGTCCAGAATTATATATCTTAGGAAGTTTAACATTAGGTACTTCTTCTCCTACACCAAGCTCTACGTTGTCACCTATAACAACTTCCTCTGCAATTATTGACTTATTAACGATTGTATTCTTACCAATAACAGAATTATTCATAATAATTGAATCTCTGACTACGGCACCTTCTTCGATAGTAACACCAGAACCTATTACTGAATTATATATTCTTCCATATACTTCTGTTCCATCACCAATAATACTCTTCTCTATAAATGTATTATCCGCAATATACTGTGGTGGAATTGTATCTGTTCTTGTATATATCTTCCAGAATTCTTCATAAAGATTAAATACAGGAATTATATCTATAAGCTCCATATTAGCTTCCCAATATGAACTTAATGTTCCAACATCTTTCCAGTAACTGTTATATTCATATGCTAATATTCTCTTGTTGTTATTAAAGCAGTATGGAATTACATGCTTGCCAAAATCACATTCGTTCTGGTCTTTAAGCTTTATAAGTGCTTCCTTTAGCACGCTCCACTTAAATATGTATATACCCATAGATGCAAGATTACTCTTAGGCTCTGCTGGCTTTTCTTCAAATTCAGTTATTCTGTTATCCTCATCCGTAACAACGATTCCGAATCTGCTGGCTTCCTCAATAGGTACCGGCATAGCTGCTATTGTAATATCAGCATTGTTAGCCTTATGATAATCAAGCATTATCTTATAATCCATCTTATATATATGATCACCTGAAAGAATAAGCACATATTCTGGATGATACTGTTCCATATATTCAAGATTCTGATAAATGGCATTGGCAGTTCCAGTATACCATTCACTGCTTGTACTCTTCTCGTAAGGAGGAAGAACTGTTACACCTCCCACATTACGATCAAGATCCCATGGAATACCAATTCCTATGTGGGAATTAAGTCTTAATGGCTGATACTGTGTCAGTACACCAACAGTATCAATACCTGAGTTAATACAATTGCTGAGTGGAAAATCGATTATTCTGTATTTTCCTCCAAACGCAACTGCAGGCTTTGCTACTTTTGCTGTTAAAACTCCAAGTCTACTGCCCTGACCACCGGCTAACAGCATAGCTATCATTTCTTTTTTAATCATGCTACCACCTCTGATGTTTAATTTACTATCTTAAGTTGTATAAATTATATCATATAATTCCGATTAAGTAAAAATAATTTTGTCTTTTTTTGGTGATTTTTCATACAATTTATTCACCTTTTTATTGTTACATTTTAACATATGTATTTTCAGTTAATTTTACGCTTTATTTTACACAGCACTTATATGCAGTATACATTTTATGCGTTCCACATCATTATTATTACAATTATATGATGTCGGGCTCAAAAGCCACCAACCTTGATACCTACGGATTGTTCTGTGCTACGCACTCCCACGTCTACGCTACGCTTCGGTCCATGCTAAACATCTGCCACTTATTTCTCATAACCATAGTACCCCCTGCATATATAACTTTATGCGTTTTATGTTTGAAAAATATATGCTTTAGGCATATAATCTCTATGATGACTTTTAAATATCTTACTAAATATTAATATAAGGTAATATAATTCTGGAACATGTATACAAGCCTGCATAAGCTTTATGTTCTGACATCATGTCATCATCAGTTTATTAACAATAATTTATAGAAAGAGGAATATCATATGTTTAATATTGATTTTAATCATCCGATACATGTACATTTCATAGGCATAGGAGGCATAAGCATGAGTGGACTTGCCAGGATTCTTCTTGACAGGCACTTCACTGTCTCAGGTTCTGATGCACACGAATCAGAGCTTACAGATGAACTTGCAAAGGATGGATGTCTTATATCTTATCCACAGTCAGCAGACAATATCACTGGTGATATTGACCTTGTCGTATACACTGCTGCTATCCACCCTGACAACAAAGAACTTAAAGCCGCTATTGCTGCTGGTATTCCTACTATGACAAGAGCAGAACTGCTTGGTCAGATTATGGACAATTACAACAATTCCATCGCCGTTGCCGGTACCCACGGAAAGACGACGACCACATCCATGATCAGCCAGATTCTTCTCGCAGCAAAGGCTGATCCTACCATTTCCGTCGGCGGAATCTTAAAAGCCATTGAAGGAAATATAAAAGTAGGCAAGTCCGATATTTTTGTATCCGAAGCGTGTGAATATACCAACAGTTTTCTCCATTTTTATCCACGATACAGTGTTATTTTAAACGTGGAAGCGGAACACCTTGACTTCTTTAAAGATATTCAGGACATCCGCAATTCATTCCGAAAATTTGCAGGAAATACAAAAAAAGACGGTGCGATCATTATAAACGGAGAGATTGAAAACTACACAGAGCTCACCAGCGGCTTAGATCCGCAGGTAATCACTTTCGGACTGAATGACTCCTGTGACTATTATCCTTCTGATATTACCTTTGACGAAACAGCATGCGCTTCCTTTACGGCAATGCATCACGGTACCCTGGTCATGGATGTAAAACTTCACGTTCCGGGCATGCACAACGTATCAAATGCACTTGCAGCAATCGCACTCTCGCTTGATCTTGGCATTTCAACGGATGCGATTCTTGCCGGATTATCCGCTTTCGGAGGTGCAGACCGCCGTTTCCAGTACAAAGGATGTGTGGACGGGGTTACTATCATTGATGATTACGCACATCATCCGACAGAGATCCGTGCAACATTAACCGCAGCCAAAAATTATCCACACAAGCGCCTGGTCTTGGCTTTCCAGCCACACACCTATTCCAGGACAAAAGCATTTTTAGATGATTTTGCAGATGTACTGTCCATGGCAGACGTGGTCGTTCTTGCTGATATCTATGCTGCCCGTGAGAAAAATACTTATGGCATCAGCTCGAAAGATATCCTTGAAAAACTAAAGGAAAAAGGAACAGAATGCTATTATTTTCCTTCCTTTGAAGAGATTGAGAAATTTTTACTGAAAAATTGTATAAACGGTGATCTGTTGATAACTATGGGTGCCGGAGATATCGTAAACGTGGGTGAACATCTTCTTGGTCGATAAGTTATCCACATTATCCACATTCGATTGGGGAAAACTTCAACCATCGAATGTGGATTTTTTTTATTAACATAACACATATCCATTTTCGGATTCCGTTTTCTTTTATGTCCCTTATTTTCTGTATTCCGGCACAGTTGCCATAACTTCCGTTTTTATGAATCCACTTTTTTATCCACATTATCCACATTCCCCGCAACCCTTGATTTTACAGCGTTTGTATTCAAAAATGTTCTTCTCTTTTTTCTTTTCCTATGCTATAATTTGTGGCGCAGCAAATATTTATACTTATACTTTTAGAATATTATCGAAAGAGGGTTTCCTTCATGGCTAAAATACTAATCCACAGTGACAGTGCATCTTCTGCCACGAGTGTATCGAATATTTTTATTGATGAATATATGTCTGACGCAAACGGGGAATTTGTAAAGATCTACCTGTACCTGCTGCGTCTGATGAATGCCCCGGATTCCGCTTTTTCGATTTCTTCGATTGCAGATAAATTTGAACACACGGAAAAGGATGTCAAACGCGCCCTAAGTTACTGGGAACGTATGCATCTTTTACGGTTAGAATATGATACTGAGCACAACCTGACCGGTATCTGCCTGATTGATTCTGCATCCAGGGACAAAACCGGCACAGGCGATGATTTTCCGGAAAATGAAACGGCTGCGGAAACACCTGAAGCAGACAGTGTCTCCTCTTTAGAAGACACATATCATTCCCCGGATGACGGCATTTCTTCGGTAAATACAGAATCCTTCCCGCCAAAAAGGGATTACACCCGCGATGAATTAAAACAGTTTCAGGAAAATGACCAGATTGCGGAACTTCTTTTTGTCGCGGAACGTTATCTTGGACGCCCTCTCAGCCAGACGGATATGAATACTTTTATTTATTTATATGATGAGCTTTCATTTTCATCGGATCTGATCGCATATCTGGTGGAATATTGTGTCAGCAAAAACCACACCGCTATCCGCTACATCGAAGCCACGGCGCTAAAATGGGCAGAAAGCGGCATCCGGACGGTAACCGCTGCCAAACAGGAGGCAAAGATCCACAGTCCGGCTTACTATGCGGTAATGCGCTCCTTTGGCATTACAGGAAGAAATCTGGTTCCATCCGAGACAGACTATATTGAAAAATGGCGTTCCGAATATGGTTTTTCGATCGATATCATCTGTGCGGCATGTCAGCAGACCATCCAGAGCATCCACCAGCCGAGTTTTCCTTACACTGACAAAATGCTCTCGAACTGGCGTAAATTAAACGTACATACCATGGAAGATGTAAAACGTTTAAATCTTGAACATAAAGAACGCACCAAAGCATCGGCACAGGAGGCTGCCGGTCCGAAAAACAAGTTTACAAGCATCGGGCAGCGCTCCTATGAATATGATGAGCTTGAAAAAATGTTACTGACAACCAATTCAAAACATTGATACCATAGAGTAGTGTGAAAACATTGTCTTCATACTAAAACAGGCAAAAATGGAGATTAGGATAAGAACATGCCTCTGACAAATTCACAATACGATGAGATTATACGGGCATATGATGCCCGACAGTTAAAAAATGAACATGACAGGGAAGAACGGACCCGTTATGCCTACATCAAGATCCCACGTCTCCGTGAGATCGATGATGCCATTGCGACCTGCTCCGTTGCACAGGCAAAAAAGCTCTTAGACGGTGATACCATGGCTCTTAATACCCTGAAAGAACAGATTGCCTCCTACCGCAGTGAAAAAAAGGATCTTCTGAAAAAAGCAGGGCTTTCTGCTGATTATCTGGAGACTTCTTATGAATGCCCGGATTGTAAGGACACCGGTTTTATCGACGGGAAACGCTGCCACTGTTTTACACAGGCTGCGATCGATTTAGTCTATACCCAGTCGAATTTAAAAAGCATCCTGCTCCGTGAGAATTTTTCCACATTTTCTTTTGACTATTATTCTGATAAAGACATAAATCCTGCAACCGGGTTATCATCTTTGGCAACAGCAAAAGATGCCGTTGCGAAATGTCATGATTTTATTGATCACTTTGATGATACATTTTCCAATCTGTACTTTTACGGAGATACCGGCATCGGCAAAACGTTTCTGTCAAACTGTGTTGCAAAAGAGCTGATGGATCACGGTCATTCTGTAATTTACTTTACGGCGTTCCAATTATTTGATATATTAAGCAAGGGTGTATTTGCAAAAGATGAGGAAGCGATTGCCGCAAATGAAAATATTTTTACCTGCGATCTTCTGATCATCGATGATCTCGGCACAGAGCTTACAAATTCTTTTACGACTTCCCAGTTGTTTTTGTGCTTAAACGAAAGGATCCTGCACCGGAAATCAACCATCATTTCCACAAACCTCGGATTGTCCCAGCTTACCGATCTGTATTCGGAGCGAATCTTATCAAGAATTATGGACAATTATGTTCTGATCAAATTATTCGGGGAAGATATCCGGATGCAGAAACGAAGACGCTGATGTTCTATAAACACAAAATACATTTTCTGCCTTCAATTAGAGCAATCTATTGAAATACATGTAAACAAATTTTTATGGAGGAACCATTCAATGCCAAACGATGAAAGAAACCTGGAAACCTTACCTGATGGAGCACTCGGTCTGATCCCGCTTGAGAGCTGCAAAGAGCTTGGTCTGAAAGTAGACAAGTACCTGGTCGGCTGGAGAGAAAAAAGACAGCATCAGCATGCATCTGATCTTGCCTTTAAAGATTACCGCCGCGATTCTTACATCATCTCTACTGCTGTTCCGCGTTTTGGAACCGGCGAAGCAAAAGGTGTGATCAAAGAGTCTGTCCGTGGATACGATCTGTACCTGATGGTCGATGTGACAAATTACAGTCTTACCTACTCCGTATGCGGCCATGAGAACCACATGTCACCGGATGACCACTATGCAGATTTAAAACGTATTATCGCAGCCGTTGGCGGTAAAGCAAGACGTATCACCGTCATCATTCCTTTCTTATATGAAAGCCGTCAGCACAAACGTACTTCCCGCGAATCTTTAGATTGTGCTTTAGCATTACAGGAACTGACTGCAATGGGTGTAGATAACATCATCACATTTGATGCACATGACCCGCGTGTACAGAATGCGATCCCGTTAAAAGGCTTCGAGACCGTACAGCCTGCTTACCAGTTCGTAAAAGGTATCTTACGCGAAGTAACCGACTTAAAGATCGATTCCGATCATATGATGGTAATCAGCCCGGATGAAGGTGGTACCAACCGTGCTGTATATCTTGCAAGCGTTCTCGGATTAGATGTCGGTATGTTCTATAAGAGACGTGATTACAGCCGTATCGTAGACGGACGCAACCCGATCGTTGCGCATGAGTTTTTAGGTTCCTCCGTAGAGGGAAAAGATGTTATCATCATCGATGATATGATTTCTTCCGGTGAAAGTATGATCGATGTTGCAACAGAGTTAAAGAAACGTAAAGCAAACCGTATCTTCGTCGTTGCAACTTTCGGACTCTTCACAAACGGTTTAGAGAAATTTGATCAGGCAGTTGCAGATGGAACGATCTACAAAGTCGTTACCACAAACCTTACCTATCAGACACCGGAACTCTTATCCAAACCATATTACATCAGCTGTGATATGAGCAAATACATCGCTTATATCATTGATACCTTAAACCATGATTCTTCCATCAGCGATCTGTTAAACCCGTATGACAGAATCGAACGTCTGGTATCTAAATACAAGGCAGAGCAGAAATAATTCATTCTGAAATATCAAAAAAGCCGGTACTTTTTCGTGCCGGCTTTTCTTATACAATGGAATGCATGTCTATAAACATTCTGGCATCAAAAAAAGAAACCATCATACACTTTTGTATAACGGTTTCCTCTTATCTCATTTCTATGTAAGTCCGTCTGGCAAACGCTCCTAAAACAGATCAACTCTTCCTGCAAACTTCTGGTTGATCACATAGTACGCTGCAAATTCTTCCGGTTTTAAATATACCTGAAGGCTCTTGATGGATGATGCTCTGTGACCATCTGCAACAAACTCATTTTTTGCTTTCTCAATCACATCTGCAACAATCGCTTCATTCCCCTGATACTGGATAAATACTTCCGGTTTTAATTCTTCTTTTGCTGCCTTTGCTGCTTTCTTTGCTGCTCTTGACGGTTTCTTTTCTCTTGCCGGTTTTGCTGTTTCTTTTGTCTCAGCTGCTGTATCTTTGACTGTCTCAGTCTTTGCTGCTGCTTTTTCTTCTACAGCTTCTTTGACTGCTGCTGTCTTTTCTGTTACTGCTGCTTTTACTTCAGATGCAGACTCTTTGACTGCTGTCTTCACATCCTGTGCTGCATTTTTTGCTGCCTGTAAAACATCACTGGCCTTCTCATTTGTCTTCGGCTCTGCTGCCTTTACCTGATTTGTTTTTTCTGCTTTGATTGCATTATTTTTTGCTACAGTTCCTTTTGCCATAATGAATTCCCTCCTCAACAAAACTTACTCACAAACTAAAAACTTCTCCATTGCGTCTAATGCTTCTTCTTCATCGCTTCCTTCAGCGACAATATTCACTGTCATACCCTTTGAAGGATTAAATGCCATGATTCCCATGATACTCTTTGCATTGATCCGGCGGTTATTGCTCTCAAGGATAATCTCACTGTCATAGCGGCATGCCACCTGAACCAGTTCTGCAATTGGATTATCATGTTCTTTTGAAACATTCGAAACCACTACTTCTTTTCTGCTCATATTCATCCTCTTCCTCTTTTCAAGTACTTCTCAAAATATAACCCATTCGACTTTAATTTGCAATACGTCTCACTTAAATCTGTTAAAGTTCAACGAACTATTCTATGGAAGCACTGTTTTTTTATGCAGTTTTCTCTTTTTTTTCATGTATTTATATTGGAAATGTATCTGTAAAACCTGCCTTTTTCTGCATTTGCTTTATTTCAGATATGTGAAGAAAACATTTCCTGCTCCTTTAAACACTTCTTCTGCTTCCGTTATACTCTGTTTAAAATTGTTTCCGGATGAAGGATCAAAAATAATGACATTATTGGCATCATATCCTACCACCAGAACTGCTTCATTGCTTCCCGTCATTGCAAATACCGGATTACCGCAGCTTACATAGTAAAGGACTTCTTCCACACTGCACCCGGTCAGATCTAAAATTCTTGCATCTTTCATTGTATTGCTCAAAATATTCTTCGGTGTCTCACCGCCTGCAATCAATGCACTGACACTGATATTAATTCCTTCTTTCTCAAGCATTGCATTGATACACTGAGCAATGCTGCCGGAAGAAGCATCTTCCGCGCCGACTGCGATATCAGAGAGTGCCGGTTTGATTGCATCTCTGGAACGTTTCCAGATATACTCCTGATCCTCGCCTACTACGACTCCCATCTTTTCATTTGCCTTTGTGATCGCATCTGCCACCTGATCTGTGGTATAAACCACATCACCTTTTACATAAACATAATATTTTCCGTTACCACCCTTATCTTCAAGTGTGAGCGTGCGATCCTGCTCTAATATGGTTTCTCTCGGAGTCAGCAGTCTTGGAGCCTTTTCCCCCACATTTTCCGGCAAAGATATTTCAAACCGGGTCTCTTTACTGTCAGAACTGCTGCTTACAATGGAAACTATTTTATTTCCATCTCCCTCCCGGTTCATGATCATATCCTGATCTGCGTCCACATACGCCGTACCATTATACTGAATACGGTTTAAGTACATAGTGTAATCTTCAATATCAACCCCGGAAACATAATATCCATTTTTTTCGTATGTCTTTAAAACGGACGGCGTATCGGATGACACATCTAAAATTTTAATCTGATACATCGGGAAGATTACATTTCCCGCAGCCTCCGTTGATACATCTGCCGCATTCGCTACGCCATATACAAAATCGTCTCCCATAAATCCAAGCGGTTTTACATACTTTCCACTGCCTTCTGTTATGGTAAATGTTTTTTTACTGGAAAAGTTGATGAGCGAAATTGTATCACTCTGTCCGTTCTGGCTGTCTTTCGTCCATGCAAAATAACGGTCGGATTCTGAAACCGCATATATTTCTTTATCCAGTCCCTTGATCAGCTCTTTCATTTCCAATGTACTAAGATCGATTCCATACACACTGCCATCGACCATCAGATATAATTCTCCGCC
>ERZ772831.2926-NODE-2926-length-13074-cov-5.564252_pt1 | contig 13074 bp, 8 predicted proteins | sample MGYA00580858_ERZ772831 | MGnify/ENA primary metagenome ERZ772831 (study PRJEB29015, sample SAMEA2737694) | human gut metagenome | biome: human gut; feature: human-associated habitat; material: faeces | place: China | collected 2012 ... | reverse complement strand
GTTGAAGAACGAAGGCTTCGAGGTGCCTGAAATCAATATGAGCGCTTACATGAAGTCTCGGCCATGGTGGTCGAGTCAGAAGCCGTAGGAGAGCCGAGCCAGGGCTTAGCCCACAGATCGGCGGTCATGACCGGCTGCCCAATGATAAGGAATTTTCGTTACTCCTGCAGGGGCTGTGGCATTACCAGTACACACAGTATGCCACCGACCTGACGCCAGAACTTGAAAATTGGCTATATCGCAAGGCACAGGGCATTCCTGACATACTCGCCAAGTTGCTGTATAACGCCCAAAAGCAAGCCATCCTTGACGGACGTGAAAAGCTGGATTTAGAAGTCTTTGAAAGTGCATTTTTAAGGAACCTGGGGATGGTATCCGAATACATCAGTGAGCTTTCCACCAAATCCGTAGCCAAGCGGCAGACAAAGACCGCGCCGGAGGTATCCGTAGGTTCCGCAGCCCCCACCAAGATTGTTGGAAATGATATACGGGCGTTACTCAAAAAAGCAAAAAAGAACGGCGAATCACCTGTATCTGCTTATGCCGAGTATATCAAGGGCGAGGTAGCAATATGATTAGCTTCTTTCCCTCGCCGTACCCTGATGAACTATGGTACAGCGTCATTTGCCGCTACCATGTTCACAGTGGCAACTACTGTGCTAAGCACACCCTGCGGCAGCTATATGGGGACAATTTCTGTGCTCCCAGTCTAATGCTCTGCGGGCCTATAAATACGCTGTTGGCACAGCTTCCGCAAGGGTTCTTGTCTGCAAAGGATGTTGTAATGCAGCACACATTTTATCCCTATTACGCGCGGTTTTTCCCTACGCAGCGTAAGCGTTCCACCTATGCCTATGTTGTCAATGGCAATCCTTTAACCGTACATCGGATGGGCATTTCACAAGCCAACGGAAATCATTGCTCCGTAATGCGCTATTGCCCCGTCTGCTATCAAGAGGACTTGCAGTTGCATGGTGAGCCTTATTGGCATCGCAGCCACCAACTGCCGGATATGCAAATTTGCACCAAGCATCGCTGCTGGCTAGTCGATACCGATGTCGCATACAATAGCACACGACAGCAAGAACTATTTCCCGCATCATTCACTATGCAGCTAAAAAAGCAGTCAGCAGAACCCGTACCGGGCTGTCTGCTGGCGTTAGATTCATTATTGCATGATACTTTAGATTCAAGTTTTGATTATCGTGACGGCTCTGTTTACCACGCCGTCCTTGACTGCGCATTACGTTCCCGTGGCTGGCGCTCCCTGACCGGTGGACGTACATACGCCACCAAAATCGAAAATGCACTTTTATACCTATATGGCAGTTATGTTCCTGCGACTGACATATCCGCAAAGCAGCTGCACGCCACACTATGCAACAAGTCCGTTGCGCCGCGATATGTTCTGCAACTTGCCGTTCTGCTGAGACTGACTCTCTATGACCTGCTGCACGCACCCGATGCCGTGCCAGACTATAAGGCCGAGATGAAAGAAATGTATCAATCAGGAGCCAGCATGTACCATATAGCGCAGCTGTACGGCATGGACGCAAAGACTGTGGCAAGATGGGTGAAACAGTAAGGGCAATGATTCTGTCGGCCATAGTTTATAATGGCAGCTACATATCTATGCTGCCGCTTTTTCCTTATCTGCCTCCTTTCTTTTACTATTTTTACGTGCTTTTCTCTTCTCATCGTATTCCCTTTGAATCAAGATGAATTTATCCATCAGTACCTTTTCTTTACTACGATTTCCCTTGATTACCATTGATGGGTTAATCAGCCAAACGCCATCAAGTTGCATTGCCACAAACCCCTTATCCGCAAGGGAGTCCATCGCTCTCTGTACGGTGGCTTTCGAGCTATTGATATTTACTGCAATCTTTTTCATTGTTCCAACGTACATATTGTTACCGCTCTGCATTGCACATACCAGAAAATCCAGCACCAGTGATTCCTTTCCGCCCAGTCCGGAAACAACTCCAAAAAATGAATCATACACTTTAAAAAAATTCATTTTTACATTGCTTATGCTTTCTGGTGTCGAATATTCTCGCGGCAAAAATAACGGGTCATTGCCATCGCCATCCGTTATAAGTAAATCACTTAACGGGCGGTTAAGCAGAGTGTCATATTCCGACATTAGCCGTGCTTGCACATAAATGTCGCCTTTAACAAGCAGCCTTGGATTTATCATCCAAACTCTTTCATCCTCAGTCTTTGCCAGCATATCACTTTCCTGCATCTTTTTCACTGTATTACGTACTGTTACGACATCGCAATTCAATTTTCTTGCTATCGTTTTGTACGCCCCAACGAATTTATTTTTCGTCGGCTGTGTTTCCTGCAAGATGTATGCCAACACCTTGCTTTCCGCAGCAGAAAAGTTTGAAAGAAGTTCAAAGAACTTAGCATCGGCTTTCCAAAAGTGCTTTGTCCCGTATCCAGTGTTGTGACACTCGTGCTGGATTTTCTCAGCCACGCCAGTTTTAGCGTTTTTCAGAACAATCGTTTCAACATTTTGTTTCTTCATTACATTACTCCTTTGATACTTAAGGGGTGATTCCATGATACTTTTTGTTTCATTTCCATATATTTCCATGCAGAATATACGGCTATATATCGCTATATTTTTCAAGTCTTTCGTTCACAAATGCCAAGTCTCTCTTCTTATCTATTCAATGTTAATTCATTTCATGAAATATCATTGATAAAATAAGAAATGTCGCGGGAAACATACAGCCAACCCGCAGAATCTCTGCTGTCAGTTTGTTGCCTCTTATTTGCTCCTATATAAGTTCGCGCCTTGCGGGGGAAGATAGGAATAAATAAGAATCGCCAGCAGAACTCTTATTGTCTCCTATGATTCCGCGCTCCGCGAGACAAATAGGAAACTATAAGTAATCTGCCGAAGTAGTAGTTACCGCTTTGTCTTGCCGTTCTGGCTTGCTGAATATGCTTACCTTACCACCAAAAGTTTGCGGCTTTCCCGTAACCATTCTACAGAGGGCAGGGCCTTCCTTTGGCCGAAGTGAAGCACTGCTTGCGGGAGAAGTTCAGACCGTCCCGTAAAGTTGCGGCAGTGGGTAAGTTCCTTTCGTTCTGGAGACTGAACGCCAAACTGCCGTAAGCGTTCTTCTCGGCAGCGGAAGTTAGCGTCTTCCGGCAAGTTGAGCCTTGACACGTTGCAACCATTTTGCGATTGTCAGCCATCTTAGGGTTGCCGATGCTGCTTGTTATTTCGTTTTCAAGGTACAAAAAAGGAGCCAGTACAAACGCTGCTTACACTATCCCCGTAGAGATAATGTCGCAATTTTCGTACTGGCTCCTTAGAGCTTTACCATTCAGTATGATTATTCAGTTTTACGTTATCGGACACCCAACAAGTCTTTATACACTTATTGAGTTTACATATATATTATACCACATTTTTGCACAGAACGCAAGTGCGTCAAAAGAATTACACAAGCCCGAAGTATTTGTCAAAGAACGCTTGCAATTTTGCAATAATTCCATCCTTTTTGGCTGTTCGGTTGCCGCCGCCAAAGCGCGAGACCGGCGGCAGGATGCGGTCAACATCTGTGCCGGTAGTCTTTAATATGCCGTCACGGAAAGAGTTATCCACAAACTTGCGCGTTTCGTCCGGCTTGAGCTTTTCCTCCGCGATAAGTGTATCAAGGTCGGTTTTCTTTTGCTCGGTGACGAACTTTATCCAGTCGTCATCTACCTTGGTGGCCGTATTGACGGTTGCGATAAAGTTTTCAATCAGGTCTTTCTTGCTGCGCAGCTGCATACTGGAGTCCACGGCCTTGCGGATGTCAACAAGGATTTCTTTATCCTCGCAGTTGCTATCGTGATACTTGGCAACCAGCATAAGGATATAGTCAATATTGATTTCCACCTGACGGATAAGCTCCATCTCGAAAACTATATCGTCATTGATGACTTCCTTATCGGGGTTCTTAGGCCGCAGCTGTTGGTATAGGTCAATATAGTTGCTCTGGTAGTCCTGCATATCGCGCGGGGAGAGCAGTTCATTGCCCGCAAAGTCGTCAAACGAGGTAAGGATATTCCGCAGCCGCAGGATTGCGCCAAACAGCGCGATAAAGTCCTTTTGGTTTTGTTCGCCAATAATGGGCTGACCCAGCGGGAACTTTGCTTGCAGCTTGGCAATCAGGTCTTCATAGCCATCGTGGTGTTTGCCGTCCTCGTCATAGCCATCGTAATAGGCTTTATAGTTTTTCAGCAGAACGATACTACCCGCATTGCGGTCACCAAACAAGGCAATGGCTTTGTTGGTTTCCTCCTCCAGATTGCGGAAGCAGACAATGTTGCCGTATGTCTTTACGGAGTTCAGGATACGGTTCGTGCGCGAGAACGCCTGTATCAAGCCGTGCATGACAAGGTTTTTATCCACCCAGAGCGTATTTAGCGTGGTAGCGTCAAAGCCCGTCAGGAACATATTTACGACAATCAAGATGTCAACCTCGCGGTTTTTCATGCGCAGGGAAAGGTCTTTATAATAGTTCTGGAATCTGTCGGTCGAGGTATCGTAATGCGTCTTAAAAAGTGCATTATAATCCTTGATTGCAGACTCCAAAAAGTCCCGCGAGCTTGCATCAAGCTGGCTGGTATCGTCGGAGTTTTCCTCCCCCAGCATACCGTTAGCGTCTTCCACGTCCTCGTTGGGGGCGTAGCTGAAAATCGTTGCCACGCGCAGGCGCTTTGCTTCGGGCAAGTCCTGCATCTGGCGCTTAAATTCCAGATAGTACGCCTTTGCCATCGCAATCGAGCTGACCGCAAAGATGGAGTTAAAGCCCGACAGGCGCACGCTGTCCTTGACCTCTGTGACCTGCCTGCGTGTTTTATCGGTGGCTACTGCTTCAATGTTGCGCAGCGCACGGAAAGAATACGTTTTACCGTTCCGTTTTGTTTTCTGGTCGAAATGCTCTAAGATATATTTGACGATTTCCTTTACGCGGCGCGGGTCAGCAAGTGCTTTTTCGGTGTCGATGGCCTTGACCTGCTTATCGCCGACGCCCGCCTTGCGGTTGACCGTATCCACATAGTCAATACGGAACGGCAGAACATTGTTATCGTTGATAGCGTCAACAATCGTATAGGTATGCAGCGGCAGGACTTTTTTGCCGTTGGCATCAGGCTCACCACCAAACGCCTGCGGGGTGGTTTTCAGCGTAGGTTTGCCGCGCGTACTGGCGTTGGCCGCAAAAATCGGCGTGCCTGTAAAGCCAAACAGGTGGTAGTTCTTAAAATATTTTGTGATGTCCTCGTGCATATCGCCAAACTGGCTGCGATGGCACTCGTCAAAAATCAAGACAACGTGCTTTTGGAAAATCTCATGTCCCTTATTGCGGGCAACAAACAGCGCCAGCTTTTGAATCGTTGTGATGATGATTTTATAAGTATGCGGGTTGCCCTTGGCGTCCCGGTCTTCCAACTGGCGCTGCAGCACCTGCGTGGAGGTGTTGCCGTTGGCTGCACCTTTTTCAAAGCGGTCATATTCTTTCATGGTCTGGTAGTCCAAATCCTTGCGGTCTACCACGAACAGAACTTTATCAATGTAGGGGAGGTTAGAGGCCAACTGCGCCGTTTTAAAGGATGTCAGCGTTTTGCCGCTGCCCGTGGTGTGCCAGATGTACCCACCTGCCGCCAGTGTTCCCGTCTGCTTGTAGTTGGTCGAAACCTCAATGCGGGACAAAATACGCTCGGTCGCCGCAATCTGGTACGGACGCATCACCAGCAGCAGGTCTTCGGACGTAAAGACGCAATACTTTGTCAGGATGTTCAGCAGCGTATGGCGGGCAAAGAACGTGCGGGTAAAGTCCACCAAATCGGGAATGACGCGGTTTTTCCCATCCGCCCAAAAGGACGTAAATTCAAAGCTGTTGCTTGTCTTTTTGCTGCTCTTTCGGGTCGTTCCGGCGCTCTCTTTAATGTGGCTGTCGCGGGTCGTGTTGGAGTAGTATTTTGTGTTCGTGCCGTTGGAGATAACGAAAATCTGTACATACTCATACAGGCCGCTGCCAGCCCAAAAGCTATCCCGCTGATAGCGGTTGATTTGATTGAACGCCTCTTTGATGGGCACACCGCGCCGCTTCAATTCCACATGAACCAGCGGCAGACCGTTTACCAGAATTGTGACATCATAGCGGTTATCATAGTTGCCGCCGTTCTCCACATACTGGTTAATGACCTGCAAACGGTTGTTGTGGATGTTCTTTTTATCCAGCAGCGTAATATTGACCGTAGAGCCGTCCTCGCGGGTCAGGTTCTGAATGTTGTCCTCTTGGATGCGGCGGGTCTTTTCTTTGATGCCATCGTTCGCGTTGGCGATTTTATCCTTAAAGAAGTTATCCCATTCCTTATCCGTAAAGGTATAATTGTTCAGAATCTCCAGCTGACGGCGCAGGTTTGCCACAAGGTCAGCGTTATCGTGGATAGGAAGATAGGCATAGCCCTGCTCCTCCAGCATCCTGATAAACGCCTGCTCCAGCGCGGCCTCGCTCTGGTAGGCGTCAGAGCGTTTGCTTTGCGGTTCGTATTCTGTTACAACGGTACTCTCGTTGCTGGCGGCAACTACATTGTAAGTGCTCATGCACCCAACTCCTTAAATGTTAAGAGCTTATCCCGATAGTATTCGTATTGCTTTTGCCGTGCCTCGATTTCGGCAGGGAGGCCGGTGGTGAGGTCGTTGCAGAGGGTGTCAAAGCGGTCAAGGATGGCTACAATATCGGATTGCTTTTCTAATGATGGGATTGGTAATTCAAGTTCTCGTACAATATCTGCATTTAGATTTTGTACTGCTCCTCCAAAAGAGGCTTTTTTCTTCATCTCTTGCTGAATTTCATTCGAGTTTAGCAGATGATACAGGTAATCCGGCAAGAGCCAGTTTTCATAATCGCTTATTGCTAACCAACCGTCATGAATACAGCCGTCTATTTTCAATATATACGGTCTGCCAAAACTCATCGAATTGGAGAGTATAAAGTCACCTTTTTTGACGTATCTGGATTTTTCAGCGCCCTCTTTTGTTATCTTCTCTGCTGTACTTACGATATATTTTGTGTTTGGCTTAACATCGCCAATTTTTATCCAACAAACGCCATCCTTATCCGTAGTGATATAGCTTCGTATCGGTCTTGGCGATGCACCTCTAACGATAGTTGCAATCTCTCCGAAAGGCAAGACAACATAGCCAAACACATACTGCAAAAGCTTAATTAGGCTCTGTCTGTCTGTCTGTCTGTCTGTCTGTCTGTCTGTCTGTCTGTCAAGATTATGTCGTCAGCCGCAGCAAACGTCAAGAGCATATCCCGATAATATTCATACTGTTTTTTACGGGCTTCAATTTCAGCTGGCAGACCAATGTTAAGGTCAGAACAGATGGCATCGAAGTTATCCAGCACATTGACAATTCTTTCCTGCAACTCCACATCAGGAACAGGTACGGGGAAAGCGCTCAGCATCGGACGCCTGATGGAAGACACTGACCCTTGGAAGACATTTTTCTGTATATACGGTAAGAATTTTGCTTTCATATAGTAGAAAAAGAACCGAGGCAATACATCCGGCGCAACTATATGGATTCTATATGCCCGTTGATGCAACGCATACTTTCCCTCTACATAATGATAAACTTTTCCTACGCCAACACCATCACCCGCCGTTATAATCGCTGTTTCGTCATACTCGTAATCGTTTTTCCGAAGCGGCTCCTGCGAGCGCACAAAGAAAGGATACTTGCCGTCTTCAACAGCTTCATTCGTATTACTGCTACCAGTTCCGATGTCTGCGATTTCCGCCAGCGTTCTCCACTTTGTCTCAAATGTCCCCCCCCTGTGGACACCGAAAGTCAAAAGCGTATCGCGGTAATATTCATACTGCTTTTTGCGTGCTGTAAGCTCCGCTGTAAGCTCCGCTGTAAGCTTCTCCGTAATCTCCGTGAAATTGTCCAGTACCCGGACAATTTCACGTTGAACTTCAATCGGTGGCACAGGAATTTTCAATTGCTCTATAGAATTTCGCGAAAGTCGTGGTATGCTTGCCTTTCGTACTCGCGATTTAATTCGCGGCTGTTCTCTTAACAACGCGTGGTATATATATCGGCTAGATATGTTTTCACTACATACTAATGGGTAACAATCATCAGCAGCCCAAAATTCAACTTTACTATATCCAATTTCTCCAGCCGCACCCGCACCAATGATAAATGTTGTATCTGCATCATAATTATATTCTGTGTGATACCCCAACGGTGTCATGCTGTTTTGATAAACCGGATACTTTCCTTCTTCTGAAAGCTGTTCACGGACGAGACGTTTTCCTCTCTCGATTGATACAATATCTCCAAGACTTTTATATTCTACTCCGTCAGGGCACAATTCAGTAATTAGTTCTCTTAGGTTACTCATATTCCACCACCCAAGCAATCTTTTTTCTTTATGCCTTCCAAATACTTGTCAAGGTCATATAGTTTTTTAATTTGCAACTCTGCCACCTGGTATATATCCTTAAGTTCTACACCTATGTACTTAAAATATTGCATTCCATCTTCTTTTTTTGAATATACATATAGCACAAAATCCGCTTTCGGTTTTTGGGGGTGCTTCTGCAAACCTGCGAAGTCCAATTTATACCAATCTTTACAATCTGAAAAAATCCTTGTTATTGCTGTGTTTTCTCTCCGTACATCAACGCAAATCATATCCCCATCAAATCCATAATCTTTATGCCTGTTTGTAGATAACGGATGCGCTACAACAAACGAACGTATTGCTTTAAAAAAACGTAACGCCTCTTGGATGGATTCTTCCTCTTTATATGTGTAGTTATTGGCAACTTCGCAAAGCAGCGTCTTTTGAATTGCTTCTATCGCCTCACATATCCAGTCAACAAGCACAATGACATAAACAACCTCTTTCATTGTTGGTTCAGCCAAAGCTTCTATCTCGTTGTTTAGGTCTTGAATACAATAATTTATTTTTTGAATGTAATCGCAAATTCGACTATAATTATATGTATCTCCCCATATCCACTTTTTGTAAACGCCTCGAAGATTTTTCGACCAATCGAGTTTATTCATTGAACGGACTCCCATAACATTTTTCTCTGTCATCACACCGATTTAGTTCACTTCAATCTCCGCAATAATCTTATCAATCTCGTCACGCAGCACCTGTTCCCGCGCCACAATGCGCTTGATTTCTGCGTTCAGTTCGGTAATGTTGATAACCTCGCGGGTATCCTCCTGCTCCACATAGGTGGATACCGACAGGTTATAATCCTGCGCCGCAATCTCGTCATTGGGTACAAGGCGGCAGAAATAGTCCTTATCCTCGCGGTCAACGAACGAGGCCACGATTTTTGCAATGTTGTCCTCGGTCAGCTTGTTGTTGTTCGTGACCTTGACAAATTCTTTCGAGGCATCAACAAACAGCGTCTTGTTCTCGGCCTTGCTCTTCTTCAGCACCATAATACAGGTTGCAATGCTGGTGCCAAAGAACAGGTTGCCGGGCAACTGGATAATGCAGTCGATAAAGTTGTTATCAATCAGATACTGGCGAATCTTCTTTTCCGCGCCGCCGCGATACATGATGCCAGGGAAGCAGACGATGGCCGCCGTGCCGTTGGTCGCCAGCCATGCCAGTGAGTGCATGATAAAGGCCAAGTCCGCTTTGGACTTCGGGGCCAGCACACCGGCAGGGGAGAAACGCGGGTCGTTAATCAAGACCGGGTTATCATCGCCCTCCCATTTGATAGAATAGGGCGGGTTGCTGACGATGACCTCAAAGGGTTCCTCGTCCCAATGCTGGGGCGAAATCAACGTATCCTCATGCGCAATATTGAATTTATCAAAATCAATATCGTGCAGGAACATATTGATACGGCACAGGTTGTAGGTCGTCAGGTTGATTTCCTGCCCGAAGAAGCCCTGACGGACATTCTCCTTGCCCAGAATCTTGGCCGCTTTCAACAGCAGGGAGCCGGAGCCGCAGGCAGGGTCATAGACCTTGTTGACCTCGGTTTTGCCCACAACGGCAAGGCGGGTCAGCAGCTCCGAAACCTCCTGCGGGGTGAAGAACTCGCCGCCACTCTTGCCCGCGTTGGAGGCGTACATACTCATCAGGTACTCATACGCATCGCCAAACGCATCAATCGTGTTTTCCTTGTATTCACCGAGCTTCATCGCGCCGATGCCGTCCAGCAGCTTGACAAGCATTGCATTGCGCTTGGGAATCGTTGCGCCCAGCTTGTTGCTGTTGACATCAATATCATCAAACAGACCGGCAAAATCGTCCTCGCTCTCGGTGCCCTTGGCCGAATCCTCGATATGACGGAAGACGGCCTCCATCGTCATGTTAAGGTTATCATCCTGCGGCGCACGGGCGCGTACATTGACGAACAGTTCAGACGGCAAAATAAAGAAACCTTTGGTCTGCACCAAGTCATCCCGCGCCTGCTCGGCCTCCGCGTCAGACAGTTTGGCATAATCAAAATCCGCGTTGCCTGCCGCGATTTCGTCCGCGTTGATGTAGTTGGTCAGGTTCTCGGAAATATAGCGGTAGAACATGATGCCCAGAACGTAGGATTTGAAATCCCAGCCGTCCACGCTCCCGCGCAGGTCATCGGCAATGGCCCATATAGCGCGGTGAAGTTCTTCGCGTTCCTGCTCTTTTTTGTTGTCCGGCATCGTGATTCCTCCAAATTTCAAGTACACTTTTTAACCCTATGTATATTGTAGCAAATGCACCATCCCATAAATCGGACTTGCAGCTAAAGATACATATTTTTATCTATTATAACGAAAAAGCGGGTATTTGTCACCCGCTTTTTACAGTATTCCGTAAACATTGTAGATGTCACGCACTATTTGAAGTAGTAATTTTTGTGCAGCCGGATAGCGCCGTCATCGCAGATTACAAATAGGTCTTGTTCCAAATGTGCAAGGTCAGCTGGCTTGATGATGGGCTGTCGTTTCTGGTTGGGGTCTGTTGCCATCAAAGAACGTTTATCGCCAATCATTTTTGAGAAATAATCTTGTGTTTCGGTATCTTTGCAACCGAGAAGAACCGTAAACTTAAAATTGCCCAGCATAGCTTTCCGTTCATCTTTACCGTAAATCATATCGAGGTCGGCTAACGACTGGGTTAGGACAAGGATTCTAATTCTGCGTTTCCGCAGCTTGCGCAGACTTTCAACAATTTGCAGCTTGCCAAATGAAGCAAACTCGTCAAGACAAAACAAAATCGTTTGCTTGTTTTCCGGCGGTCTGGATGAAAAATATTCCATCGACTGCGCCGTGATAATGCGTAGCAGGTCGCCATAGATTTTGAGCTTTTCGTCCGGGATATAGATGTATACACTACTGGTTTCCAACGTGGCCGGGCTGATTGACTGCTCGTAGCTGGCCGATTTTCTAAGTGCATTTTTAATTTTTTCGTTTGTGGCAAACAGTTTCAAGGCATCGTCTGCCGCCTGTTTGCAACCTGCTGTATTCTGCTCACTTGCCCCCGCAAATGAACTAATGAACATATTGGCAATCGGGTTCTGCTGCTTTGCAATATCGTTCAACAGACTGCGCCAATCATGGCCGAGAAAAAACTCGCAGATTTCCACAAAACCCCAGCCCATACCATAGTAGCAGATAAGCGCTGCCGTTATCATTTTTCGGCCATTTTTCGTAAAAAATATGCCCGCCTCGCTATCATTAGCCTTATCCGGCAACAGCAGGTAGGCAAGTTGCTCCAAGCGCTCCTGCCGCTCAGTGTCATCCGTTACGGCATTGATTGAGGCAAACACATCATACGGGATGCAACTTTCTGACGTCGGGTCGAATACAATTTTGTTGGGCGTGTTGACATTCGCTGAAATATCGCCGGAAATATCCACCACCAGCGCCGTACCCTGCCAACTGCGCAATGTTGGAATCAGCAAAGCACTTGTCTTGCCTGTGCCAGACGGCCCCAGTACAAGAATATGCCCCTCGTCCTGTTCGGGGGAGTAGCCCAACAGACCGAATTTCTTGCCAAACAGAATTCCTTTTGCTTGCGCCGGATGTCGATACACAAGATTCTTTTTTGCAAAGGGATTTGGAAAATGGTTCACCTGTCCGCGAAAATATACTATCAGTAGCAACACAAGGAGCATGACTGCCGTTGCGCCGTACAGATAGCAGTTGATAAGCATTACCGCCTGATTCATAGCTACACCTCAAAAACGCAGTTCCGGCCCGGACGATTCGCCGAAATACAGCGCAGGGCGTTCTACTTCCTGCTGGTATTCCTGTTCGTGTTCCGCTTTAAGCTGCGCGACAGTGCGGTTGCCGCCCTGCCGCTTGGTTACGCCTGTCATAACGCGGGCATCTTCCAGACCGTGGGCGTCTAAATAGCGTTGCAGGTCTGGGTGAAAATTGCGCAGATCACGGCGGTCAAGAACATCGTTCGCACAGATTTTATAGCCCTGCTCGTGCTTCGGGTCTTCGACAACAGGCACGAAACAAAAATGCAAATGCGGTTGGCCTCCCTCGTCATCATGGACGATGGCCTGCACGACATTTTCCTCGCCATAGCGATTTGCCAAAAAATCGTATGTTGCGCAGAAAAAGTCGTCGTAGCGCTCCGGGTCTAAATCCTGCGGGGCTGTTACGACCCAGCCAGCCATAACCTTTACGTCATCGCGGTTATAGCAGTACAGTTCTGATTTGCGCTGCAAAAAATAGTCATAATCGCTCATGCCCCTATCGGGGGACAGAACATAGTCCTGCCCCTGCCGAGACGGGTCAATGTCGGGATTGCCAGAGTGTTCGATTTCGCGGCGATTGTGCCGCAGTTGATTGCGGACTGCGCCCGCTGAAAACTTCTCTACACTTGCCATTGTAATCTCACTTTCCTTTACGGGGTTCATGTCCCCTCCGTCCACGCCTTGAAATGCCCTGCGCAATGAAGCAGCGCATTTAGTCGCGGACTGATGTGCCATACAAGGTATGGCAGTTTCCCCGGAAACTCCCACCGCCCTTGCGGGCTTACCTTGCCAAAGGGGCGTGACCCCTCT
>ERZ772831.2914-NODE-2914-length-13129-cov-7.290347_pt1 | contig 13129 bp, 13 predicted proteins | sample MGYA00580858_ERZ772831 | MGnify/ENA primary metagenome ERZ772831 (study PRJEB29015, sample SAMEA2737694) | human gut metagenome | biome: human gut; feature: human-associated habitat; material: faeces | place: China | collected 2012 ... | reverse complement strand
AAACGACTGCATTCTAACCGAAAGGTAGGAATGCAGTCGTTTTTGTGATATAATTTACTATCAATGAAAAACCACATCAACAAGGTGCATTATACACCGTATCAATTAAAATTATAACCTGAAATTAAAAAAATAATAGAAATTTCTGACCCGGTATATACATTTAACGAGGTTTTTCATCATATTGCTCTAAATAAACACCTTGCTGTTAAGGAAAGCAGGATATGTCGCATATCTACATAGACGGAACAAAGATAACTGCCAATGCAAATAAGGGTAACGACCAATTATTGCCCGAATACAATATTCAGCAATGCAAGCAAAAAAACACCGAGACTCACTTTTTCGTGAATCTCGGCTTTTTAATATGCTGTTTCTTTACAGCACCTTTTGTGGAGCGGATGATGGGAATCGAACCCACACGATCAGCTTGGAAGGCTGAAGTTCTACCACTAAACTACATCCGCTTATCTCTGTAACAAATAATATTATATCATTACAGATAATATTTGTCAAGCGTTAATTTCAGATTATAAAATTTTTAAGAAAATTTCAACTGTTTTATATTAAACTCTAAGTTTAACGATACTCCAACATATATAACGAAAAATGATTTTAAAAAGCAAAGGCCCTCGAATTTTTATCGAGAGCCTTTTATCTTTTTTATAAATCGAATTCAAAGTACGGATTATGGTACAGTGAAAATGTTATAATATGGTAAAGACAACCCTAAATTGCCAAAGTGAAGTTCGGATTTTTGAGGAAAAAACGAGAAATACCACGGGTTCACCTTGACAAAAGAGTATGGTAAAGACAAAATCCAATTTGGATAGATTAAAAAGGTGGTGTAAATAAATATTATTTAAAATCCATTTTGGAAAGATTTATTAAATTATATCATAATTAATTGTAAATATCAAATGTACTAAATTTATAAAAATAAATGTATTTATAAGCTTATTTATAAAAATTTTTCTTAGAAAATATATATTAGGTATTGACAAACAAAATTGTGAGCGCTATACTGTAATTAGAGTTGTGAAATATCATAACTCTAATAACAAAATCTAATACTATTAAAATAATAAATGGAGGTAAATATGAAAATCTTATTGCGATTTTATTTGCAAAACAATAAGCTGCCGATTGATTATCGACGAATTATGCTTTCGTTTTTTAAACGGTCACTGTCAGATATTGCCGAGGGAAAATATTATGAAAAATATTATTTTACACCGGAACGCAGAAATTTTACTTTTGCGGTGAATCTGCCTATGCCGAAGTTTTCTAAAACGGAAATTCAACTCGGGAAAAATCAACTAAACATTACTTTTTCAACAGCTGACTATAATACGGGATGTATTTTTATGTCTGCTTTTATAAAGCAAAAGGACAAGCCGATTCCCGCTCCGCTCGGCAACGAAATGAAACTTGTCAGTGTTAATCTTATGCCGGAAAAAAATGTTACTTCATCATCCGCTGTTGTGAAAATGCTTAGCCCTTTGTGTATCAGATTACATAAAGCCGAGAATAATTCGGATAAGTATATTTCGGTTGCTAATCCGGATTTTACGGAGATTGCAAAACAGGTAATTAAAGAGCAGCTTGTTGAAAGCGGTTTTGACGAGAAGTTAATTTCAAACTTTGAAATTAAACCGTTAAACGCAAAAAAAACAGTGGTTTATCACTACAAAAACTACATTGAATGCAGTTTAGGCAGTTTTAGTATTAATGCCGATAAATCGGTTATTAATTATCTGCTGAAAAGCGGTATAGGTTCACGAAAATCCGCAGGATTTGGCTTTGCCGAGCTTTTATCGGAGGGAGGTGAACCGAATTAATGAAAACAAAGATTGATTACTTTGATTATGACACTTTGCTGCAGCCTACCGATTGGAGGTTTGCAGCAGCCGTTGTCGGTTTATGTAAATATTTTGATTACTTTGGAATTGTTTACAAAGTCCTCTATGATGTTGAAGAAAAGCCCGATAATTATATCCACGGCTTTGACGGTATTATTTACAAAAGTGAAGATATAACAGAAGAAAAATATCTTGAGTTTGCAGAGAACTATTTTGAAAAATATATGACTCACATAAATATTTTAAACATTCTCGAAAGTCAAGAATTCAGTGAAGAACAAATTAAATTGGTAAACGACCTTGTTAAGAGTAAAACAGTTCTTAAAGGGCTATTTGACAAAATAAAATTTGATGGAACAAATAAAGATATTTTTATTTCAACCATTGAAGAAAACAGGGCGGAAATTATAAAGAATATCTTTAAAAACGGCAATAACCTTTATAAGAATTACTGCAATGAACGACTTATTTTTACCGAAGATAACAGCACTTGCAGACTTAGAGGCTACAATGTTGACAAAGACAGAAAAACAAGTAATCTCGGCTTTTGTTTTTCAAAGGAAAGTTTTGAGAGCAATGATATTTTAGAATTTGATTTTATACCGTTTGCTTTTTCAAATTCTGATATGAGAGAAACTTATTTTGTGAATAACAATTTTTCTGTTAAGTCTTTAACTCAAACAAACTATGCTTTTTCAAATCAACTTAGCAGTACAGAAAATAAAGACGACAAAAACAAACTAATGCTTGTTTTGCAAAACTCAAAGGATTATATAAGCTATGATGTTGAAATTATATCAAAATCACAGGATAAGGCTTATTACGAAACATTCTTTGTACGACTTGAAAGATTAAAAAAGTTAAGAGAATTATCGGGAAAATCATTAAACTTTGTCAAAAAAATCAATGATGATTATTGGTTTAATCTTGAGAAAGAAGTTTATATGCGTTGTCTTAACAATGTGTTGCTTGACGATGTAATTTTAATGATGCTTAAGTTTTATTTTGATGATAATGCCGTTAAAGGCTATATAAAAAGCAGAACTGATATGCTAATAGACATAAATGTATCTTGGAAAGGAAATGAAATTATGAATGAAATTAAGTCAGCAAAAAGTTGTGGATTTTTAACTTCCCAAAAACTAATTGAAATGAAAAGCAGTAATAAAATTAATTCATATAAGCAAAAAATAATCAGTGCTCTTTGCGCACATGATTACGACAGAGCAAAAGAGATTATACTTAGTTTGTCTGCTTATGTCGGAATGGAATTTTCATTTTTCTATACATTTCTTGAAAATGCGGAAGAAAATAAAGATCTTGCATTTGCTTTTGCAAGCGCATTAATTGAAGTAAGCTCAAAAAATAACTAATATAAAGGAGATTTTATTATGAAAAATAAAGCATTAACATTAACTGTAATCGCAAATATGACAAGCAACTACGGCGAAAGCCTCGGTAATATTTCAAGTGTACAAAAGGTATTCAGAGGCGGAAAAGAGTACGCTACAAGAAGTCGTGAGAGCCTTAAAAACGCTATCTGTGTTCAGTCGGGTTTTTATGATGATTTACAGACATCAATCGACGGAGCAATGCAAAAACTTGTTAATGAAGATGTAAATGCCGCAACATGCCGTGCGCTTGAGGGTGGATATATGTCAACAAAAGATGTTACATACATCCGTAACAGTTCTTTCTATCTTACAGACGCTGTTGCTACAGAGCCGTTTATTAATGATGCCCGTTTTCACAATAACCTTTACCTTGCAACCAATTATGCTATGGCACACGGTTTAAATGTTCAAAACAATGCAAAGGATTGCGGTCTTATGCCTTATCAGTATGAATATGACAAATCATCTAAAATTTACAGTCTTACAATTGACCTTGAAAAAATCGGTAAGGACGAAAACTTTGGTGCAGAGGCAGATAACGCCGAAAAGTGTGAAAGAGTAATTGCTCTTATTGACGCAGTAGAAAATCTTTCACTTGTCGTTAAGGGAAATCTTGATAACGCAGAGCCGATTTTTGTGGTAGGCGGTCTTTCACCACGCAAAACCCACATCTTTGAGAATGCGGTTTCTGTTTCAGGAAAAAAGCTTATTATTGAGCCTGTCAAGGAAAAACTTGCGCAGGGTTACAGCTGTGCACTTATGCGTAACGGCGAGCTTTCAAACGAGGACGAAATTGTAAGAGAACTTAATCCAGTAAGTATGACAGAATTTTTTGAAAATCTCAGAGGTCAGGTTAAAGAGTATTTTTCGGAGTAAGGCGGAATTAATATGAAAGCAATTAGACTTCATATAAAACAAAACAGTGCAAATTACAAAAAAGAAGAAACTGTACAAAACCGTATGACATTTCCTTTACCGCCGTATTCAACTGTTATCGGAGCACTTCATAAGGCTTGCGGTTATACATCTTATCATCCTATGCAAGTAAGCGTACAGGGAAAGTACGGTTCTCTAAAAACAAAAATGTATAAGGACGATTGTTTTCTTAACAGTCTTAATGATGACAGAAATTTGCTTGTAAAAATGAAAAATCCCGAGATGCTTTCAAGTGCATATCAGGTTGTGGCTACTGCACAAAAGGCTCAAGGAAACAGCTTTGAAAAAGGCATTACAATTAATGTAATTAATGAAAAATTGCTTGAAGAATACCGCTTTTTAAAGCGTACAAAACGCAGAATCGACAAGCATAAAAAAATCATTAATAAAATGAAAACTCGGCTCAAAGAAATGAAAGCCGATGAAAATATTTCTGCCGAAGAAGTAAAAGAATTTGATAAGCGTATTAAGCATATAAAGGCTGTGTATGATGAGTACGAAAAGGTAAAGTATACTATTCCGTATTCCCATTTCAGAACGCTTGCAAAAGGCCCTAAGTATTATGAACTTCTCTGCGATATTGAACTTATCATTCATATAGTTGCAGATGAAAATACTATGAATGATATTATGGATAATATCGGAAATCTTACTGCAATCGGCAGAGGAGAGGATTTTGTAGAAGTGCTTGAGTGTGCGGAAACAGAGCTTTTTGATGTTGACGACGATGTCGATTACGGAGAAGCTGATTTTGATGTTTATATGCCTGTCGAGTATCTCGAAATTAATAAAGACGATATGGATATAATTTCAAAAACGGAAGGCGGATACACAGGCGGTACAAAATATTTAATGCCTAAGGATTACAAAACTGTGCAGTTAAAGGGCGGTATGAGAAAACGAGTGTTTAATCGTGTACCTATTATTTTCTGTCAACTTAACTATATTGAAAACGGTTGTAAAGGCATAATGCTTGACAAAACCGAGAATGGCATATATTCAGTGTTTTTAGCTTGAGGTATTTGTAATGAATATAGAAGATAAACTTGCAAAACCCGACAAAACAATCGGACAACATTCAAATGAGCTTATAGAGCAGGCAAAACTGCTCTATAAGCTCGGCTATATAAAATCTGATGATTTATACTCTGATTTACTTGTTTCATGTTTAAAACATGATAATGGTAAGGCAAATTCTCAATTTCAAAAAAGAATTACTAAAGGCGGAAATTTTCAACCTGAACAAGAAATTCCACACAGTATACTTTCGACTTTTTTTATTGATAAATCAGAATGTATAAAACCTATAAGTGTATATTTTGCTGTGCTTTATCATCACTATAACAAAGACTCTCCTGTTACAGTGTTTAAAGAAAACCGTGAGCTTATAGAAAAATTCCTTGCTGAATTTGGCTTTGATACAAATTCTTACAATAAAATGAAGAGGAATATTAAGAAAATCAAAACTTTATTTGAAACCGAACTTTCTGATGAAGAAAAACAATACGCTGTTTTATTAAAAGGTCTTTTACATAAATGTGATTACAGTGCAAGTGCAGGTCTTGACTGCGAAAAGGTCAACGATTTTTTGACTGATTCTTTAAACAATTGGAAAAATACCCGAAATATACATTACAATGAATTGCAAGAATTTTGCATTAAAAATACCGACAGCAATTTAATTGTAACAGCACCTACAGGTATGGGCAAAACTGAGGCGGGATTGCTTTGGTGTGGGGACAATAAATGCTTTTTCGTTTTGCCGTTAAAAACAGCTATCAATGCGATGTACGAAAGAATTAAAAAGCTTTGCGGAGATAATTCTCAAGAAGATTACAAGGAAAGAGTGGCACTTGTTCACTCCGATATGAAATCCTATTATTTGGAAGATTCAATAATTAGCGGAAAAAATTATGATTTTGCGTATGCACAATGCAGTAAACAGCTTGCACTTCCGATTACAATTTGTACGCCTGATCAGATATTTGACTTTGCATTGAAATATGCAGGTTATGAATACAAACTTGCGGTAGCGTCATATTCAAAGTTTATTATTGATGAGATACAGATGTATTCACCTGATGTTTTGGCTGCAATTATTTATGCAATTGAGATGATTCATACTTTGGGTGGTAAAGTGGCTGTAATTACCGCAACTTTGCCTCCGTTTGTAAGAAACGAGATTGAAAAAATACTCGGAACAGATGTAAAAACATCCGATTTTTCTGATAAAGGAAAGCTAAGGCATAATGTAAAAGTATATGAAAAAAACTTGCAGTCTGACGATATTATAAAAATATTTGATGATACAATATGCGATAAAGTAAAAAAATATCTTGTCGTTTGCAATTCAATTGATATCGCAAATAAGATGTACACCGAAATAAAAAATTCGGATATTAACGCAAGTGTAAATCTGTTTCATTCCAATTTTACAAAAAATGACAGAAAAACTAAAGAAAATGCGATTTTAGCAGCCTCTGAAAAAACTAACGAAAGTATGAATATACCTGAAATATGGATTTCAACATCAGTAGTCGAAGCAAGTCTTGACATTGATTTTGATATTCTTATTACCGAGTTATCGGATTTATTTTCCCTGTTCCAACGCTTTGGCAGAGTAAACAGAAAGGGTAATAAAGACTTTTCATCTTACAATTGTTTTGTATTTACTGAAATTCAAGGTAATGCACATCGTTTTGTTGACGATGCTATTCATTCGTTGTCAAAACAGGCGATTTTAAGCGTTGACGGAATTATCTCTGAAGTTCTTAAACAAGAACTTATAGATGAGTACCTTTCGGTTGAAAAAATCGAAAAATCAAAATATTTTCAAGAATATCGTAAAATTTATAAATATTATAAAGAAAATGTCGATTATCTCTCTCTTAAAAAAGATGGAATAAGAAGTATTGACAGAAGTGACGCTGTGCCGATTGATGTTTATAATCAAAATGAAAGTGCCATAGAAAAAGCTTTGGAAGTTTTAAAATCAGATACTTATTCAAGAGATGATAAACTTAAGGCAAACGAAGAAATACTTGGTTTCACGGTTTCCGTACCTAAATTCAGAATTGACGATTACGAAATAAAAAAATTAAAAATGCCATATACTGAATTACCTGTTATTAACAGCAGTTATGATTCCGAATGCGGCATCAGATTTGATAAGGAAAAGAAAACCAAAAAGCAAGATAAATCTGATGATAACGGAGAACCTGATAATTTTATATGAGGTATGATTATGGACGAAAATAATATTTCGGGTATGCATATTTATTATTACTATGTTTGTAAAAGAAAGCTGTGGTATTTTTCAAACGGTTTGGCAATGGAAAGTGAAAACGAAAATGTCAAAATCGGAAAACTTATAGATGAAACCACTTATAAGCAAAAGAAAAAACATATTATGATCGACAACACAATCAATATTGATTTTATTACCGAGCATAAACTTTTACATGAGGTAAAGAAAAGCAGAAAGATAGAGGAGGCGGGTATTGCTCAACTTAAATACTATCTTTATTATCTGAAAAAGCGTGGGGTAGAGGGAATAAAAGGCAGAATTGATTATCCTTTGCTAAAGCAAAGTCTTAATGTTGAACTTAGCGAAGAAGATGAAAGAGAGCTTGAAAGTGCGGCAGCTGATATAGTAAAAATTATATCGGCTGCTTTGCCGCCAAAATTTAAAAGTAAAAGAATTTGCAAATCATGTGCTTACTATGATTTGTGCTGTATTTGAGGTGATAAAATGCAGGAAAGTTATTACATATATTCGTCAGGCAATTTAACTCAAAAAGACAACACATTAAGATTTACTGCAATTGACGGAAATGTAAAAGATCTTCCGATAGAAAATATTAAAGAAATTTATATTATGAATGAAATAACGGTTACATCTAAATTGCTGAACTTATTTTCAAAATACGGAATACTTGTACATTTCTTCAATTACTATCAATTTTACATAGGAAGTTTTTGCCCAAAGGAAACAAAACTTGCAGGTCAGCTTTTGGTTAAGCAAGTGCTTGCTTACGGCGACTATTCAAACAGATTATCAATAGCAAGAGAATTTATAGTTGCTGCGTCTTATAATATTTACAGAAACTTAAGATACTACAACGGCAGAGGCAAGAATGTGTCAGAGCAAATGGCCGCTATTGAAAATTTGAGGAGGAAACTTGCAGATGTAGAAACCATAGAAGAGTTGATGGGAATTGAAGGTAATATTCGTCAGGAATATTACAAAGCGTGGAATGTAATTATTGATCAGAATATTGAATTTGATAAAAGAGTTTATCATCCTGCCGACAATATGATTAACAGCCTTATTTCATATGTCAATTCTCTTGTATATACAAAAACTCTGGCGGAAATTTATAAAACCCAACTTAATCCTACAATAAGCTATCTTCATCAGCCGGGTACAAGGCGATATTCTCTTGCACTTGATGTTTCGGAAATTTTCAAACCGCTGATTGCGGATCGTCTGATATTTTCTTTGCTTAATCGAAAACAAATAACAGAAAGCAGTTTTGTAGAAGGACTTAACGGTTTGCAGCTTACCGAAAGAGCGTCACGAATAATTACATCTGAATTTGACGAAAAATTAAAGACAACTATTTTTCACAAAGAACTTAATAAAAATGTTTCTTATCAATTCTTAATCAGACTTGAACTTTATAAACTGATAAAGCACATTATAGGAGAAAAAGAATATAAAGGCTTTGAAATGTGGTGGTAAATATTGTATGTAATTCTTGTATATGATATAATATGTGATGAAAAGGGCAGAAAAATACTTCCAAAGGTATTTAAGATTTGCAAAAAATATCTTGTACATATTCAAAACTCTGTTTTTGAAGGAAACTTAAGTAAAGCAAACTCACTTGCTTTGCAAAAAGAACTTGATGTTTATATCAGAAAAGACAAGGATTCGGTAATAATGTTTCATACCCGTGAAGAACGGTGGATGAATAAAGATTTTCTTGGAAAAACGGATGATAAAACATCAAATTTTTTGTAACGCTTTTATTGTCGACCTGACATAGCACAAACCCCCGGCAGGTTGACAGAACCTAAAAATCAAGTAATCATCGGTATAGTTGCTTTTGATATATTGAAATGGCAGTAGTATTTGATAAATATTTGGTATATCGACAAAACAGCACAGAAAAATGCCGATGATTACTTATCATTTTATCCCACGGCTATAAATCTATCCATATTGGATTTTAAATAGTAAAGACTAAACTTTTTTTAAAAATTTTTTTCACTATAAATCTATCCATATTGGATTTTAAATAAAAAATTAAGCTATAATTATTACATTATAGCTTACTATAAATCTATCCATATTGGATTTTAAATCCTCGTTGACTTGTTGTATATATTATATTCCTTTTTCTATAAATCTATCCATATTGGATTTTAAATTAGATATGTTACACAAAATATATCAACATACATTAACTATAAATCTATCCATATTGGATTTTAAATAAAAGACCTGCAGGCAAAATCGGACTTTGCATTAACCTATAAATCTATCCATATTGGATTTTAAATTTACGAGTTAACTCGTTTGTTGTTTGCTCTGTTCCCTATAAATCTATCCATATTGGATTTTAAATCTGTGTTGCGAATTGGTATATAATAGTGCTCATTTACTATAAATCTATCCATATTGGATTTTAAATCTGACCTGCGGTGATACTTTCTAAATCGTGCGGCCTATAAATCTATCCATATTGGATTTTAAATGTTACACCTTTTAACATTGTTTTATCGTTGTATAACTATAAATCTATCCATATTGGATTTTAAATGTTGTATCAGCAACAACAAAAACAATACAATTTTCGCTATAAATCTATCCATATTGGATTTTAAATAACTCGTTATTTTTGAAGCAGAGAACGCAGACGGCGCTATAAATCTATCCATATTGGATTTTAAATCTGTTGTAATATCGTATATAATTCCACTGACCTGCGCTATAAATCTATCCATATTGGATTTTAAATTTTAAATTTTTCTTTTTCTGTATATGCCGCAACCGTCTATAAATCTATCCATATTGGATTTTAAATAACTTGACAAGGTCATCAGAGGGTACAGCAAGCGAACTATAAATCTATCCATATTGGATTTTAAATTTACATCGCCGTTTGTTTCTTTATACTGAGCAGAGGCCTATAAATCTATCCATATTGGATTTTAAATGTTTTTAACGAGATTGCAGGCATATTAAGTGAAACACTATAAATCTATCCATATTGGATTTTAAATCTTATCATCATTTGTGATGATAGGACCTTTGATGTCCTATAAATCTATCCATATTGGATTTTAAATAAACTGCTATTGTCTGCATTATCGTGATTTTGATAACTATAAATCTATCCATATTGGATTTTAAATGTTTAAGCCCTTGCTCGATAGCCTCAATCTTGCTCCTATAAATCTATCCATATTGGATTTTAAATACCTTAATAGGCAAGCCAAAACTGCTATTGTCTGCCTATAAATCTATCCATATTGGATTTTAAATGATGTCGCAGTCAAGCTCTGCTCTGTCATTATACTCTATAAATCTATCCATATTGGATTTTAAATTCTTTTGGCAGGTACTTTTGAATTATTCTTTCGTATCTATAAATCTATCCATATTGGATTTTAAATCAAGTCCCACATCAGACATTCCTGCAAATTTATCTTCTATAAATCTATCCATATTGGATTTTAAATGTCACATTTCGTTGCCGGAGCTGCATACAATTTCTTCTATAAATCTATCCATATTGGATTTTAAATAGATATGTGCATTACAGCCTTCTGATTTCAACAGCTATAAATCTATCCATATTGGATTTTAAATATGCACTTGCTGAGGCAACCATAACCCAATCGACTTCTATAAATCTATCCATATTGGATTTTAAATCTATCTGCAAGTTGACGAGTTTGGTGTGCATATGCCTATAAATCTATCCATATTGGATTTTAAATAAATTTACCACTTGAAATTGTCGAACAGAAGTTCTCTATAAATCTATCCATATTGGATTTTAAATCCTCGGTAGGAACATTAGCTGTAAACGGCTCATATTCTATAAATCTATCCATATTGGATTTTAAATCTTTAATAACCAGCGGTTTATATAATTCTTGATATCCTATAAATCTATCCATATTGGATTTTAAATATATATGTTGAAAAACTTATCATTGAAAAGCTCGATCTATAAATCTATCCATATTGGATTTTAAATGCAAATTTATCTTGCATATCTGTATATGTGCCTTGCTATAAATCTATCCATATTGGATTTTAAATATATAAGCCGTTGCTGCTATTCTGCAAGTGTTTTTGCTATAAATCTATCCATATTGGATTTTAAATGTTTTAGTCAGCGGGATGTTTAGAATGTTATTTTCCTATAAATCTATCCATATTGGATTTTAAATATTGAGAATTACTCAATGACTGAAAATAGTGACGAACTATAAATCTATCCATATTGGATTTTAAATCAAACACTTATTGAATGTATATTAAAGTTATACAACTATAAATCTATCCATATTGGATTTTAAATAATCTGACGAGGTCATCAGAGGGTACAGCAAGCGACTATAAATCTATCCATATTGGATTTTAAATACTAAAACAGATGGATTTTTTATACCCTTTTCAATTCTATAAATCTATCCATATTGGATTTTAAATTTTGGTATTTTCAGATTTGAATTGAACATATTAAAAACTATAAATCTATCCATATTGGATTTTAAATATAATCAAGCAAAATCAGACATAAGTTTTGAACGACTATAAATCTATCCATATTGGATTTTAAATCTTGAACAATTAGAATTTTTAAAAATTCTATGGTCTATAAATCTATCCATATTGGATTTTAAATAGATTTTTTAAGTCAGTGAACAGATTATCGACAAGACTATAAATCTATCCATATTGGATTTTAAATTCAAGCTGTACAAAATTGTTATGATATGTATCAGACTATAAATCTATCCATATTGGATTTTAAATATATAATATATTTTAGTGTGTTAAAGTGTTAAAACGCTATAAATCTATCCATATTGGATTTTAAATTTCGTGCAAACACTGCACTTTGCTCTTTGTATGACTATAAATCTATCCATATTGGATTTTAAATTTACGAGTTAGCTCATTTGTTGTTTGCTCTGTTCCTCTATAAATCTATCCATATTGGATTTTAAATAATTCCCAACTATCTTTGATAATGTTCGGCGCTGTTCTATAAATCTATCCATATTGGATTTTAAATTTTGCAAACGTTGCAATCGGAAAGTCATTATACTGCTATAAATCTATCCATATTGGATTTTAAATAACAAGTGCCAAGCTGTTTATAGTTTGATAATTTCCTATAAATCTATCCATATTGGATTTTAAATGATGAAGTTATATCTGCTTTTTCTTCTAATTCTCATCTATAAATCTATCCATATTGGATTTTAAATGAATTGACGGCTTGTTCGGTTTGGTGTTAGTGTCGTCTATAAATCTATCCATATTGGATTTTAAATGTCCAGCCTCTGCGGCAAAGCTTGAGATACAACCAACTATAAATCTATCCATATTGGATTTTAAATGCTATTTCTATAGGTAATGATTATATTGGTACTGATCTATAAATCTATCCATATTGGATTTTAAATCGAAAATGTTAAACTCGGTGCTTTTGTTAATTTGTACTATAAATCTATCCATATTGGATTTTAAATTCTCAAACTTGGAATTTTGTATCGCAAATTCCATCACTATAAATCTATCCATATTGGATTTTAAATTCTCAAACTTGGAATTTTGTATCGCAAATTCCATCACTATAAATCTATCCATATTGGATTTTAAATTCTCAAACTTGGAATTTTGTATCG
>ERZ772831.2908-NODE-2908-length-13151-cov-2.972282_pt1 | contig 13151 bp, 14 predicted proteins | sample MGYA00580858_ERZ772831 | MGnify/ENA primary metagenome ERZ772831 (study PRJEB29015, sample SAMEA2737694) | human gut metagenome | biome: human gut; feature: human-associated habitat; material: faeces | place: China | collected 2012 ... | reverse complement strand
TCACAGGAATACTTCTTTGCCATGAGCTACCAGCAGGCGGAAAATACGGAAAAGTAAGCGAAACATTTACCATTATTTTACATACATTTTACCAAACCTCTCTCATGTATTTTACATAAGTGCATTAAAGTAAAAACTGTCAAAAGGAAATGAAAAGAAAACAGCAGGATGGACGCCCTGCAAATTGAAAAAAGAGAGGATTAAGAAAATGAAAAAGAAAGTAATGTGTATGTTATTAACAGGTATGATGGCAGCCAGCATGATCGCAGGCTGTGGTAACAGTGGAAATGCAAGTGCAAATGCCGGAGCAGATACAAATACAGATGCAAGTGCAGATGCAGCGGACAGTTCAGCAGATCAGTCAGCAGATGTTACACCAGATACGACAGCTGCAAATTCAGCATCAGCAGCAACCGGAGATTTTGACAACAGCGAGTACATCAACGTTGTATCCCGTGAGGATGGTTCCGGTACAAGAGGAGCATTCATCGAGCTGTTCGGTGTGGAAGAGAAAAATGATGCCGGTGAGAAAATTGATAATACAACCGATGAAGCAATCATCACAAACAGTACCGACGTTATGTTAACAACAGTTTCAGGTGATGAATACTCCATCGGATATGTATCACTTGGTTCCCTAAACGACAGTGTAAAAGCAGTTTCCATCGATGGAGCAGAAGCTACCGTAGATAATATCAAGAGCGGAGATTACACGATCGCAAGACCATTTAATATTGCAACCAAAGGAACACCAAGCGATGTGGCACAGGATTTTATCAACTTTATCATGAGTGCAGACGGACAGGCAGTTATTTCTGATAATAAATACATCCCGGTAGATGACGGTGCAGCAGCATTCGAGTCAAACGGCGCAAGCGGAAAAGTTGTTGTAGCAGGATCTTCTTCCGTAACACCTGTTATGGAAAAATTAAAAGAGGCATATGTCGCAGTCAACAGCGGTGCAGAGATCGAGATCCAGGAGAGCGATTCCACCACAGGTATGACAGCAGCTATGGATGGAACCTGTGATATCGGTATGGCTTCCCGTGAATTAAAAGATTCTGAGACAGAGGGCGGCTTAACAGCAGCCGTGATCGCAATGGATGGTATCGCAGTCATCGTAAACAACGACAACCCGACTACAGATCTTTCCAAAGATACAGTCAAAGGCATCTACACAGGCGAAATCACATCCTGGGATGGCGTTACAGAGTAATACAGACAGATACAAACAACATATTTCATAGAATTCCTTATTATAAAACATCAGGTAAAGACCGGGAGAGACAGTTACTCTGCCGGTCTTTACATAAATAACGTACATAACTTTTTATCAGTCTGGAGAAAAATAATGAATCATATCAAAGAAAAAGTAATGGAAGGTGTTTTCCTCTTTACGGCAGTCATATCCATTATCGCGGTGGCCTTAATCTGTGTGTTCTTGTTTGCAAACGGATTTCCGGCAATGCAGAAAATCGGTGTATGGCAGTTTTTGTCGGGAAAAGTATGGAAACCGACCAATAATATATTCGGAATCTTTCCGATGATCTTAGGAAGTATTTATGTAACCGGAGGAGCACTTTAAATCGGAGTCCCGGTGGGAATACTGATGTCAATCTTTATGGCGCGCTTCTGTCCGGAAAAACTGTACCGCATTTTGAAACCGATCGTGGATCTCTTAGCAGGCATCCCTTCTATTGTATATGGATTTTTCGGTCTGGTCGTATTGGTGCCGTTTATCAGAGAACATTTTAAAGGAAATGGAAACAGTATCTTAACCGCTTCGATCCTGCTTGGAATCATGATCCTGCCGACCATTATCGGTGTGTCAGAGTCTGCGATCCGTGCGGTGGAAAACAGCTATTACGAGGGGGCACTTGCACTTGGAGCAACCCATGAGAGAAGTGTTTTTACCGTGATCGTTCCGGCAGCAAAATCCGGTATCATGGCAGCAGTCGTGCTCGGTGTCGGACGTGCAATCGGTGAGACGATGGCAGTTATGATGGTAGCCGGAAACCAGGCGCGGGTTCCATCGAGTATTTTTAAAGGTGTCCGTACCTTAACGGCAAATATTGTAATGGAAATGGGATACGCAACGGATCTTCACAGAGAAGCACTGATCGCAACCGGTGTGGTACTGTTTGTGTTTATCCTCATCATCAATGTCTCTTTCTCTATTTTAAAAAGACGCACAAAGGACAATTAGAAAGGGGAAAGTAGTGTGAAAAATAAGATCAAATCATATACGAAACATCCGGGCTCATTCTTATTGCTGCTTTTAGTACTTGTCGCAGCAGTGCTGACTGTGGGTGTCCTGGTATTTCTGGTGGGCTATATTTTAATCCGCGGTATCCCATATTTAAAACCATCGCTGTTTGCATGGACTTATAATTCGGATAATGTGTCGATGCTCCCGGCGATGATCAACACACTGTTTATGACGGTGCTGGCGCTTTTGTTATCCGTACCGTTTGGTGTGGGCGCAGCGATCTACCTCGTGGAATACGCAAAAAAGGGAAACAAGTTAGTCGGGATCATCCGTGTGACGGCGGAGACACTTTCCGGTATCCCTTCTATTATTTATGGACTCTTTGGTATGTTGTTTTTCGTGACAGCATTAAAATGGGGCTACTCAATGATGGCAGGTGCAGCGACGCTTGCAATCATGGTACTCCCGGTCATCATGAGAACGACGGAGGAAGCACTTTTATGTGTGCCGGATTCATTCCGTGAAGGAAGTTTTGGACTCGGTGCAGGAAAACTGCGTACCATATTTAAAATTGTGCTTCCGAGTGCGATCCCGGGTATTTTATCCGGCATTATCTTAGCAATCGGGCGAATCGTCGGAGAGACGGCGGCACTTATTTACACCTCAGGTACGGTGGCAAACCTTGCAGGATTTTTTGATTCCGGCCGTACCTTAGCGATCCACATGTATTCGTTATCGCGTGAGGGTATGCATACCAATGAGGCATATGCGACGGCGGTTGTACTTCTTATCGTGGTACTGATCATCAACGGGGTATCCTCCCTGATCGCAAAAAAATTTGAAGCGCCGAAACAGTAGAATGGAGAAAAAAAAATGGCAGAAAAATTTAAAATTTCAAACCTGGATTTATATTATGGTGATTTTCATGCATTAAAAAATATCAATATGTCGATCGCATCGAACGAGATTACAGCATTTATCGGACCATCTGGATGTGGTAAATCTACATTTTTAAAGACACTTAACAGAATGAATGACTTAATTGAGGGTGTTAAGATTGATGGTGAAGTATACCTTGACGGAGCCAATATATTTACAGAGATGGACGACATAACATTAAGACACAGGGTTGGAATGGTATTCCAGCAGCCTAATCCATTTCCTAAAAGCATATATGACAATATAGCTTACGGACCAAGGTTATTTGGAGTGCACAAGAAAGCAGAACTTGATATTATAGTAGAAAAAGCTTTAAAACAGGCTGCTATATGGGACGAGGTGAAGGACAGACTTAAAAAGTCAGCTCTTGGACTTTCAGGTGGACAGCAGCAGAGATTATGTATTGCAAGAACTCTTGCAGTTGAACCTGAGGTTATTCTTATGGATGAGCCGACATCAGCCCTTGACCCAATATCAACTTCAAGAATTGAAGACCTTGCGATTGAGTTAAAGAATGATTATACAATAATAATGGTAACACACAATATGCAGCAGGCGACAAGAATATCAGATAATACAGCCTTCTTCCTGTTAGGAGAGATGATTGAATACGACAAGACAGAGCAGTTATTCTCTATGCCTAAGAACAAGAAGACTGAGGATTATATCACAGGACGTTTTGGCTGATAATTACATATTTTAGTACCTTGTTATTAAAATCTTTAAGAAGTATAATGAAGTTAATTAGTTGTAATGTGATTAATTAATATAGATATACAAATGCGAGGTATTTATTATATGGGATATGTAAAATTCGATATGCACTGTCATACAGCCGAGGGTTCAGTAGATGCCAAGGTTGGGATAGATGACTATATCAAGATACTTAAGAGCAAAGGTTTTAACGGAATGGTTGTAACAGACCATGACTCATATGATGGATATGATGCGTATCTTTCATATGGTAAGAAATATGATGATTTCGTGGTATTAAGAGGCATAGAATATGATAGTCTGGAGTTCGGACATTTTATAGTTATTCTTCCACAGGATACACCTAAAGAGGTGTATGAGCTTATGAGATATAAGGGCCTTACTTTAGATAAGCTTATATATATTGTCCATTGTTGTCATGGAATATTAGGACCTGCACATCCTTATGGAGAACCATTTATGAGCTTTGCATCTACTATGTACTGGAATCAGTCAAAGCAGATTGCACATATGGTTCATTTTGATTTCGTAGAAGGTTATAATGCCTGCGAGAGTGATAAAAGCAATAAGTATGCAAGAAAGTTCGCCAAGGGGTGCAGGGTAGCACTTACAGGCGGAAGTGATGCCCATAACAGTAATTGTGTTGGTATGGGATATACACTTATTCCAGATACAATAAAGACAGAGGACGACCTTATAAAATATTATAAAGATGGCAATCATCCTAAGGTTGGTGGAACAAGATATATATATACAACCAAGGACAAGATAGGAAAGCTTAACAAAGTGCTTGTATATTCTTTTTATATGTATAACAAGATTGGAGCGATGTTTAAGTATCCTAAGAGAGCGAAAGCGTTCAGAAGTGCGTTAAGGGCATTAAACAGACGTTTTATAATATATAGAAAAAGATAATCTGTAATGACCAGAGAATTCATCATATTAACTTAATAGAACCTGTCAGCAATATTGAAATAATTGAGTGTTAGACCGTGTGCCAATAGAAGCACAGGAAAAGAGGTTAATATGAGAAATAGATTTGACAGACAGTTAGTACAGCTTAATGACGAGCTTATAGAAATGGGTGGAATGATAGAAAAGGCAATAGCAGATACAGTAAAGGCACTTGTGAATCAGGATACAGAGCTTGCAAAGGTTGTTATAGATTATGATGAAGAGATAGACCATCAGGAAAGAGAGATTGAACAGTTGTGTCTTAAGCTGCTTTTACAGCAGCAGCCGGTTGCAAAGGATTTACGACTTATATCAGCAGCATTAAAGATGATTACAGATATGGAAAGAATAGGGGATCATGCAACTGATATTTCAGAGATTACAATAGAACTTTCTAAAGAATCATATATTAAGAAGCTTGACCATATACAGCAGATGGCTAAAGAAACTATGGTAATGCTAGTCCAGAGTGTTGAAGCATTTGTTAACAAGGATATGGATAAGGCAAGGACGGTTATCGTACACGATGATGTTGTTGATGATTTATTCAACAAGGTAAAGGCTGAGCTTATAGCTATGATTCACGAAGATGTTAATGCAGGTGAGCAGGCATCAGATCTGCTGATGGCTGCTAAATATTTTGAGAGAATAGGGGATCATGCGACTAACATATCAGAATGGGTTATATTCTCTATAACAGGTCAGCACCCAGATGATAAATAATAATCAATAATTGTTATTTAACATTAATTTTACATTTTACATTGAATTTACATAAGGTTCATATAAGCTTCATATAACTGTTTTACACTCCAAAATGTAAACAAAAAGTAAAGTCTATAAGAAATTTTGGAGGAAAAATGGATATATTTGGTGTATTAGCATTACTTGGAGGATTGGCGATATTCCTCTATGGAATGGATTTATTAGGTGAAGGCTTAACGGGAGCATCAGGAGGAAAGTTAGAGAATATACTTGAAAAGCTTACTTCTAACCCGATAAAGGCTGTTCTTTTAGGAGCTGGTGTTACAGCAGTTATACAGTCATCATCAGCGACGACCGTTATGGTTGTAGGTTTTGTTAATTCAGGTATTATGAAGTTAAGACAGGCAATTGGCATTATAATGGGTGCTAACATAGGTACTACCATAACTTCATGGATATTAAGCCTTACTGGTATTGAGAGTGATAATTTATTTATAAGAATGTTGAAGCCAACATCATTTTCACCAATCCTTGCAGTTATTGGTGTTGTGATGCTTGTATTCCTAAAGAAAGACAAATTTAAAAATCCAGCTAAGATATTTATTGGATTTGCACTTCTTATGTATGGTATGGAAGCTATGAGTTCATCTGTAGAGCCGCTTGCCGAAGTCCCACAGTTTCAGGCTTTATTAACAACATTTAAAAACCCAATACTTGGTATGATTGCAGGACTTGTATTTACAGCAATAATACAGAGTTCATCAGCTTCAGTTGGTATATTACAGGCATTATGTTCTACAGGAATATTAAGCTATGCAACTGTTCTTCCTATAATAATGGGACAGAATATCGGTACTTGTGCAACAGCTATGTTATCAAGTATTGGTGCAAGCAAGAATGGTAAAAGAGCAGCTATAGTTCATCTGTACTTTAATGTTATAGGTACAGTTGTATTTATGACGGTGTTCTATACAGTTAATATGTTTGTACATTTTTCATTTCTGAATGATACAGCTAATGAGATGGGAATTGCGGTAATACATACAACCTTTAATATTATTACAACTGCACTTCTTCTTCCGTTAAGAAATGTGCTTGAGAAGCTCGCATATATGACTATAAGGGTTGATGATGAGGAAAAGGCACTTATGGAAAGACAGAGTGTTAATGAATTTGCACTTTTAGATGACAGATTTCTTGAGTCACCAAGCCTTGCAGTTGAACATTGTAAGACAGTTATAGGCAATATGGCTGATATATCAAGGGAGTCATTATTTACAGCACTTGGACTTATCGGTAATTATGATGAGAATAAGGCATTGTATGTTGGTGAGCTTGAGAGCAGGGTTGATAAATATGAAGATGAGCTTGGTACATATATTATGAAGATAAGTACCAAGATGCTTAATAAAGATGACTCAGAGACACTTAATATGATGCTTCACAGCATAGGCGATTTTGAAAGAATATCAGACCACGCCTGTAATCTGTGCGACTCTGCAAGAGAATTGCATAATAAGCAGATGGAATTCTCACCTAAAGCTAAGACGGAGTTAGATATATTATGTTCGGCAGTAAGAGAGGTTGTAGATATATCCTTTGATTCCTTTAAGACTAATAATATTAAAGAAGCAGATAAAGTTGAACCATTAGAAGAACTTATTGATACATTAACAGTTGAGCTTAAAGCTAGACATATAAGAAGATTAAGAGAAGGAAAATGTACTATTGAACTGGGATTTGCACATTCAGATATTCTTAATAATCTTGAGAGAGTGTCAGACCATTGTTCTAATATAGCAGTAGATGTTATCCAGTCAGATAAGGAAAATTTTGATACACACGAATATCTTGATGCAATGAAGAACAGGGATAACCAGCAGTTTGCAAGAGAATATAAAGAATACAAGGAAAAATACAGACTTCCAGAAACTAGAAAATTTGTGTAAAGCGTAGATATCAGCGGATACATTTTGTATAATCTTTTAAAGATAAAATGTATTAATATGCTGAAATCTGTCGCAGAAATCGAGGATATTATGGCATATGTATATGTTGTTGAAGATGATAAAAATATAAGCGAGATTGAAAGCTTTGCTTTAAAGAATGCAGGACATACAGTTGTTGAGTGTGCAAGCGGCAAAGAATTCCATAAGCTTATGAGAGACAGAATACCAGATATGATACTTCTTGATGTTATGCTTCCAGATGAAGATGGATTAGAGATATTAAGAAAGATAAGACAGACTCCAGAGACAAGAAGAGTTCCTGTTATAATGGTTACAGCTAAGACAACAGAGCTTGATAAAGTTAAAGGACTTGACCTTGGAGCTGATGATTATATAACCAAACCATTTGGAATTATGGAATTAATATCAAGAGTTAAAGCACTTCTTAGAAGGACAGGAAGTTCTGATGAAGAGAAGCTTATAGGAATTGGAAGTCTTTTTATTGATGATGAAAAACGAGTTGCATATGTCGATGATAAACCTGTTGAGCTTACTTATAAAGAGTATGAATTATTAAAATATCTTGCACTTAACCGTGGAATTGTCTTGACAAGGGATAATATAATGGACAGAATATGGAGTACAGATTACGAGGGCGAGTCAAGAACTCTTGATGTTCATATCAAGACATTAAGACATAAGCTTGGTACGGCTGGTAATTATATAAAGACTGTCCGTAATGTAGGATATTTTATGGATGATGAGGCCAGATAATGAAAAAAAGAATTAATCTTTTGTATATGATAATGGCACTTGTTACTATTGTGGCATCTGTATCTATAGCGTGTACTGTGTTCTACAATGTACTAAAGCATGAAGTGCTTGAAGATATGCACAATTACATAGATGTGTTTATTGGTGCAGATGCCTGGGGAATGGTAACAGACCCTGACAATATAGTTGAACAGAAGGTAATTGATAATTACGATGGAAATCTTAGAATAACATTTATTAATTCACAGGGTTATGCGGTAGTCGATACACTTGTTGATATTGATAAAATGGAAAATCATAACGAACGTCCTGAGGTTGTTGCGGCTAGACGGAATGGTTATGGATGTGACATAAGAAGGTCCGTAACACTTAATAAGAATTCTTATTATTATGCAGTTGCACTTGATAATGGATATGTGCTAAGAGTTTCAAGGGAAGTAAGCAGTATGACGAGTATTATGACAAGTATGCTCCCTGTTATAATTGTGTTATGTGTAATTCTCTTTATAATCTGTATGATAAGTTCACATTTTCTTACAAAAAGCATTGTTGAGCCGATTGAGTATCTTGCCAATAATATGGATGCTTCGGAGTCGGTTAAAGTATATAAGGAGCTTGTTCCATTTGTCACAACTATTAAAAGGCAGCACGAGGATATTATGCGCAATGCCAATATGAGGCAGGAATTCACGGCAAATGTTTCGCACGAATTAAAGACACCGCTGACATCAATATCAGGCTATTCTGAGCTTATTGAAAGTGGTATGGCGGCAGGTGATGATGCCAAGAGATTTGCAGGTGAAATACATAAAAGCTCACAAAGACTTCTCTCGCTTATCAATGATATTATAAGGATATCAGAGCTTGATGCCATATCGACAGAAGAAATATTCGAGACAGTTAATCTGTATGAAACAGCCAGGTCAACGGTGCAGATGCTTGAGATAAGTGCACAGAAGCACAGCATTATTATTGATGTTACAGGAAGTGATGTTAATATTACTGCTGATAAGCAGATGCTTGAGGAGCTTATATATAACCTGTGTGATAATGCGATACGTTACAATAATCCGGGTGGAAAAGTTAAGGTATCTGTGTATACAAGACAGAATAATGGTGTGACAGAAAATGTTCTTGAAGTAGCGGATAACGGCATAGGAATACCTAAGGAACATCAGGACAGGATATTTGAAAGATTTTACAGAGTTGATAAGAGCAGGTCAAAATCTACTGGTGGTACAGGACTTGGGCTTGCGATTGTAAAGCATATAGTAGCCAAACACCATAATGCACATATAGAGCTTGAAAGTGAATTAGGAAAGGGAACTACTATAAGAGTTGTATTTGCTGATAATATGACAGTATAGGCAGTATACTGATTTGATATTAGTAGGTATCAAAGTCGGGGCTTTTGACCCCGACATCATTATATAATTAAATATACAAATATTGTAGTTAAAGTATGTAAATATTGCAGTTAAATATGTAAATAAAGGTTGACGTTCGCTTATTAATTGATTATCTTATACGAGGTAAGTTAGTTAAGAAATGGAGCGTCAATTTTTTATGAGTAAATTATTAGCAGATAAAAAGAAATTATTTGACATTGATAAGGATAATCTGATGTTTCACAATAAAGCACTGTTTGCACTTCTTATACCAATAGTTGTCGAACAGCTGCTTAACTCATTTATGGGTATGGTGGATACTATGATGGTAAGTAACCTTGGAAGCCAGGCAATATCGGGTGTATCGCTTGTTGACTCGGTTAATAACCTTATCGTACAGTTATTTTCTGCTATGGCTACAGGTGCGGCAATTATATGTTCACATTATATAGGAATGAAAAACCGTGAGGGTGCTAACAAGGCGGCAAGACAGGTTGTGCTTACAGTTGCCACAATAGCGGTTGTCATAACTATAGCAGGACTTATATTAAGAAGACCTCTTTTAAGTTTTATATTTGGTAAAGTAGAACCTGAGGTTATGAGCAATGCAGTAACATATTTTCTGTATACAGCTTTAAGTTATCCATTTCTTGCGCTGTTTAGTGCAGGCTCAGCGATATTCAGGTCGTGTGGTAATTCAAGATATCCTATGATGGTATCAGTAATCTCTAACGTAATAAATGTATGTGGAAATGCACTTCTTATGTTTGTATTTAATATGGGAGTTGCAGGTGCAGCTATATCAACACTTGTATCAAGGGTGTTCTGTATGGTTGTTATATTTATAGCATTATCCAAGCCAAAGATAGATATTGTTGTATCAGAATATCATAAGATAAGACCGGATTATAAGCTTATAGGTTCGATACTTGCGATAGGTGTTCCATCAGGAATTGAGAACAGTATGTTCCAGTTCGGTAAGCTTGCAATCCAGTCAACAGTATCAACTATGGGAACAGCGGCTATTGCGGCACAGGCTATGACTAATATATTAGAAAATGTTAATGGTGTCTTTGGAATAGGTGTTGGTATGTGCCTTATGACTGTTGTAGGACAGTGTCTTGGAGCAGGAAGAAAAGAAGAAGCCAAGTATTACATAGTCAAATTGTGTGGAATAGCAGAGATAGGAATTATTGTATCTTGTATTATTGTGTATGCACTTGTACGTCCTATAACGGTTCTTGGTGGAATGGAGACAGACAGTGCAAGAATGTGTATAGAGATGGTTGGTGCGATAACAATATATAAGCCAATTGCGTGGGTATTCTCATTCGTTCCAGCATACGGAATGAGAGCGGCAGGAGATGTAAAGTTCTCAATGATAACATCAATGACAACTATGTGGTGTTGCAGGGTTGCATTGTGTATTGGTCTTGTTAAGGTATTCAATATGGGACCAATGGCTGTATGGTATGGTATGTTCGCAGACTGGACAGTAAGAGGAATAGTCTTTGTAAGCAGATACTTTAGCGGTAAGTGGATTAAGAAGGTTATATAGTATATAGCATATGGAATGGGCATTTAATACAATGATTAAATTGTTAACAGATTAAATGCTAAATTAATAAAGGTAAACGGTTAAAAAATGGAAATTTTATTACATTAACGGTTGAAATTATATATAATATCGGTTGACAAATGGAAACTTGCCTCCTATACTTTAATTAAAGTAACTTATAGACATTAGACCTATTATACGGAGGTGCTGCATATGACTATTCAGGAGATGAGGGATAAGAAGAAAGAAAAAGGCTACACATATGCACAGATGGCTGAGTTATCGGGAGTGCCCTTAGGGACAATACAGAAGATATTTTCTGGAGAAACAGAAAGTCCACGCTATGATACGCTTCTGGCACTTGAACAGATTTTTACAGAGCAATCTGTAGTGTGCGAGGCTGCTGCTTCTTATAAGACTGACAGGAATGGAAGTTATACGCTTGATGATTATTATGCCTTACCAGAGGATCAGAGAGTTGAGTTAATTGATGGATATTTCTATACAATGCTGTCGCCTACATTTGGACATCAGTCAATTGCAGGAGAAATACACCGTCAGATTGCTAATTATATTATGGAGCATAACGGAAGCTGCCGTCCATTTATTGCACCGGTAGATGTACAGCTTGACTGCGATAATAAGACAATGGTTGAGCCAGATGTTGGCATAATATGTGACCCTTCCAAGATTAAGAGATTTGGAATATATGGAGCACCGGATTTTGTTCTTGAAGTAATATCTCCATCTACTAAGAAAAGGGACTATGCCCTTAAGCTGTCAAAGTATATGGAAGCTGGTGTCCGCGAATACTGGATAGTGGATTTCGTGCAGGCGAAGATACTTGTATATTATTTTGAAGGTGACAATTATCCAGTTATATATGGATTTGACAAGCCAGTTCCAGTGAATATCTATGGTGGTGACCTTACTATAGACTTTTCTAATATTGCTAAGTGGCTTGAGGAAGGGATGGAATAAGGAAAGTGCCGATAAAATTCGAGAGAAATAAAAATATAAGCTGTAAGTGCAAAGCATCTTAGCACTTACAGCTTATTGTTATGTATGCATTTAATTAATGAACATTAAATGCTTTAATTCCAGGATATACGGCTGAGTCACCGAGTTCTTCTTCAATTCTAAGTAACTGGTTATACTTAGCAACACGTTCTGAACGACAAGGTGCACCAACAGGCATAATCATAAATTCCTGAACATCAAGTCCAGATGATAAAGCGTGACAGCCACCATTAATAATATTCATCATAGGAACTGGGAGTCTGTTGCCTGAAATTCCACCTAAGAATTTATAAAAAGTTAGAATGAACTAATGTAGATTAGAAGTTAATAACTCAAAGCGATAATATTTATCATATGGGTGTTTAGATACAGAATTTATTCTGAATAGCACTGATTAAGTACCAAATAACACATCTCAATTGAAAGTGTATAGTCATTGTGATACATTTTATTTATGAATAAAGAAATGAGGATTAGTATGAAAACAGTAGAGATAGCAGTATGTGATGATGAACAAGTGCATATAGACAGAATTGTTAAATATATAGATGTATATTCGGAAGAATCTGAAATAAATATTAATATAACATCATATAATTCAGGAATGGCATTGTTGAAGGATATAGAAAATGATGATTTAAAGTATGATATTATATTTCTTGATGTTGAAATGCCAGAAATTAATGGAGTAGATATAGCAAGGCAGATACGTAAAATTACACAAGATGTAATAATATGTTTTGTGACGAGTTTTGATAAATACGCAATACAAGCTTATGGTGTTGAAGCATTAGCATATGTTGTAAAACCAGTTGCATATGCTGAATTGAAAAGGGTGCTGTCAAGAGCTGTTGTATTGGTGCAATATACATTTGATTATAAGGAATTCAGTAGATGAGAGAGATGCCGACTGGAAAAAGGCAATGACCAAGGAAGGAATG
>ERZ772831.2898-NODE-2898-length-13212-cov-6.012921_pt1 | contig 13212 bp, 10 predicted proteins | sample MGYA00580858_ERZ772831 | MGnify/ENA primary metagenome ERZ772831 (study PRJEB29015, sample SAMEA2737694) | human gut metagenome | biome: human gut; feature: human-associated habitat; material: faeces | place: China | collected 2012 ... | reverse complement strand
TGTTAGGCGCGCCGCCAGCGTTCGTCCTGAGCCAGGATCAAACTCTTTATAAATGGTATTTATCACTCATAAAGTGTTAAATCAACTTCACTCAGACACAATCGCTTGCGTCCTGTATGAATTACTTGTTTGCCGATCTCTCGGCTTTGGAATTGTTTTTCGTGATTTTCCATCACGTTTAAGGTTCCACAAGTTTCAGTATTGTTCAATTTTCAAGGTCCTGCTTGCTCTCCTCTCGGACAGCTCAATCATTATATCAAAGGTCGTACTTTTTGTCAAGCACTTTTTCGATATTTTTTTGAGCCTTCCAAATGCCTTTTTAAAAGCTTTCCACCCGCACGCTGTCCGGTTCCCCGCTGCGTTTTTGCTGGTACATCGCTTTTATTTGGCTTTTGAAGAGCTGCTGTCTTGCGCGACAGCTTATTTATAATACCACACTTTCAACCATTGTCAACACCTTTTTTCGATTTTCTTCATAATTTTTTCGATTTATTTTTGGGCAGGGTGCATATGGACGCTTTAACGTGGTTTCTCTATTCATTTTCTTTTTGTCCCCGTTTTTTATCCTTTTCCCTCACATCTTCCTATAATACAAATAGCCTTCTCCATCCCCTGCTTCCCCATCTTTCCCAAATCATTTATCTTCCATACTTGCGCTTTGGGTCCAAAGCAAGTATACTAAAATCTGTGATTTAACAAAGAAATGATGGTGATCTTTCCATGCTGGCGATATACGAAACCGTCAACCGGCGCTTAACCCGCGCAGACGAAATTGAGGAAGGCACATGGATCTGCCTGACTGCCCCCAGCCAGGAGGAGATCCGCGAGGTTGCCGCCACCTTAGATATTGAGCCCGCTGATGTGCAGGCCGCCCTTGACCCGGAAGAATCCGCGCGTATCAGCCTGGAAGATGGTTATACCGTCATCATTGTGGATATACCCTTAAAGGTAGACGGCGCCGCCGAGGGCGTATACACCACCATTCCCCTTGGTATTCTGTTGACCCAGACCACCATCACCACGGTTTGCTCCGTAGATACCCCCGTATTGTCTGATTTCGCTTCCTGCCGGGTGCGCGGCTTTTCTACTAAAAAGAAGATGCGATTTGTGTACCAGATTCTGTACCGCGCCGCCACGATGTACCAGCAGGAGCTGCGCCTGATCGACCGCCGCCGCCAGGAAATTGAGAAAAACCTGACCGGTACCCTGCGCGATAGTGACTTGATGGAGCTGCATGGGTTGGAATCCACCCTGGTATATTTCGCAACCTCACTGCGTGCCAACAGCACGGTTTTGGACCGGTTGACCCGCTACAAGCGGCTGGAACAGTACCCTGATGACATGGAACTACTGGACGATGTAATCGTTGAGATTCGGCAGGCCATTGAGATGACCAGCATCTACCGCGATGATATCAAGGGCACCCGCGAGCTGTTCAGCTCAATTTTGGATAACCGCCTGAACAATGCGATGAAGTACCTGACTTCCGTTACCCTGTTGATGGCTGTCCCGACCGTTATTTCCGGTTTGTATGGCATGAACGTGGACATTGACGGCATGCCGTTTTCCGGTTCTGATTATGGATTTGTCATTGTCTGCTTGCTTACGCTTGCTATTTGTGGGATCGCTGCCTGGGTACTGCACAAAAAACATATGCTCTGATTTGTATTGTTTGCCGCATCCCGCCCGCCGGGGTGCGTTTTTTACTTTTCTGCCTGTAACATTTGGGGGTGATTCCCCTATTATATAAATAGTAAGAGGAAAGCGAGGTGTGCCGCAATGACTGATGCCGACATTGTTACGCTGTACTGGGCACGGGACGAGCAGGCCATTGCACAGACCGCACAAAAGTTTGGCGCCTATTGCCGCAAGATTGCCATGAACCTGCTGGGCAGCCAGGAAGACGCCGAAGAATGCGAAAATGACACCTGGATGGCCGCCTGGAACAGCATGCCGCAAAACCGGCCGGACAAGCTTGCACCCTACCTGGGGCGCATTACCCGCAACCTGGCACTGGACCTGCGGGAGCGGCAAAATGCCAAAAAGCGCGGCGGCGGCCAGACCGAAACCGTGTTGGAAGAGCTGGAATTTTGCCTGCCCGCCGGAGACCACACCGCGCAGGAGGTAGAAAGCGCTGAAACAGCCCGCTCCATCAGCGCGTTTCTGCGCAGCCAGCCGGAGCAGGCACGCAACATCTTTATTCGGCGGTACTGGTACTGCGACGCCACCGCCGACATTGCCAAGCGCTACGGTATTGGCGAAAGCAAGGTGCGCGTTACCCTGCACCGGATGCGCACCAAACTGAAAGCCTACTTAGAGAAAGAAGGTGTCTGCCTGTGAGCTCCCGCGATTTATTCCGCGCGATCGGGCAAATTGATGATGATTTGATTGAATCTGCCAACAAAACCCCCGTAAAGCACACCATTCCGTTGCAATTCCGGCATTTTGTTCCGGCAGCAGCTTGTTTTTGTCTTGTTCTGTTAGGGGCGGCGATAGTCAGTCAGGACCGTTCCGCCGGGGTCAGCCAGGCCGCCGAGACCGCTGATCTGAACGAAAGCGCCCCCGCCTATGAGGAATCCAACAGTCCCGATACCTTCAGCGCATTCAGCATGGAGGGCAGTGAACCAGATGCCGCCGCAGGCAGCGTTGCCGATGCCCCGTTGTCCTCCTCCCTGAAATCCGCGATGCAGGACAGCAGCCCCTTGCAGGCTCTGAGCGATATTTTGCTTGGCAGCGGCGCTTCCGGCAGTTCTTCCCTGCTGGCCCACAGTGCCGATGAGCTGTATTTCGGCGAAAGTCTAATTTTAGGCAGTTCCGCGGATGTTGTTCTCCCTGCCAGCCTGCCGGTCTACCGCAACAGCCTGCTGGATGCCGCCGACAATACCGATGCCATGAAAGCCCGTCTTCGCACGGTGCTGGATGCTCTTGGGCTGGATACCACACTGGCTGACACCGCCACGTTCAGTAGGGACAGCGCCGATACCATCTCCAAAACAGTATCTAATATAAAGGAATCCGCCGAGCAGAACGGGTGGGATGCAGATTCTTCCGTGCTGAATTATCTCTCTGATGCCGCACAGCTGCAGCTGAACATTCCCGAAAGCGACTGGCCCGGTGGGCTGACAATCACCGTCTCCAACGACCTGTGCACCAGTGTGGTCTGCAACAGCTCTGCCGAGGTGAAGACCTTTGCCGCCCTTGCGGAAGAGCGCGTGATTGCCGCCGACCTGCAAGAGAAATACGGTTCCCTCTTTACCTCTCTGCTTGGCGGTGAATATACCGATGTGACGGATGGAGGCGACAGCACGATCTACGGCCAGCCCTCTTCCCTCTTTGTCAAGTTCGCGGCGGATTCTTTCCATTACTTGCTGGTCAGCGTAGATACCGACGGCAATCTGTTGAGCCTGCATGAAACGGACCGCACCGTGGAGCCCCTGGGCGAATACACCAGCGTTTCCCGCGCCGAGGCTGACAAGCGGCTGGCCAACGGAGAGTTTTTGACCGACAGCTACACGGCGGAAGCGGTTGACCCCGCCGCAGAGCCGGAGTGCCTTGCCAACCTGCGCCTGACCTATGTACAGGGGAGCGCCGCCTACTACCTGCCCATGTGGGAATACACGATTGATGAAGGCCCCGCTGCCCTGGGCGACGGCGATGATGTCGACCAGACGCTGCACACCTTTTCTGCCTACTATGTGCCCGCTGTGGAGCTGGACGGAATCGACGTCCTAAAGAACAAATAAAGCCAGCAAAACCATACCGCAGGCCGAACCGCAACACCAAAATGTTCCGGGGCACAGCCTGCGGTATTTGTGTTATTGCAAAATTGCGGGTTCTGCGTTATAGTAAAGGCAACAACCTAACCGTTTTTATGTAAGGAGGCCCGCCATGCCCACCGAACCGCAGAGCCAGCCGCTAGTCAGCATTATTGTTCCTGTTTACAACGCAGCAGACCATATTGCCCGCTGTATTGAGAGCATCCGCCGCCAGACCTACCGGAATTTGGAGATCATTCTGCTCAACGATGGCAGCAAGGATGTCAGCTATGCCGTCTGCCAGAGCTATGCCGGTATTGACCGCCGCATTGTGGTGATCGACAAAAACAACAGCGGAGTTTCCGCCACCCGCAACCTTGGCATGCAGGAAGCCCACGGCAAATACTTTCAGTTTGTGGATGCGGATGATTTCATCCAGCCCTATGCCACCGAGCTGCTGGTACAGAAAGCGGAAGCCAGCCACGCCGATATGGTGATTGCCCACTACAACCGCATTGAACCGCCGGTCAGCCTGCCCAAAACCATGCGGGATACCGTGGTGGAGCGTGTGCTGGACCCCATCCTGGATCCGCAGCACCGGGTGCAGACTTTCGGCTTTTTGATGGAAGGCCCCCTGAATAAAGACGCATTTGCCTGTGGCCTGATGCAGGAGCCCGCCAGCTTTTATTACGGCGTGATGTGGAACAAGCTCTACCGCGCCGACATTGTGCGTGAGCACCCCGATGTGCGCTGCAATGAGGAACTGGACTACAGCGAGGACCTGTATTTCAATCTAAGCTTTATCCGCTACGCCCAGCAGTTCTATGCGCTTTCCACCCCCATTTACAACTATGTGCAAAACCCAGACAGCGCCGTGCACCACCTGAACCCCTTTGATGTGCTGACCACTCGGCTTGAGCTGACCACCTATTACAAGGATCTGTTCAAGCACATTGGCCTGTATGAAGAAAACAAGTACCGCCTGAACAAGTTCTTCTTTGGTGTTGCGGAAAGCTGAAGCAATCCCGCATGATTCTATTACCGCCCCGGCAGAGTTTTTTGCCGAGGCGGATTTTATTTGGCTCTATATCACATACAGCGCGCACACTGCAGCAAAAATGCCCCGGACGAGAAACGTTTCTCGTCCGGGGCATCATGATTCTTATAAAAAACTCAGGATTCCTTCAGCATATGCTGGCTTTCGGCAAAAGCCACCAGCTTTTCAAAGGTTTCTGCGCTCAGGTCATGCTCGATCTTGCAGGCATCGTGGGAAGCAACGACAGGGTCCACACCCAGTGCAACAAAAAAGCGGGTCAGCTTTTTGTGGCGGCCATAAATCCGGGTGGCAATTTCCAGTCCCGGCGGCTCCAGGGTGATATACCCAGCACCATCCATCGAAATATAACCGGCCTGACGCAGATTTTTCATTGCAATGCTCACGCTCGGCTTGGTAACGCCCATCTCGGTAGCGATGTCGATGGAGCGGACTTCCCCGTTGCGTTCTGTCAGCATCAGGATCTTTTCCAGGTAATCCTCTGCGGATTCATAGATTTTCAACGACACTGCCTCCTTTGTGGACTTGCCATCTGTCATATTGCTATAAAATTATAGTGTTATCTTAACACATTTTTTCAATTTTGGCAAGTGTAATACTTTTTGTTTATCTTTCCGTTTTTTCTTTGCTTTTTGGGCGGATCCTCACGGTCAGGCATCATTCCGTGCTCTTGCTCTTATCGAACAACCCGCCAAAAAAGTTTGCCACGGTGCTGCCTGCTTTCTTCAAAAATTCGCGAAACGGTTCTCTTGTTTTTTCGTCAGCAGCCGTTGTTTCTTCCCGAGTTGCAGCTGGGGCTTCGGTTGCTCTTGGCATTTTGAGCGGGGCCGCAGTTTCCGGCGTGGCCGTTTTTGCTGTTTCGGGTGTGGCGGCGCTTTCCGGTGTTGCCGGAGCTGCACTTTCTGGGGTAGCCGTTTCCGGGATAGCGGTCTCTGGAGTAGCAGCAGTTTCAGGCGTTGCGGGTTCAGCACTCTCCGGCGTGGCTGTTTCCGGGGTCGACTGGGCAGCAGTCTCCGGGGTGACAGGAACCGCGCTTTCGGGTGTTGCAGCTGTTTCCGGGGTCGCCGGCGCAGCGCTCTCCGGCGTGGCTGTTTCCGGGGTCGACTGGGCAGCAGTCTCCGGGGTCGCGAGGGCTGCGCTTTCCGGCGTGGCGGCTTCCACAACATTAATGTTCACTTCGGCATAAAAATCCAGGTCCACACAGCTTACCAACACGGTTGCCGTGCCGGGGGTCACAGCGGTCACGTTGCCGTCCTGGTCTACTGCGGCCACACTGGGGTCAGTCGAAGCAATATGTACCACTGCATCGGTCACAGCTTGGGCAAACTCTGCCCGGTCCTGCGGCGTAATATCGGAAAGGCTGCCGGTAAACCGCAGCTCCCCGGCCAGCGCACACTGCTGGCCAACGGCAAGCTGCACTTCATGCGGCAGGGCAAAATCTTCTGCACTGCACCCACACAACAGGCAAAGCGCTGCTGCCAGCGCGGCCAAAATCCAAATCCTGAACTTTTTCATACCGGTTTCCATTCCTTTCTGCGGCAGTGGTGCATACATCTTAAAATGCGCCTTATCCTGCCAAAAAGCTTTCTGTAATAACGAACATCGCACGAAGTACAATTTTAGATCACAGTGTTCCCTCTCGGAGCGATATATATTTTCGATACGAACCTAAATGCAATCTGTAGGGGACGATGCTTGCATCGTCCCGGATGTCGGGCCTTGCCGGATATTTTGCTTTCGGGATACTAGCAAACGCTCTGCAGACGCACTTTGTGCCCCTACGCTCCCTATAAGGTAAAGGTGCATCTTTTTGCCCCGCTGGGAGATATCTGAAAATCAGCCGCCTTCCCCTTTCGCTTCATTCTTATCATAATACGCGGCAGGTGTGAAATTTTCAACATTTTGTGTTGTCCCCCGTTTAAAATTTTCCGGTTTTCCCGCTTGGCATGTTGTGGTATACTGTTAGCAGTATGATAGGTTGGGGGTGTATGCTTTCTACAGCCACCGCCCCACAAGTTATATGATTCGTTTATCAAATCTTGCAAGAAATACATTTTGTATTAAGTCTATCGGAGGTTCTGGCCATGCTGGATATCATTCTGCTTGGCACCGGCGGCACACAGCCCCTGCCGGAGCGCGCCCTGGCGGCTGCCTGCATCACGGTGGGCGGCTCCAACCTGCTGCTGGACTGCGGCGAGGGCACCCAGACTGCCGCGCGCCGGGCCGGGGTCAGTATTTTCCGCATGGACGCCATTCTGCTGACTCATTACCACGGGGACCACATTTTCGGCCTGCCCGGCATCTGGCAGACGATGGCCGCCCAGGGCCGCACTGCCCCCCTCGTCATGGCTGGGCCGCCGGGCTTGACGGATGTGGTGCGCACCTTTTACGCCGTGGCCGGACCGCTGCCGTTCGAACTACGGCTGAAAGAACTGCCAGACTGCAAAGGCGAGTTTGAAGTGCCCGCCGGGTGCGTGCAGGCGTTCCCCCTCAAGCACCGGGTACCCTGCTGCGGATATGCGTTCACCCTGCCGCGGGCGGGCAAGTTTGATCCCCAGCGGGCAAAGGCGGCGGGCATCCCCGTGCGTTACTGGTCCACCCTGCAAAGCGGCCAGCCGGTGGGCGGCTTCCTGCCGTCCCAGGTTCTCGGCCCGCCGCGCCGCGGGCTGAAAGTTGTCTATGCGACCGACACCCGCCCCTGCGCTGCGCTGCGCCGCGCTGCACAGAATGCCGATCTTTTGTTGATGGATTCCACCTATGCCGATGACGCCGACCTGCCCAAAGCGAAGTTATACGGCCATTCCACCTGCCGCGAAACGGGGGTCCTTGCCGCCGAAGCCAACGTGTGCCGCCTGTGGCTGACCCATTACAGCGCCGCCGTAACGGACCTTGCCCCCGGCCTTGCCGCCGCGCAGCAGGCGTTTCCCACCGCAGCCGCCGGGGTTGACGGCATGCGGCTGACCCTGAATTTTGACCCTGATTAAATGAGGTTTTCCCCTTGAAAAAATCTACCCGTCTGAACATTTTGTTTGCCATCATCATTCTGCTGGCCGCCGGGGTGCTGTGGCTCTGTTTCGGCCATCCGGCTGCCGGGTCCGGTCTGGTTGCCGTGCTGACCTATGGCGATGACAGCACCCAGCTGCGCATCCCGCTGGACACCGACCATCGCTATGATATTGATACCGGCTATTACACCATCCATCTGGTTGTGGAAAACGGCGGCATCCGCTTTGTGGAAAGCCCCTGCCCGGACCACACCTGTGAATCCTTTGGCGTACTGACCAAACAGGGCGATTGGGCCGCCTGCCTGCCCGCCCGCGCCAGCGTTACCGTTGAATAACCATACATTACGGAGGTTCCCCATGAAACCCACCTACAAGCAAGTGACCAAAACCCGCTATATTGAGCAGATCAGCCAGCTGGCGGAAGAAATTTTTGTTCAGCATTACACCAAGCTGACCCCAAAAGTAGCCCGCGCCCTGGCGGAAAAGTACCAGAGTGATATCCTGACGGATGACGAGATCCACAGCGGAACTGTGAATTATTTCATGATCTATCTGGGCAGCGATCCAGTCGGCTATTTTGCGCTGGATCTTACCCCCACGGGGGCCATGTGCCTGTCCCGCCTGTTCCTTTTGGAAAAAGCCCGCGGCCAGGGCATTGGCCGCAGCATTGTGGCCTATGCCCAAAAACTGGCCGAAGGCGATGGCCGCAGCCGCCTATATCTGCGGGTATGGGCCAAGGACCTGAAAGCTGAAGGGTTCTGCAAAAAGTGCCGCTTCCGCAAAAGCGAGACCGTCCCCATGGAAGTCCTGCCCGGCGTTACTCTCGATATCACCACCTGGGAAAAGCTCTGGCGCTGACCATCCAGCCTTTTTGAAAAAAGGCTGAGCGAAAACCTTTCATGGGCCAAGCATAGGGCGGGAGTTCATCCTGGCGGACGTAAAAATTATAGAGTGTTTGCCGTATATTCCACCACGCTATTCCCCACAAAGCAACGGGCGCACAATGTGCGCCCCTACGGGTGGGATGCATACAAAATGACGATTGCGCATTATAAAACAATCTGTAGGGAACGATCTTGACCGTTCCGCGATTTTATGGTGGATGCCACAACAAATTCATACAGAAGCCCGCCGTATATTTTGGCTCCCCTGGAGGGGAGCTGTCCGCACAGCGGACTGAGGGGTGGCTCCCCACGCAGGGCCTAAAAATAATCAGAATTTACGTCAGGCTCCCGGCTTGGTCAGGTTCACCCCGCCCTACCCCACAAATTTACCATTCACCCCAAATTTCAAACTTATCCCCATCTCCAATTCCTAATTTCTCATTCCTCATTCCTAATTGAGATAACTCCTAACTTTCAAGGGGGTGCCACCTTTGAATCTTCTCCACCTCGCCGATCTTCACCTCGGCAAGCGGGTCAATGGCTTTGACCTGCTGCCGGACCAGCGCTATATCTTAGAGCAGGTCCTTGACCTGTGCACTGCCCACAATGTGCAGGCGGTGGCGCTGGCCGGGGATATTTACGATACCGCCCTGCCCCCTGCCGCCGCAGTTTTGCTGCTGGACTGGTTTTTGACCGAGCTTGCTCATCGGAACATCCCGGTGCTGGCCATTGCCGGCAACCATGACAGCGCCGAGCGGCTGGATTATGCCGCCGGACTGCTTTCCAGCCAACAGGTCTATCTGGCCGGGCAGTTCACCAGTGCCCCCCGCCGGGTCATCTTGCAGGATGAATTCGGCGGGCTCACCTTTGACCTCCTGCCCTTTGTCCGCCCCGCCACCGTGCGCCACTGCCTGCCGGATGCCGATATCCGGGATGAAGATTCCGCCATCGCCGCCGCGCTGGGCCCGCTGCCCACCGCCGGGGAGCGTCGGATTCTGATCGCCCACCAGATGGTGCTGGGCGGCGGCAGTCTGCCCACCTGTTCCGGCAGTGAGAGCGTTGCCGCCGATGTCAACGTCGGCACGGTTCAGGCCGTGGATGCCGCCCGCTTTACCGGCTACCTGTACACCGCCCTTGGCCACATTCACCGCCCGCAGCAGGTCGGCTGCCCCACTGTGCGGTACGCGGGCAGCCCGCTGTGCTATTCGCTGGATGAGTGCGGCGCACAGAAAAGCGCCGTTCTGGTTCATATCGGGTCCAACGGAGCCGAACCGGAGCTTTTGCCCCTGCGCCCGCTGCACACCATGCGCCACCTCACCGGCCCGCTGGACCAGCTGACCGCCGCCGATACCGTAACAGATGCCGAAGATTACATCTGGGCCACCCTGACCGACCCGGTTCCCCGCCCGGACGCCATGGCCGTGCTGCGTGCCGCTTACCCCAACGCCATGAAGCTGGATTACGCCCCCGGCGGCGCACTGGATACCGGCAGCGATGCCATCCAGCAGGCCGCCCAGCTGCGCACCATGAGCTTTGACGAGCTGTTCGCCCGCTTTTTTGAAAAGATGCACGGCCGCACCCTTACCCCCGAAGAAACCGCAGCTCTGGCCCAGCTGCGCCAGGAGGCCGGACTATGAAACCTGTACGCCTGACCCTTTGCGCCTTTGGCCCTTATGCCGGCACCTGCACACTGGATTTGTCCGGCTTTGGCTCCAGCGGCCTCTTTCTGATCAGCGGCGATACCGGCGCGGGCAAAACCGCGCTGTTTGACGCTATCACCTTTGCCCTGTACGGCGAAACCACCGGCGCTTACCGCGAACCGGACATGCTGCGCAGCGACTATGCCATCCCCACTGATACCACCTTTGTGGAGCTGGAGTTCACCCACCGCGGCCGTACTTATACCGTCAACCGCACCCCGGAGCAGACCCGCGCCAAGCGCCGGGGCGAGGGCGTTACCACAGTTCCCGGCTCTGCCACCTTAACGCAGGAGCCGGACGCTCCCGTGACCGGTACCAAAGCCGTGACTGCAGCGGTGACATCCCTGCTGGGCATTGACGCCCGCCAGTTTGCCCAAATCTCGATGATCGCGCAGAATGATTTTGCCCGCCTGCTCAACGCTTCCAGCGCCGACCGGGCCGAAATTCTGCGCCGCGTGTTTGATACCGCCAGCTACCAGCGCCTTGGCAGTGCCGCCCGCACCAAAGCCGGGGAAGCTCTGCGCCAGGCCGAGCTTGCCAACCACACCGTTGTGCAGCTGCTGGCCACTTTACAGCCTGCCCCCGGCAGCCCCCACACCGGCGAACTTGCCGATGCGCAGGACAGCCGTGACCCCTACCGTGCCCCCGCCACGCTGGACTGGGCCGCTGAGATGATCGAAGCGGACACCGCCCTGACGGCGGAGCAATCCCAACAGCTGGATATCCTTGATGCCCGCATTGAAGCGCAGTCCGCCGCGGTGGAAGCCGCCCAAAACCGTGCCAAACTGCTGAGCAGTCTGGATGAAGCCCAGGCCAAAGCCGCCGAGCTGACTGCCCAGGCCCCTGCTTTGAATGCGGAGTGGGACAAGACCGAAGCCCGCCGCCCGGAGCTTGCCGAGCTGGATGCCAAGCTGCAGCGCTTTGCGGAGTGGGAGCCGCGCTATCAAGAGTTGAGCACCACCGCAGCCCGCGCCAAAACCGCCCGCGCCCAGGCCGAGCAGGCCGCCGCGGCGCTGGAAAAAGACCAGAAGACTCTAAGCAGTACCGATACTGCCTTAGCCCAGCTGGAACCGCAGATCACGGCCTGCGGCGAACCGAACGCCGAGCTGGAAAGCTGCCGCAAAACCATTGAGCTGGCCCAAAGCCAGCTGCAGGACTGCCAAGCCCTGTTGGATGATATCCCCCGCCTGCACACCGCGCAAGCCAAATGGCAGCGCACTGCCGATGAATACCGGCAAAAGCAGCAGCAGGCCGATGCCGCCCAGCATTCCAGCGCCGAGATGCAGCGCGCCCTGAATGCCGCCCGCGCCGGGATTCTGGCGCAAGATCTGGTGGATGGCACTCCCTGCCCGGTGTGCGGTGCTCTGCACCACCCAGCACCGGCAGCCCCCGCCCCCAGCCATGTCACCGAAGCCGCCTGCAACAAAGCTGCGCAGACAGCGGCGAGCGCTGCGGCGGAAGCTTCCAAAGCCTCCACCGCAGCCGGGGAAGCCAAAGCCGCAGCCCAAACCCAGCGGGATACCCTGTATGCGCGTACCGCCGCCTTTCTGGCGCGCCGCCGCCAGCATTATACCGGGCCGCAGGCCGATGCCCTGACCCCGGACGAGCTGCAAACCGCCCTGCAGACCCAACATGACAGCCTGCGCCGCGGCCTTGCCGAAGTGCATGACCGCATGGCAAATGCTGAATCCCGCAAAAAAGATCTGGAAAAGCTGACCCGCCAAAAAGCCCAGCTGCAAGCCCAGCGCCCCGACCAGGCAAACGCTGTGGAGCAGGCCCGCACCGCACAGGCCAACGCCGAAAAAGCCGCCGCGGAAGCCCAGACCCGCCTTGCCGAGGGGCAGAAAAACCTGCCCTGGCCAGATGCCGCCGCTATGGCCGCTGCCCGCGCCGAGACCCAAAAACAGCGCCGCACCCTGCAAGCCGCACTGGATGCCGCCGCCAAAAGCCGCGATGCTTTTTCCAAAGAACTTGCTGCGGCCCAAAGCGCCGCCCAAACCCTGGCCGAACAGGCCGGGGATACCGCCAGCCGCCCGGACCCTGCCGCCCAGCAGCAGGCCCTTACTGCACTGCAAGCTGAGCGCAAAAACCTGCGCGACCAAAACCAGGCCGCCCTGCACCGGCTGGATACCAACCGCGATGCCCTGACCAACCTAAAAAAAGCCATCACCGCCGCAGAATCTGCCCGCGCCAACGCCGCCATGCTGGATAACCTGAGTAAGACCATCAATGGCAATCTGACCCAAAAGCAAAAGCTGCCCTTTGAACAGTATGTGCAGAGCTTTTATTTTGACGGCGTGGTCGCCGCCGCAAACCGTCGTTTTACCCGCATGACGGGCGGCCAGTATACCCTGCGCCGCCGCCAGAGCGCCGATATTGCCGCCAAGACCGCACTGGAGCTGGATGTGTTCGATGCCTACACCGGTAAGACCCGCCCGGTCGGTTCCCTTTCCGGCGGCGAAAGCTTTTTGGCGGCGCTCAGCCTGGCTCTTGGCATCAGCGATACCATCCAGGAAAGTGCCGGCGGCATCAGCGTGGATACCCTGTTTGTGGACGAAGGCTTTGGCACGCTGGACGCCGATGCTCTGCAAAAATCCATCGACACCCTGACTGCCCTTGCCGGTTCCGATAAGCTGGTCGGCATCATCAGCCACGTCGAAACCCTCCAGGACCGCATCCCCAAACAAATCCTGGTCCAAAAGACCAAATGCGGAAGCAAAGCCCAAGTAGAACTTGGTTAATTGGAAGTTAGGAGGGAGGAGTTAGGGCAATACCGCATAATTCTAAGTGCCGATACGGCGAGCGAGGTGCGGC
>ERZ772831.2897-NODE-2897-length-13216-cov-3.078110_pt1 | contig 13216 bp, 9 predicted proteins | sample MGYA00580858_ERZ772831 | MGnify/ENA primary metagenome ERZ772831 (study PRJEB29015, sample SAMEA2737694) | human gut metagenome | biome: human gut; feature: human-associated habitat; material: faeces | place: China | collected 2012 ... | reverse complement strand
CATCTGACGAAAAATTCATTCGCCTCCGCACCAACTCATTTGTGCGGTATTGCCTAAAACCTTATTACTGATAGGAGACAATGCCATGGCCTACGTTACCATTCCCAAAGACCTATCGCAAATCAAAACAAAAGTCGCTTTCGGTCTAACGAAGCGGCAGCTGATCTGCTTTGGTCTCGGCGCGCTGGTGGGTGCGCCTTTTTTCTTTCTCACCCGCGGCGTGCTGGGCACCAGCGCCGCGACGCTGGGCATGATTTTTCTCATGATGCCCTTCTTCCTGCTGGCCATGTATGAGCACCACGGTCAGCCGCTGGAGGTCGTGCTGAAGCACGTTGTAGAGAGCCGTTTTCAGCGTCCAAAGCGCCGATTGTACGAAACCAATAACTTGTACCTGCTTGCGATAAAGCAAGTGAATTTGAACCGGGAGGTGAATGCCATTGTCAGTCCTCAAACGCAAGCTGACCCGCGCAGAGCGAAAGCAAATCGCCGCCGTCATCGCACGGGCCAAAAGCACCAATAAATTCTCCGCGCAGGCTACGATCCCCTATCTTGAAATGTTTCCGGACGGTATCTGTCATGTAACTGGCAAGACCTACAGCAAGGCAGTCCGCTTCGATGATCTGACCTATCGACTGGCACAGCCGGAAACGAAGGATAGAATCTTCTCGGACTGGTGCGACTTTCATAATTCCTTTGACCCATCGGTACGCTTTCAGATTTCCTGCATGAATCTGAGTACCGATTTGACCCCATATCAGGAGCGGTTGCGTATTCCGCGCCAGCACAACGATTGTGACAAGTTGGGAGCAGAGCTGGAGAATGTCATGCTGGCACAGTTCTCGAAAGGCAACAACGGTCTATTGCGAAGCCGCTATGTGGTCTTCAGCGTCGAAGCAGATTCCCCCAAACAGGCCAAGCCGCGGCTGGAGCTTATCGAAACGGACGTACTGCGCAGCTTCAAAAAGCTCGGTACGAAAGCCTACAGCATGGACGGCAAGGAACGTCTGACGCTGCTGCACAATATCTTCCACATGGATACCCGTGAACAGCTGCAATTTGACTGGTCATGGCTGCTCCCTTCCGGGCTGAATACCAAGGATTTCATTGCCCCCAGCAGCTTTGATTTTAGCTCCACCCGCTCTTTTATCATGGGCGGGCAGTACTGCGCCGTATCCGCGCTGAACATCATGGCAAGCCGCATGGACGATGAGCTGATTACTAAGCTGATGGCCTTGAACAACAATCTCATTGTCAGCATTCAAATCCAACCCATGGAGCAGGCCGCTGCGCTGAAAATGATTCGACGCACCATGACCAATGTGGATGCAATGAAGATCTCCGAGTAGAAAAAGGCCGTGCGCGGCGGATACGATATGGACATATTGCCGCGCAGCATTACCACCTACGGCGAAGAAACCGAAAAGATGCTGGACGCGCTGCAAAATCAGGATGAGCGGCTGTTCCTTTTTACGGTGCTGCTGCTGAACAGCGCTGCCTCGCCGCAGAAATTGAAGCGGGACATTGCGCATGTGCAGAGTCTGGTGCAGCAGCGGAACTGTTCGCTGATTCGGCTGGATTTCCAGCAGGAGCGCGGCCTGAATTCCTGTCTGCCGCTGGGCGTGAATCAGGTGACGATTCATCGCGCTATGCCTACTGCGGGGGTGGCCATTCTTCTGCCGTTCAGCTCCCGGGAGCTGTTTCAGGATGGCGAAGCCATTTACTATGGACAGAACGTCACCAGCAACAACCTCATCATGGCAGACCGTAAGCGGCTGCGAAATCCCAATGGCATTTTCCTTGGTTCCCCCGGTTCTGGCAAGTCCTTCGTTGCAAAACGGGAAATGCTACATGTCTTTTTCGTAACGCCTGATGATATTCTAATCTGCGATCCGGAAAGCGAGTACGGCCCGCTGGTGGAACGGCTGCATGGACAGGTCATTCGTTTGGCCCCGAACAGCAAGCATTATATCAATCCGCTGGATTTGGATATTGTTCACGCGGACGACGTATCGCCGCTGACGCTAAAATACGAGTTTGTCATGTCCATGTTTGAGCTGATCCTGAAAAAGCGCGGCGGATTACAGGCGGACGAAGTGTCGGTCCTTGACAAGGCGGTACAGGCCATCTATCGGCCCTACCTTGCAGACCCGAAGCCGGAGAACATGCCTATTCTGGAAGATTTGTATTTGGAGTTACTTTCCATCGGAAGTGCGCCTGCGAAGTATCTTGCCAATACGCTGGAACCCTACGTCAACGGCAGTCAGAACTTCTTCAACCACCGCACAAACGTGGAGCTGAACAACCGCATTGTGTGCTACGATATTAAAGACATCAGCGCATCGCTGAAAGCATTGGGAATGCTGGTGATTCAAGAGCATGTGTGGAGCCGGGTAGCAGCGAACCGGGCGCTGGGAAAGTCTACAAGATATTATGCCGATGAGTTTCATTTGCTCTTGCTGTCGGAACAGACAGCAGCCTACAGCGCAGAAATGTGGAAGCGTTTTCGCAAGTGGGGCGGCATCCCGACAGGTTTAACTCAGAATTGCAAGGACCTTCTAGCTAGTCCGCAAGTTGAGAATATCTTCGACAACAGTGACTTCTATATTCTGCTGAATCAGCAGCCCGGAGACCGCGAAATTCTTGAGAAACGGCTGAATATCTCACCGCAGCAGCTGGAGTCCATCACCCAGTCTGCGGCGGGCGAAGGGCTGATGATCTACGGTGATACCATTTTGCCTTTCCGGGACAATTTCCCCAAGAATACGGAACTGTATAAGCTCATGAACACCAAACCGAACGAATCATAAGAAGGAGAAATACATCTATGTGGGTACTGATGCTGTGCGGCCTGCTGGTCGCACTTTTTGCGTGGCGGCTGTGCCAGCAGGCGGGTAAGCAGGATGAATGGGAAGCGGCAGCCTTTCTCCGCTGGAAGCAGGAGCATGTATGAATCAGAAACAAGCCATGCTGCAACGCTTTCAGCGTTTGCAGCATTCAACGGAAGAACGCGCAAGCACTGCAATACCGGAAAAGCAGGGCCAAGCAGCGCAAGCAGTCAAGCGCACCTACCAGCGGAAGCAGATTCTCCACGAGAATATGGACAGTGCGCAAAACGTGTATAAGCGGTTGCTTTTTGATGAAGCCGCACCCAAAGCGACGCTGCACAATGTCAGCCAGCAGATAACCAGTGAGCTGCGGCATCAGGCCATGGAACAGAATGAGGATGAAAATGTTGGTGTAACAGCATCTGTACAGGTGGAGCAGACGGGCGAAAGCCTGCTGCACAAAGGCGAGCAACTGTACCAGCATAGGCAGGTGCGCACCAGTAAAGCACACCGTATGGACAGTACTTTGCAGCAGAACAGTAATCCCATCTCCCGCTGGCGGCAGAAGAAGCAAATCCGAGAACAACTTCGTGCAATGGCTTCAGGGAAAGTCTCATCAGCTTCGCAAATTGTGCCTGTTCCCTTGCGAACAAAAGCAACTGCCAAGCGCACAGCCATCGTTGTACGCCCAAAGTTCCGTTCAGCGCTGCTGCTGGGAATCGCCTTGCTTCTGGCCTTCGTGATGAACACCATTTCGGCCTGTGCGCCGCTGACCCAAACCGTGTTGGATTCCATTGTGCTGGGGACATACCCTGCTACGGAAGAAGATGTACGCGCCGCCGAGGCGGCCTACGCTGCCAAAGAAAAAGAACTGAAGGAGGAAATCGACCATTACCAGCAGCGCCATCCCGGCTATGATGAGTACCGCATTACAGCGGCAGACATTTGGCACGATCCCTATGCGCTGATGGCTATCATCTCCGCATGGTACGACGGCAAGGAGTGGACGATCAACGAGGCTACGCCAGTCATTGAGAAGTATTTCGCGCTGCAATATATCCTCATGGAAGACGTGGAGACGATCACGAAGTATCGTACAGAGCAGCGGACGGGCCAGCGCCTTGTTTCGAGTGGCAACGGCGGGACACGGCTGGAAGCATACACCTACGAGGCTGCGGTGCCGTACAAGTATACCATCTGTACCGTAACATTGGAAAACAAAATCTTGTCCCACTTGCCCGTGTACAGCATGTCGCACCACACCATGGGCATGTATGCGCTGTACATGTCCACGCTGGGCAATATGCCGGAGTTGTTTGCCGGGAACGCCCATGCTTCACACCTGCGCGAACCGGGGAAATACGATGTTCCAGAGGAAGCGCTAGCGGCAGACCCGCAATTCGCCCGTATCATGGAGGAAGCACAGAAATATATCGGTTACCCCTATGTGTGGGGCGGGGCCAGCCCGGAAACGTCCTTTGATTGCTCCGGTTTTGTCAGCTGGGTATACACAGAATCGGGTGTGTACAATACCGGGCGGCTGGGTGCAACAGGCTTGTATGGTATCTGCAAAAAGATTACTCCGGAACAGGTACAGCCCGGTGATTTGGTGTTCTTTGAGGGCACCATGGGCGATGCCGCAGACGGCATTACGCATGTCGGTATTTACGTTGGCGGGAATCACATGCTGCACTGCGGCAGTCCCATCGGATATGCCGACCTGACAGAATCTTACTGGCGTAAGCATTTCTACGCCTTTGGACGTGTGCCTTATGAACGATGAGGAGGAGCAAATGAGACACAGAATATGGCTTGTACTGATTTTGCTAGCACTATGCAGCCTGTGCTGGATAGCCAGCGCAGAAGAAATTGCAACACCAAGCGATTTTGAGGATAACGCAGTTAATGTAACAGAAACTACACCAGCGAAACCATCCGCGCCCAAGCATATGAAGCGCAAGCCCACACTCTATGAAATCCCCGAGGAAGTATTGGAAGCCGATGCGGACTTCGCGGCGCTGATGGCGGAAGCTGAAAAATACATCGGTTATCCATATGTTTGGGGTGGCTCCAGCCCGGAAACGTCCTTCGATTGCAGCGGGTTTGTCTGCTGGGTGTTCCGAGCTTCCGGTGTATACGATACGGGACGGCGCGGCGCAACGGGATTATTTCATTTGTGCAGCGAGGTCTGCGCAGAGGATGCACAGCCCGGGGACTTGGTGTTCTTTCAGGGAACCATGGGTGATGTGGAAGGCATTACCCATGTGGGCATCTATGTCGGCAACCATTGGATGATTCATTGCGGTGATCCCGTCGGTTTTGCAGATCTGTCTGCTTCCAAGTGGCAGCGTAGGCTGTATGCCTATGGGAGACTACCCTACTGATAATGTACAGGAGGAAAATATGAAGAAAAATTTGGAGCGTCAACGCCAACTGCGTGACCAGAAACGTGCGCGGCTGGAAAAGCTCATGGCGGATGTGCAGGCGCTGGAGCAGGCTGTGCAGGAGGAAGAAAACGCCGCTATTATTGCAACGGTACGCAAGTTTGAGTTAAGTCCGGAGGAACTGGCGCTGGCTTTGGAGGAACTTCGTCACAATGTGGTTGCGCCCAGCTTGGAAGCAAAAGCAAAACAGATCGAGGAGGAAGAAACAGATGAAGAAGCAGAAATGCCGCAGGATTGAGCGGCTGATGTTAGTACTGGTATCCTGCGTCATTATTGCGGTAGCGCTGCTGAATTTGCTCCACCCGGCAACAGCGCAGGCAGAACAAATCACCCTTGCGACGGGGACAGATGTGAAGCCTACGGATTTTCCCACGGCGGAACCTACAGTTGAGCCTACGCCTACCCCGCAGCCTACGCAGGCACCCCCAGCGGATGCCTATAAAATCACCTTCGGGATGCCGCAGGGATGGAGCAGCGCCGCTTCCGTGCGTGTAACGATTCGTGTGCAGGACAAGCGGCAATGCGGCTGGCAAAAGGTTGAGGTTCGCGGCGCTGCCTTGCAGGGCGGCGGTGAATGGTTGGATGTGACGCAGCGATTTGTAGACGCACAGGATGATAAGATTCAGGTGGATACAGTGCAGAATGGTCAACTGCTGGTGCGCGTAACCGATCCGCAAGGTGTACTGTTTACGGAAGAAGCCACGGTGCGATGTTTTGACCGTCAGGCTCCTACGGTGTCGGCTAGCTTTGACGTAAACAGGCTGCTGCATGTGGACGCGCAGGATGATTTGTCGGGCGTGGCAGGCATCCAAATTAACGCGCTGCTGTTCACGAAGCTGGAAAGCGGTGCGCTCAACGTGCGCATGGAGGAAGCGCTGAACCAGTACGAAAAATTAGCTATTCGCGCTTTTGACTTTGCCGGGAACTTTTCTGAGCTGATTACACTGGAGAATCCCTACTATATGAAACCTACGGAAGCCCCTACTACAGCGCCGAAGGATACAAACAATACAGGTGGCGGGAACAATGAAAATAAGCCTACGGCAACACCGAAGCCCACGGCGGTTCCTACGCAGGATAGCAGTGCGTCCTATCCGACGCAAATGCCCGTGACAGCAACGCCTACGCCTATCATTCAGACAGAATATGTGCCGCTGGGGCCGGGAATGCCCTACAAAAACAGCGGTAACATGCACACGCTGGATATGCTGTATTCCGCGGCAACGAACAAGCAGTTTATCACCGTGCAGGCTCGCAATGGCGCGACCTTCTACCTGATTATTGACTACGATAAGCCCATCGATGAGGACGCGGAACTGTACGAAACATACTTCCTGAATCTGGTGGACGAGCGGGATTTGCTGGCGCTGCTGTCAGACGAGGAACTGCCCTCACCTACCCCGGAGGTGATTATGGTAACACCCGTACCCACGGCGGTACCGGCTGTGACAGTCGCACCAGCGGATGCAGCAACAGCAGACAAGTTTGATAACACCAAGAGCTTACTCCTGCTGGCGGTAGTCGCTGTGCTGGGGCTGGGCGGTGCCTGCGTGTTCCTATTGCTGAAGCAGAAAAAGGCAGCGCCGCAACCCTCGCCGGAAATCTATCTGGAAGATGAGGCAGAGGAAGAAGATGAACAGCCCGAGAATACTCCCTAATTAGGGTGTTTTCCGAAGATTGCATTCTCTCCCTTGCTTTTGCAGGCATTATTTGTGCAGATGTCGTATATAACAGGCATCATGCATGATACACAACATAGGAAAGCGAGTTATCATTATGTCAATGTACAACACTCCCAATGCAGATACTTTTACGTCCAGCGCTCAAAACCATGCTCATTGCCTGCATCATTTGGAGCTTTCGGTGAATGCGTCCTTGCAGCGCGTGGATGGAACGCCCCTGTGTGTCGATGCAGATTTCGAAGTGGATGCTTTTGCGCGGCTGCTCCTGTGGCGGCAGGAGCATTGCGCCATGCAGCAGCTGTCCGTTGCCCAGCTGGATGAACTGCTGTGCTGGATTGTGCAGAAATTGAAAATCGAAGCACAGATTGCATCCTATCTTGCAGAGCATCCAGAGGGAGCGACAATTTTTTCGCCCGAAACGCTGGAAAGCCTGCGGGGCAAAGCGCAGTATCTGTATTGGCATCTGCTGGTGCTTTATGAAGATGGAACTGTGCGGCAGATTTCCGGACAGGGCAACCTGCCAAGCTGGCTGAATGAGCTGGTACAGAAGCTCATGACTTACATTCCCGAAGAAGCCGGTTCTCATAAAAACTAAAAACACGCCCTTTTCCCGGCATGACACCCGTTCATGCCGGGATTTTCTATGTTTAGGAGGAACGACAATGCCAGATTTCACGGTACAGGAAAAGAACCTGATGCTCATTTACTGTACGCCGGGAGATTCCCGGTGCGAATTGATTGCTACGCTGCGCCAAATGAAAGCGCAGCTGACAGACGAAGATAAGGAGCTGCGCGCTATGACCATTGCAGTCATGGATAAGCTCCGGCAAATGACAGACAAGCAGTTTGATAAGTTGCTTCTTAACCTTGATCCAGATTTTTTGTGAGAAAGGAGGGCTACCATGCCCGGGAAAATGATTTATTACCAGCAGCTGGCAGAAGCTGTGACACGTCAGATTGCGGGTGATGCGCAGGAGTGGGCGCGCTTTCTAACCACGGCGGCACGGCTCTACAAATATCCGTACCATGAGCAGCTGCTCATTTACGCCCAGCGGCCTGACGCGACGGCCTGCGCGGGCTACGACCTGTGGAACAACACCATGCACCGTTATGTGCGGCGAGGCAGCAAAGGAATTGCCTTGCTCAGTCCTACAGCGCACGGGGTGCAGCTTCGGTATGTGTTTGATGTAGCGGACACCGGGCGCGGACGCGATGCGCGGGAGCCATTCCTTTGGTCGCTGGACGCAGAAAATATTCCTGCGGTAGCGGCGGCGCTGGCTGACGCATATGGCGAAAACGCGGAGACTCCCTTGATGGAACAGCTTCATCAGGTGGCATTGCAGGTCACGGAAAATTATTTTGCAGAGCACACGCAAGAGCTGGGCGACATCCTTGCAGATGCCTCCGCAACAGGCTATGATGAAGATGCCCTGCGGGGGCTGGCTGCGGAAAGCATCTCCTACATGCTGGCTTCCCGGTGCGGCTTGCAGCCTGAAGTCCCGGCATTTATAGGACTGGCACCGCTTGCAGGGTATCCGAAAGCCATGGAAGCCCTTGGCATTGCGGTCAGCACAGGCAGCGAGCAGGTACTTCGGCAGATTGAACGAACGATTCAAGACACGGTGCGTCAGCGCACGGAAAGGACGGAGGAACATGGAACTGACTTACACGCAGAACGGGGATTACCTGATTCCGAACCTGACGGCGGAGGAACCGATGGAAATGCTGGGCAAGTACGGACGGATGCGTCAGCGCTATCTGGAGCAGCACAAGCCGATTCTATTCCAGACCATGCTGCTGAACGGCGAGCTGACGGCGCACCTTCGGGAGATCGACAAGACGGCGAACGAGCAGTTGGACAGCCTGATGCCGAAACTAGCGAAGGAAGCGGGCGCAACGGAACAGTTGAAAGCAACAGACCAGCTGGCGTGGGTGGGCCTGATGAACAACCTGAAAGCCCAGGCGGAGGAGCTGATTCTGACGGAACTGGTGTACAATTAAGCCTATTCCCTACGGAAGAAGCACAGAGGATTACAGCGGAGAGCGTTCCGGCAGCGCCCTTCGCTTTTTCTTATGCGCAGACGGACGTGGATGCCGTCCTGCGCAGCGTCACACCGCAAATGCGCATGGCAGCGGTGGTGCTGTTTATGCATGGGAAAAGTGCGTGGGAAGTCGCAGCGCAGCTGCCTGAGATTTATGCGGGCGGACTGGGCCTACGACTGGAAAACCATGATTTGAGCGCGTGGTTTGATACGTCGGGTATTCGTTTGACGGCAGGCCATGCAGCGCGTTTTGCTAACACAGCCCAGCATATTGCGTGGGCAGATGCAGCGATACGCATTCAGCAGCTGCTAGAGGCTGGTCAATACGCCACCAACGTGGAGCTTGCGGAAGCGCCAGGGTGGGAACGTGCGCAGGTTGCGCAGTCCTTGTGGTATTTGTACGGAGACCTGCAGGATGCAGCGCAGTATTTTCCGCTGTTAGCGCCCTTGCAGGAGGGCGGCTACCCGGAGAAAACCGCGCGGCTGGCACAGGCGTTCGCGGATGTGGACTATGTGCAGGGCGTTACGGCAAACTATCTTGCTTTCCGAGAAGCGCTGCGGGAGAATCCTGAACTTCTGCGTTTTCGGTATCATGAGCTGGATCGCTTGCAGCAGCAGTTGGAAACGCTGGCCTTGCCATTGCGGGAGTATCCTGCTGACCTGACTGCTTTGCCCGAAATAGAGCATTTCATCACGGAAGATGAGATCAACCATGTGATGGAAAGCGGCTCTATGGTGGCGGGTGGTGCGGAACGCATTCGGGATTTTTTCGCAGCCCATAGCAATACCAAGGAGCGGGCAGCGTTTCTGAAAGATGAATACGGCACGGGTGGTCATGCACCTGCGCTGTTGGGAAGCTGGCAAAGTAACGAATCCCATGACAGCAAGGGAATGGTGCTGAAAAAAGATGGTTGCGAGGACATTCGGCTAAGTTGGGAAAAGGTTGCCAGCAGAATTGCAGCACTTATAGAACGCGGACGGTATGCAGAAGCACCGAATTCGGAACAGCCTGCAATGGAAGCAGATGAAGCGCCTGTTTCGCACGTAGAGCCTGAGAATGAAGCAACTGATCACACCGCCATGGCGCAAGAAACCGTGCAGGAAGCTGTGCAGCAGCCGCTGCCTTCCATGTCTCCTACGAGTAACTACCACATCACTAATGAAGCCCTCGGCGTAGGAAGCCCGAAGACCAAGTTTGCGTATAACGTAGCGGCAATTCAGCTGCTCAAGCAAATCGAAGCTGAGGAAAGACAGGCCACACCGGAAGAACAGGAAATTCTTGCAAATTATGTGGGCTGGGGCGGCATCCCGCAAGCTTTCGACCGGGAGAATGCAGATTGGGCGCAGGAGTATGTGCAGCTGCGCACTTTGCTGACCTCGGAGGAATATGCGGCGGCGCGGGCTTCTACCCTGAATGCGCACTATACCAGTCCAGTGGTGATTCAGGCGATGTACAGCGCTTTGGAGCAAATGGGCTTTCGAAACGGAAATGTGCTGGAACCAGCCTGCGGCATCGGCAACTTCTTTGGTATGCTGCCCGAAAGGATGCAGGGAAGCCGGCTGTATGGCGTGGAGTTGGACAGCATTACGGGGCGCATTGCACGGCAGTTGTATCCCAATGCGCACATTGACATTAAAGGTTTTGAACAGACGGATCGGCGGGATTTCTTTGATGTGGCGATTGGCAATATACCCTTCGGAAATTATTCCGTAGCGGATAAAGCCTACGATAGCCAGCATTTTTTAATCCACGATTACTTTTTTGCGAAAGCGCTGGATCAGGTGCGCCCGGGCGGCGTCGTTGCGTTCATTACCTCGAAAGGCACGATGGACAAGGCCAATCCTGCGGTGCGTCGGTATATCGCACAGCGAGCAGAACTGTTGGGTGCGGTTCGTCTGCCCAATAACGCTTTCAAGGCGAATGCGGGGACTGAGGTGACTGCCGACATTCTGTTTTTGCAGAAGCGGGAGCGACTGGTAGACCTTGTGCCGGACTGGGTGCATCTGGGGCAAACTGCGGATGGCATTCCGGTGAACAGCTATTTTGCAGAGCATCCGGAACAGGTGCTGGGTACCATGGCGTGGGACAGCAGCATGTACGGCAATGAACGGGAAACGACCTGTACCCCGCTGCCGGGAGCAGAGCTGCGTGAACAGCTTGCTGCCGCCATGCAGAACGTCCGTGGGAGCTATCTGGAAGTAGAAGCGCTGAAACCAGAGCAGAACACCAGCGAAACGGTTATTCCAGCCGACCCGGATGTGAAGAACTACTCATTTACGCTGGTGGACGGACAGGTATATTACCGGGAGAACTCCATCATGACGCGGCCTGATTTATCCCCAACAGCACGTGACCGGGTGCGCGGGTTGATTGGTCTGCGCGACTGTGTGCAGGAACTGATTCGGTTGCAGCTTACAGATGCTTCGGATGCTGAGATTCAGGCACAGCAAAGTAAGCTGAATGAACTGTACGATAGCTTTACGGCAAAATATGGACTACTGAATGCGCGTCCAAACGCACAGGCTTTTGCTACGGATTCTTCCTACTACCTGCTATGTTCCTTGGAAATCGTTAATGAACAGGGCACATTGGAACGCAAGGCGGATATTTTTACGAAGCGTACCATTCGCCAGCAGCGCACCGTGGAACATGTGGACACGGCGGTAGAAGCGCTGGCACTTTCCATTGGCGAGCGGGCGGACGTGGATTTGCCTTACATGGCGCACCTGACCGGAAAAACGCGGGAGGATCTGATTCAAGATTTAACGGGCGTGATCTTTCCCGTTCCGGGAACGGAACCTTTGCGCTATGTGACGGCGGACGATTATCTTTCTGGGAATGTGCGGCAAAAGCTGCGGGAAGCTCAAGCAGCTGCTGCGGAGGATGCCATGTTTCAACCGAACGTCACGGCGCTGGAAGCTGCACAGCCCAAAGATTTGGAGGCTTCGGAGATCGACCTGCGTCTGGGGGCTACATGGCTGGACAAATCGTACATCCAGCAGTTTATGTTCGAGCTGTTGCAGCCCGCTTTTTATCTGCGGAGACAGATCAATGTGCAGTATTCCCCGTACACCTCGGAGTGGCGCATTTCCGGCAAGAGCGTTGTTTCTCCCCAGAATGTGCGGGCCTATATGACCTTCGGCACGGCGCGGGCAAATGCCTACCATATTTTAGAGGATACCTTGAACCTGCGGGACGTGCGCATTTATGACACCGTGCTGGATGCGGATGGTACGGAACGGCGGGTGCTGAATCAAAAGGGAACCACGCTGGCCCAGCAGAAGCAGCAGGCCATCAAGGACGCTTTTCAGGAATGGGTTTGGCATGAGCCAGTGCGGCGGGAAACGCTGGTGGCACAGTACAACGAACTGTTCAACAGCACACGGCCCAGAGAATATGATGGGCAGCATATCCGTTTCGGCGGGATGAACCCGGAGATTACCCTGCGGGAGCATCAGCGGAATGCGGTGGCGCACATTTTGTACGGTGGGAATACGCTGCTGGCCCACCAAGTGGGCGCAGGCAAGACCTTCGAGATGGTTGCTGCCTGCATGGAATCCAAGCGGTTAGGGCTGTGCCAGAAGGCTATGTTTGTGGTGCCCAATCATTTGACGGAACAATGGGGCAGCGAGTTCCTGCGGCTGTATCCGGCGGCAAATATTCTTGTTACAACGAAGCGCGACTTTGAGAAAAGCAATCGGAAGAAGTTTTGCGCGCGCATTGCCACGGGCGATTACGATGCGGTGATTATTGGGCACAGCCAGTTTGAGAAAATTCCGGTATCGCAGGAGCGGCAGGAACGTTTGCTGCAAGAACAGATCGATGAGATTACACAGGGCATTGAAGAATTAGCAAGGAACGATGGCGAACGGTTCTCCATTAAGCAGCTGGAACGAACACGAAAGCAGCTGGAAGGTAAGCTGGAAAAGCTGCAAGCCAATGAGCGGAAGGATGACGTCGTTACCTTCGAAGAATTAGGCATTGATCGGTTATTCGTAGATGAGGTACAGGCGTACAAGAATTTGTTTCTGTATACCAAGATGCGCAACGTAGCGGGTATTTCTACGACGGAAGCGCAGAAGTCCTCAGATATGTTTATGAAGTGCCGCTATATGGACGAGCTGACGGGCGGACGCGGTATTATCTTCGCAACAGGTACGCCTATTTCGAATTCTATGACGGAAATGTATACCATGCAGCGCTATTTGCAGTATGACACCCT